>MRWG01001995.1_pt1 | contig 11345 bp, 8 predicted proteins | sample 1013341 | NCBI WGS metagenome assembly MRWG01 (sample SAMN06117577, study PRJNA244670) | biofilm metagenome | biome: Water; feature: Cathode Biofilm; material: Biofilm; isolation source: microbial consortium enriched at the cathode of a solar microbial fuel cell | place: USA: District of Columbia ... | reverse complement strand
CATGAATCCCGGGCGTAGGCGTCGTGGTTGCCGGGCACGAGCATCACCCGTTCGGGCGGGCCGAGGCCTTCCAGCCAGCTCGCCGCCGCTTCGATCTCGCCGGGGAGGCCGATGTGCACCAGATCGCCGGTAACAAGAAGCTGTACGGGGTCCTCCGCGAGCACTGCCGCGGTCAGCGCGTCGAGCACGTCCCGGCGATGCGCGAAGCGACGCCGTCGCCGCCAGGACAGGTAGCCGGACCAGCGTTTGCCGGCGAGCGCCGACAGGGGTACGTCCTCCAGCGACGTGAGGTGGGGATCGGTGAGGTGAATCAGGCGGATGACGCGCGCTCCCGGCCGTTTGCCGGCCCATTCCGCCGGACACTATAATCGCGGGCTTTTCGCGGCAGACGAAGCCCAACCGGCGCGCAGGCACTATAGCATGAGGTATTTCGCACACGTAGTCGGACACTGTGACGTCCGTCTGTGGAGCCTGTCGGCGGACGAACGCATCCGCCGCCAGCTCGCCCAGGCCGGCGACGTCACCCTGACCGAGCGGCTCGAGGACGTGCCCGGCGACGCCCACGTGCTGCTGCTGCGCGCGGACTTCCTCTACGAGGTGCGCACGCTCAAGTCACTGCTCGAGCGACCGGGCGCCGTGCTGACCTCTGGCGACGGCACGCCGGCGGCCGCCCACGCCACGCCCGGCCAGGCGGAGACTCTGCGTGCCGTGCTGGCCGGCGAGGGCAGCGTGCCGGAGGGCGTCGACACCGTGGTGCCCGAGCAGCTCGGCGCCTTCGACCATCAGCTCCGCAAGGCCAAGCCGCCGCTGCTGGAGCCGGTGTCCGCGGACCGCCGCGGGGCGCTCGAGTCCCTGCTGTACGGCACCTCCTACAAGGGCATCACCGACCTGGTGACCAAGTTCCTGTGGCCGCGGCCGGCTCGGGTGGTGGTGGGCTGGTGCGCCCGGCTCGGACTGACCCCGAACATGGTCACCGGTTTCTCCTTCCTGCTGATGCTGGCCGTGTGCTGGCTGTTCGCCAACGGCCATTTCGCCCTGGGCCTGGCGGCCGGCTGGGTCATGACGTTCCTCGATACCGTGGACGGCAAGCTCGCCAGGGTGACCATCCGGTCGAGCCGCTTCGGCCACGTGCTGGACCACGGCATGGACCTGATCCATCCGCCGTTCTGGTACTACTACTGGGGCGTGGGACTCGTCGCCTATCAGCCGCTGCTGGGCCTGGAACTGACGGACCTCTACTGGCTGATCATCGCCGGCTACATCGGCGGCCGCGCGTTCGAGGGCATGTTTCACGGCCTGGGCGACGCCAGCATCTTCTCCTGGCGGCCCTTCGACGCCTATTTCCGGCTCATTACCGGGCGACGCAACCCGTGCATGATCCTGCTCACCGCCGGCGTGCTGGCCGGCCGGCCGGACTGGGGTCTGGTGGGCGTGGCGCTGTGGACGGCCGGCACCACCGCCGTGCTCGCTGCGCGCCTCCTGCATGGCGCGCTGGTGCGGATCACCTCCGGTCCGCTCACCTCCTGGCTGGCGGACCCGGAGACGGCAGCCGCGCAGCACGCCCGGGCGTACCGGACGTTCTCCGGCACCCAAAGCGCCTATGTCGACCGGGGATGAGCTCGAGGCGCTGATCCGCCGAGAGCTGCTGGCCCTCGCTCACGCCGATGACCCCGAGGTCGCCCGTCTGACGGACGAGATCCGCCGCCGCCACGACGGCGTCGAGGCGGTGCTGCTGTACGGCTCCTATCTGCGCGGCAAACGCGACACCCTGCTCGACTTCTACGTGCTCGTGGACGACCTGCGCACCGCGCTGCCCCGGGGTCACGCGCCCGGCAACCGGCTGCTGCCGCCGAACGTCTACTACGTGGCGCTGCCGGAGGACGGCGAGCGCGGCGCGGTGCGCGCCAAATACGCGACCATGACGCTCACCCAGTTCGAGGCCGCCATGGACGACTTCCACGGTTACTTCTGGTCGCGCTTCACCCAGCCGTCGGGGCTGGTGTTCGCCGGCGGCGGCGACGTCGAGACGCGGGTGGCCCGGGCCGTCGCCGCGGCCGTCCACACCTTCGTCGCCCGCGCGGTGCCGATGCTGGACCCACCGTTCTCGAGCGAGGCGCTGTGGCAGCGCGGCTTCGCTCTCACCTACGCCAGTGAGCTTCGCTCCGAGCAGGCGGACGGCGTGGGATCCCTGTACGCGACTCAGCCCGAGCGGTTCGACGCGCTGCTCGCCGCCTACGCCGGACGCGACGACGCCGCCGTGGCACGAACGCCGGCGGGCGACTTCGCGCCGCGCGGTTCCCTGCCGGGCCGGGGGCGTGCCCGGCTGGCCTGGGGCGCTCGGCGGGTGGCGGGCAAGTTTCTCAGCGTGGCCCGGCTGGTGAAGGCGGCGGGGACGTTCGACGACCCGTTGGATTATCTGTTGTGGAAGATCGAGCGCCACTCGGGGATCTACATCGAGCCGAGCGAGCGGGCGAGGAAGCATCCGCTGGTGTTCGCGTGGCCGCTGTTGTGGCGGTTGTATCGGCGGGGGGCGTTCAGGTAGGTCGACGACGGTCCGTGACTCCGTAGGAGCGGGCCTGGGCGTGTGGGCTCCCGGCCGCCATTCCCGTTCTCTTGTTTGGGAGGGCGCTTCGGAGCGCGATCTGTCGGTCCATTGGGATCGCGGCCGGGAGGCCGCTCCCACGGGGCCGGTCGGGATCGCGGTCTGGAGGCCGCTCCTACAGGGCCGGTGGAGATCGCGGCCGGGAGGCCGCTTGTATGGTGGCAGGCGCCCTGATCCTGATGTAATCAGGGCGCCGGGGGTGGGAGGGACTGAGGCCGCTTCCGCTCAGCAGAGACGGACTGTAGGAGACCTGTCCCCACCCCTCACCATTGAACGCCGATTAGGAATCTAGCTGCGCGAACAGCCGATTCATGCAAGCTCGCGTCCGGTGAGTCCCCGGCTTCACGGTCATGCAACCGCGGAGGTCATTGTGGCAAAGCCCGTTACGCAAATCACGCTCGGCATCGACGTCGCCAAGGACCAGCTGGTCGCTCGCAACTGGTCCGACTCCGACGCTGTCATCGATCTGAATAACGACCCCAAAGCCATCCGTGCCTGGCTGCGCAGCTTCTGCGGACCGGTCCGGATCGCCATCGAGCCGACCTCGACCTATCACCTCGTCTGCGTCGACGAGGCGTTGAAGTTGGGGGTCGATGTCTATCTGATCAGCCCACGGCAGCTGGCCCACTACCGGGAAGCGGTGGGCGTGCGCAACAAAACCGATCCCGATGATGCCTATCTGCTGGCCCGCTATCTGGCGCATGAGGCCGATCAGCTCCGCCTCTACAAACCCCGTAATCGCCGGGAACAGCTGCTCTGGGGGCTGCTCAAGCGTCGGGGCGTACTGGTCCAGGCCCGCCAGGATCTCCAGCAGAGCCTCGGCGCGCTCAAGGTGCCAGCCAAGGGCTTGTTCCGCGAGCTTGGCCGCGTCATCGAACGTCTCGAGCTGCGCTTTCAGACCCTGATCCGCGAGCTCGGCTGGTGGCTGGACTATCAGCGCTGCCTGTCGATCCCTGGGATCGGCCCGGTCAACGCCGCCGCGCTCACCGCTGCGTACCACCGTGGCGAGTTCGCCAATGCCGATGCCTTCATTGCCTTCCTGGGCCTCGACGTTCGGCTTCGCGAATCCGGCACCTTCAAGGGCAAACGCAAGCTCACCAAGCGAGGCGAATCCGAGCTGAGACGGCTGCTCTACTGTGCTGCCAAGCCGGCCCGCAGCCTGAGCCGCTTCGAGGCCCACTATCAGCGACAGCTCGATAAGGGGCTCTCCAAAACCGCCGCCAACATCATCCTCGGCCGCAAGCTCGCTCGAATCGCCTTCTCCTTGATCCGTAACCAACAGACCTTCGAGAAATACCATGGACTGACGCCATAGAATCTCCTACGGGGGGGTGGGGCGGGTTGGGGGTCAGGCTGGTTCGTCGGTGTCGGCGACGGCGCGGCGGAAGGCTTCGACGATGGCCTCGATCTGCTCGGGGGTGTGGGCGGCGCTGGCGCTGCAGCGCAGCAGGCTGCTGCCGTCAGGGGAGGCCGGCGGCACCATGAGGTTGGTGTAGACGCCGAGCGCCAGCAGGCGGCGCCATGTGGCCAGGGCCCGCGCCTTCTCCTTGAAGCGCACCGCGACCACCGGGCTGGTGTCGGCGCCGAGCTCGAGGCCGAGGCCGCCGAGGCCGTCGTGCAGGCCGCGGGCGTTGTTCCACAGGCGTTTGCGCAGCTCGTCACCGCGCTCGCGGACGTGCCGCAGGGCCGTCCGGGTGGTGGCGATCACCGACGGGCACGGCGACGCGGTGAAGATGTAGGCGCGGCTGGCGAAGCGAAACAGGGTGAGCGCGTCGTGGCGGCTGACGCAGTAGCCGCCGGTAGCGCCCAGACTCTTGGAGAACGTGCCGACGATGAAATCGCACCGGTCGAGCACGCCGGCCTGCTCGGCGAAGCCGCGCCCGTGCTCCCCATAGACGCCGAGGGAGTGCGCCTCATCGACGAACAGATACGCGCCGTAGCGCTCCTTGATGTCGGCGATCTCCTCGAGCGGCGCTTCGTCGCCGAGCACGCTGAACAATCCTTCCGTCACCACCAGCGCCCGGGACGCCCGCTCGCCGAGCCGGCGCAGCCGCTTGTCGAGGCTCTCCGGGTCGTTGTGCTTGAAGCGGTAGACGTCGGCGCCGGTCATGCGGCAGCCATCGTAGAGGCTCGCGTGGGCGTCGGCGTCGAGCAGCACCGCGTCGCCCGGCTCGAGCAGCGCGCCGAGGGTGCCGACGTTGGCGGCATAGCCGGTGGAGAACACCATGGCGTGAGGCACGCCGTAGAACTCGGCCAGCTCCCGCTCCAGCGCGCCATGGCCGGCGTAGTTGCCGTTGGCCATGCGCGAGCCGGTGGTGCCGGTACCGGACTCGGCCAGCGCCGCCTGCCCGGCTGCGATGCACTCGGGGTCGAAGGTGAGCCCGAGATAGTTGTTGGTGCCGGCGAGAATGGTCGGCTTGCCGGCGATCACCGCTTCGGTGGCGGAGATCATCTTCTCCATCACCACGTGGGTCGGGTCCAGGCCACCCTCGCCCAGCTCGTGCTGACGCTCCCGGTGTACGGCAAACTTGTCGAGAAGGTCCATATCCGTGTTCGAGTGGGTGATGGGCGTCAGTGTTCGAGGCTGCGGGCGACTACGGCCGCCAGCTCCGCGATGGTGTGCACGTTGGACAGGCTCTCCAGATCGATGGCGATGTCGTAGTGGTCCTCGACCTCCACGACGAACTCCATCACCTGGACGGACTCGAGGTCCAGGTCCGCCACCAGATCCGTCTCGCCGGTGAGCTCCGGCGGATCTTCCAGGGACCCGGCGAGAATGCGCGTGATCTCGGTCTGAATGTCAGCCACATCGGCCTTCACGATGATGGTCTCCCGGCGGTGAGGGATGTCAGGAATACAGGGCCGCGGCGCCGTGTTCCAGATCGATCTCCGGCCGCCAGCCCGTGGCGTGCGTGAAGGCGCGATTATCACACAGCCAGTTCGCCTCATGAAGCTCGCGGGCCTTGCCCGGCGTGAGCATCGGCGCGTAACGGAACAGCCGCGCACAGGCCAGATTGACCGCCCCGGCCCCCCGCAGCAGGGCGAAGGGCACGCCGATCTCGCGCACCGGGCGACCGGCCACACTCCGGGCGATTTCTCCCCAGTCGTACCCGCCGACCCTGCCATCGTCGATGGCGAAGGTCTGTCCGCGGCAGGCGTCCAGCGCCGCGAGGGCCGCCGCCACCGCCCGCACCAGATCGTCCACGTAGAGCAGCGACAGGCGCTGATCCGGTGGGCCGGGTCGCAGCGCGATACCGCGCCGGACCAGGTCGAACAGCGGCCGCATCTCCTCGTCGCCGGGTCCGTAGACCGCCGGCGGCCGCAGCACGGTCCAGCTCCCGGGAGACGAGTCCGCGAGCGCGCGCTCGCCGGCCCGCTTGCTGGCGGCGTAGTGGGAAAGATGGGGTTTGCTGGCCGCCAGCGAAGACACCAGCAGCACCGGCGGCGGCGCGGGCAACGCCGCCATCACCGCGGACATGGTCTCGACGCCGGTGACGTTGGCCGGCAGGAAGTCCTGGTAGTCGCGGCCGCGGACGGCGCCGGCTCCGTAGACCACGGCCCCGGCGCCGTCGAGGGCGCGGCGCCACGCCGCGGGATCGGTCAGCTCACCGGCAACGACCTCGCAGCGCGCATCGAGCCCGGCCCGGCCGACCGATGCGGGACGCACCAGCGCCCGCACGGCGACACCGCGGTCGAGCAGATGGAGGTGGAGATGGCGGCCGATGAAACCGGTCGCGCCGGTGAGCAGCACCGGCGACGGCACGGCGGCCACGGACGATCAGCCGTTGGCGACCTGGGAGAAACCGGCGCCGTCAGCGAGGCTCACCCGATCGAGAAAATCCTGCTTGGTCCGGGACCGCGCCAGCTTGCCGGAGGACGTGCGTGGCAGCGTGCCCGGCGGCACCAGGTCGATGTAGGAATGAATGCCGAAGTGGGTGCGCACGGCGCCCTCGAGTTCGGTCACCAGCGCGCGGCGCTTCTCGGGGTCACGCTCCCGGCACTCCACCACCAGCACCGCCAGGTCTTCACCGCTCGGCAGCGGCGCGGCGAAGGCCGACACGTTGCCCTGGCGCACGCCGGGCATGTCGTCGGCCAGATGCTCGAGATCCTGGGGCCAGATGTTGCGGCCGTTGATGATGATGACGTCCTTGCTGCGGGCGGTGATGAACAGCCGGTTGCCGACGCGATAACCGATGTCGCCGGTGTCCAGCCAGCCGTCCGAAGACAGCACCTCGCCGGTGGCGGCGGGATCCCGGTAGTAACCGCGCATGACGCTGGGGCCGCGCAGGCATACGCGGCCGCAGTGGCGCTCGGGCAGATCGTTGCCATCCGCATCGCGGATGGTGAACTCGTAGGTGGGCAGCACGTCGCCGCAGTCGACGAACTCGAGCACGTCCTCGGCGCTCACCAGCGGATCGGTGATCGGCTCGGCCAGCAGGTCCTCGGCCATGGCGTGCTTATGCACGCGGTCGATGTGCAGACCGTCACCCAGGGGGGCGAAGCTCACGGCCAGCGCGCATTCGGCCATGCCGTAGCAGGGCACGAAGCTGGCCGGATCGAAGCCGGTGGAGCGCAGCGCCTCGGAGAACTCCCGCAGGGGCTTGGGCTGAATGCGCTCGGCGCCGACGCAGGCGGCGCGCCAGCACGACAGATCGTAACGCTCGGTGTCGGACGGCCGCAGCCGCTTGGCGCACAGGGCGTAGCCGAACGGCGGGCTGGAGGACACGGTGCCACGATTCTCGGAGATGATCTTCAGCCACAGCCGCGGCCGCATCGCGAAGGTGCGCGGGCTCAGCAGGTCGCAGGAGAGCTGGGTGGCCAGCGGCAGCAGCACGAAGCCGACCAGGCCCATGTCGTGGTAGAGCGGCAGCCAGGAAACGAACCGGTCCCCTTCACCCAGATGCAGACCGTCCTCGGCGATTTCGCGGAGATTGTTCATCACCGACGCCTGGGTGATCTCCACGCCGCGGGGAAACCGGGTGCTGCCGGAGGTGTACTGGAGATAGGCGGGCTCGTCGGAATCCAGCGCCACGAGCTCGCAATCGGCCTCGTCGAGGGCCTCGAAGTCCTCGAGCAGACCGACGTGCACCCCGTCGAGCCCGGTCGCGGCCTCCTTGAGAAATCCGATGTGGGTGGCCGGCGCCACGGCAATGCTGGCGCCGCAGCCTTCCAGCATGCGCCGGAGCTGGGCCACGTAGGCGTCGTGAGCGCCGAGCTGCACGCCGGCCGGCAGCGCCACGGGCAGGTGCCCCGCGTACTGCGCCGCGAAGAACACCTTGTGGAACATGGGGTCGGTCTCGGCGACGATGGCCACCCGGCTGCCGCGCTGCGGCGCAATACCGAGGAACTTGCGACCCAGGACGCGCGCGCCCTCCATCAGCTCGCGGTAGCTCAGCACATGCTCCAGCTCGCCCCGGCCATCGTAGAAGTTGATGCCCGTTTCGCCCCTTGCTGCGTATTCGAGGGCTGCCACGAGATTGCCAAAGCCGGAACTCTTGAAGTCCAATGACTGATTAATTCCAGTGCGATGCAATCCTTGATTCTCCAATCCCGTGAGAGACTCGTCACCACCCCCCTTCCCAAGGTGACAGCGACGCCGGATTATAACCAACGTTCCAACCCAATGTAGAGTACCCAGACACCCCTTTAAGGTGCTGATTTTTCCCGGATTTAGGTCCTCGACGACCCTTAGAGAGCCGTTCCGGCGCCAATCTGTCGCCAGCCCTGCACCCGACCCGCACGGTCCACCGGCCGAATAATCGGCCAAGGTGACCACACTCCGGCCACGAAAACGCAAACTCCGTTTGCAATCCGCGAACAGGCGACGCGGCCGATTCGCGTAAAAAGTACCCCGTCGTCACGCACGGGAACACGTCCATGCTCCAGCGCCGTCCGCATCGCCTGCCCGGCCTCGTCGCCGTCCTCGCCTGCCTGTGGGCCCTCGGCGGCTGCCAGAGCCTGGAGGTGGACCGCGAGGAGATGACCTGGCAGGCGCTGCACGCCATGGACGTGGCCCAGACCCTCAACGCCGCCAGCGATCCCTGCTACAAGGAGAACGCCTGGCTCACCAAACGGCTCATCGGCGAGCAGCCGAGCGACGCCGAGGTCGTGGCCTGGGGCGTCGGCACCGCCGTCTTCCACGCCTGGGTCAGCAACGCCCTGGACGACCGCGGCGCCCCCGTCTGGGTACAGAAGCTCTGGGAGCTCGGCACCCTGGGCCACACCAGCTACGCGGTGGGCACCAACCACGAGAACGGCGTGCGTCCGTTCGGCAGCAACCGCGAGGTGGAAGGCTGCTACGCCGGCTGACCCGCCGGCGGTGCACGGCCTGCCGTGCCACCGGTACATCCTGACACCGTCAGCATAGTCCGGATCAGAACAGTCCGAGCTGACGGTCGTCACCAATCACACGATCGAAGTCGAGCCCCAGGCTCTGCAGCACCGGCTCGGCCACCGGCCGCACCTGACGTGTGACGTAGTGCTCACGATCGAGCTCCGCGCTGCGGGCATCGAGGGGCTCGGGCCCGGCCATCGTCATGACGTAGGCGATCAGCCGCCCCGGCGGTTTCGACGACTTGCGCGCCGCAGCCACGTGAGGCGGCGTGCTCGAGCGGTACTCCTCGAGCCGCTTGCGCAGCCCCTTGCGGTAGACCAGATGCTCGTCGAGCTCGCCCCGGCGCACCGCGGCGACCACGTCCCGCAGGTACGACTCCACCGCGGCCCCTGCGAACAGCCGCTGATACAGCTCGCGCTGGACGCGCTTGGCGAGCTCCGTCCAGTCCCGCCGCACCACCTCCATGCCCACGAACTCCACCTCGCCTTCCGCCGCGCCGCCGGCCCCGCCGTGGCGCACGCCCGCATAACGCTTGCGGGCGCCGCCGGCCCCGTGGCGCACCGACGGCAGCATCAGCCGCAGGTAAAGCTTCTCGAACTCGAGCTCGAGCGCGCTGCGCACGCCCCAGCCGCGGGTGATGTAGGCCTCCAGGTCGCGGTTGATCTCCGCCACCAGGCTCCGCCCCCGGGCCGCGGCACGATGCGGGTCGCCCTCGTCGGCGGCGACGAACAGGCTGTCGGTGTCGCCGTACAGCACGGTGAGGCCGCGGGCCTCGAACCAGTCCCGGGACCACAGCAGCAGATGCCGGCCCTGGCCGGTGATGGCGTTGGCGATGGCGGCGTTGTGGAACCGGCAGGCTGGCGTGCCGAGCACGCCGTAGAAGGAGTTCATGAGGATTTTGATGGCCTGGGACGCGACCTCGTCGCCGCGCTGCTTCGCCGCCGCCCGCCGCGGAAACAGATCGTCGAGCATGGCGGGCAGGATGCCGGGCTCGCGGCGGAAGGCGGCCCCGCCGGGCAGGCGGATCAGATCCTCGTCGCCCGGATCGGTCACGAACCCGAGGGGATCGATGTTGAATGTGCGGACGATGCTGGGGTACAGGCTGCGGAAATCGAATACCCAGACGTTGTCGTGCAGACCGGGTTTCGGCTCCAGGACGTGGCCGCCGGCCTGGGCGACCCGGGCGCGCCCGGGATCGGCCCGCACCGACGGCGCGGCGAGACCGCGCTGATGCAGCGCCGCCATGTATAGAAAGTCGAAGGAGGCGATGCTGGCGGAAACCCGGTCCGGGGTCATGCCGGTGAGGCGGCTGCGGGCGAAGGCGAGGGTGACGAGGTCCAGCCGGTCGAGAATCTCCAGCGGCAGGCGGGCGTCGGTGCGGGCATAGCGGGCGAAAGCGGTGAGGTCGTGGCGGTAGTTGTGCATGATCTCGCCCACCCGGTCGGCGGCGTCGCCCTCCAGCGCCTTGCCCTCGCCGAGCACCTCCCGGGCCACCGCGTCGAGGCTGTAGTCGTCCATGCGCACGAAGGCGCCGCGCAGCAGGTCGATGCCGTCCAGCACGAGCCGCCCCGGCACCGAGGCGCTGCCGCTGCCGAATCCACCGTCGGCAGGGCGGACCCGGACCTCCCCGTTGCCGCGGCCGAGCCGGAACGGCCGCCGGACCCGCGCCGCCATCCGGGCCAGCACGGCGAGATCGAAGTCGACGACGTTCCAGCCGGTGAGCACGTCCGGGTCGAGCTCGGCGACACGCGCGCAGAAGGCGTCGAGCAGCGCGGCCTCGGACGGGCAGCCGATGGCGCCGCCGGGCATCGTCCGCCCCTGGGAATCGACGATGAACACCTCGTCGGCACCGAGACCATACAGCGAGACGGCGAGCACCCGCTCGGCACGGGCATCCGTCTCGATGTCGAAGGACAGCACCCGCGGTGCCGGCGGCACCGCATCCGCCTCGGCATCGGGCGCCACCACCGGATCGTCGAAGACCACGTCGACGCCGTCCCCGGGCTGCCCCGCGCCGCGAACGACACAGGCACCGCGAACGTTGCGGTCGATGAGATAGCGCACGGCGAAACGGACGTCGGCCTCGAAGGTGGCGATGCCGGCGGCGTGCAGGGCATCCCGGGCACGGGCGGCGTCCGCCGGCACGCCGACCACCACCCGCGCCAGCGCTGCCCCGGCCATGGACCGCTCGGCGCAGGGGCCGGCCTGCCAGCCCGTCACCTCCGGCACCCGCGCGGCCTCCGCGGCAAGCACATAGAAGAACGGCCGCTCGCGCGCGTCCCGGACCAGAAAGCTGCGCCCGTCGTTCAAACGACCGTATAAATGTACGACCGGCACCTGACCGTGGATCCGGTAGCTCGCCTGGAGAATGAAACCGCGGGCCGTCATGACGCCATTGTCCCCCGTCCG
>MRWG01001994.1_pt1 | contig 11346 bp, 11 predicted proteins | sample 1013341 | NCBI WGS metagenome assembly MRWG01 (sample SAMN06117577, study PRJNA244670) | biofilm metagenome | biome: Water; feature: Cathode Biofilm; material: Biofilm; isolation source: microbial consortium enriched at the cathode of a solar microbial fuel cell | place: USA: District of Columbia ... | reverse complement strand
CGAGGATGCTTCAGCGGTGGTAGCCGCCTTTCGCAATAGTTTGCCAATCAGCTATCTTGTCAAGGAAAATACCGGTCCCGGGCCTTCCAGGAATTATGGTATGCAACGGGCCAGGGGCAACTACTTCATCATCCTGGATTCAGACATAATTTTACCCCCCGAATACCTGCGGCGCGTAGTAGATTCGCTCAATGAGCGGTATGTGGATTGTTTTGGGGGACCCGACAAGGCCCATCCCAGTTTTACCCCTGTGCAAAAATCTATTGACTACGTCATGACGTCTTTTCTCACTACCGGGGGGATCCGGGGAGGAAAGGCAGCGAGCAAGCGATTTGAACCGCGGAGTTTTAATATGGGCTTGTCTGCCAGGGCGTTCCATGATTCAGGGGGCTTTGGGAATATACACCCGGGGGAGGACCCCGACCTGAGTATCCGTCTGAAAAAAATGGGCTATTCCCTGGCGCTTTTCCCAACAGCCTTTGTCTATCACAAACGCAGGATCAGTTTCAAGGCATTTTTCAGGCAGGTGCGGAAGTTTGGCAAGGTACGGCCCATCCTCAACCGATGGCACCCCGGGACTAGCAGGCTTACGTACTGGTTTCCCACACTTTTTGTCTTGGGGTTGCTCCTGGCGGTTTTGCTGCTATTCGTGCTGCCTGCACCCCTGCGATTCGTCTTGCCGGCACTCTACGCAGGCTATTTGACCACCTTGCTGGCGAATGCCTTTTTCAAGACCGGCAGCCCGAAAGTGGCCCTTTTGGCCGTTGCAGCCACCATCCTTCAATTCAGTGCCTACGGCCTGGGTTTTCTGGAATCAACAATCTTGGTTACTTTTAGCAAAAGGAAACCCGAAGAGATTTTCCCGGAATTATTCTTTTAAAGCAAAAAGAACGCTACTTTGGCAAATAACATTACAAACCGTCTTCCCAGGCAAAAGTTGAACGTATTCCTCATATGCCTCATAGCCTCCTTTATGGCCTGGTCTGTGAGCAAGCTTTCCGAAACCCATACCGATGTTACGTCCTATGCGTTGAATTTCACCAGTGTCCCCGACAGCCTCATCCTGAACGAAGTGTCCAGGTCCCAGCTGACATTGAGGCTGAGGGCCAGCGGCTTCCAGTTTTTGCGAATGAATTTCAGCCAGCAGACACTGGGGATCAACCTGCGGGAAGTACGCAAGGGCGCTTCGGGCTATTACCTGCCCAGGCAGGCGCTTTTGACACAGATCCAACAGCAATTGCCCGGCAATATGGAACTGCTGGAGGTAGATGCCGATACGCTGTACGTGGACTTCCGCCAGCTGCATACGAAAAAGGTGGCTGTGGTTGCCGATGTCACCCTGGGCCTTGGGCAGAACCATCTCCTGGAAGGTGGCTTGCAGCTGAGCCCTGACAGTATCACGCTGAGTGGGCCAGACATTGAAATAGACACCATAGAGCAGGTGTATACCCAACCGTTGGTCCTCAATAACCTGACCGAGGATTTTTCGGTAGTGACAACCCTTAAACAGCCCCAAAACCAGGGGCAAATCAGTTATTCCAAGACTACCGTGGAAGTGAGCGGCAAGGTATTCCGGTTCTCTGAGATGATCCTCGACGTCCCCGTAGAGGTCGTCAACCTGCCGGAAGGAACCCAAATCAAGACCTTCCCGGCGGTTATCCCTGTGCTTTGCAAAGCCAGGATAGCGCAGTTGAAGGACCTGGTGGCATCAGATTTCCGGGTTGTTGCAGATTACGGCAGCCTTCCCCAGGGGCAGTCGGTCCTCCAGCTACAACTGGCACAGAAGCCGGATGCGGTACATACGGCCCAACTTTTGGTGGATGGCGTGGAATTCATTTTAAAACGGGAGTAATGTTGGTAGTGGGTCTTACAGGGGGCATAGGCAGCGGTAAAACCACCGTGGCTAATATGTTCGGGGAGCTGGGCGTTCCGGTATACAATTCGGACCAGGAAGCCCGGAGGCTGATGCAGAGTTCTGGCAAGATCAGGGAGGCCATCCTTGCCTTGATGGGGGACGAGGCGTATAAGGATGGTGAGCCCGACAGGCAGTATATAGCAGGGAGGGTCTTTGGAAACAGCGAACTGCTGAACCGGCTCAATGGCATTATCCACCCGGAGGTTAAGGCTGATTTCCGGCAGTGGGCATTGCAACAGCAAACCCCTTACGTAATGCAGGAGGCAGCAGTGCTATTTGAAAATGGCAGTTATAAAAAATTCGATAAGATGGTACTCGTTACCGCCCCGGAAGCCACGCGTATAGAACGTATTATCCAACGGGATGATACGAGCAGCGAAGCGGTAAAAGCCCGTATGGGGCATCAGTGGGACGATTCCCGAAAAGCGGCATTATCCGACTTTGTCATTGAAAACAAAAGCCTGGACGAAACCCGGTCGCAGGTGCGAAAGATCCACCGGCAACTAATGGAAACATCGGGTTAGCGGCATTTTAACATTTTTGTTAAGGTTAGGTTAAACACACAATCCACTAGTTGTTAAATCTTTAATTTTACGACAGATGAATAAGAGATTATTTGTTCTTCTGGTGATCCTCATGAGCCTATCTCTTATCGGGATTATCTCGGTGCAGTTGTATTGGATCAAAAGCTCCGTAGAGGATAAGGAAGAGCAATTTTCGAACAGCGTATCAGAGGTCCTTAGCAAAATTACCGACAAGGTAGAGGCAAGGGAGATGAAGGATTATTCGGACCGCTTCCTGAGCCTGAAAGACAGCATAGGGGAGTTGCAGGGTTCCCAGTTGAGCAACATATTTTTTATTGACCGGGATTTGAATTCCAACGAGATCCTGTTCTACTCGCATGGGATCCTCGAGGAAGATTACAATATAGCCTCGACGTTCTTTGACAATGGCAATGGTTCTGACACCACCACCATAAAAAATTATACCAGCAAACGAACAAAAACCATCTTTAAGGAAGAATACGGCCTTGACGGCAAGCGCTACCGCCTTAATCCGATACAAAAGCTTGAAAAGGTAGGCGGGTTGTCCACAATCGATAAAGCAATCTTCGACGATGTCTACCGGGAATACGCTGAGAAAGTACCCATCCATAAACGGGTATCCAAACAGGAGATCGAACTGCTGTTGGACAATGAGCTTGGGAACAGGGGCATCAATATCGATTATGAATACGGGATTTACAGCAAAGGACTGCCCACCAAGGTAAGGTCCCGGGGATTCAGGTTTAGCACCGCTACCCTCTACAAAGCACCGATCTTTAAAAATAGTGAGGGAGAAAGCAATTTTTCCCTGCTCCTGTCTTTTCCAAAAAAGAAAAAATTCATTTTACAAACGGTCATGGGTATGGCCATCCTTTCACTTTTGTTCACCCTTATCATCGTGCTGGCCTATGCCGGTGCCATCTATCAATTGATACGGCAGAAACAGATCTCGGAAATCAAATCCGATTTCATCAATAATATGACCCACGAGTTCAAAACCCCCATCGCGACGATCAACCTCGCCATAGAGGCCATTCGCAACCCCAAGATCATTAAGGACGAAGAGAAGGTGCAAAGGTATTTGCAGATGATCCGGGACGAGAACAAAAGGATGCACGCACAGGTCGAGAATGTACTCAGGATCTCCAAACTGGAAAAAAATCAACTGGACATCACCAAAGACCGGGTAGATATCCACGAAATCATCGGTGACGCCATTGCCCATGTGGAACTCATAGTTCTGGACCGGGGCGGTTATATCCAAACGCATTTGGATGCCGATCGATCCGAGGTCCTGGCCAATGACATGCATTTCGAAAATGTAATCGTAAACATTCTCGACAACGCAATCAAATATTCCCCGGAGGCTCCAAAAATTGACGTGTACACAGAAGTGGCGAACAACAATATCATCATACGTATACAGGACCAGGGGGCAGGAATGAGCAAGGCCGTACTAAAAAAGGTTTTCGAGAAGTTTTACCGGGAACATACGGGCGATATCCACAACGTAAAAGGGCACGGTCTTGGCCTGGCGTATGTAAAAAAAATAGTAGATGATCACCAAGGTGAAGTTTATGCCGAAAGTGAGAAGGGCAAAGGAAGCGCTTTCATTATTAAGCTGCCTTTAATTTAAATTATATGGAAACAGCAGAAAAGAAAATTCTTTTAGTAGAAGACGACCCCAACTTTGGAATCGTTCTCAAGGATTACCTCTCTATGAACGATTTCGATGTAACCCTGGCCAAAAATGGCATGGAAGGTTTTGAAAAGTTCAAAAAGGACAATTACGACGTTTGTATCCTGGACGTGATGATGCCCTATAAGGACGGCTTTACCCTGGCCAAGGAAATCCGGGAAAAGAACGAACATATCCCCATCATTTTCCTTACCGCCAAAACCATGAAAGAAGATGTGCTGAAAGGGTACAAGGCGGGGGCCGATGACTACCTGAACAAACCGTTTGATTCTGAAGTGCTGTTGATGAAGCTTAAAGCGATTATCCAGAGAAAGGCGTCTAACTCTTTGTCAGACAGTAACCAGTATGAATTTAATATTGGAAATTTCCACCTGAATTCCAAGCTGCGGTTCCTTAAATACAAAGACGAGGAAGCGATAAAACTATCCCCAAAGGAAAACGAACTCCTTCGCCTCCTGGCCCTGCATGAAAACGATCTTATGCCCAGGGAACTGGCCCTGACCAAAATATGGCGGGACGATAACTACTTTACTTCCCGCAGTATGGATGTGTATATTGCCAAATTGCGTAAGTACCTCAAAAGGGATGATTCCGTTGAAATCCTGAACATCCACGGGGAAGGGTTCCGCCTGGTCGTCAAAAACGAGAATTAGGCCCTGGCCCTCTGGCCTCCCAGTGCCGCCATTCAGCGGGGAAGGCGGCTCAGGATTTGCTGAACAATTTCCCCGGGGGTACTCCCTATGGGCACCACCAGGGCCCCTTCGGGTTCCTCCAGGGCCTCAAACTGGGAAGTAAGCAGTTCTACCGGCATAAAGTGGCCTTTTCGATTGTGGAGCCGTGACAGGATGAGGTCAAAACTTCCCTTGAGGAACACCCATACTACCTGCGTTTCGATCCCTCTCGACAATTTACGCCTGTGGCTCTCCTTTAGGGCCGAACACACAATAACAGCCCCTTTTTTCCGGTGCTCACGGGCCAATTGGTTCAGGGCCAGCAACCAGTCATGGCGATCTTCATCGGTCAATGGTGATTTTGCCGCCATTTTCCGGACATTGGCAGGGGGGTGAAAATCATCCCCGTCGAAAAATGGCAGCGAGAGGGCCCCGGCCAGTAACGGGGCAATGGTAGATTTTCCGCATCCGGATACTCCCATCACAAAATAAATATGGCCGGCATCAGGGTTTTTCATAGAGGATCTTGTCTAGTTTACCAATAATTGCATCGGGGGGCTCCCGGTAATCCACCCAAAGGATGCCTGCTTGTTTTCGAAACCAGGTTAGTTGCCTTTTCGCGAACCTACGGGTATTTTTCTTGATTTCCGAAATAGCTGTTTCAAGGTCCTGCTTTTCGTCAAAATAATCAAACAGTTCTTTGTAGCCAACGGTTTGCAGCGCGTTTAGCTGGCGGTGCGGGTATAGCGCCCGGGCTTCCTCCAGCAGCCCATCGGAAAGCATTTGGTCTACCCTGAGGTTGATCCTTTCATAGAGCACGTCACGGTCGGCCATAAGGCCCACGGTAAGGGTCCTGAAGGGCCGCTCCGGCCCTTTGCGCTGGAGGAATGACGAGTACGGTTGGCCGGTACCGATACAGACCTCCAGGGCACGGACCAGGCGTTGGGGGTTTTGGAGGTCGATGACGGCATAGTGTGCCGGGTCCAGTTCCTCCAATTGCCTTTGCAATGCCTGGATGCCCTCCGTTTCGAGCCGGTCTTTCAGCACTTTGCGGATGTTGGGGGAGAGTTTGGGGAAATCATCCAGGCCCTGTGTCACGGCATTGATGTACAGGCCACTACCTCCCGCCATGACCACGACCGGGTGCTTCTTAAACAATTCCCGCAGCCGTTCCAGGGCCTCTCGCTCAAAGTCCCCTACGGTGTAGGGTTCAAAGATGCTCCGCTGTTGGATAAAATGATGCCTGACCGCCTTGAGTTCTTCCGGGGAGGGCACCGCGGTACCGATTCGCATTTCCCGGTAAAATTGCCGGGAGTCTGAGGAGATTATTTCTGTGTCGTAATGCCGTGCCAGGGCAATGGCAAGGCGTGTCTTTCCAAGGGCCGTGGGGCCTACCACCGAAATCAGGGTTTTCCCGGGATCAGTCATTGTCCAGTTTCTCGCCGCAAATCCTGCAATATAAGGCATCCTTCCTTTGCACTTCTGTCCCGCAATTGGGGCAGGAGCGCCCATCATCGTAGTCTTTGGAATCCTTTTTGGCCGATGAATATTCGGCAGATACGATGCCCGTTGGTACGGCAATGATCCCGTATCCGATGATCATAATCATCGTCGCGATGACCTGCCCAAGCCCGGTTTGTGGTGAAATGTCGCCGTACCCCACCGTGGTAAGCGTAACAATCGTCCAATAAACACTGTGGGGTATGCTGTTGAAACCATGTTGGGGCCCTTCAACCAAGTACATAATGGTCCCCAGGAGCACAGAGATAACCAGGACGAAAAAGACAAAGACAAAAATCTTGGTACGGCTGGCCCTCAGCGCCCGCATAAGGTTGTTGGATTCGCCCACAAACCGGACCAGTTTGAGTATCCTGAAAACCCGCAGCAGGCGCAAAGCCCTGAATGCGGTGATAAACTGGGAACCCACCACAAAATACGAAAGGTATTTCGGGATGGTTGATAGCAAATCGATGATCCCGAAAAAACTAAAAATGTATTTCCTGGGCTGGTTAATACAGATAACGCGCAGGATGTATTCTATGGTAAAGAGAATGGTGACGATCCATTCCGAAACATTAAAGAAGGCGTGGTATTCCCGATCAATCCGGGGAATACTCTCCAGCATGACGATAATGATACTGTATACGATCACTACCAGCAGTACGATATCAAATAGTTTCCCTGCCGGCGTGTGTGTGCCGTAGATCACTTCATGGAGCTTGGCCCTCCATTCCTCATATGATTTTCGTTTGCTCAAGGCCCGCTATTCAGATCGATAATTTTTACTACTTTCTTTTTTTGTAGGTAGATGGAAATAATCTGGGAAGACCCATGGGTGTGTTCCATAGGGGTAATCAACGATTCTAAGATATGAATATTATCGATTTGATGGTTGAGGTCGTAATAGCCAAGGCCTTTAAAAAAACCGTCCATGAGAACGATAGCGCTATATTCCCCCAGTTGCCTGCCTTTGTCGACAATGATCAGATCTTTCCCAAGGCCGTTGGGGAGTGCTACAGGCTGTATTGAGCCCGCTCTGCCAGGGTACCTTCTTTGACGGGAAGGAAGTTGGTTGTACTTGGGTTTAAGGCGCAGCCGTTCTTCGTGCTCCTTGAGGAGTGCGACCAGTTCACTGCCGGTTTTTTCGAAAGTGACCTTTCTGGTCTCTTTTTGAAGCGCCCGTCCCTTATCCCCGTTGTTCGTAAAATGCTGGTTGACACGTTTCTTGATATTCCGGCTCTTCCCGAGATAAATGATTTCACCTTCCTTGTTATGCAGATAATAGACCCCTGTGTCCGCGGGCATTTGTTCCACCATGTCCAACTGCCTGGGGGAAAGTTCCCCCTGGGATTCTGTCCGGACAATTTCGCGGATAATCCTTTTGTCCGTATCCTTGGACAGCAGCAGTTTAAAGAGTTTGAGCGTGGCCAGGGCATCTCCGTTCGCCCGGTGGCGGTCACTTACGGCAATTCCGAGTGAACGGACCAGTTTCCCCAGGCTGTGCGATTCTGCTTCGGGGATGAGTTTTTTGGACAGGTCTACCGTACAGAGGGTTTTCCGCTCAAAATTATACCCCAGCCTTTTAAATTCGGTCCGAAGGATCCTGTAGTCAAATTGGGCGTTATGGGCCACCAACACCGTGTCCTCGGTGATCTCCACGATCCGCCTGGCTACCTCGTGGAACTTGGGCGCCCTCCTGAGCATCTGGTTGTTGATTCCCGTAAGGTTCACCACAAAGGGCTGGATCTCCCTTTCGGGGTTCACCAGGCTAATGAACTGGTCCACAACCCGATCGCCATCAAATTTGTGAATGGCAATTTCGGTAATGCCTTCCTCATTGAATTTCCCGCCTGTGGTTTCTATGTCCAGGATTGCGTACATATGCATCAATTGCGTTCCAAAAAGCTTTCTGTGTTTCGTCTAATGATTATCTCGTGCCCCAAAGATACTACTTCCTATGCGTACCATGGTACTTCCTTCCGCTACAGCGATTTTATAATCGCCGCTCATGCCCATGGAAAGGATCTGCAAATCGGGGAGACGTGCCTGCCATTGGTTGAATAGCGCTTTCAGGGAGCGGAATTCGGCCCGTACCTGTTCCTGGTTTTCCGTAAAGGTTGCCATGCCCATAAAGCCTGCGATTTTTACATGGGTCAGCTTGCCGAATTCTTCGGATTGGATCATCGCTTCCAATTCCGTCGCGTCAAAACCAAACTTGCTTTCCTCCTGGGCGATGTGAACCTGAAGCAGGCAGGAGATCACCCTTCCGTTCTGCCCGGCACGCTTATCGATTTCACGCAGTAGTTTCAGGCTGTCAACTCCATGTACCAGGGCCACATAGGGGGCCATATATTTCACTTTGTTACGTTGAACATGCCCTATCATATGCCATTGGATATCTTTGGGGAGCGCTTCCCATTTTCCATGCATCTCCTGTATCTTGTTCTCCCCAAAATCCCGTTGTCCGGCCTGGTAGGCCTCCAGGATTTCCTCCACGGACTTGGTCTTCGAGACGGCCACCAGCCGAACCCCCTCGGGGAGGCTGGATTGGATGGTATGCAGGTTTTGTTTGATTGACATAGTGCTTCTTACTTTTTTGGTGCCGGGGCTTGTTGCGGTCGTGCCCCTGCTACTAGAATTCATAAATGGTAAGCCCGCTGCGGAGCTTAGGTTCAATATACGTACTTTTTGGGGGCATAACCTGTCCCGCGTCGGCGATGGCCTTTATTTCCGCCACGGTCACCGGGGTCATATCAAAGCCTACGGCAAACTCGCCCCTTTGTATCTTCCGTTGCATCTTTCTGAGCTGTCCATCGCCGGAGGTATAAACGATGCGCCTGTCATTTCTGAGGTCATCGATGCCCAGGATGGGCCTAAGCAATGTGGTGTAGAGGATATGGGTGTCCAGCCTGCTGAGCGCATCGGTAAACCTCCAGTTTTCCTCCTTTAGTTTCAGGGCGTAAAAAGTACCCCCAAGGCACATGCCAAAATGGTGCTTTTCCGTTGGTCGCCAGGGAATGGTCCCCATATCCTCCCATTGGTAGTGCCATGACAACCGCTCCAGGAACCCGGCTCTGGAATGCCCGTTCAGGTCGCGCAACAGGCGCTGGTAGCGTGAGATTCGGATGGCAGATTCGGGGAGCAGGTAACTCATAAAATAATTGTAGGGTTCCCTGCCCGTATGCCGGGGGTTAGAAGCCCTGGCCTCCAGTGCCATCAGGTGGGAAGAGGCAGAGCGGTGGTGCCCGTCAGCGATGTAGAGTGCCTCCTGTTCCCCAAATAATCGTCCGAGGCGGTCCAGGGTGGCGGTGTCGCTGATGGGCCAGAGGCGGTGCCCATAGCCATCAGGGGTTTTAAAGTCGTATTCCGGCTGATTCCGGCTTTCTTGTTCGAGGATACCGGCGATTTCGGATCGGTCCGGATACATCATCAACACCGGTTCTGCGTTAAAGCGAACCGCGGAAAGGTAGCGCGAAAACAGCCGTTCTCGTTTCTCCAGGGTGTCTTCGTGTCGCCGGATGATGTTCGTGCGATAATCTTCCGTGCTGGTCGCACACAAAAAACCGAGGTATTTGCCTGTTTCGTGCCGTTGTTCATACAGGTAGATACAAGGTTGTTGATCCCTGATCAGGATGCCCTGTGACAGGAAAGCCTCAAAGCGCCCCCGTACCATTTGGAAACGCCCGGTGCCCGCAGGCTTTTTCCCCTGCCCGTACCCCGCGTTGATAATGTGTAAAAAAGAGCGTGGGTTCGCATCCATTAGTCGTTGCCTGGCCCCTGTGGAATAGGTCTCATAGGAAAGGGTACTCACCTGCCTGGCTTGGCCCCGGGCGGGTCGAACAGCTTTAAATGGCCGGATGATCGCCATAGGGCTTTAACTGAATTGACCCGAAACCTTCTCCGCCTTACGCGTTTCGGAATAATCGTAAAAACCTTCCCCGGATTTGACTCCCAGTTTCCCGGCGGTAACCATATTCACCAGCAGGGGTGAGGGGGCGTATTTTGGATTTTTGAACCCGTCGAACAATACATTGAGTATGGAGAGGCAAACATCCAACCCGATGAAATCGGCCAGTTGCAACGGACCCATCGGATGGGCCATGCCCAGTTTCATGACCGTATCTATTTCCGCCACGCCCGCTACCCCATGGTGCAGGGTTTCAATGGCCTCATTGATCATCGGCATTAATATCCTGTTGGCTACAAAGCCGGGGTAATCATTCACGGTTACGGGCGTTTTCCCTAACTTTTCGGCTGTTTCCACCACGATGGCCGTAACCCCGGCCGAGGTACTGTATCCCCGGATGATTTCTACCAGGGGCATGATGGGTACGGGATTCATGAAATGCATGCCAATAACCTGCCCGGGGCGTTTAGTGCCCGCTGCCAATTGCGTGATGGAAATAGATGAAGTATTCGTAGCCAGCAGGGTGCTTTTGTCACAAATGGCATCCAGTTCCCTGAAGATCCGGAGTTTTGTCTCCAGCGATTCTGAGGCCGCCTCGACCACCATGTCGGCTTTTTGGACGGCCTGTTTTAAATCGGTAAAGGTCTGTATGTTCTGTAGGGTGTGCTTAACACCCTCCGGGGAGAGGCTTCCCTTGGCCGCCATGCGGTCGAGGTTTTTGGTAATGGTAGCGATTCCCTTTTGCAGTACGGCTTCCGAGATATCGGTAAGGCGTACCAGGTAACCGTGCTGGGCAAAGACATGGGCGATTCCGTTTCCCATGGTTCCAGCGCCAATCACTGTGATGTGTTTCATGAATTTGTTTTTTTTCCTGGGTTTGTGTAGGGGGTGGTTTAGATCCAAAAAACGGCCTCCTCTCAAAAAGCCTCAATCACCTGGAGGGCGACTTTCAACGCACGGGCCCCCTGCTCCAGCGACACTATGGGTTCATGGTCTCCGGCGATGGCATCCGCAAAAGTTTCCAGTTCCTCCTTGATGGCATTGTTTACCCGGATTTCCGGGTTTTCAAAATAAATCTGCTTTTTAACACCCTCGGCGTTTTGCAGTAC
>MRWG01001993.1_pt1 | contig 11352 bp, 9 predicted proteins | sample 1013341 | NCBI WGS metagenome assembly MRWG01 (sample SAMN06117577, study PRJNA244670) | biofilm metagenome | biome: Water; feature: Cathode Biofilm; material: Biofilm; isolation source: microbial consortium enriched at the cathode of a solar microbial fuel cell | place: USA: District of Columbia ... | reverse complement strand
CCTGGAAGACGCTGATCGCCGGGACGCTGGCGACCTGCCTGTCGGGCGCGGTTGTCGGCGCGCTGCCGGTGCAACTGTTTACCGGTGGGGCAGGCTAACGCAGCGGTGGGGCTCGTCAGGGTGGGGTGAGCGACCTAGTACTCTTGGTGACAGTATCCCCAATGAATGAGTTCTCCCCATGCCGCTCCGCCACCTGCTCGCGACATCTGCCAGCTTTGCCATTGTATCCGCCTTTGCGGCGCATGCGCAGCAGGTTCAGACCGGTGAGCGCCTACAACCGGTAACGGTCTATGGCGACCGTTCACCTGAGCAGCCCGGCAGCGTCGCGACCTTGGACGCCGAAACCATCGAGACCATCGATGCCGACCACCCGGCCGAAATCCTGAACCAGCTGCCTGGCGTGAACATCCAGATGAACTCCGGCCAGGAGCACCTCATCGCGCTGCGCTCGCCCGTGCTGACTGGCGGGGCGGGGCAGGGGAGTTTCCTCATCCTGCAGAATGGTGTGCCGACCCGCTCGCCTGCCTTCGGCAATGTGAATTCGCTGTTCGAGATCCACCACGAAACGGCAGAGGCCATCGAGATCGTGCGTGGTCCGGGCTCGGCCAAATATGGTTCGAACGCGGTGCACGGGCTGATCAATATTATCCAGGGTGAGCCGACCTTCGGCGATTCCCTCGATACGCGAATTTCGGGCTCAACGCTGGGCCGCTACAAGGCAGACCTCACGGGCAATCTGTCCTCCGGGCTGCGCGCCTCATTGTCCCTGCAGGACGATACAGGCTGGCGGGACAACACCGGCGTGGAGCAGCAGAAGCTGTCGGTAGCCTATGCCTTCGACGCCGCGGGCTGGGACGGCCTGGCCTGGATCAGCGCGTCGAACCTCAATCAGGAGACCGCTGGTTTCATCGAGGGCTACAAGGCTTATCGCGATGATGACATTGCCAGCTCCAATCCGAACCCCGAAGCCTATCGCGATGCGCAGTGGGCAATGGGCGCTGTTCGCCTCTCACGCGAAATCGGTCCGGGCGAGCTGACGCTGACGCCCTTCTATCGCTGGCAGGAGATGGCGTTTGCCCAGCACTTCCTGCCGAATGGCGGTGTGGAGGAGAACGGTCACGACGCGTTTGGCCTGCAATCGAAATACGAGGTCGACGCCTCTGACGCGCTCACCCTCCGTATTGGCGCCGATGCCGACATCGCTTCGGGCTGGCTCAAGGAAACCCAGCTTGAGCCGTTCGGCTTCTTTCCCGGCGATACGCGTTTTCCGGTGGGTGTCCACTATGACTATGAGGTCGACACCACCGTGCTGGCGCTGTGGAGCGAGCTGGAATGGGCGGTCTCGGACACGGTGACCGTGCTTGCAGGCCTGCGCGGTGAAACGCATGATTATGACTACTCGACAGCCGCCCCGCCGGGGCCGAACGGTCGCTTCCTCGTGCCCGATGACCGTGAGGACAGTTTCGACCTGCTGACACCGAAGCTTGGCGCAATCTGGACGCCCGAGGGCAGCGCGGTCAGCTACTACGCGAACTATGCCCGCGGCGAACGCGCCCCGCAGGCCTCAGACCTTTACCGCCTGCAGTCGCAGCAAGGCATTGCCGAGGCCGACGTAGAGACCATGGACAGTTTCGAGATCGGCGCGCGCGGGACGGCCTTGGGTGACCGGCTTGCATTTGATGTCGCCGCCTATCATGCCGAGAAGGAGAATTTCTTCTTCCGCGACTCCGATGGCCTGAACGTCACCGACGGCTCGACCCGCCATCAGGGCATCGAGGCGCAGGCGAGCTGGGACGTGCTGGGCGACGGGGTCTTCACCGTGTCGGGCACAGCGACCTATGGCGACCACACCTACACGTTTGACCGCATCGTCGCCTCCGGTTCGGAAGTCATCCGTTCTGGCAATGAAGTCGATACCGCGCCGGACTGGCTGGGCGACCTGCGCCTGACCTGGCGGCCGACTGAAGCCTTCGAGGCGAGCCTGTCGGCAGAATATATCGGTGAGTATTTTACCGATCCCGGCAACACGCGGACCTATCCCGGCCACACGGTCACATCGGCGCGAGCCTCATATGCGTTCACCGACGATCTCGAAGCCTTCGTCATCGTGCGTAACCTGTTCGACCTCAACTATGCCGACCGGGCCGACTTTGCCTTTGGCGGTAACCGCTATTTCCCGGGCGAGCCGCTGAATGCGACCTTCGGTGTGCGCAAGCGGTTCGATTGAGCGGGGCCTCCCCAACGTCAGTCTTCGCTCATATTGCCGAATGGGTTAAACCTCCCGCCAAACAGGAGGATCCCATGAAGCTCTATCACAGCCCGCAGGCGCCGAACCCCGAGCGCGTCACGAAATTCCTGAAGGCGAAGGGCAAGCTTGATGCGGTCGAGATCGAGGAGATCTCGATCATGAAGCAGGAGCACAAATCCGAGGCCTACCGCGAAGTCTCGCCCTTCTCGCAGGTCCCGGCGCTTGTCCTCGACGACGGCACGAAGATCACAGAGAGCCGCGCGATCTGTACCTATTTCGAGGGCGTCTTTCCCGAGCCGAACCTGATGGGGACCGACCCGAAGGAGAAGGCGCTCATCGAGATGTGGGACCGGCGCATCGAGCTGATGCTGTTCATCCAGTTCGCGACCTGGTTCCGCAATGCCCATCCGATGATGGCACCGCTGGAAAACCCGCAGGTTCCCGAGGCTGCCGCCAAGGCCGAGAAAAGTGCCCGCGCCATGGCCAAGCGCGTTGATGCGCATCTCGCCGAAAACGATTTCCTCGCCTGCGGCCGCTTCTCGATTGCCGACATTACGCTCTACTGTTTCACCGGCTTTGCTGGCGTCATGAAATGGAAGCCGCATGAAGAGTTCGAGAATATCGGCAAATGGATGCCGCGCGTGATGGAGAAGATCGGTTAGAGGCGCGAACGGGCAGAGAAGGTCACGAGCAAGATTGTCAGACCAAGGCCGGTGAGCGTCAGGCCGAACAGCGCGTTGCTGAGAACCGACGTCCAGAAGATGCCCGGTTCCTCTGCCCTTTTAATGAGGCCAACCCGTTCTTCCGTTATGCCGCTCGCGAGCGAGAGACCGACTTTCTCGTAAAGCAGATATCCGCCGAAGACGGCCAGAAACAGCCCGCCCATTGCGCCGGCGAGTCTTGTCCATGTTTTCTGAGGTCTCATCGCCGCGCTCCGGTGCAGGGTGTTCTGAGTTTACAGGCGCGGCGGATGGGCAAACCGGGTCAGATCGTCCGCACTAACCTGTATCCACAATCGAGCGTTTCGCGCTCCATTAAGTGCCCATACTTCCGCTCCCAGGTGCCATCCTTCAGGTCGCGCTCCAGCCGGGCAAGCGGCTCCGATATGTCACCGATCTTCCAGAAAGATGAGCTGCCCCGGCGGATACTTTCGTCGAGATAAGCGGCGGGCCGCTTCCAGTAGGCGGCGAGGAAGCCGTCGGTGCAGTCCTGCGGAACGGGAATGGGCGAAATCTCGACGGGGCCGAGCCATTCGGCATATTTTTCAATCGGCGGCATGATGGCTTCATCCAGCCGGATCAGGCCGGGCAGATAGTCGGTCAGCCAGAAGGCCGGGGCCGCTACGTCAAAGGTCATGAAGACAATTGGCCCGCGCGTGACGCGCCGCATCTCCGCGCAGCCCTTGGCCGGGTCGGACCAGTGATGGATGGTGAGGCTCGCCATGGCGGCATCGAAAGACTTGTCCGGGAAGGGCAGGGCCTCGGCGACCGCCTGAACGACCTTGGCCATGCCCGGCTTGCGCTGCGCGCTCATTTCCGCTGACGGCTCGACCGCTATGACCTCGCGGTCCTCAGGCTCATACGACCCGGTGCCCGCCCCCACATTCAGGACGCTTCTCGCATCGCCCAGTGCGGCATGGATCTGACGCGCAATCCGCGCATCCGGCTTGCGAAGCTCAGCGTATTTCAGACCGATTGTGTCATAGAGCGCGTTCATCAGCTGGCTGATAGCACCGTATCGCCAGTCAGTCGCGTCGATTGTCCGGCCAGATCAGACCGGCGCCCGCTACGCTGGGCGAGGGATAGCCGGCGTCATGCGCAAAGGGCAGGTCACCACCGGACCGGAGCGCGTCCAGGATCACGGAAAAATCCGTCTGAAAGCTGAAGCCGAGATCACGCTGAAAGGCAGACGCATCGTACACACGCCCGATACTTGCCGGAAGGGCCCAGCCGCGCTTCGCATACAGCTCTGGCGCGTCCGGGAAATAGCGGGCAATGACGCTGGCAGCGTCTGTCATGAGGGTGGCGCAATCTTCTTGCTTGAAGGGAGTCGGCGCAGAGACGAGATAGACGCCAAAGCCGAGCGCTGGCGCCTTGTCCAGCGCTGCAATATGGGCGCGGGCCGCATCTTCAACCGTCATTCGCCGGTTCAGGAATTCGTTGGCCTTGAGGTTTTCGGGCGGCGGGTCGGTTAGCGTGTCATCGTCTTCGGGAAAGAAGCGCGAAGTCCGCAGGACGAGACAGGAAAGGCCTGTCTGCTGGTGCACCTCGCGGCAGAGATTTTCAGCAGCGAGCTTGGAAACGCCGTAGATGTTGCGCGGCGCGAGTGGTGCATGCCCCTCGTCCAGCCAGGTGGCTTCGTCGCTGTCTTCAGCCCGGATTGCTTTCGAGATCATCAGCGATGTCGTCGACGTGAAGACAAACCGGTTGTGACCGGCGGCAACCGCCGCTTCGAGAAGGTTCAGCGTGCCGGTCACATTGACGTCGATGAAGGCTTGCCTTGGGAACCGGGCTATGTCCGGCTTGTGCAGCGCACCCGCGTGGATAATTGCCTCGATCCCATGGTGCGCAACCACACGGCCGACAAAGGACCGGTCGGCAATTGTGCCGATCTCCCGTGTGAAAGGCCCGGGGGCCACATCGACGCCGGTGACCTCATGACCCAGAGATTCAAGCATGGGTGCGAGATGGCGTCCGAGCCAACCAGTCGAGCCTGTCAGAAGAACATGCATCAGACCTGTCTATTCCGCCGCAACGGCCTCGCGCTGTGCCGCCAGCCAGGCATCAATGTCCACCAGCGCTCGCTTCGCCTGAACGCCCTTCTTCGCGCGCCCCTTGGCCTTGCCGCGCAGGCGCCGGCCCTCTTCATCCTTGTTGGGGATGGTGCCGGGCTCGGGATCCGGGAATAGGCCGAAATTGATGTTCATCGGCTGGAAGCTCTGCTTGCCTTCCAGGTGACCGCCCGTGATGTGGCCGATCAGGGCACCGAGCGCTGTGGTCGGCGGTGGCGGTGTGAGGTCCCGGCCCAGCCGCTCAGCCGCTGCAAAGCGCCCGGCGAGCAGGCCCATGGCTGCGCTTTCGACATAGCCTTCCACGCCCGTCACTTGCCCCGCAAAGCGAAGGCGGGGCATCGATTTCATGCGCAGCTGACTGTCGAGCAGCTTCGGCGAGTTGAGGAAGGTGTTGCGGTGAATGCCGCCGAGCCGGGCGAACTGGGCATTCTCCAGCCCCGGTATCATCCGGAAGATGTCGGCCTGCGCGCCGTATTTCAGCTTGGTCTGGAAGCCGACCATGTTCCACAGCGTGCCGAGTGCATTGTCCTGCCTCAGCTGGACGACCGCATGCGGTTTCACATCCGGCTGATGCGGATTGGTCAGGCCCACCGGCTTCATCGGCCCGAAACGCAGCGTCTCGCGCCCGCGCTCGGCCATGACTTCGATGGGCAGGCAGCCCTCGAAATAGGGCGTGTCCTTTTCCCAGTCCTTGAACTCGGTCTTTTCGCCGGCAATCAGCGCATCGATGAAGGCGTTGTACTGGGCCTCGCTCATGCCGCAATTGATGTAGGCCGCTGTGTCGCCGCCGGGGCCTGGCTTGTCATAGCGGCTCTGTTTCCACGCCTTGTCCATGTCAATGCTGTCGAAATAGACGATCGGCGCGATGGCATCGAAGAAGGCGAGGTCCTGTTCGCCGGTATGGGCGCGGATGGCGTCTGCCAGCTTCATCGAGGTGAGCGGCCCGGTCGCGATGATGACACTGTCCCAGTCTTCCGGCGGGATACCGTCGATTTCCTCGCGCACAATGGTGACGTTCGGATGGGCTTCCAGCGTCGCGGTGACGTCCTCGGAAAAGCCTTCCCGGTCGACCGCCAGCGCGCTGCCGGCGGGCACCTGGTGCTTGCCGCCCTTCGTGATGATCACCCCGTTGGCCCGCCGCATCTCCTCATGCAGGACGCCCACGGCATTCGATGTGTGGTCGTCGGAGCGGAAGGAGTTCGAGCAGACCAGCTCGGCCAGCTTGTCGGTCTGGTGGGCCTCGGTGCCGCGCACGCCGCGCATTTCATGTATAATGACGGGCACGCCCATTTCAGCGGCCTGCCAAGCCGCTTCGGACCCGGCCATGCCGCCGCCAATGATGTGGATCGGTTTGATGCTCATGACCCGCGATGTGCGCTCTCAGGCGCTCGCGGTCAAGGAAGCCCGGCACCCGGCGCTGGACGCGTGCAGTGCTCGACCTAGCTCCGCTTCCGGTCAGCTTGGTCGGCCAGGGAGTGTCTCAACGTGCAACTGACAGAAGGTCCAGTCCGTCAAAGTTTCTCGAATGTCTGGATTCCGATGATCAGTGGCGTGCTCGCTGTAAAGGCGATCGGCGTTTCGGATGCGTATTTTGTCGGGCAGCTTGGTGAGGCCAGGCTCGCGGCGATTTCCTACACGTTTCCGGTCGTCATGACGCTGATCAGCCTTGCGATCGGGCTAAGTGCGGGGGCCTCATCGGTTCTTTCACGCGCGATTGGCGCAGACGCTTCGGCAGAAAAACAAGCAGAAATCGTGACGGGTGCGGCCGGCATGGCGGTTCTTGTCTCCATCGCGATGTCTGTTCTCGGCTTCCTTTTCATCGGACCGGTCCTCTCGCTGATGGGCGCTGAAGGCGATATCCTCAAGGATGCGACCTGGTTCATGCAGATCTGGTTTGGCGGCGTGATCTTTCTTGTCCTGCCAGTGGCAACGAACGGAATGCTCCGGGCGACAGGAGACGGTGTCAGCCCGGCAATCCTGATGAGCGGGACCGCCATATTGAACATCGCAATCAATCCGGTGTTTATCTTCGGTCTGGGCCCCATCCCGGAACTCGGCATGCAGGGGGCTGCCGTCGCAACCATTACGGCGCGCGCCGTAGCCACTGTCGGGGCCTTTTACCTGCTGTGGCGAAAGAACCTGCTTGCACTGAGCACCGCATCGCTCGTCCGCGGGCTTCGCAGGTGGCAGGAAGTCGCGCGAATTGGCCTGCCTGCATCGCTGTCCACGTCCGTCAATCCGATTGCGCTGAGCATCGCCACGGCGGCGGTTTCGACGCTCGGTTCAGCGGAGGTTGCCGCTTTTGGCCTTGTGACCAAAATCCAGTCCTTTGCCGTCGTTCCCCTGCTTGCCCTGTCAGCGGCATCAGCGCCGTTCGTCGGGCAGAATAGCGGGGCCGGGAATACGGGCCGCTCGCGTGACAGTTTGTGGTTCTGCGCGCGGGTCTCCCTTGTCTGGGCTCTTGTTCTGGCTGTGGCTTTCTATTTCGGGGGCCGGTGGCTCGTATCCTTCTTCACCGAGTCCGCCCGGACGCAGGAAATCGCTGCCCTGTACCTCGCCATCGTCCCTGCGTCTTACGCTGGATATGGCCTGATCGTATCGCTGACCGCTGCCATGAACGGTCTCGGCCGGTCCGTTTCGGGGCTGATGATCGGTGCCGGCCGGGCGATCGGCCTGCTCGCGCCCGGTGCGTGGATCGGCGTGCTGACTGGCGGTTTCCTCGGTCTGGCCATTGCGACGTTTCTCGCAAACACGGTTTCGGGTGTGATCGCTGCCCTGATCGTCATGCGGCACAGCCTGAAGGACATTGATCAGAAAAGTGCCTATCAGCCCGACTGTTACGACAGTGAATAGCTGTCCGCTTTGATTTCGTGACAACAGTCTGTACGACGCGCGCATGACGATTTCCGACGACTCATTTCTCGATCCCGATGACTGGGATGCCTTCCGCAAGCGCGCGCACGACATGCTCGATCACGCGATCGACAAGATGGCGAGCGCGCGGGACGGGCGGGTCTGGACGCCGGTCCCCGAAGCGTTGAAGGCGCAGTTCAAAGCGCCGCTGCCGGACGATGGCACACCAGCCGAACAGGTGGATGAGTCCATCCTCGCGTTGTTGCCGTACGGTCCCGGCAATACGCATCCGCGCTTTTTCGGCTGGGTGCATGGGTCGGGCACGCCCTCGGGCATCCTGGCCGACATGGCCGCTGCCGCCATGAATGTGAACGCCGGTGGGCGGGACCATATTGCCCTGCATGTCGAGCGCCAGCTGGCCGACTGGATACGTGGCCTGTTTGGCTTCCCGCCGGAAGCCAGCGGCCTGACCGTCTCCGGGACATCCATGGCCACCATTATCGCGATGAAGACGGCGCGCGATGCCGCGCTCGACTTCAGGTCACGGGAGGCAGGGATCGATGGCGCGCAACTTGTCGCCTATACCTCGTCGCAGGCCCATTCCTGTGTCGCGCGCGCCTTCGACATGCTGGGCCTCGGAAGCGACGCGCTCCGCATCATTCCATCCGATGAGACCTTCCACTTCGCGACCGCTGCGCTGGATGATGCCATCGAAGAAGACCGCGCAGCGGGCCGGCAGCCCTTTGCCCTCATCGGCACGGCCGGCACCGTGAATACGGGGGCCATCGACCCGCTGAACGAGCTCGCCGACATCGCCGCCCGGCATGGGCTGTGGTTCCATGTCGATGCCGCCTTCGGCGCGAGCGGCATGTTGTCTGATGCCCTGCGGGGCAAGCTCAGGGGGATCGAGCGCGCCCAGTCTGTGGCGTTCGATTTCCACAAATGGATGCATGTCAATTACGATGCCGGCTACGTGCTGGTGCGCGATGAAGCGCTGCAGCGCCGGGCCTTCTCCAATCGTCCGGATTATCTCCAGCACAATGAAAAGGGCCTCGCCGCTGGTTTCCCGTGGCCGGTGGATTATGGCCCCGAACTGTCGCGCAGTTTCCGGGCGCTGAAGGTCTGGGCCCACCTGATGGAGCACGGGCCCGCAAGGATCGGGGCGGCTGTGGCCCGCAATTGCGAACAGGTTCGCTATCTGGCCGGCCGGATCGATGATGCGGCCGAGCTTGAGAGGCTGGCGTCGGTCGAGACAAGCATATGCTGCTTCCGCTACCGGCCGCATGACGTGGTGGCCGAAGACGTGCTGGACCGGCTCAATCAGGCCATCGTCGTCGAGCTTCAGGAATCGGGCGTTGCCGCGCCGTCGACGACCCGTCTGAACGGCAAGCTGGCCATTCGCGTGAACATCACGAATCATCGCACCCGCTTTGAGGACATCGACTGTCTTGTCTCGTCGATTCGGGAAGCGGGAGCGCGTATCCGGAATATTGCCGAATAGAATCAGAGACTAGCGTGTTCACCCTCGCTTCATCATCAATCTGGATGATTGCGACGTGTTAGGGTTAACCTAAAACGACCCTCGGGCGCGCTGACAGACTGGTGGGTGAAAATGGCGACCGGGACTGACAATTCTCGCTATGAGCAACTCTTGGTGCTTGCCCGGTCACTGTCCGGGCAGGTCCAGGATGCGCGCAAGGTATACTTGCTGGAGGTGCGCCTGAAGCCGGTCATGGACATGCTTGGCGTTTCCAGCCTCGAGCATTTGCTGCGGGAGGTTGGCCGCCAGGTGCCGTCCAATCTCGCCAGCTATTTCGCGGACGCGCTTGTCGATGACGAGACCTGGTTCTTCCGTGAGCGCCACCGCCTCCAGATTGTCGCAGAGGACATTGCCCGGCGGGCCAGCCATTCGAGCGAGGCCGCGCCCGTCCGCGTCTGGTGCGCGGGCGGTTCGACAGGGCAGGAGGCCTATTCGCTGGCCATCCTGCTTGACGAGCTGATACCCGGCGGGCGCGCGCAGCAACGCGTCAGCATCGTCACGAGCGATATCGGTTACCGGGCGACCAACCGGGCGCGGGCCGGCACCTTCTCCCACTTCGAGATCCAGCACGGCCTGTCGACGCCTCGCATGCTCAGGCACTTCTCGCGGACAGGCGAACGCGACTGGCTGGCACGCGCGGCCCTGCGCGAGCAGGTACAGGCCTGTCATCACAACCTTCTGGATGGTCCGCTTGGCCCGGCGAGTTTCGATGCGGTCATCTGCCGGAATGTCCTTAGCGGTATGGAAGCGCCGGAACTGGGGGCCGCGATTGGCAATCTCGTGGCCTCGATCAAGCCGGGCGGCTGCCTGTCGATTGGACGTGAAGACACCATTGAATCGCCTCAGGACGTCCGCCTCATGGCCGATACCGAGGTTGGCAGCGGCATGTACCGGCTCCTTAGCTGAAACTGTTTTCACCATTCGCTGCTGAAGCTGATACCAGGGCCGTTGCCGGTTCGACCGGCAGGGGTTACCTCCTGCTGCATGACAAGAACATTCAAGACACCTCCAGCCGAGATTCTGGAGACACTCATCGACCGCTGCCTGAAGGAAGGCGCGACGGCCGCAGATTGCAGTCTGGGCATCTCTGAAGGCGTCAGCGTCGATGTGCGGGACGGCAAGCTCGAGAATGTCGAGCGCTCTGAATCGCAGGGTATTGCCCTTCGCGTCCTGTTCGGCCAGCGCCAGGCGCATGTGTCGGGCTCCGACCTTTCCGACGACGCGATCACGGCCATGGCGGAACGCTGCGTGGCCATGGCGAAGGCCGTCCCCGAGGACAAGTTTGCAGGGCTGGCGCCGGAAGAGCTGCTCGCCAAGGATCCGCCTGTGCTGGACCTTGAAGGCGACGGCGAAATCCCGATCGACCGGTTGGAATCCGATGCCATCGCAGCCGAAGCGGCCGCGCTCGCTGTCGATGGCGTGAAGACGGTGTCCGGCTGCGGCAATGGCTGGAGCCGGACCGAGCGCTGGGTGGCCGCATCGAACGGCCTCTCGTCTTATCTGTCGGGTGGCTCGACCGGGCTTGGCCTGGCCGCCGTCGCCGAACGCGATGGCGCGATGGAGCGTGACTATGACAGCTGGAGCGTGCGCAAGATGGCGCACCGGCCGTCACCCCAAGAGATCGGCCGCACTGCTGGTGAGCGGGCCGTCGCCCGGCTCGGCCCGAAGAAGGTGAAGACGCAGAAGGGCGTGGTCATTTACGACAAGCGCGTCGCGCCGAGCCTGATCGGTGCCTTCCTCGGCGCGATTTCCGGCCCGTCCGTGGCGCGCGGTGTCAGCTTCCTGAAGGACCGGCTGGGCGAGAAAGTGTTCGCCGGCGGCGTGAACATCGTCGACGATCCCTTCCTCGAAAAGGCGCTTGGCTGCCGCAACCATGATGGCGAAGGCCTGCCGGTCGAGCGCAAGCTGCTGATCGAGGAC
>MRWG01001992.1_pt1 | contig 11364 bp, 12 predicted proteins | sample 1013341 | NCBI WGS metagenome assembly MRWG01 (sample SAMN06117577, study PRJNA244670) | biofilm metagenome | biome: Water; feature: Cathode Biofilm; material: Biofilm; isolation source: microbial consortium enriched at the cathode of a solar microbial fuel cell | place: USA: District of Columbia ... | reverse complement strand
CGTCCAGGTGGGTGAAGTGGTCGGTGCGGCGGGCGAAGCGCCGCAGCTCCCCAGCGTCGCGGCCAGGCGCCACCACCAGGGTGCCTTGCCGGGTGACGCCGCCGGCGTGGGCGTCCCACCAATCCGCCGCCGTGCAGCCCAGGCGCACCACGGGCTCCTCGGCGCTCTCGCCCTCGCACCAGGGCGCCAGCATGCCGCCGGCCCACCAGGAGCAAGAGGCGGGCCCCAGGTCCGGCGCGCGGTCGACGACAGTGACCTCGGCCCCACGCCTCAGAAGCTCGGTGGCGCAGGTGAGGCCGGCCACGCCCGCGCCGATCACGGTGACCTTCATGGCGTCAGCTCCACAGCGCATGGAAGTGATGCACCGGCCCGTGCCCCGAGCCGACGCCGAGCCCGTCCGCGGCGGCGATGGCGCCCTGCAGGTAGGCATGCGCCGTACTGACCGCCTCGGGCAGGTCCTGCCCCTTGGCGAGGCCCGCGGCGATGGCCGAGGACAGGGTGCAGCCGGTACCGTGGGTGTTGCGGGTATTCCGCCGCGGTGCCTGCAGGCGCAGTGTCTCGCCCCCGGCCGTGATCAGCTGGTCGACGCAGACCTTGCCCGTGGCGTGGCCGCCCTTCATCAGCACCGCCTTGGGGCCGAGCGCCAGGAGGCGGCGCCCCTGCGCCTCCGCTTCGACCTCCGTTTCGGCTTGCGGTCCTTCCAGCAGGCGCGCGGCCTCCGGCAGGTTCGGCGTCAGCACGTCTGCCAGGGGCAGCAGATCGCGGCGCAGGGCGATGAGCGCCGAGTCCGGCAGCAAGGTGTCCCCCGACTTCGCCACCATGACCGGGTCGATCACCAGGGGCACGCCGCGGTCGCGCAGGCCGTTGGCCACGCTTTCGATGACCGGCGATCCACCTAGCATGCCGACCTTCACGGCCTTCACCGCCAGGTCGTCGAAGACCGCATCGATCTGCGCCGCGACAATGTCCTCGGGGATGGGATGCACGGCCGTGACCGCGCAGGTGTTCTGCGCCGTCACCGCGGCAATCACGCTGGCGCCGTAGACGCCCAGGGCGGAAAAAGCCTTGAGGTCGGCCTGAATGCCGGCGCCGCCGCCGCTGTCGGAGCCGGCAACGGTCAGGGCGATGGGCATTCCATCACGACTCTGCACTGTACCTTGCACCACCTTCTTCCTCCCTGGGGCCGGAGAAGGAGAAAGCGGATCAGGCTTATGTCTGGAAATGTCGTGACCCGTTCCCTTCGCCGGCATTACCCGGATCAGGTTCCTTGGGTTGGCGACTTGCGCCTCTCAGCCCTTTCGAGCACCCCAACGGTTCATCAGGAGATAACAGGTCGCTTGCGGGGATTCAACCCTGCACCCTGTGGGTCTATTCGCGGGACCGCGGTTTCAGCAATCCAGAGTGTGACGACGTTCCCATTCGCTGAGGTGGTGGCTGTAGTCTGTCCACTCGCTCATCTTCAGCTTCACGAAGGCGTCGACCGTCTCGTCGCCCAGCGCCGACTTCAGCACCTTGGACTTCTCGAGGGCGCGCAGCGCGTCGAGCAGGTTCAGCGGCAGGCGCTTGGCGCCCTTGGCCTTGTGGCTTTCGGTGTACATGTTGATGTCCAGGCGCTTGCCGGGGTCGCGGCCGTTGGCGATGCCGTCCAGGCCCGTACCCAGCACCGCCGCCGGCATGAGGTAGGGATTGGCCGCGCCGTCGGCCAGGCGGAACTCGAAGCGACCGGGATCGGGAATGCGGATCATGTGGGTGCGGTTATTGCCGCTGTAGGTCACGGTGTTGGGCGACCAGGTGGCGCCGGAGGTGGTGACCGGCGCGTTGATGCGCTTATAGGAGTTCACCGTCGGGTTGGTGATGGCGCAGAGCCCCTCGGCCGAGTGCATGACGCCGGCGATGAACTGGTAGGCCAGCTTCGAGAGCCCTTCCGAGTCCTTCTTGTGCTCGAAGAGGTTCTGGCCGTTCTTCGTCGACCACAGCGAGACGTGCATGTGGCAGCCGTTGCCGGTCAGATCCGCGAAGGGCTTCGGCATGAAGGTGGCGCGCAGGCCGTGCTTCTCGGCCAGGGTCTTCACCATGTACTTGAAGAAGGCCTGGCGGTCGGCGGTCTTCAGCGCGTTGTCGTATTCCCAGTTCATCTCGAACTGGCCGTTGCCGTCCTCGTGGTCGTTCTGGTAGGGCCCCCAGCCCAGTTCCAGCATACAATCGCAGATCTCGGAAATCAGGTCATAGCGCCGCATCAGCGCCTGCTGGTCGTAGCAGGGCTTGGCCTGGATGTCGGCAGGGTCGGAGATGGCGCTGGCGTCGGGCAGGATGACGAAGTATTCGCACTCGACGCCGGTCTTCATCTCGTAGCCCTTGGCCGCGGCCGCCGCGCTGACCTCTTTCAGCACATTGCGCGGCGCGTGCGCCACCGGCTTGCCGTTCATGCAGGGATCGGCGGCCAGCCAGCCCACTTCCGGTTTCCAGGGCAACTGGATCAGGCTGTCGGGGTCGGGCAGCGCGAACATATCGGCATCCGCCGGCGACATGTCGAGCCAGGTGGCGAAGCCCGCAAAGCCCGCCCCGCTCTTCGCCATCTCCCCGATCGCGGCGGCGGGCACCAGCTTGGCCCGCATGGCGCCGAACATATCGACGAAGGAGATCAGAAAGTATTTGATGCCCCGGTCTTTGGCGACCTTCGCAAGATTGACAGCCATTTGCCCCTGTCCTTGTTCACTACTGCGGCGGCCTGGGCCGCCTTTTCCTTAGCCAAAGCGCTCGCTGTTTGCGGTGATCTCACCTGCGGCGCGACAAACTTTTGACGTCACCCTCGGGCTTGACCCGAGGGTCCATCCCTCAACCGTTCGAGCGCTTGCCCTGGATGCTCGGATCAAGTCCGAGCATGACAATTGGAAGCGAGGAGAGAATGGTGCGCCCGTCCCAGCTCCCTCACATACCGTTCTTGCTGGGGATCCAGCTCGTGCCGGCGAGCGGCACCTGCGCCATGGCCGCGGCTTCCACGGTCAGGGCAACGAGATCCTCCGGTTCCAGATTCAAGACGTGCGACTTGCCGCAGGCGCGCGCGATGGTCTGCGCCTCCAGCGTCAGCACCGCCAAATAGTTGGCGAGACGCCGCCCGGCCGCCTCGGGGTCGAGGCGCGCGGCGAGTTCCGGATCCTGGGTGGTGATGCCCGCCGGGTCGAGCCCCTCGTGCCAGTCGTCGTAGGCGCCGGCCGTGGTGCCGAGTTTCTCGTACTCCCCTTCCAGGGCCGGGTCGTTGTCGCCCAGGGCGTGCAGCGCCGCCGAGCCGATGGAGACCGCGTCAGCCCCCATGGCCAGCGCCTTGGCCACGTCGGCGCCGTTGCGGATGCCGCCGGAGACCACAAGCTGGACCTTGCGGTGCATGCCCAGGTCCTGCAGCGCCTGCACCGCCGGCCGGATCGCCGAGATGATCGGGATGCCCACGTGCTCGATGAAGACTTCCTGGCTGGCCGCCGTGCCGCCCTGCATGCCGTCCAGCACCACCACGTCGGCGCCCGCCTTCACCGCCAGGGCGGTGTCGTAGTAGGGCCGGCTGGCGCCGACCTTGATATAGACCGGCTTTTCCCAGTCGGTGAGCTCTCGCAGCTCCTGGATCTTGATCTCCAGGTCGTCGGGCCCGGTCCAGTCCGGATGGCGGCAGGCCGAGCGCTGGTCGATGCCCTCCGGCAGGGTGCGCATCTCCGCCACGCGGGCCGAGATCTTCTGGCCCAGCAGCATGCCGCCGCCGCCCGGCTTGGCCCCCTGCCCCACCACCACCTCGATGGCGTCGGCCTTGCGCAGGTCGACGGGGTTCATGCCGTAGCGCGAGGGCAGCAGCTGGTAGACCAGGATATCCGAATGGCCGCGCTCCTCCGGCGTCATGCCGCCGTCGCCGGTAGTCGTCGAGGTTCCCATGATCGAGGCGCCGCGTCCCAGCGCTTCCTTGGCCTGGGCCGAGAGCGATCCGAAGCTCATGCCGGCGATGGTGATGGGGATCTTCAACTCGATGGGCTTCTTGGCGAAGCGCGTGCCCAGGGTCACGTTGGTCGCACACTTCTCGCGGTAGCCCTCCAAGGGATAGCGCGACACCGAAGCGCCGAGAAACAGCAGGTCGTCGAAGTGCGGCACCTTGCGCTTGGCGCCGGCGCCGCGGATGTCGTAGATGCCGGTCGCCGCCGCGCGGCGGATCTCCGAGAGGCTGTAGTCATCGAAGGTCGCCGACTTGCGCGGTGTGGTCTGCGGGGTCGGAGCTTGAGACGGTTTGTCCATCAGTAGGCGCTCACGTTGTCGATCTTGAAATGGTAGAGCTCGCGGGCCGAGCCGTAGCGGCGGAACTCGGCGGGATCGATGCCGCCATTGACGTCGGCCTTGGCCAGCAGGGCCGCCAGCTTCGCCTTGTGTTCCTCGGTCATCTCCTTCTCGACGCAGTCGGCCCCCAGGCTGGCGACCTTGCCGCGCACGTAGAGGCAGGCCTCGTAGAGGGAGTCCCCCAGCGCCTCGCCGGCGTCGCCCAGCACCACCAGGTTGCCGGCCTGGGCCATGAAGGCGCTCATGTGGCCGACGCTGCCCTTGACGATGATGTCGGCGCCCTTCAGCGAGATACCGCACCTGGCGCTCGCGTTGCCGCCGATGACCAGGGTGCCGCCGTGGGCCGTAGCGCCGGCCGATTGGCTGGCGTCGCCGGTGACGTGCACCTCGCCGGACATCATGTTCTCCGCCAGGCCGACGCCGGCGTTGCCGTGAATGGTGACGCTGGCCTGCTGGTTCATGCCGGCGCAGTAGTAGCCGACGTGCCCCTCGATCTCGACGGCGATGGGCGCGTCGATGCCGACCGCCACCGCATGCTGGCCGCGCGGGTTGCGAATCGTCCAGCGGGTGTCGTTGGTGTCCTGCGGCAGGGCGTGCAGGGCCGCGTTCAGCTCGCGCAGCGGCGTCGCCGCCAGGTCAACCAGGCTCATCGGCCGCGCTCCCAGAAGTAGACCGTGGCCGGTTCCGGTTCCCAGACCTTGGCCTCCTCGATGCCCGGCAGCCCGGCCAGCGCCCGGTACTCGGAGCCGAAGGCGACATAGGCCTCGGTCTCCGCCAGCACCGCAGGCTTGCAGGCGATGGGGTCGCGCAGCACGCCGAAACCCTGCTCGGTGCCGACGACGAAGGTGTAGAAACCGTCGAGATCCTTCAGCGAGGCCTCCAGCGCCTCGCCCAGGTTCATGCCGCGGCTCATCTGCCAGGTGAGATAGGCCGCCGCGACCTCGCTGTCGTTCTCGGTCTCGACGCCCACCCCTTCGCGCTGCAGGTTGCGGCGGATGGCGCAGTGATTGGAGAGCGAGCCGTTGTGCACCAGGCACTGGTCGGGCCCGGTGGAGAAAGGATGCGCGCCCGCGGTGGTGACCGCCGATTCGGTGGCCATGCGGGTGTGGCCGACGGCATGGCTGCCGGCCATGGCCGGCAGGTCGAAGCGGGCCGAGACCGCGGCCGGCAGGCCGACTTCCTTATAGAGCTCCATAGCCCGGCCCGAGGCGAAGAGGTTCACCTCCGGCGCGTTGGCGCGCAGCCAGACCTCCGCGGCGGCGCCGTCGTCCTCGTCAAGAGTCAGAATGGCGTGGGTTGCGCGGGTCTGCACCCCGACGTCGCTGCCCAGGTGCGTGGCCAGGCGCCCGGCCAGGGCGGCGAAGTCGTAGGCCTCGTCCTTGGCGCGCAGCGTGACCTTCACCTTGGCGGCCTGCGGCTGCCCGTAAACCGCGAAACCGGCGCTATCCGGCCCGCGGTCGGAGAGCACCGTCAGCATCTCCGACAGCATCCGTCCCAGCGCCTGGGAGTGCTGTTCGTCTTTCAGGAAAAGACCGGCGATCCCGCACATGTCGACCCGCTCCTGGATGAGTTGGGTGAATGAGATGACTGCCCCGCTTGAGGGCGAGACGAGACTAGCAGGAGCTACGGCGCTGTCAATCTATAAGAAACATTTTTTCCTGTTGATAAACTACCGACGAAGGTCGGCGAGACCTAGCTGTCGCGTTGGAACACGATGATGGAGAGGAATTTCAGCGGCAGCTTGCGCAGTTCGTCCGGCCCGTGCGCCGACTGCGCGTTGAAGAACAGGGAGTCGCCGGGCTTCAGTGGATAGATCTTGTTGCCGTGGCGGTAGCCCACCTCGCCTTCCAGGATGTAGATGAACTCCATGCCCTCGTGACGGAAGCTCGGATAGGACTCGGCGCCCTTGCTGAGGGTGACCAGGTAGGGCTCGTAGGCGAAGTCGCCGGGAAAGGAATGGCCCAGCAGCTGGTACTGGTGGCCCGACTTGGTGCCGCGGCGCTCGATCATCAGGCCCTCGCCGGCGCGCACGTGGGTGATGTCGTGCTTCTGCTCGAAGTCGGTAAAGAAGTTCGTCATCGGCACGTTGAGCGCCTGGGCCAGGCTCTGCAGTGTCGCCAGGGAGGGTGAGATGGCGCCGTTCTCCACCTTCGACAGCATGCCGGCGGAAAGCCCTGCCTGCCCGGCCAGTTCGGAGACCGTCATGTCCTGGCGCTTGCGCAGGGCGCGCACCTGCGCGCCGATGGCTTCCTCGATCGACTGCCCCTCCGACATGGCCGGCGCCGAGGAGCCGGTGGCCAGCGGCTCCACCTCAACTGCCTTCTTCGCCACCTTTCCCTTCGCCGGGCCTTTCGCCGGAACCTTCGCGGTCTTGGGAGTCGCTGTCTTCGCCCTGCTCATCTTTTCCCGAGTCAATGTTCCTCGCTCTCCACACCGTCGCCGTTTGCCACACCGTTACGGTTTGAACGTGATCTAACGATAAGAGTCGTCCGACACCATATAGGAAAGCCAAGGCTCCTGCACGGCCCCAATTCCTATAAAGAAAAATTCTTGACGTAGACGAAACCGCCGCTAGGCTTGGCCCCGCTCGGCTCGACCCACAAAGGGCGCAAAGGCCGGCGGGGGAAACGTATCCAAAAAACGATAGCCGCAAAAGGCTAGGACCGGACACTTGCAGAGGTCCGGCATGGACGTCGCTGACGAACGGCGGGCGGCTTGCTGCGGCAAGGGCGTCTCGCTGTGGAGAGCCAACGACAGGGGGCATGAGGCGTCATGGATGCGGAAGTACAAACGAAGCTCGCAGAGCTTCAGACGATGATCGAAATGTCCGGCACCATCAATATGGAGATCTATTATTGGTGGTGTACGGCGCTGATGGTGATCATCCACGCAGGTTTCTTGGCATATGAAATGGGGGCATCGCGGGTGAAGAACGCCCTGGCTTCGGGTGTGAAGAACATCCTGGCCTTCGCCTTCATCATTCCGACTTTCTTCTTCTTCGGCTGGTGGATTTATCTGGCCTTTCCCAATGGTCTGATTCCCAGCGCCGACGGCGACGGGGGCCTGCCTTGGGCAACGGCCATGGGGCCGAACCTGGCGGACAACGCCTCCGGCGTGTTCTGGGCCGCTTTCACGCTTTTCGCGGCCACCACGGCGTCGATCTACTCCGGCGCGGTGATCGAACGCATCCGCCTCAGCGGATTCTGCATCCTGGCCATCGTGCTCGGGTCCTTCGCCTGGATTCTGGGCGCGGCCTGGGGCTGGCATCCGGCCGGCTGGCTGCACACGGAGTTCGGCTACCACGACGTCGGCGCCGCCGGCGTGGTGCACATGGTCGCCGGCTTCTTCGCGCTGGGCGTGGTCATCAACCTCGGCCCGCGTCTCGGGCGCTTCACGGCCGACGGCAAGGTGCTGGAGATCGCCGGCCACTCGGTGCCGATGACGCTGATCGGCCTGATGCTGATCATCGTCGGCTTCTTCGGCTTCCTCGGCGGCTGCATCATCTACGTCACCGGTGACCAGTGGGTGAACATCTACAACCAGCCCGCCACGCTTTCGGCCTTCGCCTTCAATACCCTGATGGGCTTTGCCGGCGGCATCATCGGCTGCTTCCTGATGACCCGCGATCCCTTCTGGATGATGTCGGGCGCCCTGGCGGGCATCATCTCGGCCGCTTCGGGCCTGGATGTCTACCACCCCGCCCTTGCCTTCCTCATCGGCTTCGTCGGCGGCCTGATCATCCCGAAGGTGCAGGACCTGCTGCTGAAGCTGCGGATCGACGACGCGGTGGGCGCCTTCGCGGTGCACGGCGTCGCCGGCCTGTGGAGCGTCATCGCCTGCGGCATCTTCGCCAGCGGCTACCCCAGCCCCTCCGGCCCGGAGTCGAGCCTGCTCGGCCAGCTGGTCGGCGCGGTGGTCATGGCGGGCCTGGGCTTCATCCCCGGCTACGTGGTCTCGCTGCTGCTGAAGATGGTGGGCCTGCTGCGCATCCCCTCCGGCCCGGAAATCGCCGGCCTGGACGTGGTCGAGATCCCGATCCGGCCCTATCCGGAGAGCGGTCCGCCGCAGAAGGCCTACACGGCCCCGGCCGAGTAGCACGGCCTTTCACCCGAACCACTTGGGTTAATTCCCCCGAGATGATTCAAGGAGACAAGCAAATGAGCGGAAGTCCCATTACCTCTTGGGAAGGCGTGGAGGCCTATTACACCTACGCCGACTCGCCCTTGATGATCGGCCTCTTCCTGGTGCTGTCCTGCGCCGTCGTGGTGGGCGTCATCATCAACTCGGCCAAGCATGAAACGGCCGCTTTCAAGAACTACGAAGGCGGCGGCGACGACTGATTGGCACAAAGCCGACAAAGGTGAGGCGAAAAAAACGTCTCTGGGAGCGGAAGGGGGAGAGACCAAAAGGTCTCTCCCCCTTTCACATGGGCGCCTTCATTGGGGGTCAGAACTGGTGGGGGCTGTCGGAGCTGACGAAGAAGACCAGCACGATCACCCGGGCGATGAGCAGCAGCACGATGATCAGGCCCAGCCACCACAGGGCCGGCGCGGTGACAACCGCACCTCCCGCCAGCGCACGCCCGCCGGCGGTCAGCACCCAGAGGCCCCAGACGCAGATGGTGGCCCCGACTAGGTCGACATAGTACTTGCTCAGATCGCCCTGCCCGACGTAGGTGAGGCTGAGCGCGGCGAAGGCGATCACCGCGAAGCGCAACAGGTAGCTCTTGTGGGAAGCGGTGACCTCCGCGGGCCCGCCCGAGGACAGCGCCGCCAGCAGCAGACCGATCAGCGTCAGCAGACCGCCGGCAATGGTGAGGAAACGCAGGTACTGGGCCAGCCAGTGCGCCAGCTCCAGCCAGCTCTCGTCGAGCCGGCCATCGCCGACGCGTTTGTAAAGCGCGTGCTGCAGATTGCCGCCCAGCCAGCTCACGATGGCGAGCACGATCGAGAGCCCGTAGGCGAGATAGGCGTAGATCAGCGTCCAGGGTGTCGACATCGGGAAGCTTCTTTCCTTTTCAGGGGAGCAGAGCGGCGGATCAGAACATCCGGAAGCCCTGGATCTTGATGAGGATGGCAAAGCCGGCGAAGACCAGGACGGCCAGGCCGTCGACGATGGCCAGCAGCCACCAGCCGGCGGGGCCCGTCACGGCCAGCTGCCCGGCGAAGGCGCGCCAGCCGCTGAAAATGACCCACAGCGCCCAGGCGAAGACGGCGACGGAAGCGATGTCGGCGTCGAAGCCGCCCATGCGCACCTGGGCCAGGGAGATCAGGCCCAGGAAGCAGAGGGCGAAAGCGCCGAACTTCATCTGATAGGACTTGTGGGACGACATCGCCGGCGCGGTGTCACTGGCCGGCAAGGCCGCCAGTACAAAAGCCGCCACGGCCAGGGCGAGGCCGGTCCACAGGGCGAAATGCAGGTTGCGCATCAGCAGATGGGCGAAATCGAGCCAGCGCTGGCCCAGCTCGCCATTCTCCACGCGGCCGTAGACGATGTATTCGAAGAGCACCAGCAGCCAGCAGATCGCGCCGAGCGCCAGCATGGCGGCATAGCCGATATAGGAGAGCGTCACAGTCCAGGCGGGCACCATCAGGCAGGTCCTTCTTCATGGGGGACGGCATCACCGCCCCCGACAGTCTTCATTACGGGGTGTCAGCGCGCAAAGACCTTGCCCCAGCACCGCAGATGAACCGCCACGTCGGTTTCGGCGATTCGCCCGTCGCTAAAGACTGCGGCCTTCAGGGGGAATGTCAATTCCGGGTCCAGGTAGCCGTCGCGCAGCTCGGCGAGGCTGCGGCCACTGACCCGCTCGGCCAGGAAGGCATCACGGCAGGCCTCGGCCACGGCGATCTGGAAATCGTCGTAGAACTCGACCCAGCTCAAATCGAAGGGCAGCACCACCTTGGCGGTCTGGCGATAGACGGTCTGGCCGGCGGCGCCCTTCATCTCGCGCAGCGGCTCCAGCGCGACCAGGCGGCTGCTGCCCGCCACCGAATAGCCGGCGGGGCAGATTTCACCGGGCCCGCAGGGCTGGTCCGACAGCGCCGTCCTGGCGGGGCGCACAGAGAAGATGTAGCCCTGGGGATCGGGCCGCTGCAGGCTGCTGATCTCCAGCCGCCAGATCAATCCTTCGGAGAGGATGCGGGTCACGCGCCCCTCGTCGTCGACGATGACGTTCAGCCAGCCGTCGATCTCGCGGCTGATCTTCTCCTGATAGAGCTTGAGGTCGCCGGAGGTCGTCACGCCGGCGGGCTCGACGGCGTCGTCGCTCTTCCGGACGTCGTCCGCCCAGGCGCCGCTGGCCATGGAAATCAGGAAAAGCGCCACCCCGGTAAAGACCGTGAGCGCGCGCAGCGCATAGAGCCGCGCCAGGAAACCTTCTGCCATCGTACTACCCTCCCACTGACCCTTTCACCGAAACGGCGGGTTACGGAGGGTTAGTCGGCCTGCCCCGGCAGAGGGTTCAAAGGTAAATCCAGCCGCTGGAAGCTACGGCTCCAGGGGGGCGAAGAGGTCTCGGCGACGGGTCGATCTCTCTGAATGACTGGATACAGTCCGAAAAGGCGTCCACCGTTCCGCGGGCAATCGGGCTCTTTCGCGGGAACGTCTACGGCGAGGAGATTGAGCGCATCCTGAAAGACAACGAGAAAGACGTCACCCTGGTCAGGCTGAGCCAAAATGAGCAGATGGCCGGGATGCTGGAGGCCGGTCGTCTGGACGGATATATCGTCGAAGACGGCGTCGCCCAGATGCAACTGCGGGAGTCTGCAGCTCCCTTACACCGCTATGTCATCAGGGAGCAGGAGGCGGACCCGCTGTTTTACATCTTTTCTCGCCACGTTGCCGACGACATCGTAGGGCGGTTCAACGCCGCAATCCGGAAACTGCAGCCCCTAGGCCAATAGCGCGCCTGTCGTTCCACGCCCCCTGTGGCGGGCCCTACTTCGCCAAGAGAATCGCAACGGCAAGCACCGCCACCAGGCCGGCCAGAGCCCAGAGCCACCAGCGCGACCCGCCCGGGCCGCGCGCGGCAGCGCCCGGGAACTCGGGGGGTGC
>MRWG01001991.1_pt1 | contig 11371 bp, 10 predicted proteins | sample 1013341 | NCBI WGS metagenome assembly MRWG01 (sample SAMN06117577, study PRJNA244670) | biofilm metagenome | biome: Water; feature: Cathode Biofilm; material: Biofilm; isolation source: microbial consortium enriched at the cathode of a solar microbial fuel cell | place: USA: District of Columbia ... | reverse complement strand
AGGGCAGGATCTCTTCCTTGCGCGGCTGGTCGAGGGCGGCCAGCGGCTCGTCCATCAGCAGCAGGCGCGGGTTGGCCAGCAGGGCCCGGCCCAGGGCGACTCGCTGCTTCTCGCCGCCGGAGAGGGCCTGCGGGCGGCGCCCCAGCAGATGCTCGATGCCCAGCAGGCCGACCACCCGGTCCAGGCCGATGGGGCGCTCCCCGGAGGGGGCGCGGTTGTAGCCGTAGAGCAGGTTGTGGCGCACCGAGAGGTGCGGGAAGAGGCGGCCTTCCTGGAAGACATAGCCCAAGCGGCGCTTTTCCGGCGGCAGGTCGATGCCCTTTTGGGAATCGAAGAGGGTCTGGCCGCGCAGCACGATGCGGCCGCGCTCCGGGCGCAGCAGCCCCGCCAGAGTGTTGATCAGGGACGTCTTGCCGGCGCCGGAGCGGCCGAAAATGGCCGTGATGCCGGTGGCGTCACACTGGAAACTGGCCTCCAGGGCCAGAGAGCCCAGGCGCCGCGCGATATCGACTTCAAGCATCATGGCCCCGCCTCCGTCAGTCGCTCATCCGGGCCCGCAGGCGCCGGGCGATGGCCTCGGAGGCCGCCAGGGCGGCCAGGGACAGCAGCACCGAGAGCACGGCAAGGCGCAGGGCGCCGGCCTCGCCGCCGGGCGTCTGGATCAGGCTGTAGAGCGCCAGGGGCAGGGTGCGGGTCTCCCCGGGGATGTTGGAGACGAAGGTGATGGTGGCGCCGAACTCGCCCAGGCTGCGGGCGAAGGCCAGGACCGCACCGGCCAGGATGCCGGGCATGATCAGCGGCAGGGTGATGGTGACGAAAACGTTGGCCCGTGACGCGCCGAGGGTGCGCGCGGCGGTCTCCAGGCTCTGGTCCACCATCTCGATGGAGAGCCGCATGGCGCGCACCATGAGCGGGAAGGCCATGACCGCGGCGGCCAGGGCGGCCCCCTCCCAGGTGAAGGGCAGGCTGATGCCGAAGGTGGCGAACAGCCAGGCGCCCAGCGGCCCCTGGCGGCCCAGCAGCACCAGCAGCAGGTAGCCGACCACCACCGGCGGCAGGACCAGCGGCAGGTGGATGACGCCGTTCAGCAGGGTCTTGCCGAAAAACTCGTAGCGCGCCAGCAGCCAGGCCGTGGCCAGCCCGAAGGGCAGGCTCACGAAGACGCTCCACAGGGCGACCCGCAGGCTGAGGCCCAGCGCTTCGATTTCCAGCGGGGTCAGGTCGAACATCGCGTCCCTTGCAGGTCTCGGCGGCCAGGCATTCCTCTAGCTGCCGAAGGCGGGCAGCGTAAAGCCGTGTTTGCTGAAGATGGCCGTGGCCTCCGCGCTCTGCAGGAACTCGTAGACGCGGCGCACCTCCGGGCGGTCGTGACCGGCGACGATGGCCAGGGGATAGACGATCTTCGGGCTCGCGGCCGCCGGAAAGCTGTCGACGATGCGCACCCGCGGCGAGATCGCGGCGTCGGTCTCGTAGACGATGCCGGCCACCGCCTCGCCGCGGTCGACCAGGGCGAGGGCGGCGCGCACGTTGCTGGCCTGGGCCAGCTTGCCGGCGACCTGGTCCCACAGGCCGAGGGCCTCCAGCGCCTGGCGGGCGTAGATGCCGGCGGGCACGTGGTTGGGGTCGCCGACGGCCAGGCGGCCGTCGCCCAGCAGCCGGGCGAGGTCCAGCTCCGGCGTCAGGCGCAGGCGCAGCGGCGAGTCCGCCGGGGCGATCAGCACCAGGCGGTTGGAGAGCAGCGGCACGCGGCTGCCGTCCTGCAGCAGCTGCTGCCCGTCCAGGTGGTCCATCCATTCCACGTTGGCCGCGAGGAAGAGATCGGCCGGAGCGCCCTGGGAAATCTGGCGCGCCAAGGTGGAGGAGGCGGCGACCACCGGGCGAATCGAGCCCCCGGTCCGCTCCGCATAGGCCTCGGCGATCTCGTTCACCGCGTCGGTGGCGCTGGCGGCGGCGAAGAGGGTGACCGGCGCAGCGTCCTCCGCCGCGCCGGAGGACACGGATATCGGGGCGGCCAGGACCAGGGCCAGCAGGGCCCCGAAAAGCCGGGGCAGGCGACGAACACGCAGCAGCCAGGCGGTCATGAGATCAGGCTCCGTAGAGTTCGTTGGGGTCCGCGGTCACCGGCAGCACTTCGGTCAGGCTGCCGTCGGCGGCCACGGCGCGGTAGAAGCAGGATCGCCGGCCGGTGTGGCAGGCCACGCCCTTCTGGTCGACGCGCAGCAGCAGGGTGTCGCCGTCGCAGTCGACACGCAGCTCGACCAGCTTCTGGGTCTGGCCCGAGGTCTCGCCCTTGCGCCACAGCTTGCCGCGCGAGCGCGACCAGTAGCAGACCTGACCGCTGGCCAGGGTCTCGGCCAGGGCCTCGCGGTTCATCCAGGCCACCATCAGCACCTCGCCGCTGTCGTGCTGCTGGGCGACGGCGCAGACGAGGCCCTTGTCGTCGAAGGCGACGGCTTCATCCAGGTCTTGGGGCAGGTCTTGGGGCAGGTCTTGGGGAAGTTCACTCATCGTCGGGATTCCAAGATACGGCTGCGGGGGGTCCGTCTTACCCCGCACGCGCGGATTTTCCACTAAGTATTCCCCCGCCGCCGATCTTGGGATCGATCTCGGCGAGGCGCGCGAAGCCGGCCTCCAGGTCGGCGATCAGATCGTCGGCGTGCTCCAGCCCGGCGTGGATGCGCAGGGTCGGGCCGGCCGGCTCCCAGCGCGTCGCCGAGCGCATGCTCGCCGGATCGGTGAGCAGGATCAGGCTCTCGTAGCCGCCCCAGCTGGCGCCGATGCCGTAGAGCTCCAGGCCGTCGATGAAGGCCAGCACCGCCTCGCGGGAACAGGGCTGCAGCGTGAAGCCGAAGAGCCCCGAGGCGCCGGTGAAGTCGCGCTTCCACAGCGCGTGCCCCGGATCGCCGGGCAGGGCCGGGTAGAGCAGCCGGTCGACCTCGCGGCGGCGGCTCAGCCAGTCGGTGAGGGCCAGGGCGTTGGCCTGGTGGCGCTCCAGCCGCACCGCCAGGGTGCGCAGGCCGCGCAGGCCCAGGTAGACGTCGTCCGGCGCCGCCGCGCAGCCCAGGTACTGGCTGTTGCGGCGCAGCCGCTCGTAGTGGTCCTCGCCGCTGACGACCACGCCCAGCATGGCGTCGGAATGGCCGACCATGTACTTGGTGGCGGCGTGCACCACGATATCGACGCCGTGGTCGAGGGGGCGGTAGTAGAGCGGCGTGGCCCAGGTGTTGTCGATCACGGTGACCGCACCGGCGGCCTTGGCCGCCGCCACGATGGCCGGCACGTCCTGCACCTCGAAGGTGAGGGAGCCGGGCGATTCCATGTAGATCAACGCCGTGTTGTCGCGGATTAGCTCGGCGATGCCGGCGCCCACCGTCGGGTCGTAGAAGGTGGTCTCGACGCCCAGGCGCTGCAGCAGGTCGTGGCAGATCTTGCGGGCCGGGAAGTAGACGCTGTCGGGCACCAGGAAGTGTTTGCCGGCTTCGGCGAAGGCCATCATGGCCACGGCCACGGCCTGCAGGCCGGAGGACACCGCCACCCCGCCGTAGCCGCCTTCCAGGGTGGCCACGGTTTCCTCGAAGGCGAAGGTGGTCGGAGTGCCGGTGCGGCCGTAGGAACTTGTTCCCTTGTCCATGCGGTGCCGGCCGGCTTCCTGGAAGGCCTCCATGGTTTCGTGGAGCAGGGTGGAGGCGTGGTAGACCGGGGTGTTGACGGTGCCGAAGTGGGAGGCGGGATCGCGGCCCAGATGGGACAGCAGTGTCTCGGGATGGCGTGCGGCGGTTTTCTTCATACGAAACGGAATCCAATGGGTTTCGCCGGGGGCTAGAGAGGTCGCCCCCTGCGGCGCAATACGCGCTAAAGGTTCACCTATCATTCCGCGTTAGCCAAGCCGTTTCGCAACCGGCGCTCTATGGCGCCACGGCCCGGATCGGCGGTGTCAGGTTTCGTGGTGAAGGCCTGACGGCACTGTCACGCGATCGGTATTTTTTTGACACAACCCCCGTACCAAGCTGTTGCCTTTCCTCAAATACTGAGACATGGTTCGCGGGTGTGGCGCGAATGCACCCCGCCGGAAGCCTGTAGTCTAACGACTTTATGCAGGCTGTGAGAGTGGGGCTCGCGGTCCACCTTAAGATAATAAACTGTGAACAGCAGGGAAGGTTACTCCATGTCTAAATTGAAGGTTCTGCTTGCGGCGAGCGCACTCACCGTGGGGGGCGCTGCCGTGGCGAATGCCGACACTCTGGAAGACGTCAAGGCGAAGGGCTTCGTTCAGTGCGGCGTCTCCACCGGCTTCCCGGGCTTCGCCTTCACCGACGACGCCGGCAACTGGCAGGGCTTCGACCCGGCCGTCTGCCAGGGCGTCGCCGCGGCCATTTTCGGCGACACCAGCAAGGTCAAGTACACGCCGACCACCGGTAAGACGCGCTTCACCGCGCTGGCTTCCGGCGAGATCGACATGCTGGCCCGCAACACCACCTGGACGCTGAGCCGTGATGCCGATCTCGGCTTCACCTTCGTCGGCGTGAACTACTACGACGGCCAGGGCTTCATGGTTCCGAAGGCCCTCGGCGTGACCAGCGCCAAGGAGCTGGACGGCGCCTCGGTCTGCATCCAGACCGGCACCACGACGGAGCTGAACCTGGCGGACTACTTCCGGCTCAACAACATGAGCTACGAGCCGGTGCCGATCGAGACCAACGAAGAAGCGCGCACCAACTACCTGGCCGGCCGCTGCGACGTCTACACGACGGACGCCTCGGGCCTTGCCGCGACGCGCGCGGCCTTCGAGAATCCGGGCGATCACATCACGCTGCCGGAAATCATCTCCAAGGAGCCGTTGGGCCCGCTCGTGCGTGAGGGCGACGAGCCCTGGGGCGACATCGTCCGCTGGACGCTGAATGCGATGATCACCGCCGAAGAATACGGCGTGACCTCGGCAAACGTCGACGACATGGCCGCCAACAGCGACAATCCGGAAATCCGGCGTCTGCTGGGTGTCGAAGGCAACATGGGCGAGATGCTGGGCCTCGATGCCAAGTGGGGCTACAACGTCGTTAAGATGGTCGGCAACTACGGCGAAGTGTTCGACAGGTACATCGGCTCGGACACCCCGGTCGGTCTCGAGCGCGGGCTGAATGCTCAGTACAAGGACGGTGGCCTGATCTACTCGCCGCCGGTCCGGTAACCGCTCGACGGTTGACCGAAGCATGACATGAGCCTGGGGAACGTCGGCGCCAGCCGCCGGCGTTCCCTGGTGCTTTTGCATTGCTTGCTGAAATTCTTCCTGGGATCGTCGTAGCTGGGAGTACCCATGGCCGCAATCGAACAGGATGCTGAAAGCTTTTCGTTAGGCCAACTATGGTCGGACAAACGCTATAGGGCGGTCGTCACGCAGATCCTCGTGATCGCCGGCGTCTTCCTCTTCCTCTCCTTCATAGTCACCAACGCGGTTCAGAATCTTGAGGCCCTGGGCAAGACCTTCGGCTTCGAGTTTCTTGAAGCTCCCGCAAGCTATGACATCAACCAACATCTGATTCCGTACAACTCGCGGGACACGCACCTGCGCGCCGCGGTCGTCGGGCTGTTGAACACTGCCCTGGTGGCCTTCTGCGGCTGCATCCTCGCGACCATCGTGGGCTTCATCCTCGGCGTGCTGCGGCTGTCGACCAACTTCCTGATCAACCGCCTCGTCTACTGCTACATCGAGTTCGTGCGCAACGTGCCGGTGCTGCTGCAGATCCTGCTGTGGCACGGCATTATCGTCACCTCGCTGGATGTGCCGCGCAACGCCTACAGCCCCATGTCCGACGTCTTCCTGACCAACCGCGGATTCTACGTGCCGCGCCCGGTCTTCGAGAGCGGCTTCGTCTTTCCGGTCATCGTCTTCGTGGCGGCCATCGCCGGCATGATCATTTTCAGCCGCTGGGCCAAGAAGCACCAGGAGGCCACCGGCCAGATCTATCCGGTCTTCTCCATCGGCGTCGCGGCGATCATCGGGCTTCCCGTGATCGCCTTTTTCGTGGCCGGCATGCCGATGTCCCTGGATCTGCCCGCGCTGAAGGGCTTCAACTTCCAGGGCGGCATGGTGCTGAAGCCCGAGTTCACGGCCCTGTGGCTGGCCCTGTCGCTCTACACCGCGGCCTTCATCGCCGAGATCGTGCGTTCCGGCATCCAGTCGGTGAGCCATGGCCAGACCGAGGCGGCCTACGCCCTGGGCGTCAAGCCGAACTGGACCATGCGGCTGATCATCATTCCGCAGGCCCTGCGGGTGATCGTGCCGCCGCTGACCAGCCAGTATTTGAACCTGACCAAGAACTCTTCGCTGGCCATCGCCATCGGCTATATGGACATCACGGCGACACTGGGCGGGATCACGCTGAACCAGACCGGCAAGGAGATGGAATGCGTGATTCTCTTGATGCTGGTCTACCTGACCATCTCATTGCTCATCTCGGCCTTCATGAACTGGTACAACCGGCGCATCGCGCTGGTGGAACGCTGAGGGGGAGGGGACGACATGACTGACACTACCCAGTCCTACGAACCCGGCACGCATCCCGATCTGCCGCCGCCGGTGGCGACCACCGGACCTATCGGCTGGATGAGGGAGCACCTCTTCGGCTCGCCGCTGAACATCATCCTCACCTTGCTCTCGCTGTACCTGCTGTATCTGATCGTTCCCGGATTGCTGCAGTGGGGCATCTTCGATGCGGTGCTCAGTGCAGGGTCTCGCGAGGAGTGTTGGGAGATCGCCGATGGGGCTTGCTGGGCTCTGCCGGCTGTCCGCTTCGACCAGTTCCTCTACGGCTTCTACCCTGACCACCTGATCTGGCGCGTGCACCTGCTGGCGGTGCTCTTCCTGCTGGCCCTCGTGCCGGTGCTGTGGGACAACGCGCCCTTCCGCGGCAAGTGGCTGATCTATTCATGCATCTTTCCGGTGATCGGCTACTTCCTGCTGGTCGGCGGTCTCGGCCTGGAGCCTGTGGAAACCCGCAAGATCGGCGGCTTCACCTTGAACGTGGTCATCGGTGTCACCGGCATCGCGGCCTCGCTGCCGCTCGGCATTCTGCTTGCCTTGGGCCGGCGCTCCGACATGCCGATCGTGCGCACGCTCAGCGTCATGTACATCGAGTTCATTCGCGGCGTGCCGCTGATCACGCTGCTCTTCGTCGCCTCGACGATGCTGAACTACTTCCTGCCGCCGGGGACGACCTTTGATCTTCTCCTGCGCGTGCTGATCATGGTCACGCTGTTCTCCTCGGCCTATATCGCCGAGGTGGTGCGCGGTGGCCTGCAGGCCATTCCCAAGGGGCAGGTCGAAGCGGCCGACGCCATGGGCTTGCGCTACTGGCAGGCCATGCGGTTGGTGGTGTTGCCGCAGGCGCTGAAGATCTCCATCCCGGGTATCGTCAACACCTTCATCGGGCTGTTCAAGGACACCACCCTGGTGGTGATCATCGGCCTGTCGGATGTGATCGGAATTGGGCGTGCATCGCTGTCTGACGCCAAGTGGCAGGGCTTGCCAGAGGAGGTCTACGTCTTCACGGCGATCCTCTTCTTCATCTGCTGCTTCAGCATGGCGCGCTATTCGACCTACCTGGAAAAGAAACTGCATACCGGCCATAAGCGCTAAGGCCGGCGCCGAACGAACGAGCGCCCAAGCGCGGGCCGAACAAGGAGGCTAAACGGGATGTCTGATGTTGCTGCTGCTTCGCCGCTGTCGATTTCCGATGAGGTGGCGATCCAAATCATCGGCATGCACAAGTGGTATGGCGAATTCCACGTCCTCAAGGACATCAACCTGACGGTCAATCGTGGCGAGCGCATCGTCATCTGCGGTCCCTCGGGCTCCGGAAAGTCGACCATGATCCGCTGCATCAACCGTCTGGAGGAACACCAGAAGGGCAAGATCCTGGTCGACAACATCGAGCTGACCCACGATGTGAAGAATATCGCGGAGATCCGCCGCGAGGTCGGCATGGTGTTCCAGCACTTCAATCTCTTTCCGCATCTGACGGTGCTGGAGAACTGCACCCTGGCCCCGATCTGGGTGCGCAAGATGCCGAAGAAGGAGGCCGAGGAAGTCGCCATGGAATACCTGGAGCGGGTGAAGATCCCCGAACAGGCGGACAAGTATCCGGGGCAGCTCTCCGGCGGCCAGCAGCAGCGCGTGGCCATCGCCCGCTCGCTGTGCATGAACCCGCGCATCATGCTGTTCGACGAGCCGACCTCGGCGCTGGACCCGGAGATGATCTCCGAGGTGCTGGACGTGATGGTGAGCCTGGCCGAGAGCGGCATGACCATGCTCTGCGTGACCCACGAGATGGGCTTCGCGCGCAAGGTCGCCAACCGGGTGATCTTCATGGACGGTGGTGAGATCATCGAGGAGAACGAGCCGGAAGAGTTCTTCAATAATCCGCAGTCGGCGCGCACGAAACTGTTCCTCAGCCAGATCCTGCACCACTAGAAGCCCGCTACGGAAGGGCGCCGCGGAGCCGTCACGGCGGCTCCCGGCGCCCTTTTTCCGTCCCCCTGCGATTGTTCACGGCCCGTTCAGAGACCTCTGCTAGAGTTGCCTCGAGAACACCTTGGGAAAGCGGGCATGAGTGAGAGGCAGGCGCCACGCAGCGCAGAGGCCGCGGGCAAGGCAGAAACGGCCGGTAAGGTCGTCTTCGCCCAGGTCGAGCCGACGACGCGCTGCAACTACATCTGCGGCTTCTGCAGCGGGCGGCAGATGGATCAGACTGACTTCGCCGCCGAGGATTTCGCGCGCCTGCTCGAGGCCTTTCCCGACCTGGAGCACATCGAGCTGCAGGGCGAGGGCGAGCCGCTGCTGCATAAGGGCTTCTTCGAAATGGCGCGCCAGGCGCGCGCGCGCGGCATCCACCTGTCGATGATCACCAACGGCAGCCTGCTGTCGGAGGAGCGCGTGGCGGCGCTGCTCGATCTCGGGATGGAGGCCATCAACGTCTCCGTCGAGTCCCCGGATGAGCAGGAGTTCCGTGACATCCGCGGCGGCAGCTTCGCCAAGGTCAAGGCCGGCATCGCGCGTCTGCTGGCGGCGCGCCGCGCGCGCGGCCTGGATCGGCCACAGGTCGGTTTCGCCATCACAGTGCTCAAGCACACCATCGATCGCCTGCCGGAGATCGCCGCGCTCTACGAGGAACTCGGCATGGATGGCGGCGCGACGGTGCAGCCGCTGAGCAGCATGGAGGCCTACAGCGAGGTCTACGACGAGAAGGTCGCGGCGCAACTTCTGGATGCGGATGACTTGCGGCGGCTTGCACGGGTTCAGAACAGCCCGAAGGTGCGTGCAATGACGAAGCAGGCGACGCAGAGCAGCCACTTCTATCCCGAGATGCACCGGCGCTTTCCGATGCTGCACGGCTGCCCCTGGGTGAGGGGCGGCATCTACGTCGACCGCCACGGCGCTCTGCTGAGCTGCTGCATGGTGAAGGACGCCGAAGCCCATGGACTGGGTAAGCTGGGCCTCACCCCCGTCGAAGTCGTTTTGAACAAGCGCCGGGAGATCGACGCGGCGCTTAGCGCCGGCCGGCCACCGGACCAGTGCCGGGGCTGTGCTTACTACAGGCCACCGGAACAACGGGAAATCCTGCTGCAGAGGATCCGGGCGCGGATGATGCAGCGCCGGCAAGCCAAGGCCGCTAAGCCGGAATGATGCCGCTGATCTCCGGGTCGATGATCTCCTGCTCCTCCTGGCGGTAGGGCACGAAGCCCATGCGCTGATAGAGGGGCAGGGCGCGCGGATGGTCCATGGTGTTGGTGTTGACCGTCAGGCGCTCCGGCTCGTAGCTCCAGGCCTGCTCGATGGCCGAGTAGAGCAGGTAGCGCCCCAGGCCGCGTCCCACGCAATGCGGCATGAGACCGAAGTAGGCGAGGTCGATGGTCGGCTCCTCGCGGCGGTCGAGTTCGAAGTAACCCGCCGGCGCGCCGTCGACGTAGAGCACGAAGACCTCGACCCCTTCGTCGGCCAGGATGCCGGCAAGTTCCGCGTCGCTCATCTGCCGCCGGTACCACCAGCGCCAGTCACCGCCCACGGAGTTGTAAAGGTAGCGGTAGAAGCCCACGGTCGGCTGCTCGGCCAGCATCAGCGCGTACTTGGTCTTTATCGGCGGATGCACCGGGGCCAGGGCCGGGCGCTCGGTCATCTCCAGGTAGGTGATGGTGAAGCGCACCTTGGGGTCGCGCCCGGCGGCCAGTTCCACCTCGGGCGGCAGATCGGTGTTCTCCGGCGGGTCTTTCGGCAGGCCGAGCCAGCGCGCCAGGATCGCGTGGGGGGTATAGGCATAGCCGATGGCCGTATAGAAGCCGATCACCGGGCGGTTGCTGCCCCGCACGATCAACTGGACCTTCAGGATGCCCTGCCGGGCGAGCCAGTCCTCCGCATGGCGTACGATGCGTCGGCCCAGGCCCGCGCCCTGCAGGGCCGGATCCACCGCCACGTAGTAAAGCCAGCCGCGGTGGCCGTCGTGGCCACAGCACACCGTGCCGACGATCTCGCCGCCGCGCTCGGCCACGAAAATCTCGGCGCAGCCGCTGCGCTGCCAGCGGGGAATATCGAGGCTGGGATCGTTGTACCAGCAGGTAAGGCCGCAGCGCTCCCACAGCGCGGTGCAGCCGGCGAAGTCGTCGTCGCCGTAGGGTCGGATCTTCGGCAAGGTCAGGACTGCTCGACGGTCGCCGGGCCGGTCTCGACGGGGGTGTCGCCCTCCAGGCCCCACTCGGACCAGGAGCCGTCATAGACGGCGACGTCACGGTGGCCGAGGCGGTGCAGCGCCAGGCTCAGCACCGCGGCGGTCACGCCGGAACCGCAGGTGGTAACCACGGGGCGGTGCAGGTCGATGCCGGCGGCCGTGAGGTGCTCCTTCAAGGCGGCGTTGTCCAGCAGGGTCTGCTGGCTCTGTTCGACGACCTCGACGAAGGGCAGGTTACGGCTGCCGGGAATATGGCCGGAGCGCAGGCCCTCGCGCGGCTCCGGATCGCTGCCCTCGAAGCGGCCGCGTCCGCGGGCGTCCAGCACCTGCTCGCTGCCGCTCTTCAGGTTGGCGAGCAACTGCTCGCGGTCGCGCAGCAGGAAGCTGTTCATCCGCGGGGTGAAGTGGCGCTCTTCGGGGTGCGCTTCGCCTTCTTCCACCGGGCGGCCTTCGTTCAACCATTTCGGCAGGCCGCCGTCCAGCACCGCCACCTCGTCGTGGCCGAAGTAGCGGAAGGTCCACCAGACGCGCGGAGCGCTCCAGATGCCGCGCTGGTCATAGATCACCAGGCGCAGCCCGTCGCCGAGGCCGAGCTTGCGGACCTTGGAGGAGAAGATGTGCGGCGCCGTCTTCTTCGACATCGACGACATCAAGGA
>MRWG01001990.1_pt1 | contig 11373 bp, 9 predicted proteins | sample 1013341 | NCBI WGS metagenome assembly MRWG01 (sample SAMN06117577, study PRJNA244670) | biofilm metagenome | biome: Water; feature: Cathode Biofilm; material: Biofilm; isolation source: microbial consortium enriched at the cathode of a solar microbial fuel cell | place: USA: District of Columbia ... | reverse complement strand
GGCGCGGTCGAGCCAATGCTCCAGCCGGTCGAGCTGCGCATCCGTCAGGAATGCGTCGCGCGGCCGGCCGTCGGTCATCCGGCGAAGGGGTCGAACGGACCGGGGAAGACGCCGCGCGGCTTGATGAAGTCGTAGGCGTCGCGCGCGAGGAAGCGGCCGCGCCCCGGCTCCGCCTAGAAGTCGCCATCCCGCCACAGCACCTCGCCGCGCGACAGCGTCGTCGTCGGCCACCCGGTCACCGTCATGCCCTCATAGGGCGTGTAGTTGACGTCGTGGTGCAGATCCTGCTGGCGAATGGTCGTCTTCACGTCGGGATCCCAGATCGCGATGTCCGCGTCCTTGCCGGGCGCGATGTCGCCCTTCTTGTGCAACCCGAAGAGCCGCGCCGGGTTCCGCGACGAGATCGCGGCGAAAGTCTCCAGGTCGATGCGGCCCTCGACGACGCCCTTGGAGAAGAGAAGCGGCAGCCGCGTTTCCAGACCCGGCACGCCGTTCGGCATTTTCGTGAACGGCGTTCTCGGCCCGTCGGGCAACTTCTGGCCCTGGCCTTCGCCGAAGTGCGACGGCGCGTGGTCGGAGGAAACGATATCGAGCACGCCGGTCTTGATGTAATTCCAGAGGCGGTCATGCTCCGCCGCCTCGCGCGGCGCCGGAGAGCAGACCCATTTCGCGCCCTCGCCGTTGGGCTTGTCGAGGTCGTCCGCCGTCAGCGTCAGATACTGGGCGCAGGTCTCGCCCCAGACCTTAAGGCCACGCGCCTGGGCGCGGCGGATTTCCTCCGCCGCCTCGCCGCAGGTCACATGGAAGATCTGCACCGGCTGGTCGAGCAGTTCGGCCATGGCGACGACGCGGTGCACGGCCTCCCGCTCGACGACCGGCGGCTTCGACCAGCAATGGTGCTTCGCCTCGGTCAGGCCGGCTTCGGTCAGCCGCTCCATCATCCACATGATCATGTCGTGATGTTCGGCATGGATCACCATGAACGCCTGATTGCGGCGCGCGACCGCCATCAGCTTCAGGAGGCCCGCGTCATCGACCCGGTTCGAGGGATAGGTCATGAAGACCTTGATCGTCCGGTGCCCCTCGGCGATCAGGCCCGGCAGCGCCGCGAGCGTCTCCTCGTCGGCGCGGTTGACGATCAGGTGGAAGGAGTAGTCGCAGGTCGCGCCCCGCTCGGCCCGGGCGTGATAGTCGGCCGTGGACTGCTTGATGTGCATGTCCTTGAACTGCGGCGCGAAGCAGATCACGGACGTCGTGCCACCGCAGACGGCGGACCGGGTGCCGGACAGGAAGGTGTCGGCGTTAACGCCGCCCGTCGAGCTCGGCTGTTCGATATGACAGTGGCTGTCGACGCCGCCGGGCAGAACGATGCGGCCTTTCGCGTCGATCTCCGTCCCGCCCTTGGAAAGATTCCGGCCGACGGCGGCGATGCTTTCGCCGACGACGCCGACGTCCGCCTCGTAGACGCCGCTGGCGGTCGCGACCGTGCCGCCGCGAATGACGATATCGAAATCTGCCACGCTCTAGTCTCCATGCCGCAATCGGGATTTACGGCAGGGAGACTAGCCGAAAATCAGTAGAAAATCTTGCTCTGATCCATGCCGGCGTAGAGGCCCGCAACCTCCTCCGCATAGCCGTTGTAGAGCAGCGTCGGGATGCGATCGGCCTTGCCAAGCGGCTTCTCGGTCGCCTGGCTCCAGCGCGGATGCGGCACTTCCGGATTGACGTTGGCGTAGAAGCCGTACTCCTTGCGCTGCAGCTGCTCCCAGAAGCTCAACGGCTGCTCGTCCGTGAACTGGAAGCGGACGATCGACTTGATCGACTTGAAGCCGTACTTCCAGGGCGTCGCGAGGCGAAGCGGCGCGCCCATCTGCTTGACGATCGGCTTGCCGTAGACGCCGGTCGCGATGAAGGCGAGGTCGTTGGTCGCCTCGTCGAGCCGAAGACCTTCGACATAGGGCCACGGATACCAGCGCTGGCGTTGGCCACGCGCGACGTCCGGATCGAGGAAGGTCTCCATGCGCAGGAACTTGGCGCCGGCCTGCGGTTCGGCCATGCGCACCAGCTCCTTCAGGGCGAAGCCGGACCAGGGCACGGCCATCGACCAGGCCTCGACGCAGCGATGGCGGTAGAGCCGCTCCTCGATCGGCAGCTTCCGGATCAGCTCTTCCGCGTCGAGCTCCATCGGCTTGCCGACCATGCCGTCGATTTTGACCGTCCACGGCCGGAGCTTGAGGTCCTGGGCGCGTTCCCATATCTCCTTGTGAGAGCCGAACTCGTAGAAATTGTTGTAGGTCGTGGTCAGCTTTTCCGACGTGATGTCGCGGTCGAGCTTGTAGGCCTCGTTGCGCTGCGCCGGGTAGAGTTCAGGCGCGATCGGCGCATCGGCCTCGCCCTTGGCGAAGGCGGCGGGCGCAATGCCGCCGGCGATCAGGCCCGCGCCGGCCCCCAGAATCTGACGGCGGTTCAGGAAAACCGACTCGGGCGTCGCCTCGCGCTCGGGCATGGCCCAGCGGGCCGGACGTTTGATCAGCATGGTCGGGCGTCTCCACTCGCTTGCGCTCTTTCGGGCAAACTAGGATGCTCGCCCGTTCAAGGCCAATCACCCCTTCGTCAACGTTTCGCCGCTTCTTCAATCTTTCGCCAGGAGTTCCGCCATGTCCGCCAGCGCAGACAAGGTCGCCGTCGAGATCGATGCGGATGGCGTCGCCTGGGTGACGTTCAACGAGCCGGAAGTCCGGAACGCGCTGTCGCCGGAACTCCGCGCCCAGTTCACGGAGCGCATACCGCCGCTCGAGTTCGACCCGGCCGTGCGCTGCGTCGTGATCCGGGGCGCGGGCGACCATTTCATGGCTGGCGGCGACATCCGCGTGATGCGGGAGCGTCTCCAGGTCGATCCGGCGGAACGCTCGCGCGCAATCGTGAAGGGCCTGCACGACCTGCACCTCGCCATCACGGCGATCCGGCGGATGCCGAAGCCGGTCATCGCGAGCGTCCAGGGGGCCGCGGCCGGGTTCGGCCTCAGCCTCGTCGGCGCGACCGACCTGGCGCTCGCCGCCGACGACGCGGTCTTCACCCTGGCCTATTGCCATATCGGCGCGAGCCCGGACGGCGGCGCCTCCTACTTTCTCGGCCGCACGCTCGGGATGAAGCAGCAGATGGAACTGGCCTTCCTCGGCGAGCGCTTCGGGGCGGAGAAGGCGAAGGAACTCGGCATCGTCAACTGGGTCGTGCCGAAGGCCGATCTCGCCGCCGAGACGGCGCGCCTCGCCAAACAGCTCGCGCACGGGCCGACGCGCGCCTATGCGAACGCCAAGGCGCTCTTCAACGCCAGCAACCATCTCTCGCTCGAGAGCCAGTTGCAGATGGAGGCGGAGCGGATCGCGGACAGCATGACAACGGCGGATCATGCGGAAGGGGTCGATGCTTTCCTGAACAAGCGGCGGCCGAATTTCACCGGCCGCTGAAAGTTGTGGGATTAAGCCGTCGTCAACGGTCGTCGGGGAGTATCGCCCCTCTTCCGGCCGGCCGATCGTCGGCAATTTATCTCAAATTATTCTGTTTTCGGTTCAGAGACGTTTGACCCGGCGCGTGCATACTCGCTGGGTGTCCAACTATTTTCGGCGCGACGCAGGCCAGGACATCGGCCAATGCGGACCGCCGGACCGGAGCCAGGAACATGTCGAACGCGTTCGACAGCAGTGGATCCATCAGCGCCATTCGCGCCGCGCAATCCGTTGCGCAGCACCGCTCACCGGCGATGTCGCCGGCGCACGAACCGATCTCTCCCGAAGCAGTCGCCCCGGCCGACCCGGCCTACAAGATCAAGATCTCGCCGGAAGCGAAAGCGGCCCTAGAGAACATTCGCCAGCGCGAGCAGGCGATTTCGAGCGAAGACACCGCCAGCCGCGCGCGCGAAGTCGCGGTCGCGGCCGGCGTTTCGCAATCCGAAGCGCAACTGGTCGTGCAATCGCTGCGGTCGCCCCCGCCCGCCAAGGGCGTCGCGATCTTTCAGGTGAATTTGGCGTCCGGCCAGTAGTTGGCTCGCCCGCCGGCCGTGGAGGTCAGATGATGACGCCCGCGGCCCTCAGACGCTCGATTTCCGCGGGCGTCCGGCCGATTTCGGCCAGAATCGCCGCCGTATCCGCGCCAAGGCGCGGCGGCGGCGTTTCGGCTTTAGGCCGCTCGCCGTTCGCCTTGAAGCCAAGCGTCGCAGCGGCGGTCGCACGCGCCGCGCCCGGAACATCGTAATCCGCAAGGAGTTGCCGCGCCGCGATCTGCGGCAGCGCGACGGCCTCATCAAGGTCGCGCACCCGGGCGGCCGGCACGTCCGCCGCAGCCAGCCGGTCTTCCCAGCTCGCCGCCGTGTCCCTGAGGAATGTCGCGGCGAGTTCCGCCTGGAACGCCTCGACGTTTCGCCGGCGGTTCTCCGGCACGGCGAAGCGCGGATCGTCGAGCAGGTCCGGCCGCCCGATCGCCCGCGCGAGCCTGGGATATTGCCGCTCGTTGTTGGCGGCGAGCGCGAGCTTGCCGTCCGCCGTGTCGAACACGCCGGACGCGGGCGAACCGCTGAAGGCGGCGTTGCCGGACGCCTTCGGCGCGACGCCGGTGGTCTTCAGGCTCGTCAGGTGGGACGCCATCAGCAGCATTGCCGCGTCCAACATCGCGACGTCGACCCGCTGCGCGGCGCCGGTCCGATCCCGCTCCATCAGCCCCGCCAGCACGGACATCGCGCCCAACTGGCCGGCGGCGTAATCGACATAGGGGGCGCCGACCTTGTTCGGCAGCGTCGCCGGATCGCCCGTCAGGTTCATAATGCCGGAAACGGCCTGGATGACGTGATCGTAAGCCGGCCGCGGCCCCATCGGCCCGTCCTGGCCGTAGGCCGAGAGCGAGCCGTAGACGATGTCGGGCTTCGCCGCCCGGACATCCTCCCAGCCGAAACCGAGCCTGGCCGCCGTGCCGGGGCGGAAGTTCTCCAGGAAGACGTCCGCGCCGCGGACGAGGTCCATGACGATCGCCTTGCCGTCCGGCGACTTCAGATCGACCGCGATCGAGCGCTTGCCGGCGTTCTGCGCCAGATAGCCGACGCCCATGCCGGCGGCGCCGAGCGTCGCGTCGGCGCCGCCGGCGCGGGCCCAATCCCCGCCGTCCGGCGGTTCGACCTTGATGACGTCGGCCCCGAGCAGGGCCAGTTGATAGGCGCAATACGGCCCCGCCAGGACCTGCGTCAGATCGACGACGCGGCGGCCCCGGAGCGGCGCGAAGGTCAACGGTAGCCGACCTCCAGGATTTCGTAGTAGCGGGCGCCGCTCGGCGCCTGGACCTCAATCTGGTCGCCCGAGCTCTTGCCGATCATGGCGCGCGCGATCGGCGAGGTGATCGAGATCCGCCCCGCCTCGATGTCCGCCTCGTCGGCGCCGACGATCTGGTATTCCTTCTCGTCGTCCGTTTCCTCGTCGACGACCTTCACGGTCGCGCCGAAGCGGATGGTGTCGCCGGACATGGTGGCGGGATCGATGACCTCGGCGCGGCTGGTCTTGTCCTCGAGCTCGGCGATGCGGCCCTCGACGAAAGACTGGCGCTCCTTCGCGGCGTGATATTCCGCGTTCTCGGACAGATCGCCATGGGCGCGCGCCTCGGCGATGGCGCGGATGATCGCCGGGCGCTCCTCGCTCTTCAGACGCCGCAGCTCTTCCTGTAGCTTCGCCAATCCTCCGGGGGTCATCGGGAATCGATCCATAACAATGCTCCGTCCCAGCACGACGGGGGAGGCCGCCGTGGTCTACCTGTTCAAGTTCCGGCCCGGGCGCTCTCTTTTACGTCCTAGATTATAAACGCTTTCCGCCGCAGACTTTCGTCCGCGGCGGGCCCTGGCCGCCACGCCAAAATTCCCGCCGACCCGGCAGAAATCGAGGCGCAGCCCGACTTTTCGCTCAGCTAAAGTAGGATTGCAGCGGCTTGACTTCAAGCGCGCCGTCACGCAGCGCAGCAATCGCCTGCACCGCTGCGATCGCCCCGGCGGCAGTCGTATAATAGGGAACGCGCTCCAGCAGCGCCGCGCGCCGCAGGCTGAAACTGTCGCGGATCGATTCGAGCCCTTCCGAGGTGTTGATGACCAGTTGGACTTGCCGCGATTTGATCGCGTCCACGATGTGCGGCCGGCCTTCCAGCACCTTGTTGACCCGCTTCGCCAGAACGCCGTTCGCCTCCAGATAGGCGGTTGTCCCGCCCGTCGCAACGATATCGAGGCCCATTTCGACGACCCGGCGCGCCGACGCCAGCAGCAGCGGCTTGTCATGGTCGCGGACCGAGATGAAGACGGTGCCGGTGGTCGGCAGCGTCACGCCGCCGCCCAACTGGGACTTGGCGAAAGCCCGGCCGAAATCCTTGTCGAGCCCCATCGCCTCGCCGGTGGATTTCATTTCCGGCCCAAGCAGGATGTCGACGCCGGGGAAGCGCGCAAACGGGAACACGGCCTCCTTGACCGCGACCTGCGCCGGCGTCGGGTTCAGCGGCGGCAGATCGGACAACCGTTCCCCCGCCATGGCCCTCGCGGCCAGCTTCGCGATCTGCGCGCCGGTCGCCTTGGCGACGAAAGGCGCCGTCCGGCTGGCGCGGGGATTGACCTCCAGGATGTAGATCGAGTCGCCGGCGGCGCCCGGCTGCACGGCGAACTGGGCGTTCATCAGGCCCTTGACGCCGAGCGCCTTGCCCATCGCGATGACCTGTCGGCCGATTTCCGCAATCGTCTCCGGCTTCAGCGAGTGGGGCGGCAGAGCGCAGGCCGAGTCGCCGGAATGTACGCCCGCCTCCTCGATGTGCTCCATGATGCCGGCGACCTGAACGTCCTCGCCGTCGCCAAGAGCGTCGACGTCGACCTCGATGGCGTCCGCCAGGTAGCGGTCGACCAGGACCGGATTGGCGCCGGACGCCTGGACGGCGTTCCGCATGTAGCGCTTCAGGTCGTCGAGATCGTGCACGATCTCCATTGCGCGGCCACCGAGGACATAGGACGGCCGCAGCAGGACGGGATATCCCACCCGCTCCGCGATCGCCGCGGCTTCCTCCTCGTTGGTGGCCGTGCCGTTCGGCGGCTGCAGCAGGTTCAAGTCGTTCAGGAGCTGCTGGAAGCGCTTGCGGTCTTCCGCGAGGTCGATGGCGTCGGGCGACGTGCCGAGGATCGGCACGCCCGCCGCTTCGAGCGCGGCGGCGAGCTTGAGCGGCGTCTGCCCGCCGAACTGCACGATTACGCCGAGCAGCTTGCCCTTCGACGCCTCGACCGTCGCCACTTCCAGCACGTCCTCCGCCGTCAACGGCTCGAAGTAGAGACGGTCGGAGGTGTCGTAGTCGGTCGAGACGGTTTCGGGGTTGCAGTTGACCATGATGGTCTCGTAGCCGGCCTCCGACAGGGCGTAGGCGGCATGGACGCAGCAGTAGTCGAACTCGATGCCCTGGCCGATGCGGTTGGGGCCGCCGCCGAGGATCATGATCTTGGTCGCGTCCGACGGCTCGGCCTCGCACTCCGGCGGGCCGGACGCCGGATCCTCGTAGCAGGAATAGAGGTAGGACGTCGCCGAGGGGAATTCGGCCGCACTGGTGTCGATGCGCTTGTAGACGGGACGGACGCCGAGCGCCTGGCGCCGTTCGCGCACCGCATCCGCGCTGTCGCCGACGAGCCTTGCGAGCCGGGCGTCGGAGAAGCCCAGCCGCTTCAGGCGCGCCATGTCCTCCGCCGTGTCGGGCAGGCCATCCGCCTTGACGCCCGCCTCAACGTCGACGAGGGCCTTGATCTGGCCGAGGAACCAGGGATCGTAGCTGCTCGCCCGCGCCGCGTCCTCGATCGAAAGGCCATGCCGGAACGCCTGGGCGATCAAGAGGCCGCGGTCGGGCACGGGCTGGGCGAGCGCCTTGATCAGCGCTTCCCGCGCCGGCGCGCCCTCGATCTCGACCTCGTCGAGGCCGACGAGGCCGGTCTCCAGCGACCGCAGCGCTTTCTGATAGGCCTCCGGGAAGGATCGGCCGATCGCCATCGCCTCGCCGACCGACTTCATCGAGGTCGTGAGCAGCGGCTGGGCGCCCGGAAACTTCTCGAAGGTGAAGCGCGGAATCTTCACGACGACATAGTCGAGCGCCGGCTCGAACGACGCCGGCGTGACGCGCGTGATGTCGTTCTGCAGTTCGTCGAGCGTGTAGCCGACCGCGAGCTTGGCCGCGACCTTGGCGATCGGGAAGCCGGTCGCCTTCGACGCCAGCGCGGAGGACCGCGAGACGCGCGGGTTCATTTCGATGACGACGAGGGCGCCGTCGGCCGGATTGACGGCGAACTGCACGTTCGACCCGCCGGTGTCGACGCCGATCTCGCGCAGGACGGCGATCGACGCGTCCCGCATGATCTGAAATTCCTTGTCGGTCAGCGTCAGCGCCGGGGCGACGGTGACCGAATCGCCAGTATGGACGCCCATTGGGTCCATGTTCTCGATCGAGCAGACGATGATGCAGTTGTCGTTGCGGTCGCGCACGACCTCCATCTCGAACTCTTTCCAGCCAAGCACCGACTGCTCGACCAGCACCTCGTTGATTGGCGAGGCGTCGAGGCCGCCGCGCACGATCTCCTCGAACTCGTCCGGATTGTAGGCGATGCCGCCGCCGGCGCCGCCGAGCGTGAAGGACGGGCGGATAATCAGCGGCAGGCCGATCTCCTGCATCGCGGCGAAACCGCTCTCCATGTCGCGTATGACGACGCTGCGCGGCGTCGCGAGCCCGATCCGGTCCATGGCGTCGCGGAAGAGCTGGCGATCCTCCGCCTTGGCGATGGCGTCCCGGTTGGCGCCGATCAGTTCGACGCCATAGCGCTCGAGAACGCCGGTCTCCGCGAGCGCCAGCGCCGTGTTGAGCGCGGTCTGTCCGCCCATCGTCGGCAACAGCGCGTCCGGCCGTTCGGCCGCGATGATCTTCTCGACCATCTCCGGCGTGATCGGCTCGATATAGGTGGCGTTGGCGAACTCCGGGTCGGTCATGATCGTCGCCGGGTTCGAATTGACCAGGATGACCCGGTAGCCCTCCTCCCGGAGCGCCTTGCACGCCTGCGCGCCCGAATAGTCGAACTCGCACGCCTGGCCGATGACGATCGGCCCCGCGCCGATGATCAGGATGGAGGTGATATCTTCGCGTTTAGGCATCGCCGTCGATCGCCTGCATGAACCGGTCGAACAGATAGCCGCTGTCGTGCGGCCCCGGAGACGCCTCCGGATGGTATTGCACCGAGAAAATCGGCCGGCCGATTACCTTCAGCCCTTCGTTCGATCCGTCGAACAGGCTGACATGGGTTTGGACGACGTCGTCGGCGAAGCTGTCCGGCTGCACCGCAAAGCCGTGATTCTGGCTGGTGATCTCGACCTTGCCTGTCTCCAGGTCCTTGACCGGCTGGTTGGCGCCGCGGTGGCCGATCGACATCTTCGCCGTCCTGGCGCCGAGCGCCTGCGCCAGGAGCTGATGGCCGAGGCAGATGCCGAAGATCGGCACGCCGGACCGAATCAGCCCCTGCAGGATCGGGCGGGCGTATTCCGCCGTCGCCGCCGGGTCGCCCGGTCCGTTCGAAAGGAAGACGCCATCCGGCCGGCGCGCCAGGATGTCTTCGGCCGACATCGTCGCCGGCACGACCTCGACCGCCGCGCCGCGGCTCGCGAGGCTCCTGAGGATGTTGTGCTTGGCGCCGTAGTCGATGGCGACGATCTTCCGCCGGGGCGCGGCCTGCCGGCCGTAGCCTTCACCGATGGCCCACAGCGTCTGGTCCCACATGTAAGGCTGGCGGCAGGTGACCTCCCGGGCGAGGTCCATGCCTTCGAGGCCGGGCCAGGCCTGCGCCTCCGCGATCGCGCCTTCGAGGTCGGCCGCGCCGTCCGGCGCGTTCACGATGACGCCGGTCGGCGCGCCGCCGTCGCGGATGCGGCGGGTCAGCCGCCGGGTGTCGATGCCGGCGAGGCCGACGAGGTTCATCCGCTTCAGCCAGACGTCGATCCGCTCCGCGGCGCGGAAGTTCGACGGGTCCGTCGGGTCCATGCGCATGACGACGCCGCGCGCGGCCGGCGTCGTCGCCTCCATGTCTTCGACATTGGCGCCGACGATGCCGATATGCGGGAAGGTGAACGACACGATCTGTCCGGCGAAGGACGGATCGGTCAGCGTTTCCTGGTAGCCCGACATCGCGGTGACGAAGCAGACCTCGCCGACCGCCTGTCCCGCCGCCCCCAGGCCGCGGCCGCGAAAGACGGCGCCGTCCGCGAGGACTAGCGCGCCGGTCAGGGCGCGCGTCGAATCGGCCGGCGCGCCCGATCCTGGCGACGCCGCGCTTCCCGATAATCCGGCCATTTCTGGGGAGAACCTCTCTCAGATGCGCCGCCGCCGAGCTGCGCCGCCGCCTGAAACCCTTGCAAATCGGCCCGTTCATAGGCAAATGAATGCGCTGCGTCAAGCGGGCGCAAAATTGGGTTTTTCAATTAAATCATACACTTGCGCGACCACCGCGAACGCGGCCAGGGGTCGCGGCGCCATTGGGCCAAAGGGAGCGAACAATGCTCAGGGACGAGCTCAAGAACGCAATGAAGGACGCCTTGCGCAACAAGCGCACGAGCGAACTGGCGACGATTCGCCTGATTCTAGCGGCGGTTAAGGACCGCGACATCGCCGCGCGCGAGCATGGCCAGCACAACGGCGTGGACGACGATTCGATCCGCGACCTGTTGAAGAAGATGATCAAGCAGCGCGGCGAGTCGATTTCGCTTTACGAACAGGGCGGGCGGCTCGAACTCGCCGAGGCGGAGCGCGCGGAAGTCGACGTCATCAAGAATTTCCTGCCCGCCGAGATGAGCGAGGAGCAGACCGTCGCCGCCGTCGACGCCGCGATCGCCGCCGTCGGCGCCGTCGGGATCAAGGACATGGGCAAGGTCATGGCGGCGCTCCGCGAAAAGCACGGCGCGGCGCTGGACGCCCAGAAGGCGGCCGCGAGCGCCAAGCAGCGGCTCGGCGCGCGTTAGGCGCGGCGCCCATGGCGCAATACCCGCCCGGATTCCTGGAGGAGGTGAAGGCCCGCGTCGCGGTCAGCGACGTGGTCGGGCGGAAGGTGAAGCTGCAACGAAAGGGCCGCGAGTTCGTCGGCCTGTCGCCGTTCAACGCCGAACGCACGCCCTCCTTCACCGTCAACGACGCCAAGGGCTTCTATCACTGCTTCAGCTCCGGCGAGCACGGCGACGTCTTCTCATTCCTGATGAAGACGGAAGGGTTGAGCTTTCCGGAAGCGGTCGAAGCCGTCGCCGGCATGGCCGGGATGGAGCCGCCCAAGGCGACGCCCGAGGAACGGCGGCGCGCCGAACG
>MRWG01001989.1_pt1 | contig 11380 bp, 11 predicted proteins | sample 1013341 | NCBI WGS metagenome assembly MRWG01 (sample SAMN06117577, study PRJNA244670) | biofilm metagenome | biome: Water; feature: Cathode Biofilm; material: Biofilm; isolation source: microbial consortium enriched at the cathode of a solar microbial fuel cell | place: USA: District of Columbia ... | reverse complement strand
CACCGGCGGCAGCGAACGTAAGATGTTGGCGTGCAATGATTAATGTATGTGTTCCGTGATCGTTGAGGCGCCGGCGCGACCCGTTGCGCGGGCACGCGGTGGTGGGGTGACGTCGCGGACGAGCACGGGAAAACACCGAGGGGAAGGAGAGGATTGTATGAAGGGGGAGGGGAAATCGGCACGCCGCGCTTGCCGTGGGGCGTTTGACCCAATAAGACTGTATTGACAGTGAGTTCCGTCTCGGAACCGGTACGGGGAGTGCGGTTCCAACCTTCGGGTGAGTGTACTTCCGGCATTTGGTTCGGTGACGTGACAGCTGCGGGTGTGGCAAACGGGCCACACTCAGGGGTGTTTGTTTGGAGTGTCACGTTTACTCGCGAGGAGATACTGCGATGACCAAGAAGAGTGGCCTTTGTATTTCGGCGGCAACGCTGCTGGCTTCGACGGGGGTTTCCCTGGCTGAGCCGACGGCGCCCGCGGTCCTGAAGTGGGACAGCGTCCAGATGGTGTCCAGCGCCGCTCGCGGCGGTGGTGAGACCCTGGGCGATGGCATCATCTGCCTGTGGGACAACGGTCCCTGTGACGTTGATGACAACGGGAACATCAACGATGCCGCCGCCGGCCTGCAGTCGCAGGTTTGGCCCGGTTCGCCCCCTCCGTTCGAGTCGTACTCGGCGGACGATTTCTTCATCAAGAACGGTGACTGGTGGAGCATCGAGAAGATCTCCGTGGTCATGGCCGTGTCGAGCAACGTCTCCCAGGAGGACCTGGACGTCAACCTGCTCGTCTGGTCCGACTGCGACGGTTGCCCCGATCTGGTGGAGTACACCTTCCCGATGATCGAGGCCACCTTCCTCGGCGCCGGGGCGGGTGAGATCTTCGGGGACACCAACTTCTACGAGATCTGCTTCGATCCCGAGATCGATCCCGACTACTACGGCAACACCTGCCCGCTCTTCCTGACCGGCGACACCCGTTACTGGATGTCCCCGATCGGCGCGTCGAACGGTGTGTACTACTGGGTCACCGCCAACAACGAGAAGATCCAGGGTTCGCAGGGCAAGTTCCGCAGCCCCCACCTCGGCTACCCCGAGTGGACCGACAACGATGACATCGACTCCGACAAGATCGATTGTCAGGACATGTGCTTCAAGATCTACGGCAAGAACTGCTGCCTGCTCCGCGACCAGGGCGACTACGACCTGGACGGCCTGAGCTCGCTGGACTTCCCCAGCTCCGCGCTCTTCTCCTCCCGCTCGATCGACCAGTTCCAGATCGCTCCGGGTGCGGACGTCACCGTCTGCCGTCTCGAGGCCTACCTCGCGACCAACTGCCTCCTCGAGCACACCTTTGCCGAGATCTGGGGCAACGACTGCGATATGCCCGCGGGCACCCCGCAGCGTCTGGACGTTGACAAGGTCTACGCCACCGGCGACTACTTCGACGGCATGCCCGTCTACTGCTTCGTCTGGAGCTGCCCCGACGTGACCCTGCGTGCGGGCGACAACTACTGGTTCACGATCGTGGCTCAGGGCCAGGGCGTGGCCGGCGAGCGTGGCATCTTCCTCTTCAAGGATCAGGAAGAGCCCTGCGACATCTACATCCGCGAAGGCAAGTACAAGAACAAGTTCTTCGGCTACGAGGACTTCACCAACGTCTCCGACCCGGGCCTCGAGGGCGAGCCCCGCGAGTTCGCGTTCCGCATCTGGACCCGTCCTGCCGCTGACGTCTCCGACGGCAGCGAGAACGGCCCGGCCGCGGGCACCGTGGTCCGCAAGCTGATCCGTCGCTAAGACGGTCGGCCTGTGATCCAGGCGGCGGGCGACGCCCGCTGACTGGAACCGCAACACCCAAGAGCCCGCTCCCGAAAGGGGGCGGGCTCTGTTCGTTTGGGGGGAACGCGGAGGGGGATCACGAGAATTGCACCGGAACTGGGCAAAAAAACCCCGTCATGGCTGGCCGCGCGCCCGGTTGCGTGGTCTGTTTCGATTGGATCGAGTCGGAGTCGCACGGTTTACGGACCGTTCGGCTCGGTCCCTGGGTGGGGGGAGTGCCGCCGCCCGGTAGGACATCAGTTCCTCGCAGCCATCTGCGGGTCGGGGTTCCGACAAGAACGAGAACGGGGCGCAGGGCCGTGCGGCTCTGGGCGGTCGCGCTCGATCTTTCCCGGCTTGGGTTGCGAGACGGGAGGACCGGAAAATGATGAAGCCGTCGCGTATGTGTGTTGCCGCCCTTGGCGTTCTGGCCATGGCCGCGAGCGTTGGTTCGGCCCGTGATGACGATCCGATGCGGATCCTGACCGTGCCGGGGATGGGGAGCGGTGGGGCTCGCCAGGTCTCGATGTTCTCCGTCGGGTTTGAGTCGATGGAGGGCTTCAACACGGGGCTGTTCACGAACAACTCACCCGAGAGCTGGGGCACCCTGGGCGGGCCGAGCAGCCCGATCGTCACGAGTGACAACCCCTGGATGGGGACGCAGCACCTCCGGATCGGCAAGGAACACTCGCTGCCGACCAACTCGGATGTCGGCGTGCTCTCGCCGGAGCTGGCGGCGCCCGACGGGCTGGAGAAGTTCATCTTCAAGGTCGGCGTGAACATCAACGAGAAGTTCGGCGCCGACTACGACCTGTTCCTGCAGTCGCCCAGCAGCAGCTCGGCGCCCGCGGGGCGCGTCAAGTTTGAGTTCACCGGGCGCATCCTCGTCCTCGATGACGGGCAGTTCGTGGACACGGGCTTCGAGTACGACCCGGGCGAGTGGCGCGAGACGCGTGTCGAGATCGACTACTCGAGCAACGCCGGCGGCGTGGCGGAGTACTACTACAACGATCAGCTGATCTGGACGGACGCGAACCGTTTCGACATGTCCACGTTCGCGACGCAGTTCGGCATCGTGAGCGACAACTTCAACGACGGGGATCACGGCGACTTCGATGGCGCCATGATGGTCTACGTCCCCGCGCCGGGTGTGGGTCTGCCCCTCGGGGCCGGCCTGCTGCTGGGCGCCCGCCGGCGTCGTCGCTGAGCCGGATCCTCGACCCTTCCGGTCACCACCCCGCCCGCCCGCGGAGAGGCTCGAAGCGAGCCGAACCGCGGGCGGGCGGTCTCTTTTGGTGGGCGCAAAGAAAGGGCGGAGCGAGGACGCTCCGCCAATGACCCCAGCGGGATTCGAACCCGCGTTACCAGGATGAAAACCTGGTGTCCTGGACCAGACTAGACGATGGGGCCCGGTTCGGGACCATCGTAGCCCCGTCCCGGGCGATCTTCACGCCGTGTAGCATCGATCAATGGAATCCCCTCCGTTTCAGCCCGATCGGGTGGAGCATCGAGACGCGCCGGCGTGGTCGTGCGGGGTGTCGCTGCTCGTGGGAGGGTCATTCGACCCGGTGCACGAGGCGCACGTGCGGCTGGCGGACGAGGCCCGTCGGCTGGCGTTGGGGGGGCGGGGGGAGATCGTCTTTGTGCCCGCCTCGCGGTCGCCGCACAAGGCCCAGGGGCCTTCGGCGAGCGATGAGGAGCGGGTCGAGATGCTGGGTCTGGGGGCGTTGGCGATCGAGGGCTGGAGCATCTGGCGGGCGGAGCTGGACCGGGCCGGGCGGGGCGAGCCGAGCTACTGGATCGAGACCCTGCGTCAGGCGAGGGAGGGGGGCGCCGGCGAGCTTTGGTTTCTGATCGGCGCCGATCAGGCGGCGGCGTTTCACCGCTGGCGTGAGGCGCGGGCGATCCTGGAGCTGGCCCGCCCGCTGGTGGCGCCGCGGGGGGAGATCGGTGACGCCGATTCGCTGGCGCGGGCTCTGACCGCGACGGGGGCGTGGTCGGAGGATGAGGTGGAGGCCTGGCGGGGCTGGTTCGTGCCCACGCCGGTGCACGACGTGAGCGCGACGGCGATCCGGGGCGCCCTGGCGGACCCCGCCCGGCGGGAGAAACCGATCGCGGGCCTCGACCCGCGCGTGCAGGCGTACATCCTCGAGCGAGGGCTGTACCAGAGGACCGGCGGGGACGGCTCAGCCGGAGACGAGTGACTTGAGGGCGTCGGCCTTGTCGGTCTTCTCCCAGGTGAACAGGTCACCCTGGGGGATGCGTCCGAAGTGCCCGTGGCGGGCGGTCTGGGCGTAGATGGGCTTGCGGAGGCCGAGCTGCTCGATGATCCCGCGGGGGGTGAGCTGGAAGACCTCCCGGATGGCGGAGGAGATCCGGTCGGGGTCGGCCTTCTCGGAGCCGAAGCAGTCCACGTAGACGCTGGTGGGGTCGGCGACGCCGATGGCGTAGGAGAGCTGGATCTCGCACTGCTCGGCGAGTCCGGCGGCGACGACGTTCTTGGCGATGTAGCGGGCCATGTAGGCGGCGGAGCGGTCCACCTTGGTGGGGTCCTTGCCGGAGAAAGCTCCGCCCCCGTGTCGCCCGCGTCCGCCGTAGGTGTCCACGATGATCTTGCGCCCGGTGAGTCCGGCGTCGCCGTGGGGCCCGCCGATCTCGAAGCGTCCAGTGGGGTTGATGTGGACCTTGATGGAGGGGTTCCAGCGTTCGCCGAGCACGGGCTTGATGATGTGCTCGATGACCTGCTTCTGGAGTTCTTCCTGGCGTTCGTTCCAGCTCGGGTCGTGCTGGGTGGAGAGGACGACGGTGTCGACGGAGACGGGGCGGGACCCGTTGTACTCGATGGTGACCTGGCTCTTGGCGTCGGGGCGGAGGCCGGGGATGGTCCCGGCACGCCGGACGTCGGCCTGGCGTTCGACGAGGCGGTGGGAGAGGAGGATGGGCAGGGGCATGAGTTCGGGGGTTTCGTCGCAGGCGAAGCCGAACATCATGCCCTGGTCGCCGGCGCCCTCGCGGTCCACGCCTTGGGCGATGTCGGGTGACTGGGTGTTGAGGGCCTCGAGGACGGCGCAGGACTCGGCGTCGAAGCGCATGCCGGCGTCGGTGTACCCGATGTCGCGGATGGTCTTGCGGACGACGTCCTTGATGTCCACGTAGGTCTTGGTGGTGACCTCGCCGGCGACGACGACCAGCCCGGTCGCGACCATGGTCTCGCACGCGACCCGCGAGTAGGGGTCATCCTTGAGCATGGCGTCGAGGATGGCGTCGGAGATCTGGTCGGCAACCTTGTCGGGGTGCCCCATGGAGACGGACTCGGAGGTGAAGAGCTGCGGCATCTGGACTCCTGCGTCGAAAGGCGTGCGAGGGAGATGGTAGCTCCCCGCGCCGGGTCGCGCGCCCGGCGTATGCTCTGGCCATGGGCGAATCCCGGGCGGGCAAGGGGAAGGGCGGGCGCAGGACCACCGGGAGGGGCGGTGGGCTGACCTATGCCGACTCGGGGGTGGACATCGAGGCGGGGGACCGCTTTGCCGAGTCCATCCAGGCGGGGATGCGTCGGACCTTCGGTCCGCGGGTGCTCGACCGCCCCGGGGGGTTCGCGGGCCTCGTCCGCCTGGACTACAACGAGAGCCTCTTCAAGCACAACTACAAGGACCCGGTGCTGGTCTCCTGCACGGACGGGGTGGGGACGAAGGTCCACCTCGGGATCGAGCTGAAGAAGTACGACACGCTGGGGATCGACCTGGTGGCGATGTGCGTGAACGACCTGGTGGTCGAGTCCGCCGAGCCGCTGCTCTTCCTGGACTACATCGCGGTGAACCGGGTGGACCAGGGGGTCCTCTCGGAGCTGATGAAGGGGATCGTCCGGGGGTGTGAGATCGCGGGCGCCGCCCTGATCGGGGGCGAGACCGCGGAGATGAACGACCTGTACAAGCCGGGGGACTTTGACCTGGCGGGGTTCAGCGTGGGCGTGGTCGAGCTGAGCCGGGCGACGGACGCGACGCGCGTCGAGCCCGGGGACGTGGTCCTGGGTCTGGCCTCGGCGGGGGTGCACTCCAACGGGTTCAGCCTGGTGCGCAAGATCGTGGAGCACGCGAAGCTTGACCTGGGGCGGGTTTACCCCGAGCTGGCGGGGGACAACGGCGCCCCGGAGACCCTCGGGGAGGTCCTGCTCACCCCCACGCGGATCTACGCCCCCTCGATTGTCCGTGTGCTCCGGGCGTACAAGGTCAAAAAGGTCGTCACGGGGATGGCCCACATCACCGGGGGCGGGCTGGCGGCGAACCTGGAGCGGGCGCTGCCCGAGCACGTGGACGCCGTGATCCGCGCCGACGCGTGGGAGGTGCCGGGCGTCTTCCCGTTCCTGCAGCGCCACGGGGACGTGAGCGACGAGGAGATGGGGCGCGTCTTCAACATGGGTGTGGGGTACTGCCTGATCGTGCGTCCAACGTTTGCCGACTCGATCGCCAAGCGGCTGGAGAAGCAGGGCGAGCGGGTCTACCACCTGGGCAAGATCACCAAGGGCAAGGGTCGGGTGAGGATCAAGGCCTGACATGCCTCCCTGGTGGGTGATGATGGTGGCGTTGGTTCTCGTTGCCGCTCTGCTTGCCGGCGCGGGCCTGCGCGTCTGGCGTCTCCTCAGCAAGACGATCCGGTTGGCGCGCGACACAGAGGGATCCGACGCGCCCAACGTCCAGCAGGTCCTCGGTTACAACGCGGTCATGTTCTTCGTGTTCGTCGGTTCCGCTGCGATGTTCGGGGCGTTCTGGGTGCTGGTCATGCTCGCCGCCAACCACGTGATCTGGCGGTTTGCGCCCGGCGCCGGCTACGTGGCGACGCAGGGCGCGCTCTTCTGGGCGCTGCCGGCGATCTTCCTGGGCATGCTCCACAGCCCGATCCTGCTTGACCCGATCGGGAAACGCTGCTTCCGAGACTACGACCGGCTGCTGGTCTTTACGGCGTCACGCAGCGGCGAGCCACGGGGCGCGATCGGCGCGTCGCGTCTCGTGCAGGTCCTGCTCGTGTTGTTCAGCCTCGGCGCGATCGGCGTCCTGCTGGTGGGGTGGACATGGTTCGTGCGCATCGACGCGAGTTCGATCACGGTCGCACGCCCGTTCGCCTTCAGCGCGGAGACGCACCAAGCGGATAAGGTTACCGCCGTGCTCCGGGTCGCCCGCCTGAGAGCGCCCAACGGAGATGAGGTACCCGACGATCATCTCGTCATCCAGTTTGCGGACGGATCCTACTTCCGCGCGGGGACGGAACGGGATGGGTTCCCGCCCCACCTCCGCCAGGAGTTGATCGGCTTCGCGGAGCGGACCGGGATCGCGGTGGTCGACCAGGATCTGTACCAACCCCGAACCACACCCTGAAGGACACACCCATGGCCGGCGGACGCGAGTATTCCAAGACCCAGAAGAAGATCATCGATCGGTACTACGAGAACCAGGACACGATCGTGGCCCAGCGTCTGGGCGAGATCGTGACCGAGCTGTTCCTCGCCATCGGCAACGAGAAGAAGACCAACCAGCTCTGGACGCGGGCCGAGAAGGCGCTGGCCCGGAGCGGGCTCAACAAGGCCAGGATCGCGCAGGTCCTCAAGGACCGCGATCTGGAGGGCCTCGGGCGCCTCGCGGGCGAGGCCTCGAAGTAGCTCAGATCGCGGCCTGAACCCCGTTGGGGGCGCTGGTCAGCTGCTCGAGCTTCTCGAGGTACTGCAGGCACGTGACGACGAAGGTGGAGTGCGACCAGGTCAGGGGGGAGACCGAGATCGGGTCGCCGGAGTACGGGTGGTACTGCTCGGCGAGGACGCCCGAGTCGTGGGCACGGTCCACGGCCCAGTTCAGGGGACCGAGGGCGCCCTTGAGTTCCTCCACGGTCGTCGCCTTGGCGATGTCGTACATCGCCTGCCAGAGCGTGCAGATCACCCAGGGGTTGCCGGGGACCTGCTCGACCTTCTCCGACTCGACCTGGTGGTAGTAGTCACGCTCATAGCGGGCGTACCCGCCCACGCCGGTCTTGACGCTCAGTCGTTCCCGGATGGACTGCATCTCGGCCTCGATCATCGGATCGTCGAGGTCGAACCCGGCGATCGCGAAGAGGGCGAAGTTGGCGCTGTCCCGGGTCATGTCCAGGCGGTAGGTCCCGTCGTCGAGCGGCACGGCCATGCGGGCGAAGCACTTGCGCTCCGGGTGCCAGAGGTGGCGGCGCACGGCGCCGCGCATCCGCTCGGCCCCCTCGCGGAAGGCGACGGCGCGTTCGGGCTCGCCGAAGTCCTCGGCAAACTCGCTGGCGGCCATGAGCGCACCGATGGTCGAGGCGCAGGTGAACAGGTGCACGCCGCGCCGTTCCTCCCACAGATCCCAGGAGGGCTGGGGGAGGCCGTTGTGGTCGCGGTACTCGAGCATCCACTCGGCGGGCCAGGCGATCAGGCGGGAGTAGAGCGGTTTGATGAACTCGACGTCGCGGAACTTCTCGAAGTGGCGGCGCAACGCCCAGAGGACGAGCGCGGTCTCGTCCTGCTGGATGGGGAGGATCTTCTTGCCCTCGAGCATCCACGGGTGCCAACTGCTGGCCAGGCGCCCCTCGGGCGTGTACTTGTGCAGGAAGTAGCCGTCGTCCTGCACGCACTCGGCGGCGAAGCGGAAGAAGGAGCGCGAGAGTTCGCTCTGCCCCGCGGCGATGAGCGCATGGGCCACGAGCGCCCCGTCGCGCATCCAGCAGTACGAGTAGTGGTCCCCCGCGAAGTGGGTGATGTCCGAGTCGTTGGCGGCGATGATCGCGCCCCCGTTGTCGATCTGCGTGCGCAGGATGAGCTGCGAGCGGTAGTACAGGTCGCGCACGGGCTCGGGGAGGGGGGCGGTGTCCGCGGGTTCCTTGCGGCACCAGAGGCGCCAGTACGCCTCCGTCCGCCCGAGCATCTTGTCGGCGCCCTTGGTCCAGATCCGGTCGTTGAGCTTCTTGACGTCGTCGTAGGAGTGGCCGCAGGCGATCCACGCCGTGACGGTCGACTCGCCGCCGGGCGCCACCTGGAGGTTGAAGCCCACGGTGGTGTCCACCGAGCCCTGGCTGATGGCGTTGCGACCGAGCTGACCGTCCTCGGCGTCGCGCCAGGTGCCCTCGGCCCCGCCGACGCGCTTGGCGCCGATCGCCCAGTGGTCGATGCCGCACTTCTGCCGGTCGCAGGCGTTGATGAGGAAGTAGGCGTCGTCCTTGTACATCACGACGGCGTGGGTGGTGGGGTCGTAGTTCGCGGTGTCGCCGACGGAACTCTCGTTGATGGACAGGTCGGTGTGGAAGAAGAGGCGGACGTCGCGCGTCTTGTCGTTGAGGTCGCGGACGGTCATCCGGCGGAAGAAGACCGGCTCGTGGAAGTCCACGGCGTCGTGGCAGGTGATCTCGAGCCCGAGCCCCTTGTGGACCAGGCGGACGTCGGTCACCAGGGTGTCGGCCTTGTAGCGGAGTTCACGCGTCCACCCCTCGTCCTCGATCCAGGCGAACTGGCCGTCGGCCCAGACGCCGAAGCGTTGGACGTGCCCGGCGGTGTGGTTGTGCTTGCCCACACGCGGGAAGTAGAGATCGCGCACCCGGTAGAGGTGGTCGAAGGTGATGAGCAGGTCGCCGTTGCCGACGGGGATATCGCGGGGCATGCGCATTCCTTGCGATCGAGTTCGGGAAACAGTCGGGCCTGGGAGAGGGCCCGGGAAGGATATCGGCCATCGGCGGGTGGCGAACCTCCCCGATCCCGCATTCGAGCGGCGTTTTTTGGTGCATGAGTCGCCTGCCCCGGCACACTGAGGGCATCCGTTCGAGCTTTGTTGCGGATGGAGAGACGGCTGGTAGAGTCCGGTTCTGGGGTCTGCGCCCGTGTGTTTGAGTTTCTTCAGGCTGGTTCTCAGACATGTTGGCGAAAGGGATGCGATGGCGATTTAACGCCGTGCGTTGGCGTTCACGTTGATTGAACTGCTGGTGGTGATCGCGATCATCGCGTTGCTTATCGGGATTCTCCTGCCCGCGTTGGGGAGCGCCAGAATGCAGGCGCAGCGGGTCAAGAGCGCCGCGAACCTTCGGTCCAAAACCACGCTGCAGGCGTACTACTGGAACGACAATCGCGACGAGTTCGTCAATCCGTTCTCCCGATCGGCGTGCAATGTCCCGCGGGCATGGAACTGGGTCCCGGGGCGGGAATGCAACCTCGGGTGGAACTACGAGGCCGGGGCGCAGCAGTCCGAGACCTACGGGTTCCACTGGCTCGCCCACATGCTCTACGCGGAGGACGTTTCGAGTTCCCGCATGGAGACGATCACTGCCCCGGGTGACGCGGCGTTGCAGAACTGGCTCCGCGAGAACGACGACTCGAACGCACAGACCAACATCAACTGGATTTTCCCGACATCGTACTGGTATCCCCCGGTCTTCTGGCAGGATCCGGAGCGGTTTGCGGAAGTTGGCCAACTCCCGGCGCGGAGGGACAACGGGTTCTACTTCAAACGCAACAAGCTGTTTGATGTGCTCTATCCGGGCCAGAAGGCTCTGCTCTTTGAGAATAAGGACTACCACAGTCTTGAGAAGCTGCAGTGGAACATGCCCGGCTCGCGCCCGCAGGTCTCACTCATCGACAACTCCGTTCGGACCGTGGCCATCGATGACGTCATCAACGACACCGATCCCGACAGCGTCGGTTTCCAAGCGGAGTACAGCGGGCTTGGATTTCCCTCGGGCCTCTGGAACCCCGGCGAGGGGGTCATGAGCGGACGCCAGGCCTACGGCGCCCGGGAGGGCTTCGATTGGGATTACACCCAGCCGGCGTATTTCTGGCGGACGCGCAATGGCGTCAAGGGACGAGATTTCTGATCCTGCTCGCATTTCGGTGGAGTCCCTCATGAGCGAAAGACTCAGCTCGCGTCGCCAGATCGTGCTCCTGGCGGTTGTCCTCATCTTCGGCGTTGTGGCCGGCTGGCAGTTGCTTGGCCGGACGGGGCCGGGCGCCGACGAGGAAACCACATCCAAGGCGCAGGAACTGATCGAGCGGTTCGAGGCAACCGGGCTCTCGGCGGAGGTGGCTGACGAGGACGTGGAGCTTCCGGGGGACCCGATGGAACGGGGGCCACAAGCCCCGGACGATTGAGCCTCACCCCGCCATCAGCTTCTCGGCCAGGTCACCGATGCTGGGGTCAAAGCCCCCGGCGTCGTCCTGCTCCCGCTTCGCCGCGGCTTTGGCCTTCTCCGGGTCTGAGCCGACGTAGCTGATCCGGATACCGAAGTTCTCGCCGATCTTAACGGCGGTGCCGGTGCCGATGCGCCGGTTGTTGACCAGCAGGTCCAGCTCCTCGTCGGCCTGCTTGGGAAGCTCGATGATCGATCCGGGGACGAGGGCCAGCACCTCGCGCACGGGCATCTCCCGGACGCCCAGGCGGACGATGATGGGGACTTCGAGCTTCGCGTACGCGTCGATCGGCGAGGACATACCACCTCCATCGGGCGAGCGGGAGGGCGCCTTGATCGGCGCGCATCTCGCCCGAGGGACAGACGCAACCCGCGTGCCAGACGGAGGGTGGTGGGGGAGGGCG
>MRWG01001988.1_pt1 | contig 11394 bp, 11 predicted proteins | sample 1013341 | NCBI WGS metagenome assembly MRWG01 (sample SAMN06117577, study PRJNA244670) | biofilm metagenome | biome: Water; feature: Cathode Biofilm; material: Biofilm; isolation source: microbial consortium enriched at the cathode of a solar microbial fuel cell | place: USA: District of Columbia ... | reverse complement strand
TGTCGACGAATCCAACGCGAGCGACTTTGCACGCTGCAATATGCCGGCCCTCCAAGGATGCGCCGGACTACCCGCCGCATGTCCGAAGACCCTGCCAAGGCCACCTGCCACCCACCTAGGACATCCTGCAACCGAGACTGGGGCATCGGAGGGCTGATCGCGGGCACGCGAAATCCGGCTCACAGATCACGAAGAATGGGTTTTTTCTCAGCCCCTTGCGTGCTGCCAATAGCTGTCGCGCAGCTTGCGCTTGTAGAGCTTGCCGGTGGCCGAGCGCGGAAGGTGATCATGAAAGTCGACGCTGCGGGGGCACTTCACCGCAGAGAGCTTGGCCCGGCAATGAGCGATCAGTTCTTGCGCGAGCGCGTCAGAGCCGGTGTGCCCGGGCAGCAGCTGCACCACCGCCTTGACCTCCTCGCCGAAGTCTTCGTTGGGCACACCGATCACCGCGGCATCCAGAACCGATGGATGGCCCAGGAGCGTATCCTCGGTCTCCTGCGGATAGATGTTAACCCCACCCGAGATGATGACGAACGACTTTCGGTCGGTGAGGTAGAGATACCCTTCCTCGTCGAGCCGACCTATGTCCCCCAGCGTGGTCCACCCGCGGTCATTGGTGCAGGCGGCGGTCTTTTCCTGGTCGTTATGATAGGCGAACTGGTGGCCGTTCTCGAAATAGACCTCGCCCTCGGCCCCCACGGGCAGTTCCGCTCCGGTCTCGTCGCAGATATGAAGCACGCCCAGCTTGGCACGTCCGACTGACCCGGGATGCGCCCGCCATTCATCGGGACCGATAGCGGTGAAGCCGTTGTTTTCCGTACCCGAGTAATACTCGTGAATGATGTCGCCCCACCAGTCGAGCATCCGCAGCTTGACATCCACCGGGCAGGGCGCGGCGGCATGCACGGCCATGCGCATGGATGACAGGTCATGGCACGCGCGCTCGGCCTCGGGCAGCTTGAGCAGGCGGATGAACATGGTGGGCACCCATTGGCTGTGGGTGATCCGGTGTCGCTCGATCATCTCGAGTGCGCGGGCGGGGTCGAATTTCTGCATCACGTAAGCGGTGCCGCCCATGCGGATCGTCACCATCGAATGACGCAGCGGGGCGGCGTGGTAGAGCGGCGCGGGGCTCAGATAGCGGGTGTCGGGGCCATAGCTGAACAGCGATGTCAGCAGGTCGAGCAGCATGGTGCGCCCGCCGGGGGCATCGTCCGGCAGCGGCCACTTGATGCCCTTGGGACGCCCCGTGGTGCCCGAGGAATAGAGCATGTCGAGGCCCTGCCGCTCGTCGGGGATGGGCGTCGCGGGCATGGCCTCGCTCGCGCCCGTCCAGTCGTGGAAGCCGCAAGGCACCCCGCCCACGACATGGATGGCGCAGCCCGCCAGATCGCCGAGGGCGGCGACGGTCGCGGCATGCGCGGGCGAGGTCACGAGCATCCGCGCTCCGCAATCGCGCAGGATATACGCGATCTCGTCGGGCGTCAGATGGGTGCTGATGGTGGTGTAGTAGACGCCCGTGCGGTCGGCGGCGAAGCAGATCTCGAGAAACTCGCGGCGGTTCTCCATCAGGATGGCGATGTGGTCGCCGATGCCGATCCCCGCCGCCCGCATGACATGCGCGCCCTGGTTGGCACGAGCCTCCAGTTCACCGAAGCTGACGCTCTCTCCGGTCTCGCAGATCACGAAGGCCGGTTTCCCGGGATCATGATGGCGCGGCTGGTAGGGATGACTGACCTCCGGCACGGCGCTCAGAACCCGATCACGGTCTTGCCGAAATGACCACCCGCACGCAGGTGGTCGAGCGCAGGATGCAGCTCGTCGAAGGCGAAGGTCTCGCCGATGACGGGACGCACCTCGTGCTGCGCCATGGCGGCGAGCATCGCCTCGAACCCGTCGCGATGGCCGACGGTGATACCCTGGAGCCGCACCTGCCGCGCGACGATGAGGCCGAGCGAGGCCTCGACCGTCAGCCCCGAAAGTACGCCGATCATCGACAGCGTCCCGCCGGGGCGCACCGCGCGCAGCGAGAGCGGCAGGGTCTGTGCGCCGCCAAGCTCGATGATGTTGTCATACCCTCCGCGATCTGCGGTGATGGCGCGGCTGGCGCGGGCCCAATCCTCGGTTTCGGAATAGTTGATGGTCTCGTCCGCGCCCATCTCGCGCACGCGCGCGAGCTTGTCGTCGCTGGACGAGATCACGGTAACATGCGCGCCGTGCAGCTTGGCGAAGGCCAGCGCAAATAGCGCGACGCCGCCCGTTCCCTGAATCAGCAGATGGTCGCCGGCCCTGGTCTGACCATGGGTGGCCACGGCACTCCAAGCCGTGAGCGCGGCGCAGGGCAGCGTGGCAGCCTCGGCATCGGTCAGGTAGTCGGGCACCCGCACCACCCCCTCTTGCGAAAGGCACACGCGTTCGGCCATCACGCCATCGAGCGGGCCGCCGAGGGCCGAGGCGAAGCGCTCGGGGCTGGGATCACCCCCGGTCCAGTTCTGGAAATAAGTGGGGCAGACGCGGTCGCCCACGGCGACGCGGCTCACCCCATCCCCGATGGCCACCACCTCGCCCACGCCGTCAGAGACGGGGATCAGCGGCAACTCCCCTGTGGCGCGACCATAGCCGCGCTCGGGCACGATCAGGTCACGCGCATTGAGCGAGGCCATCCGCATCTGCATGATGACCTGCCCCGGCCCGGCCTCGGGCTCGGGACGCTCGGAAAGGCGCAGGTTCTGGGTCCCCCACTCGCCCTCGATCTGGAAAACGCGCATCGGGTCACTCCTTGGTCTGCTCGGTGGTCTTGTCGGTGCGGGCAAGCGTCAGCCGTGCGACACGCTCGCGCAGCATCGTGGTGGTGCCGTCGGTCAGGCTCGCCACCTGCGCGGCGGCGAGGTGGCGGGTGAAGCACCGCTCGGGGCGCAACCCCTCTGCCCCCATCGCGTGAAGGAGGCCGGGCAGGTGATGCCGCGCGCAATCGGTGGCGGCGATCTTGGCGCGGGCAGCCGAAAGCTGCGCGTCGTCGCCGGTATCGACCTGCATCACGGCCTGCGCAGTCAGCGCCTCGGCCCCGGCGAGATCGGTCTCGGCCTCGACAAGAGGCATGCGCCACGCTTGATGCGCGACGAGCGGCTTGCCGAAGCTGTGTCGCTCGTTGCCATACGCTGTCGCCTCGGACAGCGCCGCGCGTGTCATGGCGTTGCACATCGCGGCGACGTAGGTGCGGGCGGCATTAAGCTCGACCATGATGGATTTGAACGCACCCCCGGGCGGCAGGATCAACGCCTCGGGCGGCAGGACGACCCGGTCGAAGGTGAGCCCCCCGGTGCCCATGGAGGTCTGCGAAAAGGCACAGTCGATGGGGCGGCGAGCCACTCCGGGCTGCGTAAGGTCCACGGCGAAGCCTCCGATGCTGCGCGCGCCTGCCATCTCGCCACAATGGGCGAAGACGATGGCCAGCGCGGCGCGGCGGGCGTTGATGATCCAGGTCTTTTCACCCGATAGCCGCCAGGCCCCGTCCTCGGGCTCGGCGCGGGCGGTGATGGCGGCGAAATCCGAGCCAGCACCCGGCTCGGTCAGTGCCGTGCAGGCGGCAGTCTCGCCCGACAGAAGGTCCGGCAGGTGCCGCGCGATGAGGTCGGGCGGGGCGGAACGGCAGAGGCGCAGACCGACATTGTGGGTATTCACCAGCGACATGGCGAAGCCGAAATCCTCCGCCGCTAGAAGCTCGTAGGCGCGCACCAGTGTAGCGAAGCGAAAGCCCGCGCCACCATGTTCCGGCGGGATCGACATGGACAGAAGGCCGATTTGTGCGGCCTCTGAGAACAGGCTCGGCGCAGGGCTTTCGCCAATCGACCAGGTCGGTGCCCCAGCGCGCACCGGCCCTGCGGCAAAATCCGCCACCTGATCGAGGAAGGCCGTCTCGTCTGCCTGCCCGATCACGCCCGCCGCCTCCGCAGCCAGTCAGCGACGCTCGTCGCCACCCCGACGATACCGCGCGGCATGAAGATCGTCGCCAGCACCAGAACGAGTCCGTAGATGATCAGGCGGAAACTGTCGGCAAAGCGCAGGTACTCGGGCAGGAACACAACGAAGAACGCCCCGATCACCGGCCCCGCGATTGTGCCCGACCCGCCAATGATCACGGCGAGAATGGCGTCGAGCGATTGCGCCACGCCGAAAATCTCTGGATTGATGAAGCTCTGGTAATGCGCATAGATCGCGCCCGCGAGCCCCGCGAACATCGCCGAGGTGACGAAGGCGAAGAGCTTGTACTTCCACGCCGAGATGCCGATTGCCCCGACGAGGTCCTCGTTCTGGCGAATGGCCACGAGGATCTGGCCGATGCGCGAGCGCACAATGAGCGCGGCAAGCCCGGTCATCAGCGCGGCGACGATCAGAACGAAATAGTAATAGGTCTCGCGGTCGCGCCAGTTGAGCCAGCCGTCCGGGCTGCCAGGCTTGGGGATCCCTGTGATGCCGGCCTCGCCTTCGGTCAACTCGGTGAAGTTCATCAGAACGATGAAGATCACGAGGTTGAAGGCCAGCGTGACGATGGCGAAGTAGTGCCCCTTGACCCGCAGGCTGGGATAGCCGACGCCGACTGCGAAAGCGGCGGTGACAAGCGGGGCCAGAAGGATCGTGAGCCACACAGGCAGGTCGAAATGGATGCCCATGAGCGCGGTGGAATAGGCCCCGATGCCAATAAACCCGGCCTGCACGATAGAGACATAGCCGGTATAGCCCTGGATCAGGTTTTGCCCCTGAGCCGCGATCACCCAGATCAGGGCGAGGATCGAAAGGTGCAGGTAGTACTTGACCTCGATGAACTGCGGCAGGAGGGCAAAGCCGACAAGGCCTGCGAGCCAGAGCGCGTGTGTGGGACGGAGTATCATCATGCCTTCCCCATCAGGCCCTGCGGGCGCACCAGAAGCACCGTGATCATCACCACGAAGGCGATCACGTCCTTGTAGGCCGACGAGAGGAATCCGGCGGCCAGCGCCTCGGTGATGCCGAGGACCAGCCCGCCGATCACGGCACCCGGGATCGAGCCGAGCCCGCCGAGAATGAGGACCGCGAAGCCCTTGATGACCAGACCCTCGCCGATGCCCGGCGCGATGGCGAACAGCGCGCCCACCATGATGCCCGCGCAGACGCCGAGCATGGTGGAGATCGCGAACACCACGAGCGGGATCGTGTTGACGTTGACACCCATCAGGATCGCGGCGTCGCGGTTCTCCGCAACGGCGCGGATCGCCTGACCGGTCTTGGTCTTTTCGACGAAGAGCGTCATCGCGGCGATCAACAGGGCCGCGGCAAGGATCACGTAGAGCCGCAACTCGGGGATGGTGACGCCCCCCAACTCGAACACGCGGTTGAAATCGGTGGGGATCACCACCTGTTCATGACCGAAAAATTCGAGATTGAGCCCCTCCACCATCATCGTCAGTCCCAGGGCCACGATGAAGGCGTTGATATGGCTTGCGCCACGCACCGGGCGATAGGCCAGCAATTCGATCATCAAGCCGAGGACGAAACCCGTGGCGAGCGCGATCACGATGGCCGCCGCCAGCGGAAGCCCCTGCGCCGAGACGAGGAAGAACGTGAGATAGCCGCCGAACATCGACACCGAGCCGTGCGCGAAATGCGCGATGCCGAGGATGCCGAACACGGTGGTCAGGCCCAGCGCGATGAGCACGTAGACTCCGCCTATGGCCATGCCGTTGATGATTTGCTGAAGGATCTCGATCATGTCGGTCGCCTGTTGTTGGCGACGCGGGGCAATCCTCCCCGCGCCGCCGGGGAGGATCAGTCGATCGTGCTAAGGAAGGCGGAATAGGCCGCCGCATCCGAGGGCAGATCCTGCACGAAGACCCAGTTGCCGTCCTGCCACTGGAAGGCGCCATTCGAGGTATAGGCTTGGCCGTTCTCGTCGAACATCTTGCCGTCCACAGGCAGGTACTGCATGACCACTTCGTCAGGGACCGGCAACTCGCGCAGCGCCGCAGCGACGGCCTCGGTATCCTCGACCGTGCCCGCCGCCTCGATGGCATCCTTGAGCGCGTAGGTCTGGTCATAGGCGTAAGGCGAGCTTGGCGAAGGCGCGATGCCGAATTTCTCGGAATAGTTGGCATGATACGCGATGCCGTTCTCGGTCGCCGACAACAGTGTCAGCTCGGTCGGACGCAGGTCCCATACACCTTCCATCTGCTCCGAGGTGGCAACGCGCAGGAACTGCTCCTCAGACCCCGAGGTGAAGCCGTAGCGCGGCACGTCGATGCCGAGCTCGACCGCCTGGCGGTAAATGAAGGCTGCGGGCTCGACATAGCCCACCACGAGGATGGCGTCGGGGTCCTGTTCCCGTATCTTGGTGAGCTGCGGGGTCATGTCACGATCCTTGAGGCCAAAGGCCTCGCGCGTGATGATCTCGCCGCCGACGGCGTTCAATTCCTTCTCGAAGGCGTCCACGTAGCTGGCGTAGAAGCCCACATCGAGCGCGCCGAGAACCGCCACGCGCTTGTGCCCCTTGTTGGCCACGAAAGTGCCCGCCGCAGCGCCGGTGTAATCCGCCGGAGGGCGCGTACGCACGAGATTGGGAATCTCGCGGGTGGTGATCGAGCGTTCAGCAGCGTTGCCCACGAGCATCACAGCATCCTCGTACTCGATGAAGGAGGCCACAGCGCCGGTGGCGCCCGAGCAACAAAAGCCGAGGATGAACTTGACGCCGTCACGGTCGAGAAGCTTGCGCACGGCATTGGAGGCCTCGGTCGGGTTGGCCTTGTCGTCATAGGCGATGACGTTGAGCATGTACGTGTCGTCGCCCACCTCGATTCCGCCAGCGGCGTTGATCTCCTCTGCGGCCATCTGAACCGCGTTGGCCTGCGGCAGGCCATAGACCGCCGCGCCGCCTGTGAGCGCGTCTCTCACCCCAATATCGAGGGTCTTTTCCGCCGCGAGGGCGGTTGTTCCAGCCAGCGCGAGCGCCGTGGTCATGGTCAAAAGTTTCATGGTCTCTCCTCCCTATGGTCGTTACGTGCCGGTCAGTGGCCGAGATAGGCCTTGGCCACCTCCGGATGCGATTGCAGTTCCTCGCCTGTGCCGCTCAACACGATCTCACCGGCCTCGAAGAGGTAGGCACGGTCCGCCAGCCGCAGCGCCATCGCAGAATTCTGCTCTACCAGCAGGATGGTCTTGCCCATCCGCTTGATGCGGGCGATCGTTTCGCCGACCTCCGCCACGATCTTGGGCGCAAGGCCCAGCGACGGCTCGTCAAAGATCAGAAGATCGGGCCGCGCCATGAGCGCGCGGGCAATGGCAAGCATCTCCTGCTCGCCGCCCGAGAGTGTGCCGGCGGCCTGATGCGCGCGCTCGCGCAGGATGGGGAACATGTCCATCATCTCTTCGAGATCGGCGGCCTGCTCGGAGTCGCGGCGGGCATAGGCACCCATCCGCAGGTTCTGCACCGTGCTCATTTGCGGGAAGACCTGCCGTCCCTCGGGACACATTGTGATGCCTGCGCGCACGACTGCGTGCCCTGGTTGATTGGTTATGTCGCGGCCCTTGAGCGTGATCCGGCCCGCCTTGGCCGGAACAAGCCCGCAAATCGCCTTGAGCGTCGAAGACTTGCCTGCGCCGTTGGCACCGATCAGCGCCACGCATTCGCCCTCGTTCACCTCGAGACTGATTCCGTGGATCACCTCGATGGGGCCATAGCTCACCCGCAGATCATCAACCGCCAGCATCATGCCGCCTCACCAAGATAGGCGTCGATCACGGCCTTGTCGTTGCGGATCTCCTCAGGCGTCCCCTCGGCGATCATGGAACCGAAATTGAGCACGACGATACGGTCACAGACCTCCATGATGAGGGCCATATGATGCTCGATCACAAGCACCGAGATGCCCTTGTCCCGGATTGCCACGATAAGATCGATCAACGTCCGGCGCTCGTGGCTGACCAACCCAGCTGCAGGCTCGTCGAGCAGGATCACCTTGGGCTCTGACGCAAGCGCGGTGGCAATCATGAGAAAGCGTTGCTGCGCGGCGGTGATGGTGCCCACGGGCGCGTCGGCCACGGCATCGAGCGCGGTGATTTCCAGGATGTCCGTAACGCGCGCGGCGACGGCCTCGTCCTCACCCGGATGCCGACCGATACCGAAGACGGACGACAGCGGATGTGATTGCAGCGTTGCGTTGCAGCCGAGTGTGACCTGCTCGCGCACGGTGAACTCGGGAAATATGCTGGCGGTTTGGAAGGTCCGGGCAAGCCCCATTGCCACCCGCTCGTATTCCGGCAGGCCCTGGATATGCCCACCCGCCAGGAGGATCTCGCCCGAAGTCACTGGATATATCCCCGCGAGCGCGTTGACCGTGGTCGATTTGCCCGAGCCATTGGGGCCGATCAGGCCGAGGATTTCCCCCTGCCGCACCTCGAAGCTGAGATCGTTGACGGCGCGCACGCCGCCGAAAAACTTGCACAGCCTGTCCACCTTCAGAACGGCGGTTGTCATGCGATCCTCCCTTGCCGCCTCCCCGCGGCCTGTCGAAGCTACCCACGAAACACGGGTCGGAAAAAATACAAAGATTCACTCTCGCGTTCCAAAAATTCGATTGCTATCATTTCAGGCAATCGGCGAAAAGGACAACGCCCGTGCCGCAGATAATCAGAAATATAAAATCTATACAGGTGTTTAGCATGGTTTGCGAAACGCTGAACGTGACCCGCGCGGCGCAGATCCTGAATACGAGCCAGAGCTCTGTCAGCTATCATATTAAAAAATTGGAAACCGAACTTGGTACGCCGCTGTTTCGGCGGACGGCCACAGGACTGCACCTGACAGAGGCGGGCGACATGCTCGCACGGCACGTGGCGCGGGGGTTGGGGGCAATCGGCAGCGGGCTGGAACAGGTGGCCAGTCGCGCGGGGACCGTGCGAGTGGCACTGCTGCCGATGTTCGCAAGCCGCTGGTTGTCGTCTCGGCTGGGCCTGCTGCTTGAAAACTGCCCCGAGATGCAGCTCGCGATCCAGAACCACAACAACAGCTATGCCCATATGGCCAGCCCCGAGGCCTTTGCCGATCTGGGCGTGCAATGGGGGCGCGGCAACTGGCCGGATTTCGAGGTGACGCGCCTCTGGCCGGAGAAGCTCGTGGTGGTATGCAGCCCGGATTACCTCGCAGCACACCCGATCCGTACCCCCGCTGACCTCGCGCATTGCGTGCTGCTGCATGTCGATGACACACGGATGTGGGAGGAATGGTTCGGTGCCAACGGCCTGCACCTGCCAGCATCGCAATCGCAGATGATGTTGGAGGACCGACATTTTCAGCTAAGCTCCACGATCAACGGATTGGGCGTATCGCTCTTTGCCTCGTGGCTTGTGCAAGGCGAGCTTTCGCGCGGGGATCTGGTGGACCCGTTCGGCCAAGTCTTTGGCACGGGTTTCGCCTATCACCTGATCGTGCCGCGAGAAACCGAGCTATCGCCTGCCGCGCGGCAATTCCACGACTGGATGACCCGGGTGAGCGGCAATCAGCAGATCGCCCAAGGCTTGCAGCGCTCGAGTTCGAGCTCGTCTTGCGGAAACCGATGACTATGCGCTGGTGCAGCTGCACGGGTCAATTGCGTGTATGCGCATACCCCCTCACAGAGCCCGAGAATCGCCCGCGGAGTGCGCCTGGCAGGTTTTCCGCCGCTTACCCGCCGAAGCAACTGCATTGCGCGCGCCTGTGGCGCGCACACGGAGCCTTGCCCGGTCCATGTCGACGAATCCAACGCGAGCGACTTTGCACGCTGCAATATGCTGGCCCTCCAAGGATGCGCCGGACTACACGCCGCATGTCCGAAGACCCCGCCAAGGCCACAGCCCACCCACCTAGGACATCTTGCAACCGAGACTGGAGGCATTGGCAGATTGCTCGTGCGGCTGCAAAACCCCGGCTCGCGAATGGCTGAGAATGACGTGCTTCCTCTCAGCTCGTCGTGTGCTGCCAAAAGCTGTCGCGCAGATTGCGTTTGTAGAGCTTGCCGGTAGCCGAGCGCGGGAGGTGATCGTGGACTGCCCCCATTGAGTAGTCCGGTTTGCGGGAATCAGATCATTCCTCGGTTCGCAAACCTGCGCGTTTCGCCAAACGCGCCGTCACGCTGATGATGGAGCTCGATAGCGGCAGGATGATGAAGATGCGGACGACGTGAAACGCCGTAACCACCGCCAGTCCATCCTCGAGGATTTTTGCCGTCAGCGCCATTTCCGTTACGCTTCCCGGTGCCGTAGAGAGCAACATGATCTGCCAGGTCTCGCCGGTTATCCATGTCAGGCCGAGCCCCATACCGACGCAGAGTGTCACGAGCAGCAAGGATGCCAAGATCGAGCCCGGGATAAACCCACGAGCACGGCGGAACAGTTCGCGGTCGAATACCGCGCCGAGCCAGACCCCCAGGAATACCTGCGCAAGAACTAGCACCGGATATGGGTAAGCTGTGATTGGGAAGCTGAACGCCGCGGCCAGCGCAGCCCCACCCAGAGACCCCACGAAAAACGGATTGGCAAGCCGGACCGAGCGCGCCACCAGCGCGCCCGCAACGCCAGCGATAGCCAGCAGCATTGCGCCCGACGGGGTCCCGTCCATGCGGCTGAGCGCGGCAACCGGATCTTGGACGGATCCATCCAACGCTACGATGGTAGGAGGGATCAGGATCACCAGAAGTACAATTCTTAGCGTTTGGGCAAAGACAACCGGGCCCGGAAGTACCTTGTGTCGGACCGCGAGGGCGGCGCTCTCGACCGGGCCCATGGGAATGGAGGACAGAACGGCCGTGATGACGTCCGTACGGGTGATGCGCATCAGGAAGGCCGCCACGACGAAGCCGATAACGATCGTTAGGATCGCCGAGCCAATCATCGGGATCAGTAACGCGCCCATAGCGCCGACCGCGTCCGGGGTAAAGGATAGACCCACGGAGGTAGCCACGAGAACCTGGCCGATCTGGCGGGACTGGCCCGGCACCTGCAGGGGTCGGTCGGCTATGCGCACGGTCGCGGCGAACACCATCGCCCCGATCATCCAGGGAAGCGGAAATCGCATCCAGTGCGCGATTATCCCGAACACAAGTGCTCCAGAATAAATCGCGGTGATATGAAGGACATGCCTTCGCGATAAGGGTAGTTTCATCTTCGTCGAACCTTGGCTGGTTATCCTGCGAAGTGACGCAGGCCGCCGAATTTTATCCTTTACTTACAGCAGCAAACGGAGGCCACTCGTCGACCCTTGTCCAACCGGCGTCAGTTTCGGCACTATGCTCAGGACTCGAAAAGCGATTTCAGGTTGTGGGGCTGGCTGCGCCAGTATTGCGCCGGAGCCGTGACGCCAGCGCCAAGTTCGGCAGCGGCATGCCAGGGCCA
>MRWG01001986.1_pt1 | contig 11409 bp, 9 predicted proteins | sample 1013341 | NCBI WGS metagenome assembly MRWG01 (sample SAMN06117577, study PRJNA244670) | biofilm metagenome | biome: Water; feature: Cathode Biofilm; material: Biofilm; isolation source: microbial consortium enriched at the cathode of a solar microbial fuel cell | place: USA: District of Columbia ... | reverse complement strand
TGCTGGTGCACGGCGCCGGCAAGGGCTTTCAGGCCGGCGGCGACATCGCTTCCTTCCACCGGGAGATCGACCGGATTGGCGAGCATGCCGGCAGGATGATCGACACCTACCACGTCGCGGTCCGCACGCTTGTCCGCATGCCGAAGCCGGTGGTCGGCCAGTTGCACGGCGCCGTCGCCGGGGCCGGTATGAGCCTCGCCATGAACCTCGACCTGGCGATCGCGGCTGAGGGGACGGTCTTCACGCTGGCCTATGCGAACCTCGGCACCAGCCCGGACGGCGGCTCCACCTTCTTCCTGCCCCGGCTGGTCGGCCGACGCCGCGCCATGGAGATCGCCCTCCTCTCCGACCGGTTCGATGCGGCGCGCGCGCTGGAGCTTGGCCTGGTCAACCGAGTCGTGCCGGCGGACCAACTCGCCAACGAGGCGATGGCGCTCGCGACCAAGCTCGCGAGCGGGCCGACCCAGGCCTATGCCCGCACGAAGCAGCTGATCGACCAGTCCTTCGAAAACGACCTCGCGACCCAGCTTGAGGCAGAGCGCGCGAACTTCGTCGCGTCGACCGCGACGGCCGACTTCAAGGAGGGCGTGGCCGCCTTCGTCGAAAAGCGGAAGCCGACCTTCAAGGGCGAATGATGAGCACACTTAAAGGCAAGACCGTCTTCGTCACCGGCGCGAGCCGCGGCATCGGCGCGGAGATCGCGAAGCGGGCGGCGGCGGACGGCGCCAATGTCGTCCTCGCTGCGAAGACGATGGAGCCGCACCGGAAGCTGCCCGGCACCCTGCCCGAGGTGGCTGCGGAATGTGAGGCGGCTGGCGGCCAAGCGCTCCCGGTACAGATGGACCTCCGCGACGTCGACCAGATCGAGGCGGCGGTCGAAGCGGCCGTCGACGCGTTCGGGGGCATCGACGTGCTGGTGAACAACGCCAGCGTCCAGACCTTCACCAAGACGCCGGACACGACGCCGAAGCAGTTCGACCTTCTGTTCGACATCAACGCCCGCGGCACCTTCTTCATGGGCCAAGCCTGCCTGCCGCACCTGACGAAGGCGGCGAACCCGCACATCCTGACCATCGCCTCGCCGGTCAACCTGGACCCGCGCTGGTTCGCCGACCGGCTGCCGCGCACCATGTCCAAATACGCGATGTCGATGATGGTGCTCGGATGGGCGGAGGAGTTCCGCAAGGCCGGCGTCGCGTCGAACGGCCTCTGGCCGCGCCACGCCGTCGCGACCATGGCGGTCAAGGTGTTCAACCCGGACGGCTACGAGGCCTGCAGGGACCCGCGCATCATGGCCGACGCCGCCCACTGGATCATGACGCAGCCGGCGCGCGAGGTGACCGGCCGCTATTTCCTCGACGACGACGCGCTCCGCGAGAAGGGCGTTTCGGAGGCGGAGATCGAGGCCTACTGGCTGCACCCGACCAAGCGCGCCCGCACCTCAAGCTTCCTTGACTGGGACTCCCGCATGTTCGGAGACGAATTGTGAGCGACGATCTCGACGCGACGGCCGTCACCGGCGTCCGCGCCGCGCACGCCATCGACGAAGGCCGGCTCGCCGAATACCTGAAGGGCGAACTGCCGGCGGCCTCCGGCGAAATGCGCCTCTCGCAGTTCGCCTACGGCCAGTCGAATCCGACCTACGTCGTCGCCTTCGACGACGCGGAGTATGTGCTGAGGAAGCAGCCGCCGGGCGAGCTCCTGCCGTCGGCGCATCAAGTCGACCGGGAATACCGCGTCCAGAAGGCCCTGCACGGCGAAGGCTTTCCCGTGGCCGAGCAGTTCCTCTATTGCGAGGACCGCGACGTCGTGGGCACGCCCTTCTATGTGATGGAGCGGATGCAGGGCCGCGTCTTCAAGGACACGAGCCTGCCCGGCTGCTCGCCCGAACATCGCCGGGAGATGTACCGGAGCGCCGCCGAAACGCTGGCGCGCCTGCACCTCGTCAATCCGGCCGACATCGGGCTTGAGGACTTTGGCCGGCCGGGCGACTGGTATCGACGCCAGTTCCGGCGCTGGTCGCGCAACTTCGCCGAAACGCAGACCCAGCCGATCCCGGCGATGGCGCCGCTCGCCGAATGGCTCGACGCGCATATGCCGGAAGACGACGAGACCAGGATCGCCCATGGCGACTACCGCATGGGCAACGTCATGTTCCACCCGACCGAGCCCCGGATCGTCGCCGTCTTCGACTGGGAGATCTCGACGCTCGGCCATCCCCTGGGCGACCTCGCCTATTTCGCGATCTGCTACGGCTCCAAGCCGGATCAGTTCTACGGTCTCGAGGGCCTCGACCTCGAAGCTCTGGGCATTCCGAGTTTCGAGGAATTCAACGCCATGTATTGCAAGGCGGCCGGGCGGTCGGAAGGCCTGACCGACGCCCACATGGCGCACGCCTTCTACCGCTTCGCCGCCATCCTGGACGGCGTGCGCGCCCGCGGCCTCGCCGGCAACGCCGCCTCGATGGACGCGGCCAATGTCGGCCTGATCGCGCCCGACATCGCCGCCCGCGGCTGGAAGTATGCGAAAGCGGCGGGCGCCTGACGCCGAAGCGTCCTGGCGAAAGCCATTAACCTGCAAGATCGTGCGCAGGTAAGCCGCAATAAAATTAGCCGTGACAGCGCCGAATATTGACCGCAACCTACGTCCTCCGCGCGAAATTTTTCGCGCGCGATTACCGAAGCCCCAGGAGGCGACCAAATAACTCGGGAGGACTGATCATGATCCGATATGCGACCACGCTACTTGCGAGCGCGTCCCTGCTCGCCGCTGCCGGCGGGGCGCTTGCCGACGAGGCGCCGAAGCTGCCGAGGTCGATGGTCTGGACGGCCTACGATCTCGGCTCGTCGGGATACGCGGAAGCCGCCGGCATCGCCAACGCGTTCCAGAAGCGCTTCAACGCCAGGGTCAGGATCATTCCTTCCGGCACGTCGATCGGCCGCATTCTGCCGATCACCACGGGCAAGGCGACCTACGGCTTCCTGGCGAACGGCGCATATTTCGCGGCCCAGGGAACGTATGATTTCGCGGCGTCCGAGTGGGGGCCGCAGGACCTGCGCATCGTCGTCGGCAAGCCCGCGACATCGGCCTTCGCCGTCGCCGGCGACATCGGCGTGAAGACGATCGCCGACCTGAAGGGCAAGCGCATCGGCTTCGTCAAGGGCAACCCCTCCGTCAACGTGAAGACGGAAGGCTACCTCGCCTTCGGCAACCTCAAGATGGCGGACATTCAGCCGGTCTGGTTCGGCAGCTACAACGCGATGAAAACGGCGGTGATCGCGGGCCAGCTCGACGCCTTCATCAGCACGACGATCTCCGCCAACATGCGCGAGATCGAAGCCAGCACGCGCGGTCTCGTCTGGCCGGAATATCCGCCGGAAAACAAGGCGGGCTGGGATGCGATCCGAAAGATCATCTCCTTCGCCGGACCGCGCACCGAGACCAAGGGCGCCGGCGTCTCAGAGGAGAATCCGAAGCAGTTGATCGGCTTCCGTTATCCGATGGTGACGACCTACGCCCGGACCTCGGAGGATGAGGTCTACAATATGATCAAGGCGCTCGACATCGCCTATCCGGACTACAAGAACACGGCGGCCTCGTCGTCCGACTGGACGGTCGAGAACTCCGGCCGGCCGCCATTCGACGCGCCGAGCCATGACGGCGCCATCCGCTACATGAAGGAAAAGGGCTGGTGGCGCGCCGAGGACCAGGCCTGGCATGAGCACCGGCTTGCCGAACTGCAGCGGACGCTGAAGGCCTGGGACGACGCGCAGGCGGAGTTCGACCAGATGCGCGCCGACGAACGCGCCAAGGGCAACAAGGTGGACGACGACGCATGGGCCGCGTTCTGGGAGGAGCGGCGCGTCAAGGCGTTGAACTGACCAGCTTGGATCGATCCGGTTCGGGGACCGCGCCCGCGCGCGGTCCCTGTTCCGCTCAGTCGTAGCTGAGGCGCGTCGCCTTCCCGCGAAAGATCCAGTAGGCGAGCGCGGTGTAGCCCAGGATCGCCGGCACGACGAAGACCGCGCCGATCAGGATGACGAACAGGCTCTCCGGCGCGCTCGCCGCCTCGAAGATCGTGATGCGGTCCGGCACGACGTAGGGGAAGAAGGAATAGGCGAGGCCGAGGAACGCGAGGATGAACAGGCCAACGCCGCAGAAGAACGGACCGAAGTCGGAAAGCCCGACCGTCAGCTGCCGCCACGCCATCAGCACGAGGACCGCCGCCAGTACGGGCAACGGCGCCAGCGCCAGCATCTCCGGCCAGCCGAACCACTTGTCAAAGATGCGGCCGCTCGCCAGCGGCGAGGCGATGGAGATCGCCGCGAAGCCGAGGACGAGGCCGGCGAGCGCACGGCGCGCCCACCCGATCGCCTTCATGCGCAGGACGCCGTCCGTCTTCATCAGCACCCAGGCGGCGCCGATATAGGCGTAGCCCGCGGTCAGGCAGAGCGCGGTCAGGCAGGCGAAGGCGAAGGTCAGGACCGTCGTTTCCAGGCCCATGATGTAGAGCCCGAGCATGTAGCCCTGCGCGAGCGTCGTCGCGAAGGAGCCGACGAAAAACGCCTTGTCCCAAAGCGGCCGTCGCGCCGCCGGCGCCTTCGCCCGGAACTCGAACGCCACGCCGCGCAGGATCAGGCCCGACAGCATCAGCGCGACCGGCAGGTAGAGCGCCGTCAGCACGACCCCGTGGGCGACGGGAAAGGCGACCAGCAGCAGTCCGACCGCGAGCACCAGCCACGTCTCGTTCGCGTCCCAGAACGGGCCGATCGAGGCGATCATCATGTCGCGCTCTTCCGCCGTGGCGAAGGGCGTCAGCACCCCGACGCCCAAGTCGAAGCCGTCGAGACAGACATAAATAAGGATGGCGAGGCCCATCAGGCTCGCGAAGACAAGCGGCAGCCAATGGGCGGGATCGGCGAACAGGGTCTCGGGCATCGTCGTCACTCCGCCGGGATCGCGTCGACCGCGGCCTTGCCGGACCGGGCCTCTTCGACCGCGCCATCGCGGTCCTCGCTGCGTCCCGCCTGCCGCGCCAGGTGGAACAGCGTCCCGACATATGCGGCGAGCAGCAGCGCGTAGATGCCGAGATATCCCAGCAGGCTCGCGCTCACCATCCCCTTGGTCGCGGGCCCGACGGCGGCGGCCGTGGTCAGCACCCCATGGACCAGCCAGGGCTGCCGGCCGATCTCGGTCGTATACCAGCCGGCGAGCGTCGCGCCCCAGCCGACGAAGGTCATGGCGAACAAGAGCCAGAGATAGGGCCGCGGCAGCGTCGCCGCTCCGCCCCGCCAGATCAGCCAGGCGCCCAGCCAAGCGGCCGCCAGCATGGCGAGGCCGAGGCCGACCATGACGCGGAAGGCGAAGAAGACGGGCGCCACCGGCGGATGCTCGACGACGCCGTCCGCCGTCACGAACTCGGCGAGGCCCGGCACCTCGCCGTCGAAGCGATGGGTCAGGATCAGGCTGGCGAGGCCCGGCACGCCGATCTCGAACCGGTCCTCGGCGCCCGGCGGCCAGGCGAACAGCAATAGCGGCGTTTCGGAGGAACGCTTGAGATTGCCCTCCATGGCCGCAATCTTTTGCGGCTGATGCTCCAGCGTGTTCAGCCCGTGCATGTCGCCAACAAGGATCTGCACAGGGATCAGGACGGCGGCGGCGATGACGCCCGCCCGCAGTGTCGCGAGCACCGCCGGAGACGTGTCGCCGCGAAGGCGCCGGTAGGCCGAGACGCCGGCCATGAGGAAGCTCGCCGTCAGCCCGCTCGCCAGCAGCATGTGGGTCAGGCGATAGGGCATCGAGGGATTGAACAGGATCGCCAGCCAGTCCGTCGCGTGGGCGACGCCGTCCCGCATCTCGAAGCCGGCGGGGGTGTGCATCCAGCTATTGAGAACGAGGATCCAGAATGCGCTCGCCGTCGTGCCGATCGCGACCAGCGCCGTCGCGCCGATATGCACCCAGGCCGGCACCCGCGACATGCCGAACAGCATGACGCCCAGGAAGACCGCCTCCAGGAAGAACGCCGTCAGGACCTCATAGGCCAGGAGCGGTCCCGCGATATTGCCGACCGTCTCCATGAAGCCCGGCCAGTTGGTGCCGAACTGGAAGCTCATGGTGATGCCGGAGACGACGCCGAGGGCGAAGCTGAGCGCGAAGACCTTCACCCAGAAGCCGTAGGCCGCCGTCCATTTCGTGTCGCCGGTCCGCGCATAGGCGAGCCGGAAGAACAGGAGCGCCCAGCCGAGCGCGATGGTGATGGTCGGAAACAGAATGTGGAAGGAGATGTTCGCGGCAAACTGCACGCGCGCCAGCATCAGCGCATCCATGGCCCCGGCTCCCGGCGGACGGGATCGTCCCGCCCATCAACTTAAGCCGCCCGCCGACGCCGACGAAGCGACGGATTGGCGCGCCGGCATCGTCCATTCCCGCCGCGCGTGGCGGTCAGCCGTCGAACGAGCCGCCGCGCCCGGCGCCGTCGGCGAAGCGCGCGGCGCCCGACTGCCCTTCCGCCTGGACGGCGGCGACGCCCTCGGCGAACTCGGCGCGCATGGCCTGATCGAACGGCAGGTCCCACTGGCGGAGCGTCGCCGCGCGGTCGAGACGCATGCACATCTGCGGAAAGGCCGCGATCTCTCGCGCCAGCCGTTTCGCGGTCTCGACCGCCCCGCCCGCCGGCGCCACGCGGTTTGCCAGGCCGAAGGCGAACGCCTCCTCCGCGTTGACCGGCCGGCCGGTCAGGATCATGTCCATCGCCCGACTCTGGCCGATCAGGCGCGGCAGGCGAACCGTGCCGCCGTCGATCAAGGGCACGCCCCAGCGCCGGCAGAACACCCCGAAGATCGCCGTCGCGTCGGCGACCCGGAGATCGCACCAGAGCGCGAGTTCGAGCCCGCCGGCGACCGCGTGGCCGTGCACGGCGGCGATGGTCGGCTTGGAGAGCTTCAGGCGGGACGGCCCCATCGGCCCGTCGCCGTCGGCCGTGTAGCGGGCGCGGCGCTCGCCGGACGCGATCGCCTTGAGGTCGGCCCCGGCGCAGAAATAGCCGCCGGCGCCCGTCAGGATCGCGACCTTGAGCGCATCGTCCGCCTCGAACGCGCGGAAGGCGTCGGCCAGCGCCTCGGCGGTCGCATTGTCGACGGCGTTCCGCGCCGCCGGCCGGTTGATCGTGACGACCACAATGTCGCCGTCGATCTCGTAGAGCACCTTGCCGCCCGCCATTTCGACCATGCCGCGTTCCCCATCGCCTTTGTCGGGCCCATCATGCCGCAAGCGCGTCGCATTGCCAGCGGACGCCGGGAGTGCCACCGTTCGCGCCGCGGATTCAGTCAGATTGAGGACCAGGGTTTCATGGCCGACGACTTGCGTAACGACCCGACGCGACGCCTGCTTGGGGGCCGCGCGCTCGCGGAGATGCTGAAGCTGGCCGGCGGCGCGCCGATGTTCGGCATGGGCGGCTTTCAGCTGCTGCCATTCTACGACGCCGTCCGCGAGCTTGGCCTGAAGCACACGCTGATCAACGACGAGCGCTGCGGCACGTTCGCCGCCGACGCCTGGGCCCGCGTCACCGGCCGGGTCGGCGTCGTCGACGCGACGCTCGGACCGGGCACGACGAACCTCACGACCGCCCTGGTCGAGAGCCTGAACGCCGGCGTGCCGCTGGTCGCCATCGTCGGCGACGCCAACCGGACGCACGCCTGGAAGAACATGACCCAGGAGGCCCGACAGCTCGAAATCCTGGCGCCCTGCGCCAAGGAGGTCATCCGGATCGAGGTCGGCGAGCGCATCCCCGAACTCGTCCGCCGCGCCTTTGCCGTCGCGACGGCCGGCCGGCCCGGTCCCGTCATCCTGGACGTGCCCGAGGACATCGCCCACGGCGAATTCGAATACGACGCAGCCGACTTCTGGTTCGACGAGGAGACGCTCAGCCTGCCGTCACGCACCTCCCGCCCCGGCCGGGCGGCGGCGGCGAAAGCGGCGGATTTCCTGCGCGACGCCAAGCGTCCGATCCTGATGGTCGGCGGCGGCATCCACCTTTCGGCCGCCTACGAACCCCTGCTCCGCCTCGCCGAACAGGAAAACATTCCCGTCGCCCACACGATGTCCGGCAAGGGCGGCATCGCCTGCACGCACCGTCTGAACGCCGGACTGTTCGGGCGGTACGACCGGATCGCCAACGACCTGATCGGCGCGTCCGACTGCCTGCTCGTCGTCGGCTGCAAGCTCGGCGAAATCGCGACCAAGCGCTTTGCCCTGCCGCTTTCGGGCAAGCCGCTGATCCACCTCGAGGTCTGGCCGGAAGAAATCGGCCGGACGACGCCGCCGACCGTGGCGCTGGTCGGCGACGCCGGCGAAGGCCTCGCCGACCTCGCCGATCTGTTGACCGAGGGCGCCGACGAGCGCCGAGCGTCGCGGCAGGCCTATTGCGACGAGGTCAAGGAGAAGATGGCCGAGTGGGTCAAGGGCGCCGAACCGCGCTACGGCTCCGAAGAGGTGCCGATCAATATGGGCCGCGTCATCCGCGAACTCATGAACGTCATGCCGGCGGACGGCGTGCTGGTCGCCGACGGCGGCTTCGCCGGTCACTGGACCGGCCTCCTCTACGACACCAAGCAGGCCGGCCGGACATATGTGCCGGATCGCGGCTTCGCCTCGATCGGCTACGGCCTGCCGGGCGCCATCGGCGCGCAGCTCGCCTGCGGGACGGGCCGCCCCGTCGTCGCGCTGACCGGCGACGGCGGCTTCAACATGACGCTCGGCGAACTGGAGACGGCGCGCCGCCTGAAGCTCGGCCTCACCATGATCGTCGTCAATAACGCGGCGTCGGGCTACGTGAAGGCGCTGCAGCACGCGATGTACGGCGGCCGCTACCAGTCGAGCGACCTGGAAGAGGTGAACTACGCCAAGGCCGCGGAAGCGCTCGGCTGCCACGGCATACGGGTCGAGGAGCCGGGCCAGCTCGCCTCGGCGCTCCAGGCCGGCATGTCGAACACGGATGTGCCGACCGTGCTCGACGTCGTCGTCACCCGCGATCCGGCGAAGATGCTGCCGGCCGTCGACAACCGCACCGCACAGATCAAGAAGGGCGACCGGATCGCCTGATCCGATCCGTCAAAACATCGGCAGCAAGGGGAAACGCAGAAGATGAACCGTCTCGACGACAAGGCCGTCCTGATTTCGGGCGGCGCCCGCGGCATCGGGGCCGCCTCGGCCAAGTGCATGGCGGCGGGGGGCGCCGCGATCGTCATCGGCGACATCCTGGAGGACCAGGGTCGGGCGACCGTAAAGGAAATCGAGGCGGTCGGCGGGCGCGCGATGTTCGTCAACCTCGACGTCACGTCGGAGCCGTCGTGGATGGCTGCGATCGACGCGGCGACGGGCGCCTATGGCAAGCTCGACGTCCTGGTGAACAACGCCGGCATCTTCACCGGCAAGGACATTGAGGACGCGACTCTGGAGGACTGGAAACGCCTCGTCGACATCAACATGACTGGCGTCTTCCTCGGCACCAAGCTCGCGATCCCGGCGCTGAAGGCGGCCGGAGAGAATTCGAAGCACGGCAGCGTCATCGTCAATACCGCATCCGTCGCCGGCCTCGTCGGCTCGCAGCTCGATCCGCTCTATTCGATGACCAAGGGCGGCGTCACCCTGTTCACCAAGTCGTCGGCGCTCAACCTTGCGCGCAAAGGCTATCGCATCCGGGTGAACTCGATCCATCCGGGCGTGATCGACACGGACATGGGCGCGCAGACCTTCGTCGCCCGCGCCGCACAGCGCCGGGAAAACGATGTCGACGCTGCCCGCAAGGTCGCGATCTCCACCCACCCGATCGGCCGCCTCGGCGTCGCAGAGGACATTGCGAACGGCATCTGTTTCCTGGCCTCCGACGACGCGGGCTTCATGACCGGCGCCGGCCTCGTCGTCGACGGCGGCCTGACCGCGCAGTGACGGACGCGCCGGCAGGTCCCGCGATCTTCCGGCGCGCCGAAGCGCGGGACCTGCCGGCGATCGTCGCCCTGTTGGCCGACGACCCGCTGGGCGCCGGACGGGAGGCGGCGGAGGGCGATCTCGACCCGCGCTACGCGGCGGCCTTCGCCGCGATCGCGGCCGATCCGAACCAGTTCCTCGCGGTCGCGGAGGCGGACGGCCGCGTCGTCGGCACGCTGCAGCTGACCTTTATTCCCGGCCTCTCGCGCGGCGGCATGACGCGCGGGCAGATCGAGGCCGTCCGCGTCGCGCGGGACCAGCGCAGCGGCGGTCTCGGGCAGGCGATGTTCGAATGGGCGATCCGGACTTGCCGCGAGCGCGGCTGCGGTCTCGTGCAGCTCACGACCGACAAAAGCCGCGCCGACGCCCATCGGTTCTACGACCGCCTCGGCTTCGTCGCGAGCCACGAAGGCTACAAGCTGAATCTCTGAGCGCGACGCGGCGCAGCCTCAGCCGAGATCGGCCAGTTCCTCCAGCGCCTGGAGCAGCGCCTTTCGGACGGCGGCGATCTTGACCTCCTGCTCGACCTTCAGGCCGAAGACGTCCTTCACATAAAAGACGTCGACCGCTCGCTCGCCATAGGTCGAGATGCGCGACTGCGCGATCTGCAGGCCCTGCTGGGTCAGCGTCCAGGCGATCTTGTTCAGGAAGCCTGGCCGGTCGCGGCCGACCACTTCGATGACCGTATGCGTCCGGCTTGCCTTGTTGTCGACGAAGACCTGCGGCGCGACCGAAAAGGCTTCGACGCGGCGGCGCCAGGGCGGCGGCTTGTGCAGCGCCTTCGACAGGCTGACCTTGCCGGAAAGCGCATCCCGGACGCAGGCCTTGATCCGATCATCGCGGCGTTCGAGGTCCTCGTCCGGCGAGGAGGAGACCGCGAACACGTCGAGCACCAGACCGTCGCCGAAGGTCGCCGCCTGGGACTGGACGATGTCGACGCCGGCCAACGCCAGGCCGCCCGCAATCCGCGCGAACAGGCCCGGATGGTCCGGCGTCGCGACGATGACTTCGGTCGCGTCGCCCTCCGGCGTCGGCCTGACTTCGATGACGAGCGGCGGGTCGGACGCCTTCGCCCGTTCGTAGACGCGGAGCCGGCGGGCGAGTTCGGCGGCGTCGGCCGACAGCCAGAATCCCGCCGGGGGCCGGGTCAGCGCATCCTGCAAGGCGTCCGGCGCCCAATCGGAGAGGATGCCGGCGACTTCGTCCTTGGCGCGCTCGATCCGACCCTTCACCGACTTCGTCGCGTCGCCGCCCGCGATGGCTTCCTGCGCCCGGAAGTACAGGTCGCGCAGCAGGGACGCCTTCCATTCGGTCCAGGTGTTCGGACCGACGGCGCGGATGTCGCAGACGGTCAGCGCAAGCAGCAGCCGCAACCGCTCGAGCGACTGCACGATGTCGACGAAGTCGCGCACGGTCTGCGGATCG
>MRWG01001985.1_pt1 | contig 11409 bp, 13 predicted proteins | sample 1013341 | NCBI WGS metagenome assembly MRWG01 (sample SAMN06117577, study PRJNA244670) | biofilm metagenome | biome: Water; feature: Cathode Biofilm; material: Biofilm; isolation source: microbial consortium enriched at the cathode of a solar microbial fuel cell | place: USA: District of Columbia ... | reverse complement strand
ACCCTGCGCCGCTCCCTGCCGCGGGGTGAGCTGGCGCGCATCCCCCGTCATCCGGAGCGCCGCGACGTGCTGCTGGCCCTGATCTGCCTGCGCCTGACCCGCCGCTACCCGTACTCGGAGCCCGAGCTCAATGCTTCGCTGCGGGAGGCGCTGGCCGCGCTCAACGCCCGGGTGGATCACGTGACCTGCCGGCGCTACCTGGTGGATCTGGGTTTTCTGCGCCGGGACCGGGCCGGCCAGCGTTACTTCCTGTACTTTCCCAAGATTCGCGAGACGCTGGCCGAGGAAATCATCGAGTCGGACCAGGATTTCATCGGCGAGGCGCTGGCGGGAACGTGACGACGCCGGCTCCCGAAGCGCTGCTGTTCGACCTCGGCGGGGTGCTCATCGACGTGCAGCCCCGGCGGATTCTGGAGGCGTGGTCGTCATACTCGGCCCTCGACGCGGACGCGCTGGCCGCCGCCTTCGTGGTCGACGACGTCTACCGCGGACACGAGCGCGGCGAGGTGAGCGACGACGAGTTCTTCCACCACGTCATCAAACGGCTCCGGCTCGATGCGGACCCGGACACGGTCCGGGAAGGCTGGATCGCCGCGCTGGTGGCGGAGATCCGGGAAACCACGGCGCTGGTGAGCGCAGCCCGCTCCCAGGTGCCCTGCTATGCCTTCACCAACACCAATGCCGCTCACATGGACGTCTGGCAGCAGCGCTTTCCGAGGGTGGTGAACGCCTTCGACCGGATCTTCGCGTCTCACCAGATCGGCCAGCGCAAACCCGACGCCGAGGCCTTCATCCAGGTGGCCGAGGCCATTGGCGTGGCACCGGCATCGATTGTGTTCTTCGACGACGTTGCCGAAAATGTCCGCGGTGCGACGGCCGCCGGCCTGCCCGGTGTCCTCGTGACCGATCCGGCCGACGTGCGCCAGGCGCTGTCCGCCATCGGCCTCAATGTGACCGGCCCGGCGCCATCACCCTAGGCACCGGCCGCGGCCTCCGGGAGGAACCATGCTCGGACCGACCCTCCGCTCCCTGACTCTGGTGCTCACGCTGATGGCGCCTGCGCTCGCTGGCGCCGCGACGCCGGCAGCGACCGACATCGCGCCGGAGAAGGAAGCCGACATCGAGAAGCTGCTGGACATCACCGATTCCCTGGACATGAGCCAGCAGGTGGTGGATCAGCTCTTCGCCATGCAGCAGAGCGTCCAGCGCGCCGTGCCCCAGGAAGTCTGGGACGAGATCCGCGCCGAACTCGACATGACCCGCATCCGGCCGGTGATCGTCGCCATCTGGGACCGGCACTTCAGCCACGACGACATCCGCGGCCTGATCGAATTCTACGAGTCTCCGCTGGGCCGCAAGCTGGTGGAGACGCAGCCGGCGGTGATGCAGGAATCCATGGCGGCGGGTGAGCTGTGGGCGCGCCAGGTGCTGCAGCGCATCCGCGACAAGCTGGCCCAGAAGGGCTACGCCACCTGACCGGAAGCAACGCAGCGACAAAAAAGGGAGGGAGACATGGCCAGGGCACTCGGTGTAGGCGGCGTGTTCTTCAAGGCCCGGGACCCCAGGGCGCTGGCCACCTGGTACGGGACCCATCTGGGCATCGACATTGAGGAGGGTTTCTCCGGCGCCGTGTTCAAAGCCGACGCCGTCCCACCCGGCGGCTACACGGTGTGGGCACCCTTCGACGCCGACACCACGTACTTCGACCCCTCCGGAGCGCCGTTCATGATCAACCTCATGGTGGACGACCTGGACGGCGCCCTGGCGCAGGTCGCGGAAGGCGGCGCGACGCTGGCGGGCACACCCGAAGCGTCGGAGTTCGGCCGCTTCGGCTGGTTCATCGACCCGGAAGGCAACAAGATCGAGCTCTGGCAGCCGCCCTCGTGAGTGCGCCGGCGACCCCGTCCGGCGGGCGCCGCTGCACGAGGGCGACGCCCGGCGGGTACACCCATGATTCTTGAATCCGCTCCTCTCGACGTGATCCCGGGCCGGGAGGCCGAGTTCGAAGCGGCGTTCGCCGAGGCACAGCAGATCATCGCGGCGATGCCGGGCTACATCGGCCACAGCCTGACGCGCTGCGTGGAGCGCCCGTCCCGTTATCTGCTGCTGGTGGAATGGGAACGCCTCGAGGACCACACCGAGGGCTTTCGCGGATCGCCGGACTATCAGCGCTGGCGCGCGCTCCTGCATCACTTCTACGACCCGTTCCCCCGTGTCGAGCACTATCGCCCGGTCCTGCCCTGACGCCTGCGGCACCTTCACGAACCCTTCACCGGGCCGGGGCTACCTTCCCTCGACATTCACGCGGACTGGACGAAGCCCATGAGCACCCTGCCCTCCGACCCCGACATGATGCCGGACATCGCCCGGCGGCAGCACCAGAAACCCCAGGGCACCCTGGACTGGGTGGGCATGAGCGACATCCATCAGCCCATCTCCATCGTCGACGAGGGCGAGGAGCAGCGGGTTCAGGCCGACGTGCAGGTGTACGTCAATCTGGCGGACCCACACGCCAAGGGCATCCACATGTCGCGCCTGTATCTGCTGCTCGACGAGCATGCGCGCACCCGGCCGCTGTCGGTGTCCGGCCTGCGGATGCTGCTGAACGCGCTGCACGGCTCGCATCAGGATCTGTCCACCCACGCCTACGTGCAGTTCGACTTCGGCTACGAGATGCGCCAGCCCGCACTGCTGTCGGAGAACGAGGGCTGGAGCATCTACCCGGCGAGCCTGAAAGGCACGCTGGCCGACGGCGAGGTGAAGATCGAGCTGGAGGTGCAGGTCACCTACTCGAGCACGTGCCCCTGCTCGGCGGCACTGGCGCGCCAGCTCATCCAGCGGCAGTTCGAGGAGAGTTTCGACCGCGACAACCCGCCCAGCTTCGACGAGATGCGGGCCTGGCTCGGCACCGAGGACGGCATCGTCGCCACGCCGCACAGCCAGCGCAGCTATGCACGCGTGCGCACGCAGATCGCCGACGACGTGAAGGAGCTGCCGCTGCGCTCGCTCATCACGCGCCTCGAGGCCGCTCTCGGCACTCCGGTGCAGTCCGCGGTGAAGCGCGCCGACGAGCAGGAGTTCGCGCGGCTGAACGGCCAGAACCTGATGTTCTGCGAGGATGCCGGCCGCAAGCTGCAGGCGGTGCTGAACGACGACGACCGGCTGGCCGACTACTGGGTGCGGATCGAGCATCACGAGAGCCTGCACGCTCACAACGCCGTCGCCATCGTCAGCAAGGGCGTGGACGGCGGCTACCTGCCGGTTCCCTGATTCTCCCCGCCCGAAGCGGCGGCCGCCCCGGCCGCCGTTCGCTCAGACGAAGCGCACCTGGATCGTCGTCCCCTCGCCGGGACGGCTGTGCGCCGAGATGCTCCAGCCGAACTGCCGCACCAGACGCTTGACGATGGACAGGCCCAGGCCGTGGCCGCGGGTGATGCCGCGGCTCTGATCCGCCCGATAGAACGGGTCGAAGGCCCGCTCGAGCTCTTCGCCGGACATGCCCACGCCGGTATCCGCCACCGAGACGCCGTTACGGTCGATGGTCACCTCCACCTGACCTTCCCGGGTGTAGTTGACGGCGTTGCGCATGAGATTGCTGATGACGATCTCCACGACTTTGACAGGTGCACGCACGCGCAGCTCCGCCTCTTCGTGCAGCGCCAGGGAAATCCCGGCGCGGCGCGCGGCGGGCGTGAGCAGCTCCATCTGGCCCACCACCAGATCGTTCACCACCACGTCCTCCTTGGGCATGGAGGTCTCGGTCTCCCGGGCGAGCATGAGCAGGGTTTCCAGCAGCGCTTCCATGTCCTGAACCGTGCGGCGCATGCGGGCGAGCGCCTTCTGCTCCGCCGGCGGCCGGTCCGGGTTGGCTTCCAGCAGATCGAGGGAGCCCTTGAACACCGCCACCGGCGTGCGCAGCTCGTGTCCGGCATCCCGGGTGAACACCCGCTCCCGTTCGACGAACGCGGCAAGGCGCTCGGAGAACGTGTCGACGGCGTTGATCATCGACAGCACCTCGGCGTCCGCCACCTCGCGCAGGGCGCCGAGATCGAGAGTCAGCGAGCGGTCGTGCTCGAAGTCGAATTCTTCGAGCTGATGCGCGAGCTGGACGATGGGGGAGATCGCCTGCTGTGACAGCCGGTAGGCCAGGAACGACAGGCCGTAAATGATGAGCAGCACGATGGCCAGCGGCACGATGCCGAAGAAGAAGGCGATGTCGTAGATCTGATCCTTCGCCCAGACGAGATACAGCCGCTTGCCATCCCGCTCGGAGACGTGGACGAGCTGGGTATCGCCGGCAACGCTGCGCACCACCTCGTCCGGCGGGATGTCACGCAACGTCTGGGGCAGCGCGTCCAGGTCATCGGGCGTGGCCATGTAGCTGCGCATGTTGGAGGTGTCGGGCAGCGTCGCCTGGCCATTCTCCGCGTAGCGGTCCCAGTAGTAATCGGCCTCGGTCTTGAGCCCCTGGCGCAGCACGAGGTCGACGATGATGGTGTTGGCGAGATAGACCCCCACCAGCGTGGCCACGCTGATGATGCCGACCTGGATGGCAAAAACGCGGACGAGCTTCGCCCGCAGGCCAGTGCGTTTCAAAGGATCCCCCGGAGTTCAGGGTGGCGCGGGCGCCGCGACGCCCGCTGCCTCAGATTCGTTTGCTGAACAGGTAGTGACAGACCAGCCACTCCGTGCCGTCACGATAGCCGAACAGCTCTTCGCAGGCCATGAAGAACATGCGCCAGCGCTGCACCCAGCGGCGGGCCTCGGCGTTGCCGTAGGTGTCGGCCATCAGCCGGGTGACCTGCTCGCGGCTTCGGTCCACGTTGTCGAGCCAGGCCCGCGCGGTGCGGGCGTAGTTGCTGCCGGAAACGTTCCAGCGCCGCTCGATGCGCAGGTCGTCCTGGAAGAACAGCAGCGTGTCCGCCGCCGGCATCAGCCCACCGGTGAAGAAGTGCCGGGCCATCCAGTCGGCATCGCCGTTGTCCTCGAAGGGATACAGCAGGTTGCGATGACAGAAGATGTGCACGAACAGCTTGCCGCCGTCCGCCAGCCAGCCGGAAATGCGGTTCAGCAGCAGCGCGTAGTTGCGCACGTGCTCGAACATCTCCACGGACACGATGCGGTCGAAGCCGCCGTCGAGATCGAGATCGTTGACGTCGGCGGTGATCACGCTGACGTTGCCCAGGCCGCGGCTCTTGAGCTGCCACTCGATGTGGCGACGCTGACCGGCCGAATTGGACACGGCAGTGAAACGGCTGTTCGGAAAGCGCTGTGCGGCCCACAGGGTGAAGGACCCCCAGCCGCACCCCAGATCCAGCACGTTCTGCCCGTCGGCGAGCTCGGCACGCTCGGCATAGCGGGCGAGCATGGCGTCTTCCGCCGTATCGAGATCGACGGCGCCCTCGTCCCAGAGCGCGCAGCTGTACTTCAGGTGCCGCCCGAGCGCGAGCCGGAAGAATTCCGCCGGTACTTCGTAGTGCTGCTCGTTGGCGGCATCGGTCTCCAGGGCGATCCGGGAGCGCGCGAGCTCCCTGAGCAGACGCTGGCTGCGTTCCTCGCGGACCTGGGGGTCGCCGTCGTGCTCCTCCCGCAGGCGCAGACCCACGAGCCGGCGGATGCCGACCCGGACAAGGGCGTCCGGTACGAAGCCGGACTCGGCGATGTCAGTGAGCACGTTCATAGTCGTTCCTCCGGCTCGAAGACGATGGGCCGCCACCGGCGGCGACGGTGAACAGGGCGGCGAACAGCACCAGCCACACCAGCGATACGGCTGCGAGCCGGATGGGATCGTCGATGGTCACGGCGCCGAACCGCTCACCCGCCAGATAGCTGAACGGCGCGCCGGCACCGGCGAGGAGCCCGCCCAGCCAGGGCCGCTCCTTGAACCAGGACAGGCAGTGATGCACGGCGAGACCGACGCCGGCCCAGAGCAGCACGATCCAGACCGGCGCGAGGGCCGCACCGTAGTCGAGCACGCCGAACCTGATCCAGGCCGAGTCGAGGAGAAAACCCAGGGGCACGAGTGCGGCCACCAGCTTCATGTCCCGGGCCGGTGCTGCGCCGGCCAGACTCTGACCGAGCATGAGCAGCAGCACGGCCACGCCCCAGAGGTTGGTGCCGGCAGCGCCGCCCAGCACACAGGCGAACCAGGCCGCCTGGAACAGCACGCCGTTGACGAGATTCCAGCGGTTCACCGGGACACCTCCGGGGGACGCCGGGCCGTGGCCGGGTCGTCCGGCAGATCGCCGTCCACCACGGTGAGCCCGCCGCCCGGCAGGTTGACCCCGGCCCGCCAGGGCCGGCGGCGGTAACACGGCTTGGCGAACAGCATCTGCACGTCGCTGATGGCACGCTCCCGGAATCCGCCTTCGCAATAACAGAGATAGAAGCGCCACAGCCGCAGGAAGCGCTCGTCGAAGCCGAGCTCGAGAATGCGGCGGCGGGCGCCTTCGAAGCGTTCCCGCCAGGCCGCCAGGGTGTCGGCGTAGTCGAGGCCGATGTCCTCCAGATTCACCAGCACCGTATCGGTGTGCCTGGCGGCGGACGACACGAGCCGCGACACGCTGGGAATGAAGCTGCCCGGGAACACGTGCTTCTTGATGAAATCGACGTCGCGCACGGCGCTGGCGAAGCGGCGGTCCTCGATGGTGATGGCCTGCAGGGCGATGAGCCCGCCCGGGCGGACCAGCCGGGACAGGCGATCGAAGTAGCCGTTCAGGAACTCGTTGCCGACGGCCTCGACCATCTCCACGGACACCAGTTTGTCGTAGCTGCCGGTGAGGTCGCGATAGTCCGTGAGCAGCACCTCCACACGGTCCTCGAGGCCGGCGGCGCGCACGCGGTCCACGGCGGCCTCGTACTGAGCCGGAGAGATGGTGGCCGTCGTGACGCGGCAGCCGAAACGGCCGGCGGCGTAGACGGCGAGGCCACCCCAGCCGCTGCCGATCTCCAGCAGGTGATCGTCGGGGGCCAGTTCGAGCTTGCGGCACAGCCGCTCGAGCTTGGCGCGACTGGCCTCTTCCAGGGTCATCGCCGGCGATTCGAAGACGGCCGCGGAGTACATCATGCGTTCGTCGAGAAACGTCTCGAAGAACGCGTTGGACAGATCGTAGTGGGCTTCGATGTTGCGGCGGCTGCCCTGGCGGGTGTTGGCCCGGAACACGTGGGCCAGCAGGTCGGCCGCCCGGGCCGCGATTCTGCCCGCGCCGTCGAGACGCGCCAGGGCATGTCGGTTGGCGGCGAGGATTCGCACCAGCGCGACCAGATCGTCGCAGTCCCACTCGCCGTCCATGTACGACTCACCGGCGCCGACGGATCCGCCGAGGGCGGCGCGACGGTAGAACGCCGGGTCGTGCACGGTCACGGTCGCCACCGGGTCGCCGGAGCCGAAGGAACGCTCCGTGCCGCGATCGCGCAGCGTGATGGTGCCGTAAGTCAGTTGCGTGAGCGCCCGCTGCAGCAGCCGGGCGAAGAGCCCGGTGCGGGCCGGGCGGGCGGCATCGTGGAGCGCGTCGGCGAGCTGTCTGGTCACGTCTGCGAGACCTCCTGGTGGGATTCGGGATGGGCGTGGAATGGCGCCCGCTTGAGCCAGAGCCGGGCGGCCTGCCAGTAGATCCGCGCGAGCGTGCGCAGAGTCTGCACGGGGTAGGCCAGGGCGCCCCGCCGCAGGGCAGCGGAATCGGCGGCGTCGCCGCGCAGATACAGCCCGGCGAAGAACGCTTCCTCACCGCCCCGGAACAGCCGCATGGCGATCTCGATGGCCGGGCCGCTCACCCGCAGCCGCCAGCGGTACTCCATGTCCATGGGCTGAAACGGCGACACGTGAAAGCGCTTCGGAAAGGCGAACTCCACGACCTCGCCGTCGAAGCCCGACGCATCGAGCACGTAGCTGTGGACCTCGTCCCAGGGCGTGTTGGTGATCTCCGCGACCAGCGCCATCAGCGCGCCGGCGCGATAGCAGAAATAGAAACTGACCGGATTGAACAGCCAGCCCCAGGTGCGGGGCTGCGTCAGCACGAACACCCGGTCCGCCGGCACCAGCCCCGAGGACGCCAGCCGGCGGTTGATCGCGGACCGGATGTCGCCACCGCCGGAACCCTGCGGACGCGGATAATCCGCCGGCCGCAGGGACAGCGGCGCGAGCCGGCGGCGCGCGGAGAACCAGCCGCACTCGAGCGCGTCCAGCCGGTCCACGTCGGCATAGAGCATCCACACGGGGTAACGGAACTCGTGGGCCGGCGCGCTGCCGCGCCGGTGCACCACCCAGCCTTCACAAGCTCGGTCACGCAGCATCGGCGCGCTCCCGGGTCATGGCCTGTGCCACGCGCATGCCGCTGGCGAAGCCGTCCTCGTGAAAGCCCCAGCCCCAGTAGGCGCCGGCATACCAGGTGCTGCGGACACCATTGATCTCGCCGTGGCGGCGCTGGGCGGCGCGCGCTTCGGTGCTGAACACGGGGTGCGCATAGTGCCGCCGGCACCAGACGTGATCCAGCTCGCGCTCCGGATTGAGGGTGACGAAGAACGGTTGAGGCCCGTCCAGGGACTGGAGCAGGTTCATCCAGTAGGTGACCTGGCAGGTCGCGGTCTCTCCGGCAACGGCGTTCCAGCTCGACCACGCCCGGCGCTGGCGCGGCATCACCGATGGGTCGGAATGCACGACCGCCACGTTCTCCTGATAACGGATGGCGCCGAGCACCTCGCGCTCCTCCCGGGACGGGTCGGCCAGCAGACCCAGCGCCTGATCGCTGTGGCAGGCGAGCACCACCGCGTCGAACACGTGGCGGCCGCTGCAGGTGGTCACCACCGCCTGGCCCGGCTGGCGCGCCACGGACAGCACGGGCTCGCCGGGCCGCAGGGAGCCGCTGAATCGGCTGGCGAAGGCATCCAGATAGGCGCCTGAGCCACCTTTCACCACCAGCCACTGGGGTCGCCCGGCGATCTGCAGCATCCGGTGCTGGGCCATGAAGGCGACCACGTGCGCCACCGGCACCTCACGGGCATTCTGATTCGGCAGGGACCATAGCGCCGCGCACATGGGCACCAGGTGGTCCTCGGCGAAGCCGGGTCCGTAGCCCCCCTGGGTCAGGAACTCCGCCAGGGAGCGACCGTCCTCCGGCGTCACCACGGCGGCCTCGCGATAGAAGCGGTGCAGATCCCGCAGCATGGTCAGAAACCGTGGCGACACCGCGCTGCGGCGCTGGCAGAACAGCGCGTTCAGGTTGCGCGTGCCGTACTCCAGCCCGGTGCGCCGGTTGCTGACGCCGAAGGACATGTCCGAGGGCTGGGCCTCCACACCGAGCTCGTCGAGCCAGGCGCTGAAACCGGGGTAGTTCTCGCGATTGAAGACGATGAATCCGGAGTCCACCCGGTACGTGCGCCCGCCTGTGAGAATGGCGTGGGTGTCGTTGTGACCGCCGATGCGCCGGGCCGCCTCGAACACCGTGACGTCGGCTCGGTCCTGCAGCGCATGGGCGGCGGCGAGCCCGGAAATGCCGGCGCCGACGATCGCGACTTTCATCGTCCGCGCCCCTCAGCCAGCACCGGCGCAGGCACGCTTCGGAGATCCCAGACCAGACCCACGGCAGCGAGCAGCCGCAGACCCCAGTACGACGGATCCAGCTGCCACCAGTAAAAGCCCTGGCGGGCCGAGCCGGGGTACCGATGGTGGTTGTTGTGCCAGCCCTCGCCCAGGGTCAGCAGCGCCACCAGAGGATTGTTGCGGCTGTCGTCCCCGGTATCGAAACGGCGTGCCCCCCAGAGGTGTGCGACGCTGTTCACCAGCAGGGTGGCATGGGTCAGCAGCACCGTGGAGACGACGTATCCCCACACCAGCATCTGCCCGCCGCTGGTGCCGAGCCCGGGGAAGCGGGCGTCGAGCCACCCGCCCAGGACGAACAGGCCGGCCGCGTAGACCACGGGCACCAGCACGTCGAACCGGTCCAGCCAGACCAGCTCGGGGTACTTCAGCCAGTCCCGCACGCGGGCCCGGTCGGTGACGAAGTTGCGGTCCTTCAGGAACCAACCGACATGGGCGTGGAGGAAGCCGTCCGCCGGGCGATGGGGGTCGCCCGGCCGGTCGGCGTGACGGTGGTGCTGGCGATGGTGGGCGGCCCACCACAGCGGCCCGCGTTGCGTCGCGGAGGCACCCAGCAGGGCGAACAGGAACTGCATCGGCCGGGACGTCCGGAACGTCCGATGCGAGAAATAGCGGTGGTAGAACGCTGTGATGGCGAACATGCGCAGCAGGTAGGAGGCGGCGCAGACGACCACGGCTGCCGGGCTGACGCCGACCCAGAGCACCGCGACGCAGGCCACGTGCAGCAGCACGAACGGCGTGAAGCGCCGCCAGTCCAGGCGGTCGCCGGCGCCGTCCGACTCGGCGGCGCCGATCAGCGCTTCACTGCGCGCGTTGTCGAACCAGCGGGCGATTACGGCGAACATCGGCTTTCTCGAATGATCAGGCCGGGGACTTTGCGCGCGGACCCGTGAAGGCACTGTCAACCAGCACGGACATCAGCGTTCACGGCTGCTTCACGAGCCTGCAGACACCATCACCTCGTGTACAAGTGCGCCCACATCATCGCCATCGTCGCCCTGACCGCCGCTGCGGCCGGCTGCTCCCAGACCCGGGGCCCCGGCTACGCCGACGCCTATCAGGCGGCACTGGGCCGTATCCAGGGCACGAGCGACGTCACCGACACCATGACCGACCGGTTCGTGACCTTCTTCTCGCACGGCTCTGCCGGCAGCGGAGCGCCGGTGGACCCCGCCGAGCTGTACGGCGATCCCCTGTATTTCAGCGACACGCTGCTCACCACCGACGACCGTGACACCGCGCTCGCTCACCTGCGGCGCATGCACGAGAGCACGGAATCGCTGGACGTGACGGTGCTGGACCGGCTGGTCCGGGGCCAGGACGTATACCTCATCTGGCAGATGACGGCGGTATTCACGCCTGTCTCCGGCGCCGTCACCTCCAACACCGTGGGCGTCACCCATCTGCGGTTCGACGCCGACGGCAGGATCATTCTCCACCAGGATTTCTGGGACAGCGCCGCCGGCCTGTACCAGCACGTGCCCGTGCTGGGTGGCCTGATCGGCGCCGTGCAAGGCAGGTTTCAGACCCATGAACCGTAACAACGTGACCCTGACCGCCCTGGCCACCGTCGTGGCCGCCACGACCTGGTCCCCCGCGGCCGTTGCCGCCGACCCGGTCGCCACGGAGTACCGGTTCGCCGTGTACTACGGCGACCGCCGGATCGGCGAGCATCGCTACGAGATCGTCCAGGACGGCGACGCCACCCGCGTGCGGTCCCGGGCGGACTTCCAGGTGAAGCTGCTGTTCATCAACGCCTACCGCTACGAGCACCAGGCCAACGAGCTGTGGCAGAACGGCTGCCTCACCCACCT
>MRWG01001984.1_pt1 | contig 11411 bp, 7 predicted proteins | sample 1013341 | NCBI WGS metagenome assembly MRWG01 (sample SAMN06117577, study PRJNA244670) | biofilm metagenome | biome: Water; feature: Cathode Biofilm; material: Biofilm; isolation source: microbial consortium enriched at the cathode of a solar microbial fuel cell | place: USA: District of Columbia ... | reverse complement strand
GTGGCCGAGAGGCTGAAGGCGGCGGTTTGCTAAACCGTTATAGGTGTAACAACCTATCGTGGGTTCGAATCCCATCCCCTCCGCCAATCTAACTTCCTGTTATCAAAGTGCTTTTGGCCGAACGATCGGTTGCGGCGATGTTCCCGGCGCATCGGGTGGATCAGGCGGTCGGCCGTCCTACATCGGCGCATCCTTCGCGGCTCCCTCGGCGACGTTCAGGTCGCCGCGGACGAGCGACAGGTCGCTGCTGTAGGGCGTGTGGATGCTGTCCACCGACAGGTCGTCCGAAAGATAGGTCACGTGCAGCCGCCAGCGCGCGCCGGTCAGGCGCAGCTCCTTGGTCCGCGGATCGACCCGGATCTCGATCTCGATCCACTCGGGCGGGCTCCACGAAGCGATCAGCTGTTGCACCACCTTGTCCGGCAGAGAGGTGATGTCGCGCCGGTCGCGCAGTGTGCGCCGGGCGACGACCCGGCCACCGGTGATCCGGGCCTCGTCATAGGCGTAGCGAAACCCGTTCGGCTGGGTCACCGAGACGTTCAGCGGCTGGCTGCCGGCCGTGTCCGCGAGCATCTCTCCCATGCCGACCGGATCGTGCTCGCTCGCAGGGCTCTTGCCCGAGGCCTGCAACTCGGCGATCCGCGCCTGCCGGTCTGCGATCGCCTGGGCGGCGTCCGGATGACCGGATCCTTCTCCTTCGTAGACCCAGGGCTCCGCCAGCCGGCGAAATCGTTTCTGCTCCTGTTGCTCTCCGGTCGCCGGATTGCGCCAGCGGTAAACCTTGTCGTTCCGGATCTCCTCGATCTCGCGCTCGAGGCGGCGGATCTCCTCACGCCTTCGCGCGTCCTCATCGGGTAGGGCCTGGCCGGACGGCCTCTCTATCTGCCAGATCGCGCCCGGATCGACCGAACCGTCCGGTTCGCGCCACCGGCCGTAGAGGGAGTCGGCGAACGCTCTCAACTCCGCGTCCGTCAACAGCGACACCGGACCCTTGTCCGGCTCGACGGTCATGACAGCATCGTCGGAGGCGGCGTCGGCGCGGCTGACGGTATCCCCCTCGATCCGCAGGTCGAAGCCGTCGCCGGCGCCTGGCGCCGTCTCGCCGGCTCGCACCCGAATGCCGAAGTCGTTGCGTTCCGGATTCCAGCGCAGCTCGACGCGGTCGTGGCCGTCTCCGACTTCGATCACGTGGCGGCGCGCCAGGTCCCTGGTCAGGGTCTCGCGCGCCGCATCGAAGGCGGACATCGTCCGCAAGAAGGCGTCGCCGCCCGTCGGCTCGCCGCGTTCGCGCAGCAGCCGGCGGATCGCCTCGACCTGGGAGGCGCGGTCCCGCTCGGCGAGGATGCGGTACAGGGTACTCCAAGCGGTCGCGTCGGCGGTGTCGATGTTGAGCGACCGGGCCAGCGTCGCCGCCGCGGCGGGTAGACGGATCTCGCGTTCCGCCCAGTAGCGGATGCCGGTATCGGCAAGGATCCGCTTGGCGCGGTCCAGCATGGCGGCGCGCGCCGGGTCGGCGTCCTGGTCGGACAGGTCGCCGGCGCGCTCGCGCAGCAGTTCCTTGGCCATGCTGGCGAGGTGCGGCGGTACGCCCGCGGCATGTCCGGTCGCGCCCCCGCCGATTGCTGCAAAGACAACGAGGGCGACCCGGCAAAGCGGCCGGATTGCGCGGACCCAGATCATGCCAGGTTCCTCCTGCAGCAATTTCTGGTCGGCGACGGGATTGGCTCCCATTGCCAAATATTAGTAACATGAAATCGAGGGTCTGATGGGGAGCCGTTTCGGTCCACCGGAAAGGGGTGTTCACCATGTACCCGATCTTCCGTCTCAGTACCGCTGCAGCATTGTTGGCGTTGGCGGTCTCGCCTGGGGGCGCCCGCGGCGAGACCAACATGCTGTTCATCCTCGACGGCTCGAACTCCATGTGGGGTCAGATCGAGGGCGTCCCGAAGATCACCACGGCGCAGGACGTGTTGGCGACGTTGCTTGACGATCTGCCGAAGGACACGAAGGTCGGCCTGATGGTCTATGGCCATCTCGACAAGTCCTCGTGCACGGACATCGAGCTGCTGTCGCCGATCGGCGGCGACAGCGCCGAGACGCTGGCGGCCAAGGTCAAGGGGGTGAAACCCAAGGGCAAGACCCCGATCGCCGGAGCCCTGGCGGCGAGCGCCGCCGCGTTCGCGCAAACCATCGGCCAGAACAACAACGTCGTGCTGATCTCCGACGGGCTGGAGACCTGCGACGGCGATCCCTGCGCGGCCGCCGCGGCGCTCAATACGGCGAACATCCAGGCGCGGGTCCACGTGATCGGCTTCGACGTCGGCGCGGAGGAACGCCGTCAGCTCGAATGCATTCCCGCGGCAGGCAAGGGCAGGTACTTCAGCGCCGGCAACGCCGGCGAGCTCAAAGCGGCCGTCGCCGAGGTGAAGAAGGTCGCGGCCGTCGTCGAGCAGAAGCCGGAGCCGCCGAAACCGCCGAAACCCCAGTTGCGCGAGGTGTTCCGGGACGAATTCGACGGCGACAATCTCGCCGACCACTGGGAGGTCGTGAACCCCGACCCCGATGCCTTCATCGTCGAGAACGGGAAGCTGCTGGCGGTCGCGGCGGCCAACTCGCCGGCGCTGTCGAGCGGTGAGGCGGCCAACCTGTTCAAGCTAACGGAGCCGCTCCCGAAGGCCGACTGGGTGCTGTCCGCATCCTTCGACGTCGATTTCCAGACCGCAGCCGAGGCGCCGTTCCTCGGCATCGTCGAGGACGGCAAGGACTACATGGTGGTGCAGCCGATGGCGGTGCCGTGCGGCAACTGGGGCAACCGGCTGTGCTTCGGCATCGAGGCGATCAAGTCCTCGGGCGGCAAGATCACGCGCTTCGAGAAGTGGCTGATCCACGAGCAGGGTTTCGAGAACTTCGTCTACGACGAGGCGGCGGCGGCGACGATCCCCCAGCCGGTCGAGCTGCGCATCGTCAAGAAGGGCCGCACATATCAGCCCGGCATCGCGTGGAGCACGATCGACGAAAGCACCAAGAAGCCGGTGCGCACCTGGGTCGATCTGGAGGTGTTCACCGTCCTCAGACTGAAGGGCAAGCCGGCCGTGGGCGTCTACCAGAAGTCGGCGACCCCCGGCGAATCCGCCGCCGAGGTCGACTGGGTGCGCATCCAGGTGCCGGAGGAGTAACCGGAGCAGGAAGGAGCGATCGCACGCGGTCGGATGAGACCCGGCCACAAACGACTCTCAAGGAGTTCCCCATGCGATACCTGACGCTGACTGCGGCCGCCTGTGTCGGCCTTGTCATGGCCTTGACGGGAGCGGCGCCAGCCGGTGCCGGCGAATTGAAGCAGGTCCTGGTCGACGATTTCGACGGCGACAATCTCGGAGACCACTGGGAGGTGCTGCATCCGGATCCGGATCTCTTCATCGTCGAGAACGGCGGCCTGCTGATCCTGGCCCCGGGGTCGTCGCCGACGCTCGGGGGCGGCGAGGTGGCCAACATCTTCCGCCTGACCACGCCGCTCCCCAAGGGCGACTGGGTCATGAAGGCCACCTACAACGTCGAGTTCCAGACCACGTCCGAGGCACCGTTCCTCGGTCTCTATGCCGACGACAAGAACTTCCTGGTGGTGCAGCCGCGCGCCTTCGTCTGCGGCAATTGGAGCAATCGGCTGTGCGTCACGATCGAGGTCGTGAAGCTGGCCTCGGGCAAGCCGACCACGTTTTCCAAGGCGCTGATTCACGAGATGGGCTTCGAGAACTTCGTCTTCGACCAAGCGGCCAAGACCATCGCGCAGCCATTGACCCTGCGCATCGTCAAGGTGGGGCGGAAGTATACCGGCGGCATCCTCTGGCGCTCGGTCGACCCGGAAACCAAGAAGATGACGGAAACCTGGGTCGACCTGCCGAAACTGACCATCCTGCGTCAGAACGGACAGCCGGCCGTCGGCATGTACCAGGTCCGCACCTCGCAGGGCGAGTCGGTGGCGATCCTCGACAAGCTGACGATCGAGGCCGTCGAGTAGTCGGCGGCGCCCTCACATGCCGCGTGTCCTCGCCTTGGCGATCGTCGCTGTCGCACTCCGCGTCATCGCCCTCCCTGCCGTGATGGTAGTGACGGACGCGGCGCCGGCCCTGGCAGACACGCTGGTGCGGCAGGCCGACGTGGATGCCTTGCTGGAGTCGGCGCGCAAGACCCGCGCCTATGCCGACACGCTTCAGCGACAGGCCGAGGGATGGCGCAAGTTGGCGGTGGACAACCGCGCGAACGCGGCTGCCGCCCGTACCTCCGAGGTGCGCAACGGCTGGCTGCGCGACGCCCGGGGGAACGAACTGCAGGCCCGCGAGCTGGAGGATCAGGCCGCGCGAGAGCGCAAGCGTGCCGACGAGGAGGAGGCGCGTGCCCGGACGCTTCAGGGCGAAGTCGACCGAGACCGGCAGCGGCAGGAGCGCGAGCGGGCGCTGCAGGAGGAGCGGCAGCGCGAGTTCGACGCCAGGCAGCAGGCGGAGCACGTGGAGCCGGCGCCGGAGAAGCTGTCGCTCGAGGACGCGCTCGGCTACTGGCGGTTCGATGACGACCAGAACCCCTTCGTCATCGTCATCGAGGACCCGGAGTTCGAGGCGTACCGGTACCGTCTGGAAGCGCACACCAGGGAGCGGGTCTGGAAGGGCGCCTACGAGCCGAGCGAGCCTGGGGAGCCATCGCGCCAGAACCCGGCCCGCCTGACCTTCCGCTACAAGCCCAAGGCCGACGAGATGAATCCCGAGATCCCGGCCTGGGCGCGCACGCAGCTCGAAGGCGAGCTCGAATGGGTGATCGAGATCAACGAGCCGAGGACCTGCGGAGGCGAGCACCTGGACCTTGCCTGGTATCCGGGCGAGGTCACATGGCGCGAGCAGACCGACGGGGCGCCGGCGAAGGCCTGGATCAGCGGCCGCGGCAAGCCGCGGTACCGGACCCTGGTACCCGAGCGGTTCGAGCCGCCGGAGTTGTTCGCCGCGACCATGGTCAGGCTGCGCCTTCCGGGACAGGAAGAGCGCGCTGCGATGGCGAGCGACGCCGCCGAGCAGGCCGGCGTCGATCTCGGCAACGAATTGCCGCTACAGGCACTTTTCCACGGACAGCCGTTCTTCGTCGACGTGTTCCTGCCCTATGCCGTGGCCAAGGAGAAGGGCGAGCACCTGATCGTCGAGATTCGCGGCCTCGCCGGCAGCGGCAGTGCATCGCGGGCGTTGCGCAGCGGCGCCATGCGCAAGGGCTACCCGGTCAAGTACACCCACTACGAACCGCTGGTGATCGGCCAGGGGCCGCCTTTCATGTCGCAATCCTGGCTCAACGAGGTCGGCTCGATGCAGAGCCGCCTCGAGTTCCTTCCGGCCAACGGCGAGTCCGTCGAGTTCGTCTACGGGGACGCCAAGACCATCGTCCCCGTCTTCACCGATGTCGAGCAGTTCAAGCTGTCGCAGTACCTCGCCGCGATCGCCCGGCTGCGTGGGTTCTTCTCCAGCCTGCTGGTGCTGCCGCACGTCACCGACAAGGCGCGGCGCAGCGCCCACTGGCGTCTGCTCATGCTCCGCAATCTCGAAGCCATGCTGACCTTCGAGGAGCGACCGGCCTGGCTCAAGGTCGCCCTCGCCAAGCACTATCTCGGGTACCCAGGCGAGGCTGTGAGGCTGATGGCGGGCGGCCCGCGTCTGGAGGCCATCGACTCCAAGGACCGCGACGGCTCCAAGGACATCGACGGCATCGAGCTCGGCGGCAGCGGGCTTGCGACCATGTCCGACTCCGCCCGGGCCCGGCGCATCGAGGATCTCGAAAGTTGGGGCAGCAGGTCGGTCAAAGGGCTGACGCGGATGTTCCGCGACTTTCCGCTGACCGACGAGGAGCGACTGGGCGACAACGACAAGTCGGGGCGGTTCAAGGGCGTGGTGTGGACCTCGAACCTGGAGCGCGCGACGACGCTCTGGCTGATCGACGATCTGTGGTCCAAGCGGGTGCGAACCGCCTTCGACCATTTTCACGTCAACCTGACCAAGGGCCTGTACGACTGGACCCTGTCGCTGGCCGAGGTCGGGGTAGGCAACTTCAAGATCGGCGTGGGCGATATCTACACCGTGCTCAGCGGTACCGATCCGTACGGTCGCAAGGTGACAAAGGGCCAGAAGCTGGAGATCGTCGCGATGGCGTTCTTCTCCAGCCTGCTCGACTACTCGAAGAGCCGCTACTACCAACAGGCGGCCGGCGGCCGCCTGGGGTACCTCGCGCCCGGCGACCGGGCGATGACGGTGACCGACGCGGTCGAGGCGCTGCGCGGGCGGGTCATTCAGAGCCAGAAGTTCAGGAATCCGGGCGTCGACGGAAAGCCCCCGCCCGAGTTTCCCGACAGCGTCAGCGAGAAGCAGAAAACCAGTGCCGTTCCGGTGCTGGCCGAGCAGGGCAGGATCGACAACACGCGGCTGCATGCGTCGTGCGCCGAGCCGGCGCCGCTCGCACCGCCCCGCTCCAACCTGCCGCCGATCCTCGATGGCAGCGGCCTGCCGCCGCACGACGTCAGCGATCTCGATATCGTACGGGCGCGCTACGGGGACAAGGCGTCCTACGACACCAGTGCCGAGCGCCTCGGCGAGCCCGCGCAGTTCCAGACCTGCAACACGGATGCGGTCGTCATCGGCCTGACCGAGGAAACCGGCAAGGTCTACAACCCGATCGGCGTCCTGCGGAAGCTCGCGGAGAACGATGCGTTCGAGGGCAAGCTGCGCGACATGGCAAGCGAACAGCATCCTCTGGTCTACGGCTACGAGGAGCGGTTCGCCGTGCGCTTCGCCCAGCTCGAGGGGGCCGAGACGCTGCAGTTGCCGTCCGGGCAGAAGCTGTCGCTGCGTGCGCTGGAGAACTGGCGCGAGCGTGGCTGGCGGGTGAAGCTCGTCATGCATGCGCGCGACCAGCAGGATCCGCAGGCCGACCTCCACGCCATCGACTTCACGAAGGTGAACCGGGGAGAGCGAGGCTGCGTCGACAGCGTGTCGATCACCGACCCCGGCATCCAGCGCCGCGTCGACCTGCCGTGGGACGACCTGCGCGACCGGCTTGCCGACTACCCGGTGCTGCTGTACCGGCCGAGCGAGGGGACCGGGGGCATGAAACCGGCGGCTGCCGCGCCGCCGAGCATGCCGGATCAGCTGGGGTCGCCGCCGCGCACCGGCCCCAGCCGAGAGGACGCGGGTGCCGACAAGCCCGAGCGGCCCCGGGTCGAGGAATTCGATCCGACCGCCAGCGACGACGACATCGCCGACACGTACCGTGCGCGCTGGCAGCTGCGCGGCGAAGACCCCCGGGCCGTGGTCCGGCGCCTGGAGGCCAAGCGGGACCGCTCGGCCGGCGACGAGGTCGAACTGCGATCCGCGCGCATCGCGCTGCGGGCGCACCGGGAGATCCTCGAGCGGGGCGAGCGGCTCAAGGTCCTGCGCGCGCGCCAGGCCGAGGCTCCGGAGTTCGACTTCTCGCGGCTCGCCCGGCAGCCGCAGCCGCAGCGCAACGTCATCGACGCTCGCAATCCGCGACGCTACGTGGTCGAGGACGACGTCGACTATATCGAGCGGGTGATGGATGACACCTCGATCACACCGACCCAGAACCAGGTCTGGGCCAGCACGATCAACAAGTACGTCCAGGAGTTCCTCGACCGGAAGATCTCCGACTCCGCCAACAAGTACGACGTCGAACTGATCTATCGCGAGGGACCGTCCGGGGCATCGCCCCTGGCGGTCGCGACGGCACCGGGTGCATACGGTGTGCACGTCGGCGGCAGCGGCCACCATCGGCTGATCGCGGCGGCCATCGTCTCCCGCCTGACCGGACGCCCGATCTTCGGCGGCGAGGAGGCGATCATCCCGATGAGCGAAGTGACGGTGAAGCACGTCTCGGAGGTCCGTGCCGAGCGTCAGCCGAAGGGCAGCTGGCGCTTTCTCGTGAACCCGTGACGGTCGCGTTCCCGGCGATTTCCCGGGGCTCGACACCGGGCCGTCGAGGCGAGCATCGTTCCGGGCCGCTGGCGGCCCGGAAGCGGCGTGGGCCGTTGCCCCGCCGGTGGCCGGACCTTCCGTCCCCTCGACGACCGGGAAACCAGCCATGACCGTCTTCGCCGCGGACTATCGCGAGGAACCGTACTGGTGGATGGCCGCGCCGCCCGATCCCGGCTGCGGATCGGACGGGGCGCTGGACGGCGCGTCGGCCGACGTCGCGATCGTCGGCGGCGGGATCACCGGCCTGGTGGCGGCGGTCAGGCTGGCGCGCGCCGGCGCCGACGTCGTGGTGATCGACGCCGGGCCGATCGGCGGCGGGGCGGCGCGCCGGAACGCCGGTTTCCTCGGACGGACGCTCAAGCGCTCGGTCGGCTGGCTGGAGCGCCGTCACGGCGCCGACTACGCGTTGCGGGTCTACCGCGAGCTCGACGAGGCCCTGCATCTGGTCGAAAGCGTCGCGGCCGACGAGGGCATCGACTGCCACCGGCGGACCTGCGGCCGTTTCATCGCCGCGAACTCCGAGCCGCATCTGCGGCACCTGATCGCCGACCTCGAGGAGATGAAGCGCAAGCTCGGCTTCGAGTACCACGTCGTCAGCAAGGCCGAGCAGCGGGACGAGGTCGCCTCCGACCGCTACCGGGGCGGGGCCGTGGTGCCGGACCTCGGGTCGATCCATCCGGGCCTTTATCACGCCGGCCTGGTGGCGCGGGCGCAGGCGGCCGGCGTCCGGTTCCGGCACTCGACGACCGTGCTGGCGATCGATGCCGACGGGCGCCGGAAGGCGGTCCGGACCGACAAGGGCGTCCTGTCGGCCCGCGACGTGGTGGTCGCGACCAACGGCTACACGACGCGCGGGCTGAAGTGGTTCGCCCGGCGGCTGGTGCCATTCCACGGCTACATGCTGGCGACCGAGATCCTGCCGCCCGGGCTGATCGACCGGGTCCTGCCGAAGCGCCGGACCTATCTCGACACCAGGATGAACATCGATTTCTTCCGGCCGGCGCCGGATTCCGAGCGCATCCTGTTCGGCGGCATGACCGGCTGCCTGAACCGGGATTCGACGGCGCTGGTGCCCGCCCTGCACCGACGGATGACGGCGATCCTGCCCGACCTGAAGGACGTCCGGATCAGCCGGTCGTGGACCGGATTCTGCGCCGGGACCTTCGACTTCATGCCGCATATCGGCGTGCACGACGGCGTGCACTTCGCGCTCGGCTACAACTTCGCGGGCGTGCCGATCGGCACCGGATTCGGAGTGAAGGTCGCGGACCGCATCCTCGGCAAGGCGAACACCGGCTCGGCGTTCGACGTGGCGACCTTCCCGACCCTGCCGTTCTTCAACGGCACCGGCCTCGTCGCCCCGGTCGCGATGAAGGTCTTCGACTGGCACGACCGGCGGATTGCCGGGGGGAGGTGACCGGGCAGCGCTACCCCGCCGCCTCCGCCGCGCAGTTCAGCGCCAGGAACCCGCTGATGTGGCGCAGCGCCAGCTCGATCTTCCGGGCGTTCTCCTTCCAGGGATACAGGCTGACCTGGGCGTTCGGGGCCAGCAGGGCGGTCTCCATCGCGGTCGCGTAGGGATGCGCCGGGATGTCGTCCGGCAGGACCAGCACCGGGGTGGTGCAGCCGCGCACGAAGTCGCGGTCGACGGTGAACACGAAGTCCGCGCGCTTGGTGTACATGTTGTCGAGGAACTCGGCGATCATCGCCATGCTGACCTCGGGGCGGCGGGCGTGGAACTCGGGGCCCCAGCCGGCGATGTTGTTCCGGTAGAACAGGTCCGGCACGGTCGAGCTGTAGCCGCTCGGATGCACCAGTACCGCCGCCGCCACGCGGTCGCCGGCGCGCCTGAGCATGTTCCAGATCATCGGGCCGCCGATGCAAAAGCCCATCACCAGGAAGCGGTCGATGCCCAGGTGGTCCATCAGGTCGAGCTGGTCGTCGGTGAACCCGTCCCAGGTCCGCTCGATCTCGAGCGGGCCTTCCGACCGGCCGCCATTGGCGTTGCGCAGGTCGAGCGCGATCACGCGGTAGCTGTCGCTGAACGCCTCCAGCGGGTTGAAGGCATGGGTGGCGAGGCCGGCGACCGTGGCGTTCAGGCCGCCGCCCGGAATGACCAGCAGCGGGAAGCCGGACCCGGCCTCCTCGTAGTGGATCCGCACGGGACCATTCTCGAATACCGGCATGGCGGCCCTCGTTCCCGGTTAAGTTAAATGGCGTCGTATCGATGCTTTCCGGCTCGCACCGGACCATCAAAGAGGGTTCCACCCGCAGCGACAACCTCTTCACGTGGCAAAGTCGGTCGCAGCCACGACCCTGGAACGGAGTTCGCACCATGACGGAGACCTACACGCCGCCGAAAGTCTGGAAATGGGAAGGCCAGAAGCAGGGGCGGTTCACCAGCACCAACCGTCCGATCGCCGGCGCCACCCACGAGAAGGAGCTGCCGGTCGGCAAGCACCCGCTGCAGCTGTATTCGCTCGGCACGCCGAACGGCGTGAAGGTCACCGTTCTGCTGGAGGAGCTGCTGGCCAAGGGCCATGCCGGCGCCGAGTACGACGCGTGGCTGATCCGCATCGGCGACGGCGACCAGTTCGGCAGCGGCTTCGTCGCGGTCAACCCGAACTCCAAGATCCCGGCGCTGATGGACCACAGCACCACCCCGCCGACCCGGGTCTTCGAGTCCGGCGCGATCCTGCTGTACCTGGCCGAGAAGTTCGGCGAGTTCCTGCCGACCGACCCGGCGCACCGGGCCGAGTGCCTGAGCTGGCTGTTCTGGCAGATGGGCAGCGCGCCGTATGTCGGCGGCGGGTTCGGGCACTTCTACGCCTACGCGGACGAGAAGCAGCAGTACCCGATCGACCGGTTCACCATGGAGGTCAAACGCCAGCTCGACGTGCTGAACCGGCGCCTGGCCGACAATCGCTACATGTGCGGCGACGAGTACACGATCGCCGACATGGCGATCTGGCCGTGGTACGGCGGCCTGGTGCTATTCAACCAGTACGAGGCCGAGGAGTTCCTGGACGCCAAGAGCTACACCAACGTGGTGCGCTGGGCCGAGGAGCTGCACGCCCGCGAGCCGGTGCGGCGCGGCCGCATGGTCAACCGCATCCGCGGCGAGGCGCACGAGCAGCTCCGCGAGCGCCACGACGCGTCGGACTTCGAGACCCGGACCCAGGACAAGATCGAGGCGGCGGGCTGAGGCCGGCTGACGCCGGCTGTCCGGGCTAGTCGTTAATCCTCGGACCGGCTGCCGTCGTCGCGGTCGCGCTCGTACCGGTGCTTGAGCGGGAACGGCGGCAGCCAGGACTCGCGGCGGACGGTCCACAGCTCGTAGGTCGGCGTGAGCTGGTCCGGGGCGTCCATGGAGCCCAGGTTGAGCTCGGTCTCGTCGCC
>MRWG01007135.1_pt1 | contig 11412 bp, 10 predicted proteins | sample 1013341 | NCBI WGS metagenome assembly MRWG01 (sample SAMN06117577, study PRJNA244670) | biofilm metagenome | biome: Water; feature: Cathode Biofilm; material: Biofilm; isolation source: microbial consortium enriched at the cathode of a solar microbial fuel cell | place: USA: District of Columbia ... | reverse complement strand
ATTTCATCGTGATCCCGGCATTTTCTGGAGAGATAATTGATGACAGTTTGCTCCTGCACGCTCCGAATTTCAAAGGCGATGACGCCGGCGTACACATGACAATCATTTCCGTCGGAGACTAGCCGATCGATGTGACCGTCAATTACGGCGGATCGCAGGAGCCAGCACTGTAACGTTGAATATATCGTTTTCTCACCTTTTGAATCGTGCAGAAGTGCCGACTACAAGGACCAATCCATGGGCTGTGTAAAGAGTTCAGATCGTTGCGTGACCGCTGCTGCAGGGCGAGCATCCTTCATTTCGACTCAATTCGGAAACCTGCGCTCACAGGTGAGCCAGCTTGCCATGCGGTCCGCGCCCTGCAGCACAAGAATGGCCATGCCAGTCGGACTGGCCCTGTCGTTGGTCTTGGTAACAACGCCCGCATTCGCGGACGGCGGCAGAGGCGGGGGCGCTGAAACGGGGGTTCCTGGAGGAAGCGACAGTGCGACGGCTGCGGGTGACAGCGGCAGCAACGGAGTCGTGGACACTAGCGTCGTCACTGGTGGTGGCGGTGGCGGTGCTGGTGTGACTGGCGGTGCTGGTGGAGCTGGTGCTGGCGGTGCTGGCGTTGCTGGCGGTGCTGGCGGCTCAACCCCGGGTGCGGATGGGGTTGCTGGCGACAACGTGAATGCCGGAGGCACGGGCGGTGGCGGCGGCGGTGGCGGTGCACATGGTGCAGTTGTCTCGGTCTCTGGCACGCTTTCCGGCGGGAACGGTGGAAACGGTGGGAACGGCGGGGGGCTTTCCGGTAGGGGGGCTGACCGGGCCTATCGGTGGCGGCGGCGGCGGTGGTGCAGGTGGCTACGGCACGGTCATCACGGGATCCAGTCTTTCACTGACCAACAACGCTACCTTGACCGGAGGCACAGGTGGTGCAGGCGGTCGAGGGGGACAGGTCGGCGGCAGGGGTGGCGATGGCGGTAGTGGTGGGATCGGGCTGGATTTTGTCACCACGTCAAACGTCTTGCTGAATGGGCATACTATTGCGGGAGGCGCAGGCGGGAGTGGAGGTGCAGGACAAGGTGACGATTTTTTTTATGGCAACGGTGGCGATGGTGGCAATGGTGGCGCAGGCATCGTGGCATCCATTTTTTTTATGGCAACGGTGGCGATGGTGGCAATGGTGGCGCAGGCATCGTGGCATCCGACCTCGTTGTCACGAACACGGGTTCGATTACCGGCGGCAATGGCGGTGCCGCGGGCACAACAAACGATGGGATAGCGGGTCAAGCCGGCGTTGGCGGAGCGGGCGTTGCCGGATCCAGTCTCACTATCTACAATAGCGGCACCATCGCCGGTGGTCTCTCGGGCGATGGAGCGACGCGCGCAGATGCCATCAGTTTCACCGGCGGGACCAACACCCTGGAATTGCAGGCCGGGTCCAACATCCTTGGCAACGTGAGTGCGTTCAGTTCCGCCGACACCTTGCGTCTTGGCGGGGGCACCAACAGCAGCTTTGACGTCTCGCAGATCGGCGCCAGTGCGCAGTATCAGGGTTTTGGCATATTTCAGAAAACCGGCGGCAGCACCTGGACACTGACCGGGAGCAACACTGCCGCACAGTCATGGACCCTTGGTGCGGGGACCTTGTCCGTGAATGGCACGATCGAAAATGCCAGTGTAACCGTCAGCGGTGGCAAGCTCGGCGGCTCCGGCACGGTCCGGTCTGTCGTTGTTCAATCTGGCGGCACATTCGCACCGGGTAATTCCATCGGCACGACAACAGTCTCCGGCGATGTCAATTTCGCGAGTGGCTCGGTCTATGAAGTTGAGGTAAATGACGGCGGCACGACGGCTGGAACGAACAACGACCTGATTTCTGCAACGGGCACAGCAACGCTCGACAGTGGCGCCTCCGTCACCGTGTTGGCCGAAAACGGCACCGACAATGGTTCCAGTTATGCCGCTGTATCGACCTACACCATCCTGACCGCGTCTGGTGGGATTACCGGAACCTTCGGGTCCTTGAGCGAAAACTTCGCCTTCCTGGACGGAGCGCTCAGCTACGACACGCTGAATGTCTACCTTACGCTGACCCGTAACGCCGCAGGCCTGACAAGTGTCGCGCAGACCCTCAACCAGACAAAGACGGCGTCTGCAATCGTGGATCTCGGCACCGGGTCCAGTCTTTACGGCGCCGTTATCTCGCAAAGTGCTTCGGGCGCACGTGCCGCTTTTGATGACCTGTCGGGCGAAATCCACGCGTCCCTTTCGACGGTTGTGATCGAGGATGCACGGCTCCTGCGCAATGCTGCCTATGACCGAAGCCGTTCCGTCAGGACCCAAATGGGCGCGGTAGACCTGGAGCCGGGTGGTACCACAGCGCAAACCGCCACCTACGGGGACAGCTTTTCCGCTGCGGACAACGCCCTCTGGATGACCGCGATCGGCGGTTTCGGGGACTGGTCCTCGACCGGAAACACGGCGAGTCTTTCCAGCTCAAGCGGTGGCTTTCTGGCTGGGGCCGACGGTGTTCTGGGCGATGCCGTGCATCTCGGCCTGATGGCCGGATACCAGAGGGCAAATGTCGATGTGAAGGCGCGCTCGTCCACGTCGAAAGTGGACAGCTATCTATTCGGGGCCTATGGCTCCACCAGCGTGAACGCGCTGGCCCTGCGTTTCGGCGGTTCCTATTCCTGGCATGGCATCGACACCGACCGCGATGTCACCGTCGGCAATTTCTCCGACAGCCTGTCTGCGGACTATACCGGACGAACCCTCCAGGCCTTCGCTGAAGCCGGGTACGAGATTGATCTCGGTGCCTATTCGCTCGAGCCCTTTGCGGGGCTGGCCCATGTCAACCTGCACACGGACGGTTTCACCGAGAGCGGCGGCGCCGCCGCCCTGACGGTCAATGCCGCGACCTCTTCAGCTACCTTCACGACCCTTGGCTTGCGTGCGGCTGGTATTGTCAACTTCGACCAGACGGCGGTGAATTTTCATGGTGGCCTCGGCTGGCAGCACGCCTTCGGACCTTTGAACCCGTCTAGACATCGACCTCGCTGAAAACACCACGTTCGGTGTTGCCTATGGCGGCTATCTCTCCGGAGAGAGTGCGTTGCATGATGTAAAGGCTAACCTGACGTTCCGGTTCTAGGTCGGTCACCTTCTTGACGAAAGCGTTCGGGGACGAATGCCTCGAAGAGGCACTATTCACATCGTGGAAGGGTGACCACAACCGAAACAGGCACCACTCATCCCCGGACAATCTCGCGTCCTGCGAATGTGCCCTGAAAATGACACTGCAAACACGGGTCGCATATGGCCAACAATATCATCCGAAGGACTCCACGCTGATGTGGAAGAGAAACGGGTCTCGGGTCACACCGGTTCATGTTCCGGCCGGGCTCCATGTGCTTCAGAAAAGTGGGGCGTTACCGGAGTCCATGACCTCATTCCCGAAGATCTTCGAACAGCGGTTCAATGAATGATTGGAATCGATGCGTAGGGACGGATTCATATCGATGATGAGTGGCTGGGAAGAACACCGCCAAAGGCGGAGGCTTCTCAGCCACATTCGGACGGCGTCCAGCATGCTTGGAGATGCTTAGATCGACAACGTCACCAAGCTTGAGAAACTGCGGTGGATCGAGTCCAAGGCCTACGCCTTCCGGCGTTCCAGTGGCAATGACATCACCGGGCATCAGACGCATGAAATTGGACATGTAGGAGATGATTTTCGCCACGGTGAAAATCATGTCGTCGGTTGAGCTGTCCTGGCGAACCACTCCGTTCACCGAGAGCGTCAATCGAAGGTCCTGAGGATCCCGGATCTCGTCCCGTGTAACCAGCCAGGGACCAATCGGGCCAAAGTTTGGTGCGGATTTGCCCTTGATCCACTGGCCACCGCGCTCGATCTGATAGGACCGCTCACTGACGTCGTTGATGAGGCAATAGCCGGCGACCATCTCCAGCGCGTCCTGCTCTGGAACGTATTGGCATTCGCTGCCGATCACGACACCCAATTCGACTTCCCAGTCGGTTTTTTCCGACCCCTTCGGCAAAATGATCGGATCGTTCGGACCGCTGATGCATGAGGTGGATTTGGAAAACAGCACCGGCTCGGAGGGATTTGGATTGCCTGTCTCCTTTGCGTGCCGGGCATAGTTCAGCCCGACTGCGTAGAAATTCCGGACGCCCCCCACACAAGCGCCAAGGCGCGCGTCCAGATCCACGACCGGCAGCTTTGCCGTGTCCAGGGCACTCAGGGCGGAAAGGGTGCTTTTTGTGAGTGTTTCAGGTGTCAGGTCGCTTATGTGAGCGGACAGGTCCCGGATGCGGCCTTCGGCATCAACACAGCCAGGTTTTTCCTGACCCAACGGGCCAAAGCGAAGAAACTTCATGTGAAATCCTCGTGGTTCTGTTTCTTGGGGAATTTTTGTCAGGCGGAGAGCAGGATCATGTCTGCGGCCTTCTCGGCGATCATCACGACGGGTGATGCCGTGTTGCCGGAAACAATGCGCGGCATGATCGAAGCATCCACGACACGCAGTCCATCAATGCCCCGTACCCGCAGTTCCGGGTCGACGACGGCTTTGTCATCGACACCCATCCGGCAGGTTCCGACAGGATGAAAAATGGTTGTCCCGATGTCGCCCGCAGCACGCATGAGCGCCTCATCGGACCGAACGTCGGGGCCGGGCAGAGCTTCCTCCGGCTCGTATTTTTTCAAGGAAGGCATGGTCAGCAACGCGCGGGCATGACGCAGGGACCTGAGTGCAACCGTCCTGTCACCAGGAGCGGACAGATAGCGCGGTGTTATTTTGGGTGGGGTTTCAGGGCTGTCGGAAGCGATGTGCACGGTGCCACGACTTTCCGGCCGGAGATTGCAAACCGAAACGGTAACGGCCGGATAGGGATGCAAAGGCTCGCCGAGCCGGTCAGTCGACAGGGGCTGAATGTGATACTCCAGATCGGGCGTCGCCACATCCGGGCTGCTGCGGGTGAAAATGCCGAATTGGCTGGGCGCCATGGAAAGCGGGCCTGACCGCGACCACAGATATTGGGCAGCCATCGACACTTTGCCTGAGAGCGAATTGACGACCTGGTTCAAGGTCCGGGCATTGTGGACTCGAAATACCATGCGCAGTTGAAGGTGGTCCTGGAGGTTCTCGCCGACGTCATCCAGGGCATGCACCACATCTATGCCGGCCTTCCTGATGATCTCCGGCCGGCCGATGCCTGACAGTTCAAGCAGCGCGGGAGAATGAACGGCTCCCGCCGCAAGCAGGACTTCTTTTCCGGCCGTGGCTATAAGCTCCTGTCCTGCGCAACTGAAGGCAACGCCCGTGGCGCGGCGGCCGTCCAGGATGATCCGCTCGACTGTTGCACCGGTCAAAAGCCGCAGATTGCCGCGTTTCAGCGCCGGTTTCAGAAAGCCGCGTGCCGAACTCCAGCGGCGGCCGCCTTTCTGGTTGACCTCGAAATAACCCGCGCCTTCGTTGTCTCCTGCGTTGAAATCGGTCGTTCGGGGAATGCCCATTTCGCTTGCGGCACTCTGGAAATCATCCAGGAGGTCCCATCTCAACCGCTGCCGTGCGACCTTCCACTCTCCGCCCGCACCATGCAGCCTGCCATCCGCGTCCGGTCTGTCCTCGGACCGCACGAAGTAGGGCAGCACGTCCTGCCAGCTCCAGCCGGTGTTTCCCATCTGCGCCCAGCCGTCGTAGTCGGCTGCCTGCCCGCGCATGTAGATCATGCCGTTGATGGAGCTGCATCCGCCAAGAACTTTCCCCCGCGGATAGGCGAGAGACCTGCCGTTCAGCCCCGGATCGGCCTCCGTGCGAAGCATCCAGTCCGTACGCGGATCGCCCATGCAGTAGAGATACCCGACAGGAACATGGATCCAGGGGTAGCTATCCTTGCCTCCCGCTTCCAAAAGCAGAACCCTGTTGGCCGGATCTGCCGAAAGGCGATAAGCAGAACCCTGTTGGCCGGATCTGCCGAAAGGCGATTGGCAAGCACGCATCCGGCCGTTCCGGCTCCTATGATGATGTAGTCGTATTCGCCGTCTAACCTGCGTGTCATGAGGTCGTCTCGATTGCCATTCTTGAGGGAAGTGCGTCAGTGCAGTGCGAGGGCCGGGAACATCACCAAAAGCCCTACCGCAATGACCTGAAGAGCGATGAACGGAACCAGGGACCGGAAGATCTCTCCAAGGGAAATCTCGGGTGGTGTCACGCTCTTCAGATAGAAGGCGGCTGGTCCGAAAGGTGGCGTCAGGAAAGACACCTGCATGTTCATGGCAAACAAGACGCCGAACCAGACGGGGTCATAGCCAAGTTCCTTGATGATCGGCACGAAGATCGGCATCGTCAGAAGTGCGATCCCGACCCAATCCAGGAACATTCCGAGTATGAAGAGAATGAGCATCATGAACAGGATGATGACTGTCGGATTGTCGGATATGCCGGTGATGAGCTGGGAAATGAAACGGATGCCGCCCATCAGGTTGTAGACGCCCACCAGGGCGCTGGCACCGATGCCGATCCACATGATCATGCCGACGGTTGCCAATGTGTGCATCGACGCATCCAGCAACATGGCGAAGGAAAACTCCCGCCGCAGGATGGTCGACACGATCACGCCGGCGACCCCGATGGCCGAGGCTTCCGTCACCGAGGCGATGCCGCCATAGATCGAGCCCAGGACCACGAACACCACCGCCATCGGCAAGACCAGGCCGCGCAGCAGGGGCAGATGTTCTGAAAGCGAGATCCGTTTTTCGGGCGGGGGAGGCGCGACCTTGGGATCGGTGTACGAACGGAACAGGATATAGGCGATATAAAGCCCCGCCAGCATGAAGCCCGGGACGAACGCCGCTGTGAACAGGTCTCCGACAGAGACGTTTGCTGTCAGTCCGTAGATGATGAGAACGATGGACGGAGGCACCATTGTGCCGAGCGCACCACCGGCGCAGACAACACCGATGGCCAGGCGGCGGTCATAGCCAAGTCTCAACATCTGCGGCAGGGCAACGAGGCCCAGGAGCACGATTTCCCCGCCGATAATGCCGCTCATTGCAGCCAGGATAACAGCCACGAAGATGGTCTGGACCGCCACGCCCCCACGCAGCCGTCCGCCGACGAGTTTCATCGCGTCGAACAGATCCCTGGCGATGCCGGACCGGTCGAGGATCGCTGCCATCAGCACGAACATGGGCACTGAAATGAAGACGAAGGACGAGACAAAACTGTAGACGCGGCTGGTGATCAACGGAACGGCCATCGGTCCGAACCAGCCAACTGCAAAAAGAAGGGCAACCAGCATGGTCACCATGGCAAGAGGCATGCCGGTCAGAAGAAGACCGACCAGAAGGGCGAACATCACCAATGTGCCCCAACCGATGCCGAGTGCCTTGAGGTTCAGACCAAAATCGAGAAGGTCAAGCATCGCTGTCTCCCCCTGTCCGGAGTGGTCGGCGCAGGTAATTCACCGTCAGGATCAGGAACTGGATGCTCATGGTGACCATCACCACGAGCAGGAAGATCTTCAGGAGGGCCGGCGCGGGTGAGTTCCAGGCGCTGCCGCTGGTTTCCAGAAAGAAGGACCCATCCGGACGGAACATCGCTTTCTTGACCATGAGCCAGGATGCCCAGGCAAAGAACAGGCACGCCAGCAGACTGGCCATGGAAATCAGCACATCCAGAACCCTGCGTGCGCGCCGGCTGACCACGTCGTAAATCAGCACGACCCGGATGTGCGAATTGCGAGCGACACAGAAAAGACCACCAAAGATGAAGGTGACGGCACTCAGGAAGGTGGTTGTTTCATGCGCCCAGATAGTGGGCGAGTTGAAGACATATCGAAGGAAGATTTCGACGACCAGCACCGCCATGGCGATGATGATTCCAACCGCGAACAATCGGGCGGCTGCTTGCCGGTTGTGGCTTATCAAAAGTTCGAAGGAGGAATTCGGGCGCTGAGGCAGCGCCCGAAAACATGTGTCACTTCAACATGCCCTGACTGTCGAGATAGGAGGTCAGGGTCTCATAGACGTTCTGGGCATTGTCGGAGCGCGCGGCCACCTTGGCCCACTGGTCCATCGCGATCCTGCGGAACTTCGCCCGTTCTTCTGCCGACCAGTTGTGAACGGTGATGTTCGGGTCTGCGGTCGCTTCCGCATAGGTCTTCAGGTCGTTCATCGACAAGATGGCTACCGCATCCTGCGCAAAGTCACGAACGGAGACTGTCAGGATTTCCTGAAGATCAGAGGGAAGGGCGTTCCATTTGTCGAGGTTCATGGACACTTCCACCAGAGGCATGGAATGGAACCCCGGATAGACCGGATGTTCGGCAACCTTGTGCAGGCCCTGCTGGTGATTGGTTGAAAAGACGGTGGAATCCGCAGCGTCGATAACGCCCTTGTCGAGCGCTGTGTAAACCTCGGAATAGGGCAGGTTGACCGGAACCGCGCCGGCGGCCGCGAAGACTTCCTGAATGAGGCCTTCCGGGGCCCGTACCTTCAGGCCTTTCAGGTCATCGACCCCGTCCAGAGGACGTTTGGAAACGAAACCTTCAAGACCCGTGGTGGTGGCGCCGATGAAATGAAGACCATACGGCTCCTCAAGCGCGTTCATCAGCTCATAGCCACCGCCGTAGTTGATGAAGCGGAACATTTCGTCGGGTGCCGCCCAGGCGCCGATGGGGTTTGCGATCAGCCCGAACGCAGGATCCTTGCCGGAGAAATAGCTGACGTCGGTGATGTGGCCGTCCAGAATGCCATTGCCGACTGCGTCCTGGGTTTCATTGTATTCGACAACCGAGCCAACCGGCAGAAGCTCGATCGACAAGCGGCCGCCGGACATCAGTTTTACACGTTCTGTCCAGGCCTGCTGGATGGCGAAGTTCGGGTTTCCGGCCGGATCGACCGACTGGAATGTCAATTCGAAATCCTGTGCGACGACCGAAGTGCTGCTGAGCATGCACGCTGCGATGAACGTCTTGAAAAACGTCACTTTCATACTTTCCTCCCTGAATTGGACATGTTTGGTGATCCCATGTCCTCGGATCATGTTGCGGGTTGCAGGTCCCGCAGGAGCTTTGCGTCAGGCCGCCCCGCTGAGGGCTGGCGTGACCGGCGAATTGACGAGGTTGCGAAGGCGGCCCTCGCGCAGGAACTGCATGGCCGTTTCCACTGAAAGGCGCCGCGCGTCGGCGACGCTTTCCGGGCTGGACCAGGCCGCATGGGGCGTCACGAACAAGCGCTCGCCGACGATCGGATCGGTCCCATTGGCATAGGCAAGGGCGATTTCATCGGACTTGGAAGGCGGCTCGACCGGAAGCACGTCGATCCCGGCACCTGCGATCGTTTGCCGTCGCAAGGCGTCCAGAAGCGCATTCACGTCGATGATCGCGCCGCGCGCCGTGTTGATCAGAATTGCGTGCGGCTGCATCATCGACAGTCGCTCCGCGTTGATCATGTTGCGGGTTTCCGCTGTCAGCGGACAATGCAGGCTGACAACATCGCTTTGGGCTAGCAACTCTTCAAGATGGTCGCACCGGTCCACGCCTGCGGCGATCTCGGTACCGCGGGACACCAGCGGATCATATGCCAGAACGCGCATGCCGAAAGCCTTGGCCCGAAGCGCCGTGGCAATGCCGATCCGTCCGAGGCCGATCACGCCGAACGTCTTGCCGCGCAAGCGTGCCAGCAGCGGCGCCCGGGCATGGTCAAAGCCGTCTTGGGGCGATTGCATGAGGTTGCGGTGGTAGCTGGCGATACCGCGCCGCATGGTGAGCATCAGGGCAATGGCATGATCGGCAACTTCGCTGGTGCCGTAGTCCGGTGTATTGCACACCGGAATGCCTGCACTGGCGGCTGCCTGAAGATCGATGTGGTCAAATCCGACACCGGCTCTCACAATGATCTTGCACAGGTCCAGCTTTGAAATGAGCTGGGGTGAAACCGGCATTTCATGCCAGACCACCATTGCATCACACGACCGCAGAACCTCTTCAGGCAACTGCTCGGGAGAGCGCTCGCGGTAAATATCCCAGTCCACATCGTCACCCGCCGTGGCCCGTTCGATCAAGGCATCGTCTGGGTATTGGGCATCAGGGGTCAGGAGACGCAGGCGGGACATGAAATACCTCTTGAACTTCAAAGTGCATTTTGTGTTTGCATTGGCTCTTCTAGAATTCTAGAATTTATTCGAATGTCAAACAAATTTTTGAAACTATGAAAAAAGCAAGGTTTTTGGCGATTACAGGTCTGCTAGACCGTGGTGTAGTGAGCCAGGTGGATGCGAGGAGAAGAGAGTGTCGCTAACCCAGGAAGCCAGCGAGCGCATTCGCGATGCGATCGTGTCCGGTAAATTTGAATTCGGTGAGCGGCTCTCGGAAGAGCAAATCGCAAGAGCGCTCGGGATGAGCAAGGCACCGGTTCGAGCCGCCTTCATGGAACTGCGTGACATGGGTCTGGTGACCATTGTCCCACAGGCTGGAACCTACGTGTTTACGCCTTCGCGAAAAGACGTGGAGGAAATGAGCCAATTTCGGGCGATGCTTGAAAAGGAAGCTCTCCAGATGGCAGTGGAGCGGAACCGAAGTGGGCTGGTGCAACAGTTGTCCGCCGCCATTTCGCAGATGGACCACGCGATAGAAATTGGCGACCGGCTGCGCTACAGCACGGCTGACAGCGCGTTTCATCGGGTCATTCTTCAGATTGCCGGAAACAGGTATCTTGAAAAGGCCTATGATCTGACCGCAACTGCTCTGGCCGCGCTGAGAGCACGCCTTCAGTCAGGCGAGGGCGACTACTGGCACCGCTCCTATGCCGAGCACACCCGCATGCGCGACCTGATTGATCAAGGCGAATTCGACGCCGCTCACGCACTCCTGCAAGAGCATATCCTGATCATCAATCGATCCCTGGCCCTACCGGATACCAACACCCAGGTCCGCCAGAAAGCACAGCTGCGCTCGGACCAGGAGTGCCAGGAATTGCTTCTTCAAAGTCAGGGATGACTGTCTTCGGTGAGTAGCCGCAATTTTTGCGGCTAAGCGCTTGCGACAAGCCCGGCGATAGTCGCGGCGCCCTGACCTCAATAGCGTGAGTCTTTTGGAGGATCAGATCACTCAGAATCTGACCCTGGCCGTCGGACGACCAACAGTTTTCCGGCATCTCCGCTGCCGCAGAAAAAGCGATCACCGCCATCGGATTCAAGTCCCGAGACGCCGGAACCCGATGGAATTTGCAAACACTCCAGCACATCTCCAGTCGTGGCATTGATGTGACGGATATCGCTTTCGCCGTCCTGCCAGGTGCCGTGCCAAAGCTCGCCATCCACCCATGTGACGCCAGTGACGAAGCGATCCGATTCAATTGTACGATGAACCTTGCCACTTTCTGGATCCACCTGGTGGATC
>MRWG01001981.1_pt1 | contig 11415 bp, 12 predicted proteins | sample 1013341 | NCBI WGS metagenome assembly MRWG01 (sample SAMN06117577, study PRJNA244670) | biofilm metagenome | biome: Water; feature: Cathode Biofilm; material: Biofilm; isolation source: microbial consortium enriched at the cathode of a solar microbial fuel cell | place: USA: District of Columbia ... | reverse complement strand
ATGCAGTCGGCCCCGCCGAGTTCGGCTTCGTGAGCCGCGCGGAGGACGTCCGGCTCCGCCCCCTGCCGGGCCTGTCGCAGCGTCGCGACGTGATCGATATTGACGCCCAAATACGGCATGGCGGAATTGTACGCCGAGCAGGCCCCCTTCCAAGCCCCAAGCGCCAGCGAGGGGTTTCTGACGCCCATGTTGGCTCGACATCACGCGGCATAAGGAGTGCGCGGCGACATCGAAACGTCGGCAGCGTGACCTTGACCCTGAAGAATGCAACGTCGCCGCGACCCCTCGCTTGCGCTCGGGGTTCTGGTCATTCGCCCAGCGCCGCCCACACATCCTTCACGACCCAGCTCATGTTCGCCTTCGCCCGCGCCGTCGCGGCGCCGATGTGCGGGAATAACTGCGCGTTCGGCAGGCCAAGCAGCGGATAGTCCGATGCGAAGGGCTCCGGCTCGTGGACATCCAGCATCGCTGTTGCATTCGGATTCGTCTTCAGGAACGCTGCCAGCGCCGGCGCATCTACCACAAACCCGCGGCTGGCGTTGATGAATACCACATCCGGCTTCATCATCGCGAACGCATCAGCGCTGAGCAGCCCTCGATTGGGCAGCCGCCCATCGACATGCACGGTGAGCGCATCGGACGAGGCGCAAAGCTCATCGAAACTCACCGGCGCCGCCGCCCCCCGTTCAGCCTCAGGAATCTCGATGAGATCGTGGTAGATCACGCGCCCGAACAACACTTCGCCCACGTGCGCCACCGCTTTGCCGATGCGGCCAAATCCCACGATGCCGAGCGTCATGTCTGACATTTCGCGCGGCGTGATGGACGCATCGCGCAGCGCCCGCCACGCTTCCGCCTCGATCGCACATTCCAACGGGCGAAGCGGTCGAAGCACGGAGAACAACTGCGCGAACACAAACTCCACCACGGCGGTGGTATTTGCTTCTGGGGTATGCACGACCTGCACACCCCAGGCGGAGCACGCCTCAAGATCGATATTGTCCAGGCCGACCCCGGCCCGCCCGACCACGCGCAGACGCGTTGTCTCATTCAGAAGCTGTTCATTCACGCGCGTATACGTGCGAACAATGAGGCCATCCGCATCCTGAAGCGCTTCGCTGAGCGCCGCCTCGTCCTCGAACGGAATCTCATCGACATCGCACCGCTCGCGCAGCCACGCCACGGCTTCAGGCTGGAGCGGCTCCGTGATGACAATGCGGGGGCGCATCAGAGCCCTGAGCGCCTGCGAGGAGTAGCAGATGCAGCCATGGCAACACCATCGCAGGCCTTGGCAAATCTGTCGAGTTCACGAATCACGATGGCTCGACGAGCGCGTTCGACGCAAGCGCGCCGCTTCAGCGCCCCCTCGCTTGCGCTTGGGGCTCTGAACGGATTTAGTCGTCCTCATCCTCAGCGTCGCACTCGGCGGGCTCAAGAACGGCCGTCATCGAACCGGCGCAGGATGAAATCAGCACATCGCGGCCAAAGCCATGGACCTGGTCGCGTTTCAACTCAGCGTGTTCTTTGTGCGTCGTGAGCAGAATCACCCGGCCCTGGGCGTCCACCATTTCGGCTGCTTTGAACGCCTTCTCAATGGGCATGGCGAACACCGAATTGAGCATGCGAATGACATACTCATACGTGTGATCGTCATCGTCGAGCAGCACGACATTCCACAGCCAGGGCTGCTTAGTCTCGGTGCGCTCGTCCGTCCGCGTTTCCGTGCGTGTAAGTGTTTCAGTCATGGCTGATCAATTCAATGCTACGCGCCGTCGGCCTCGAATGAAACCCCCGACCCGGACATGAAGGCGGATTCTGCAAGCTCAATCGCCCGCGCCAACGCCGCGGCCTTGTTGACGGTCTCCTGGAACTCCGCCTTGGGGTCGGAGTCCGCCACGATGCCGCCTGCGGCCTGAATGTGATACGTCCAGTGGCGACCGTCGAAGAGCGCCGTCGGCACAACGATCGTGCGCAGCGCGAGCGCAATGTCCATCTCGCCATCGACGCTGGCGTACCCCATGCCGCCGCCGTACGGCCCGCGCCGCACCGGCTCCAACTCATCGATGATCTGCATGGCGCGAATCTTCGGCGCGCCGGAAATCGTGCCCACCGGCAGTGTGGCGCGCAGCGCGTCCCAGCAATCCTTGCCCTTGCGCAGCTCACCTTTCACGGTCGAACTGATGTGCATGACGTGGCTGTAACGCTCCACATCCATAATCGACGTCAACTCAACGGACGCCGGCTGCGCAACTTGCCCGACGTCATTCCGGCCAAGGTCCACGAGCATGATGTGCTCGGCCCGCTCCTTCTCATCAGCCAGCAGTTCACGCTCGAGGGCGGCGTCTTCCTCCGCATCCGCGCCGCGCTTGCGCGTGCCCGCCAGGGGCCGGTTCGTCACCGCCAGCGTGTCGCGCTCCCGATCCCGCCGCACGCGGCACAGAATCTCGGGGCTGGACGCGACCAGAATGCACCCCTCCCCTTGCATGTACACCATGTACGGGCTGGGGTTCACGGCGCGCAACGCGCGATAGACATCAAACGGGTCCACTTCGCTTCGCTTCTCAAAGCGCTGCCCGAGCACCACCTGGAAGATGTCGCCGGCGCGGATGTACTCCTGAGCGCGAGCGACCATCGCCGCGTGTTGCTCCTGCGTGAGATTTGAATCCATCACGACGGATGACTCCGGCGCCGTCACCACACCAGATCGCAACGGTTTGCTGTGCGTCTGGAGTTCATCGACGAACTTCTGAAGCTCTGCCGCGCCCGCGTCATACGCCGCGCCGACATCTGAATCCGCCGCGACTTCAATCAAGCGAATCGCATTGACGACTTTTTCAGCGTGGTCGAAGACGGCCAACTGGTCATAGAAGCCGAAGTGCAGGTCAGGCAGGTGACGATCATCCGGCGGCGCCTTATCGGTGTTCAGCTTCTCCGGCTCGGCGTAGCGGACGGTGTCATACGACGCGAAGCCCGCCCAGCCGCCGATCATGGCGCCGGGCAGCGTCATCTCAGGCGGCTTGAAGAACGCCAGGTCGGATGTGCATCGACGCAGTTCATCCAGCGGATCATCCGCCTGAAACGCCTGACCTTCATGCTCATCGCGGCGACGGATGCGAACCGCATGCCCGCGCGCCACAAACTCAATGGCCGGTCGCGCGCCAAGCATGGAGTGCCGCCCCTGCCGCTCGCCGCCCTCGACAGATTCCAGGAGAAACGACGTCGCCGTGCGCTCATCCGGCGCCACCAGCCGGCGGTAGGCGAGCACAGGCGTCAATTGATCGCTCAGCAGCCGGACCACCAGCGGCGCCACGGCCCGTTTCGCCCCTGTCCGGGCGAACTCCGCCTCCACGAACGCCGCGAATTGATCTTTCGACTGGGAGAACATGACGCTGGGAAGTCTATCGACCGGTGGCTGACGCTCCTTGCGTGCGCGAAGCACCGGGATGACGCATATCCTTGCGCTCCATGCGCCGCGCCCGTTCCACATTCGATGAGCCGCGTCTCGAGATCATGCCGCTCGTGGATGTGGTCTTCGTGCTGCTCACGTTCTTCGTCTTCGCGCTGATGCTGATGGTGCGCGCCGATGCGCTCCACATCGCGCTGCCGCAGATTGGCGCTGGCGACCCGATCGAGCCAAGCGAGCTGATCACGGTGGCGGTCACAGAAGCGGGCGACGTGATGGTCAATGGCGAGCCGGTCGCGATGGAAGATGTCGGTCAGGCCACGTTGCAGCGCATGGAGGATCTTCGGCTTGGCGGCGCCGAGGCGCGCGTGGTGATTGCAGCTGACGAGCGCAGCGCAACGCGCGAACTGCTCCAGGTGCTGGACAGCCTCACGAGCGCGGGCGTCGGCAATGTCGCCATCATGGGCCGCCCGACGGGCGAAGCGGCGCCTTCCATTCCAAATCAGTAACGCTCAGCCTTCGTTGCCCGCTTCGGCGTACTCGGCGAGGCGCTTCTCCATGTCCTCTTTGACGCGATCGTCTTCAACCATGGCGATCGCTTTCTTGAGGGTGTCATGAGCTTCGTTCGCATCGCCCATCGCAAACTGCACCCGAGCCAGCGTGTCGAGCACTGCCGGCTCCTTGCCTTCCGTCAGCGCGACAGCCTTGTTGGCGGCTTTCAGCGCGAGCTTGTAATCGCGATCCTCAAAGCCGGGGCCTTCAACGATGAACTTGGCGAAGTTTTCAAGCAGCACCGGATTCTCGCTGATGGCGCCATCAACAATGGTGCGCCCGTAGGTGTATCCCTCTTCGACGCGCTGGAAGCGACCAAGCAGATACTGAAACTTGATCAACGCGAGTTGACCAAACTCCGCATGGCTGATGGCGACGATTTCATCAATCAGCGCAAAGCTCGCATCCCAGTCGCCGTCCATGGCCAGTTGCTCAGCCTGCTGGACCAGTTCACGACCGCGCGCGATTTCGCGCTGCTGCGTCACGATCTTGGACAGGTCGTAATCGGGCGACGTCACTTCCTCCAGCGCCTCGTCAAGGCCGAACATCGGGTGGCCGATCCACGCCAGGTGGCCATCGCGATCAATAACCATCGTGGTCGGAATGCCGCGCAGCTCAGCCGCGGCCATATACGCCGTGGCAATCCGATCATCGATGTCTTCAGCGACGACATAGTCCATCGCGTCGCCCTGCGCCTTCACGAATTCGTCCGTCGGCTCCATGTTGTCGCGCGGCCAAATCGCCGGACCAATCACCGTCACATCTTTATCGCGGTATGACTTGGCCAGCTCATTCAAGTGCGGCATCGATGCGATGCACGGACCGCACCATGTCGCCCAGAAATCGAGGACGTACACCTCGCCCTGCTTGAACTGATCCACAGGCTCACCCTTGAGCCATTTGACCTTGCCTTCAAAGGCCGGCGCCTTGTCGCCAACTTTCAAGGACTGAGCCGACGCCGTGACGGACATCGCGATGATGGAGGCAACTGCCAGAAACTTCGAAAACATGAAAAAGGTCCTTTCCTGCGGCCGATTCGCCGATTGAGAACAATCGCTGAGGGGTCTCCACCCATTGAAACCGGCGAGATGGGGCCGGTATTCGCTCGTTTGCGGGTTGATGGCTGACTTTATCCCCTCCATGCGGAATAATCCCCGAGACCCCTCCGTCGAACGCACCCCACAGATGCACGAGCAGCCGCACACAGACTGGAAACTTTTCGCGGGCATTCTCGCGAGCGTTGTCATTCATGTCGGCGCGGCGGCGATGTTTGCCAGTGGTGTTTCACTCACGGGGGACGATCTTTCCGAGCCGGCGCCCCCCGAGTTCGAAGAGCCGGAGATCCGGCCGGGCATCAACGAATCCCGCGCGACCACGATCAGTTGGCTTGGCTATGAAGAGCCGACGCCGCATGAAGCCCAGGAGGCGAATGTGGATCAACCGGCGCTGGCGCGCGGCCCGGCGCCAAATCCTGCCATTGAACAATCAGGCGTTCCCGCATCGCCGCCGCCTGCGCCCAAGCCGAAGCCTCTGGCCGAAGCCGCTGATCTCGCCAGGCTGCCGACGATTCCACTGCCGGATCAATCGCTTGATGAACTCCTGGCGCAGCTCGAAGCCACAGCTCCGGAGGCGACCACTGCGAAGAAGCCGCCCGCGCAACCCGTGCCAGAACAACGGCCGACCAAGCCCAATGAATTGCCGGACACGACGGAGGCGGAGCAACCTTCCGAAGCCGGCGGCGGACCCAGCGAATCACCGGCCACGAGCCGCACGAAGCCGACCGAAATTCGACCGGGCGAACCCGTCGCCATGGAAGGCATCGAAATCGAAACGCGTCGTCCGAAGTTCACAACGGTCACGCGCCTCACCGCGGCGCCGCAAAACCCGACGGTGCTGGTTCGATTTGACGCCAACGGCAAGGTCGTGCTCGCCGACATCATCGAGTCCAGCGGCTATCGCAACGTCGATCGCCCTGTGCTAGACGCCATGTACGGCTGGCGGGCCAAAGGGAAGAAGATTGACGAATTGCGGCAGAAAGACGGCGCCTCCACCTTCGAACTGACCTTCAGAATCATCCTTCGCTGAGCCAAACCGGGGTCCAGCGCAGCCTCGGAAGGACCGATAGAGTGAATACTCACGCATGAACCCACGACCGATCCAAGTTCGTCTTGCGCTTCCCATCGTCCTGACCATGTTCATGGCGATGGCGGCGTATGCGCAGTCGCCTGTGGATCCGCAAGGGTTCTCACCGGTGGATCAGACCGTCGCGGATATTTCGCCCTTGTCGGCCAGCCTGCAATCGCTGCGACCTGATGGCGGCCCGCCACAGGGGTACAACCGCGTGTACACGCACCCGGATTATCCGGGCAAGTTCCTGCGGGTGAATGGCGCAGTCATTGTTGAATTTCAGGAGTCTGAATACGTGCAGACGGAGGAAGGTCTGTACGCCGAGTTTCCTCCTGGCGCCATTTACTGGATCGGCGGCAAGCCGGATTACCTCAAGCCGACGCCTCCGCCTGAACCGACATTGACGATGAGTCGGTATTTCGTGAACACCCGCATGAGCACGCAGGCGGATTCACTCGATGAGAAAGCCGCGCGCGAGCGTGCGGCCAATGAGCCATTCATCAGTCGCCGCCCGACCGTCTGGTCGGACGAGGTGTACCGCCAGCGCCGCATCGAGCGATGGCTGGAGACGGCGGCTGACGTCGCCGGCTGACGCCAGATTTGAAGAAACGTCCGCGTCGAATCACTTGATGGTGAAACAGCGGCCCCCGCATCCGGATAAACACCATGGCGTCGGCGCGATTGGTGCGCCGAGCATTGCGAGACTCATCTCTGACAGGGGCCACTGACATGTCTCGATTCGCATGGACATCGATCGCTTTTCTGCTCGCCGCGTCCGTCGTCCTCTCGGGCTGCATTGTCAGCGGCTCGCGCAAGATCAAGACGGAAGGCCGCTACATCGGCGATCAGACGCTCTCGATGGTCGAGCCGGGCACGACCGACCGGGCCTGGGTTCTGGCCGTGCTGGGCGAGCCTTCTCGGAAATCCCCCCTTCCGGACGGCCACACCGAGATCTGGGCGTGGGATTACAAGCGGGTGAAGCACGCGGACACCTCCGTGTTGATCGTTTTTGACGGCAATAAGCGGACGGAGACGTCGCAAAGCGTGTACGTCGAATTCGACGGCGACATCGTCCGACGCGCCTGGCGCGATCGCGCGAGGTAAGATCAACCGTTGCCCCGTTTTCGACTCACCGGAGTTCAGCCGGAGGATGAGACCATGGTTCGACGCGTTGCTTCCTTGATTGCGCTCATGACCCTTTGCGCTGTCGCGCTGGTGGGTTGCATTTCCAGTGGTTCAGTGAGCGAGTTTGAAGGCCCCAACATCGGCGACCGCACGCTGAGCCAGATCGAACCGGGTGAAACAACGCAAACGTGGGTGCTCGCCGTGCTGGGCGAACCGACGGAGCGGGCCGCCATCGACGATTCTGATGGCCCGGTCGAAGTGTGGAAATGGGTCCGCCGGAAGATCGTGACGACCAAGGGTTCCGCATTTGTGGTCTCCAGCCGCAGCAAGAGCGAAGAAGTGCGAACCGTCTACGTCGAATTCAAAGACGGCGTTGTCACTCGTGCCTGGCGCGACTAAGCCCGCGTCTCCCTGATCAACAATTCAAGCCGCAGCCAACCTGTCAACCGACAAATGAAGGAAGGCGCGGATCGTGCGCGCCGTGCTCCTCAACGCAAGGTGACTCGGCATGCGGATGAAATCCCCGTTCAAAGCAATGCTCCTCCTGATGTGCGCCGCGATGCCTGCGTGCGTCGTCGGCTGTGCGGATGACAGCGCATTCGCGTGGAGCGGCAAGAAAGGGTCGTTCGTGGGTGAAGAGTCGCTCAGCCGCATTCGCCCCGGCGAGACCGATGTCGAATGGGTGCTTGCCGTCCTCGGCCGCCCTGAAGAGCGTGAACCGCTGTCCGGCGGCGCCGAAGAGATTTGGAAGTACCAGTATCAGGCGGTGTCCAGCGGTGGCTCGCGCGCGTATCTCATCAACAGCCGCACCGAGAAAGGCGAAAACGCCCGGTACATCTACATTCAACTCGCCGGCGGCATCGTCTCCGATTGGTGGCGCGACTGACCCGCGGCGCGCCGGACGCCGGTACACTCATCGCTGATGACGACGGAGCGTCTGATTTCGCCTGCAAGTCGAGGACCCGACGAGGAGCAACTCAGTTTCTCGCTGCGTCCGCGCTCCCTTGATGAATTCGTCGGTCAGCGCGACCTGCTCACCCGCATCAGCATTGCCGTTCGAGCCGCACGGCAACGCGGCGAATCCATGGAGCACGTGCTGCTGCACGGCCCGCCTGGCCTCGGCAAGACAACGCTGGCGCACGTGATCGCCGCGGAAATGGGCGCTCGCGTGCATGTGACCTCCGGCCCGGCGCTGACGCGCGGATCGGACCTCGTCGGCGCCCTGACGCGGCTCGAACCCAACGACGTGCTGTTCATCGATGAAATCCATCGCCTTCCCGCGGCGGTCGAAGAGTTCATCTATCCGGCGATGGAAGACTGCCGCATCGATGTGGCGGTGGATTCCGGCATGCATGCGCGCACGGTGTCCATCACGCTCAAGCCATTCACCATGATCGGCGCCACCACGCGCGCCGGCATGCTGACCGCGCCGTTGCGCAGCCGATTCGGCATCGCGCACCACCTCAGGCACTACGACCCGGATGATCTGCTGACCATCCTTGAGCGAAGCGCTTCACTGCTCGAGATCGAGTACGAAATCGAATCGCTGTTGACCGTCGCTCGACGAAGCCGCGGCACGCCTCGCATCGCCAACCGGCTCTTGCGGCGCATTCGCGACTACGCGCAGGTCAAAGGCGCCGGAAAGATCGAATCGCACATTGTGGATGAAGCGCTCGCGCTTGAAGGCGTGGATCACATGGGGCTCGATGAACTCGACCGTTCCTACCTGCGTGTCATCGGCACGACGTACCAGGGCGGACCCGTCGGTCTTGAGGCCGTCGCCGCGAGCATGGGCGAAGACGCCGGCGCCATTGAAGGCGTCGTCGAGCCGTACCTGCTGCAAATTGGTCACCTGGCCCGCACACGGCGCGGCCGGCAATTGACCGCAGCGGGCGCTGAGCACGTCGGCGTCAGCCCCGCATCATCCGGCGCGCGCATCGATGATGACTCGCTGTTCGATTGAACAGCGAAACCCGGACGAATTATGTGATTTCCGTGATCTCGAATCGCTTGACGCCGCGAGGCGTGTTGACGCGAATCACTTCACCAACACGGGCCTTCATCATCGCTTCGCCCATCGGGCTTGAGGCGGTGACTTCAAAGACATCGTCATCCTGGATGCCCGTGGGCTCCCCCACGAGGCGATAGACGTCCTCGTCATCTGTATCGACTTCTTTCATCTTCACGGTCGCGCCGAGGAAGACGATGTCATCGGGGCGGGTGTCGCTGTCCACGACGCCTGCATTGGTCAGGCGATCTTCGATGCGCCGAATCTCCGCTTCATTCAGACCCTGATCCTCGCGCGCGGCGTGATACTCCGCGTTTTCCTTGAGATCACCCAGGGCGCGGGCTTCCGCAATGCGATTGGAGATTTCAGAGCGCTTGGATTTGAGCTCGTTGAGTTTCTTTTCGAGGGCGGACTTTTCTTCCGACGTGATGATTTCCATGCGTCAGCCCCTCCTTATGGCGCCATCGCCCGTGTCAGCAATGTGAGATTCGTGAAAGAAAGCCCGCGACGCACAACACGCCGCGGGTTTGATGTGATTCCGCAGAAACGATGCCCGATGATACGCGCCAGGCTCAGTTGTCGCCAAGAGCGCCGGCCACGCCGGGGATCTCCTCCGCCCCAACCGGCGCGGTGATCGACGACCCTTCAAAGTCGTCGCCGATCGGCTCGTACCGGCCGCCGAGATGCTCGGCGAGGAACGTCTCCGTCACGGCGAAGAACGCCATGTTGTTCTCCGGCCGAGCGAAGCCGTGACCCTCGTCAGGGAACAACACATACGTGACCGGAATGTTCTTCTCCTGCATCGCCTGAACGATCTGATCCGACTCCGCCTGCTTCACGCGCGGGTCATTGGCGCCTTGGCCGATCAGCAGTGGTTTGGTGATCGCATCGACGCGCGTGATGGGCGAACGCTCCGTCAGCGCGGCGCGGCCTTCGTCGGTCGAGATATCACCGACGCGATTCCTGAACATCTCAGCGACGGCAGCCCAGTACGGGGGAATGCTCTCAAGCAACGTCACCAGATTCGAAGGGCCGACAATGTCCACGCCACAGGCAAAGAACTCCGGCGTAAACGTCAATCCGACGAGCGTCGCGTATCCGCCATAGGAACCGCCCATGATCGCAACGCGTGTCTCATCGGCAATGCCCTGATCCACCGCCCAGTTGACGGAGTCGATCAGGTCGTCATGCATAGCGCCGGCCCATTCCTTGTCAGCCGCGTTGATGAATTCTTTTCCGAACCCGGTCGACCCTCGGAAGTTCACACTCATGACGGCGTAGCCGCGATTCGCGAGCCACTGGTGCATGCCGTTGAAGCCCCAGCTGTCGCGCCCCCACGGACCGCCATGGACAAGCAGCACCATCGGCAGCGGCTGGTCGGGCACACCGTCAGCGTCTTCATCAACGCCGAGCGGCAACGTGTAGTAATTCACGAGTTTCATTCCATCCCGCGCGTCAATCACAACCGGCTTCATGCTGGCCAGCTCGATGCCTTCCAGCGCGGATCGATTCGTAAACAGGAAGGTCGCCTCGCGCTCGTTGCGATCGTAGAGGTAGTACTGCACGGGCCCGTCGTCCACGACGTACGCGACAATCCAGTCCTCATCGTCCAGCGTGCGGCTCGTGATGTTGAAGTCGCCGTCCGCCACCGTGCGCAAGTAACGCCAGTCCTGCTCGATCGATCGATCGAGAATGCGCCAGTTCACGCGGTCGTAGTTGAAAGACACCGCCTGCACATGCTGGCGCGTCGGGTGGATCATCACGCCTCCCGCATCGGCAAGCGCGTGATCGGCGAGCAGCGTTTTCTCCCCCGACTCCAGATCAATCGCGACGAGCGCGGCGGTGTTTCGATCCGCACTGTCAATCATGTAGGCGATGCGACCCGTGAGATCGAGACCAATCGCCGCGGTGGTGAGTGAGTCTTCGGCGCCGGCGGTCACCAGCGGCGCCCATTCACCATCGCGATGCGTGTAGACATTGGTCCCGCCCGTCTGCGTAAATGTCTGCGCCAGGCGCACATTGAATTCATCATCCGCGACATACCCGGCGACGAAACCGCCATCGATGACCCCAGGATTCTCCTCCACGAGCGTCATCTCGCCCGTGCGGATATTGACGCGATAGAGGTCATGAAACTGCGGATTGCGGTTGTTCAATCCGATCAGAATCTCTTCCGGGTGCTTGCGGCTCGTGCGATTGA
>MRWG01001980.1_pt1 | contig 11418 bp, 12 predicted proteins | sample 1013341 | NCBI WGS metagenome assembly MRWG01 (sample SAMN06117577, study PRJNA244670) | biofilm metagenome | biome: Water; feature: Cathode Biofilm; material: Biofilm; isolation source: microbial consortium enriched at the cathode of a solar microbial fuel cell | place: USA: District of Columbia ... | reverse complement strand
ATGGAGAGACTGCGGGAAGTCGAGCGCGAGGTGGAGGCCGCCGGCGCGGACGTGATCGCACGAGCCATCGATGTCACCGACCGCCCGGCGATGAGCGAATTGATCGCCGACATGGAAGCGCACACGCCGCTCGACATGGTGGTCGCAAACGCCGGCATCTCAAGCGGCGCCGGCGCCGGAAGCGGTGACGGCGAGCTCACGCGCGATATCTTCGCCGTCAATCTGGCGGGTGTTCTCAATACGGTACTCCCCGCATTGACCGCGATGCGGTCACGAAAGCAGGGGCATGTCGCCATCGTCAGTTCCGTTGCCGGGTTCCGGGGGCTGCCGAGCGCCCCCGCCTACTCGGCCAGCAAGGTCGCGGTCCGGGCATGGGGCGAGGCGATACGGCCGGAGATTGGTCGGGACGGCATCACGCTCAGCATGATCTATCCCGGTTTCGTCGAAAGCCGGATAACCGACAAGAACGATTTCCACATGCCCTTCCTGATGAAGGCCGAGAGAGCGGCCCGGATCATCGCCGCCGGGCTCGAGCGCCGGAAACCGGTGATCGCTTTCCCATGGCAGATGGTATGGGCGATGCGCCTGCTGACCGCTCTTCCGGGACCGCTCTTCAATGCGATCGTCAGCCGCGCGCCCCGAAAGTCCGACTAGGGCCTTTACTCAATTGTCGCGCTGCAGTTTCCGCCATTTCTGGACGTTGCGGTTGTGCTCCTCCAGCGTCTCGGCGAACGCATGCCCGCCGGTCCCGTCGGCCACGAAATAAAGCGCGCGGGTTTGCGTCGGGTTGAGCACGGCGTCGATGGAGGCGCGCCCCGGATTGGCGATCGGCGTCGGCGGCAAGCCGTCGATCTGATAGGTGTTGTAGGTCGTTTTCGCGTCCAGGTCTTCGCGCGACAGAGGCCGCCCGAGCGGACCGGCGCCGCGCGTGATTCCGTACACCACCGTCGGATCCGATTGCAGGCGCATCCCCTTCTTCAGCCTGTTGACGAACACACCCGCCACCAGTCCCCGTTCAGCCGGCACCGAGGTTTCCTTTTCGACGATGGAAGCAAGGATGACCGCTTCCCTCGGCGTATGTACCGGTATGCCGGCATCGCGCGTCGGCCACAGATCGTTCATCACCTCGTCCAGCGACGTCTTCATGCGCGAAATGATTTCACGGCGCGTCTCGCCGCGATGGAAATGATACGTCTCGGGCAGCAATGTCCCCTCTGCAGGGATCTTTTCGATGTCGCCCGTCAACAACGGCTCGTCCTGCAACAGATCGACGATCTGAATGCTGCTCAGTCCCTCGGCCAGGGTGATCTTGTGCACCACCTGCTCACCGGACTTCAGAACCGACGCAATGGCTGCCGGGCTGGCGCCGGCCGGTATCCTGTATTCACCGGCCTGCAACGGCCGCGGATCGTCCAGGAAACGCACGCCGAAACGAAACACGCGGGCGTATCTGACCAGACCTTCCGACTTCAACTGGCGCGATATGGACGCGACCGAACTGCCGCGCTCGACAATGATGACCTTGTCCGCTTGCGTCAGCGAAGGCTTGTGATACGCCTTTTGCAGCCAGAAAAACCCGGCGCCGGCGGCAATGCCGCTGAACGCCATCAGCACCACGAAGAGAATGAACAGACGGCGCATCATGCCGCCGGCTTTCAGTCGACCTCGCGGAAGATCAGCGAAGCGTTGGTGCCGCCGAAACCGAACGAGTTCGAGAGCGCTGCGCGGATCGGCCGCTCACGCGGCTCTTTCGGCACGAGATCGATCGGCGTTTCCACCGACGGGTTGTCGAGGTTGAGGGTCGGCGGCGCGATGTTGTCGCGGATCGCCAGGATTGAGAAAATCGCTTCGACGGCACCGGCAGCGCCGAGCAAGTGACCGATCGCCGACTTGGTCGACGACATCGACATACCCTGGGTATGCCCGTCGAACAGGCGCTCGACGGCACCCAGTTCGATCTCGTCGCCGAGCGGCGTCGAGGTACCGTGCGCATTGATGTAGTCGATGTCGCCCGGGCTCATGCCGGCGCGCTTTAACGCCGCCTGCATGCAGCGGAACGCGCCGTTACCGTCTTCGGCCGGCGCGGTAATGTGGTGCGCATCGCCGGACATGCCGTAACCGACCACCTCCGCATAGATTTTCGCGCCCCGCTTCTTGGCGTGCTCGTATTCCTCGAGCACCACGACACCGGCGCCTTCTCCCATGACGAAACCGTCACGGTCGACGTCATAGGGGCGGGATGCCTTTTCAGGTGTGTCGTTGAATCCGGTCGAAAGTGCCCGGGCCGAACAGAACCCGGCCATGCCAAGGCGGCAGATCGCCGCTTCGGCGCCGCCCGCGACCATGACGTCCGCATCTTCCCACATGATAATACGGGCCGCATCGCCGATGGCGTGTGCGCCGGTCGAGCACGCCGTCACCACAGCGTGGTTCGGTCCCTTGTAGCCGTGCATGATCGAGACGTGGCCCGATACCAGGTTGATCAGGCTCGCGGGGATGAAGAACGGGCTCAGTCGGCGCGGGTTCATTTCCGCGTCCACCTTGATCGCGCCGCGGGCGATTTCGGGAAGACCGCCGATGCCGGAACCGATCAGAACGCCGGTGCGCCAGCTATCCTCGTCGGACTTCGGCTCCCATCCGGAATCCTGGATCGCCTGTTCGGCGGCGCACAGGCCGTAGACGATAAAATCGTCCATGCGGCGGCGGTTCTTGGCCGGCACCCAGTCGTCGGCGTTGAACGTATCGCCGCTGCCGTCGCCCGGCTGGATCGTCCCGGCAATCTTGGCCGGCAGGTCCGAAACGTCGAATCTGTCGATCGCCCGAATGCCGGAGCGGGATTCGAGCAGATTCTTCCAGTTATGCTCGGCACCGACACCAAGCGACGTAATCGCACCTATCCCGGTGATGACAACACGTCTCATTGAAAGCGCCCGTCTATAAATAGATTGCAGCCGTTCCCACTGTCATGGGTCACGGCCGCAGATCGGATCAGTTGCTTTGTGATTCGATAAAGTCGACCGCGTCCTTGATCGTCAGGATCTTCTCGGCCGCGTCGTCCGGAATCTCGATGCTGAACTCTTCTTCGAACGCCATCACCAGTTCAACGGTATCAAGGCTGTCGGCGCCCAGATCGTCGATAAAGCTGGCGCTTTCGACGACCTTGTCCTCGTCCACACCAAGATGCTCAAGAACGATCTTTTTCACGCGATCTGCAACATCACTCATTGTCGATTTTCCCCGATCTTTACGGTTTAAACTGTGGAGCTTCGCTCCCCGGCCCCAAGGCCCTCATGTAACAACGGTTTCCCGCCTGAATCCCCCGAAAGGTGGGGGTAACTAACATACTCTTTTCGGCATTACCAGAACGTTGGCGCGGAAAAACATCCGCTGCCGAAAGCCCTATATCATCGCCATGCCGCCGTTCACATGCAAGGTCTGTCCGGTCATATATGCGGCTTCGTCGCTCGCCAGATAAACGCATGCGGCGGCGATATCGTCGACGTTGCCGAGCCGCCCCACGGGAATACCCGCCAGAAGCTTGGATTTGACGTCATCCGACAAGACATCCGTCATCGCCGTTTCGATGAAACCCGGGGCAACGCAGTTGACCGTGATGCCGCGCGAAGCGACTTCCTGGGCCAGCGACTTGGACATGCCGATCATGCCGGCCTTGGAGGCGGCATAGTTGGTTTGCCCGGCGTTGCCGGTCGCACCGACCACCGACGTGATGCCGATGATACGGCCCGTGCGCGCCTTCATCATCCCCTTGAGGCATGCACGCGACAGCCGGAACGCGGCGGTCAGATTAACGTCCAGAACAACCTGCCAGTCTTCGTCCTTCATCCGCATGGCGAGTTGATCGCGGGTCAGTCCTGCATTGTTGACCAGGATATTGATCCCGCCCATCGCGGTCTCCGCGTCTTCGACGAGTTTCGCCGCGCCTTCGGCACTGGAAAGATCCGCCGGCGTCACATGCGTCCGCTCACCCAGTTCGTCCGCCAGCGCCTTGAGCGCATCCTCCCGGGTACCCGACAACGCCACAGTCGCCCCCTGGGCATGCAGTGCCTTGGCGATCGCGCCGCCGATACCGCCCGAGGCGCCGGTCACCAGCGCGCGTTTTCCACTAAGATCGAACATCATCATTCCTTTCGCTTGGCCGGGGGCTACAGGGTGGCCAGAAACGCTTCGATATCGGCCGGAATACCGATATTCGACGCGGTCAAATCCCTGTCGATTCGCCGAGCCAGCCCGGACAGAACCTTGCCGGCGCCGACTTCCACCATGGTGTCGACCCCCTTGTCCCGCATGGTCAGGCAGCTTTCGCGCCAGCGCACCATGCCCGTTACCTGTTCCACCAGCAGCCGGCGGATTTCCGCCGGATCCTCCACCGGCGCCGCCGTCACGTTGGCGATCAGGGGCACGCACGGCGCCGCAATATCGACCGCCGCCAGCGCTTCGGCCATAACATCCGCCGCCGGCGCCATCATCGGACAATGGAAAGGCGCGCTGACCTGCAGAAGCATCGCCCGCTTGGCACCCTTCTCCTTGGCGACCTCGACGGCGCGTTCGACGGCTTCACGCTTGCCGCTGACGACGACCTGCCCCGGCGCGTTGTCGTTGGCGTTCGCCAGCACGTCGCCACCGGCCGCTTCATCGACAACTTCCCTGGCCTGCTCGAGATCGAGGCCCAGAAGTGCCGCCATCGCGCCCTCGCCGACCGGCACCGCCTGTTGCATCGCCTTGCCGCGGGTTTTCAGAAGTCGGGCCGTGTCGGCAAGCGAGAACGTGCCCGCCGCCGCCAGCGCCGAGTATTCGCCCAGCGAATGCCCGGCGACGAAATCGGCAACCTCGGCAAGGTCGACCCCGCCTTCCGACTTGAGAACCGCCATCGCCGCCATGCTGACGGCCATCAGCGCCGGCTGGGCGTTCTCCGTCAATGTCAGGTCGTCGTCCGGCCCTTCGAACATCAGCTTCGAAAGCTTTTGTTCGAGCGCGTCATCGACTTCCTCGAACACCTCACGGGCGGCGGGAAAAGCATCCGCGAATTCCTTGCCCATACCGACGGCTTGCGATCCCTGACCGGGAAAAACGAATGCGCGGGACATCAGTGCCCTCCCATTGGCGGCTTGTTGTTGGTTTCCCCGCAAATTGGCCGCAGCCCCGTGGGCTGTCAAGCTTGGCCCAGTCGGCGCCGTAACACTTTATTACACGGTCGACATAACTCGTTTACGAAGTCGGCCTAGCCTCGTCCATGCCCAATTAGAACAACGGAGGCAAGGATGGATATGAACGCTTGGGACGAGATCGTCAGAAACGACGTCAATCAGGTCCTGAACAGGGCCAACGCCGCGGTCAACGACGCCGCGGGAATCAGGCCCTGGCCACCGATTATGATCCGCGATTTCATTCGCGCCTACGATCTCAGCACTCGCGAGGTCGACGCCGACGTCACGGTCGGTTACGTCGCCGATTACCTTTCCGAGACGCCGGGCACCTCCGTATCGGTATATGACGAAAATCGCAACTTCCTGGGCCTAGCCGTCGACGACGACGTGATGGCACTTATCAAGCGCGACGGTATCCGCGCTCTCGACTACCCCATTACCGAAGCCGTACAGCGCGGACGTCCCGTCTGCAGCATCACCGACAGCCCGATCGTCATTCTGCAGCAAATGCGGGACCTGGGCTGGGACCGGGTCGGCGTTTCCGCGCACGGCCGCGTGATCGGCGTGCTGCGCCGCCGCGACCTCGTCAAATTCGCCGGCAACTGATCACATCCGCACCGAAAGGCCGGCATCCACCGTCAAAGTCTGCCCGGTAATGTAGCTGGCGGCATCGGACGCCAGAAATACCGCCGCCCCCGCCAGTTCCGACGGTTCCCCCCAGCGCTGCATGGGAACCCGGCGGTCGATATACGCATTGACCTCCGGATCGCCGATCCACTCGGCGTTGGCCTCGGTCGCGAAGAACCCCGGCGCGATGGCATTGACGCGGATTCCCATCGGTGCGAATTCCACCGCATGGGACCGGGTCAGCGCCGCCATGCCGCCCTTTTCGGCCGTGTACCCAGGATCCCCCGGCCGCGCCAGCGGGCCGGCGACAGAGGTAATATTGATGATCGCACCCTTGCCCGTCACCGCCATGCCCGGCTGAACCAGCCGCGTCATGCGGTAGGCCGAGGTGATTCCGAAATCCAATAGCCGTGCGAAGGCCGCCGGCGGCAGATCGGGCGTCGCGCGGCGGTCGCGCATGCCGACGTTGTTCACCAGGATGTCGATATTTCGGCCGTACCCTTCGAACCACGCGGTCACCACGTCATCATCGATCATGTCGAGGGCCACGGCATCGACCTCGAGTCCGGCGTCCCTCAGGGATTTGGCGCTGTTTTCCACGGTCTCCCGGACACGGCCGGAAATCAGCACGGACGCGCCAGCTTCCGCCAGTCCGCGGGCGATTTCGAAGCCGATCCCGCGTACGCCGCCGGTGACGAAGGCATGCCGTCCGGTCAGATCGAACGGCCCATCGCGTGTTTCCCTGCTCATACACTTGTATTAGCCCCTCCGACCCCCGCGCCCAACCGGAAAATCGGCCCCGTAAGGTAACGCAAGCAAACCCTTGCAGGAGACGGGAAACTCTGTATATTTCGCCGCCTCGTTACTCCTTGCCGGGATTGGCCCGGCTATGCCCGGCCGCAAGCCGGGTTGAGACAAGCCGAAGGGAGCTAAAATATGCCCTGTTACGAAAGCGTGTTCATCGCACGCCAAGATATCTCTGCGTCCCAAGCCGAAGGGCTTACGGAGAATTTCTCGCAAATCATCGCAAACAACGGCGGTACGGTCGTCGGTACCGAAAGCTGGGGTTTGCGTTCGATCGCCTACCGGATCAAAAAGAACCGCAAGGGTCACTACGTCCTCATGAACATCGACGCCCCGGCGCCGGCCGTTCATGAAATGGAACGTCAGATGCGCATTCACGAGGACGTGCTGCGCTACATGACCATTCGCGTCGACGAAATCGAGGAAGGCCCATCGGCCATGCTTCGCAACAAGGACCGGGACGATCGTCCGCGCCGCGGCGACAGAGGTTCGCGTTACGAAGAATCCGACAAGGGGCCCAAAGAGGACAAAGACAGCAAGGAAGGAGACAAGGAATGAGACGTGGATTCTTCCGCCGCCGCAAGACTTGCCCGTTTTCCGGCACCAACGCGCCGAAGATCGACTACAAGGACCTGAAGCTGCTCGGCCGCTACGTTTCCGAGCGCGGCAAGATCGTCCCGAGCCGGATCACGGCCGTCTCCGCCAAGAAGCAACGGGAACTGGCACGCGCCATCAAGCGCGCCCGCTTCCTCGGCCTGCTTCCGTACGTCCTCAAGTAAGGCGCAGGCGCCCAAGCGGACCGAACGAGATGCCCTTCACCCCCATCATGGCGCTCAGCGCCGGAATTTGCAGCGCGGTCGCGGTGTTCTCCATCGTGTTCGGCTCTATTCTGGCGTTTCCGCTGTTCTATTTCGCGCCCTTGCCGCTCTACCTGGCAGGGCTCGGGATCGGCATGAAGGGGGTCGTCACGGCCGGACTGACGGCGGTATTCACGGCCGGGTTGATTGGTAACTCGTTCACGGCGCTGCCGTTTGCGTTCGTTTACGCGGTCCCGGCGATCATGCTTTGCCAGCTTGCATTGCGGGCCCAACCCGACAATGCGGGCAACGCCGTCTGGTATCCGGCGGGCAACCTGATCGGCACGCTGACGGCCGTCGGGGCCGTCGCCCTCGCGTTTTTCGCCATGATGGCCATCATGGATGAGGGCACCGGACCGTTGCAGGATGTCGTCGCAGGCCTGATCGGCACGGCGCTGGAACGGATGGGAGCGGAAATGCCCGCCGATACCCGTACCACGCTGGCCGGCAATCTTGCGCCGTACTTCCCCGGAATGGCGGTCGCAAGCTGGGTCGTGATGCATCTCGTGAATGCGGCCGCCGGACAGACCGCGCTCGTGAAATCCGAGCGCAACCTGCGTCCCAGGATCGCTTACGCTGACATCACGTTACCGGACTGGTGTTCCTGGCTCCTGGTCGGCGCGGGCGTTGTCGCCCTCGTAGTGCCGGGAGACTGGAGCTACCTCGGACGCAATCTCGTAATCGTGGCGCTTGTGCCGTTCTTCCTGCTGGGCATTGCCGTCATGCATACCTATGCCCGCAGGATCACCAACGGCACGTTGCTGCTTGTCGCATTTTACGTACTTCTCATGGTGCTGGGGTGGACCGCGTTTCTGGTCGCCGGCGCCGGTATTTTGGAACAATGGATCGGTCTGCGTAAGAAGCTCGGGCCGGTCAATGACCAGGAGAGTGAATAATGGAAGTCATTCTGTTGGAGCGTATCGAAAAGCTCGGTCAGATGGGTGACGTCGTTAAAGTCAGGCCCGGCTATGCCCGTAATTTTCTGCTCCCCCAAGGCAAGGCCCTTCGGGCCACAGACCAGAACAAGTCGCACTTCGATGCGCAGCGTGCGCAGCTCGAAGCGGACAACCTGAAACGCAAACAGGAAGCTGAAGCCGTCGCCGCCAAAATGACCGATATGAAGGTCATCCTGATTCGCCAGGCGGGCGACGCCGGTCAGCTCTACGGCTCAGTCACCGGCCGCGACATTGCCGACGCGGTTACCGAAGCCGGCGTGACCGTCAAGCGCGGCCAGGTCATCCTCGACACGCCGATCAAGTCGATCGGCATGCACGATGTGCGGGTCGAGCTGCACGGCGAAGTGATCGTCACGGTCACCGCCAACGTCGCCCGCTCGCGGGACGAAGCCGAAACGCAGGAGAAAACCGGCGCCGCCGTCCTGTCGCTGGCGCAGCAGGAGCAGATAGAAATCGAAGCGGAGGCCGAAGCCGCCGCCGAGGCCGCCATCGCGGTTGCCGAACAAGCCGGCGCGGTGTTCGAGGAAGGCGCTGCCGAGGACGCCGTCGCCGACGCCCAGGCCGAAGCCGAGGCCGCTTCACACGAAGACGAGGAAGCCGAGGCCGGCACCGAGGAAACCGGGGACGAAGACAAGTCGTCCTGAGTTTTGAGGCCAACGGTCGAAGAGACCTAGGGCGCGCTTTTCGAAGCGCGCCCTTTCTTTTTGCGGGGTTGTTGCCACCTCACGACATCCTCGAAAAAAGTCAACTGGACTTATTTTCCGGTTTTCCTCGTTATCCACACATATCCACATGAGCAATTTTTGCAGGTCCGAGTATGTTCCGGACCATGGTTACAAACACGGCCAATTCTACCGAGGACCTGGTCCCGGAAGACGACACGTCCGGCTTCGATACGCCGGCTTTCCGCCAGTTGCCGCGCAACATCGAGGCGGAACGCGGCCTGCTGGGGGCGATTTTCGTCGATAACCGGGCACTGGAGCAGGTCGCGGAGTTTCTGCAGCCGGAGCATTTCGCGCTGACCGCGCACGCACGCATTTTCGAGGCGATGCTGAAACTGATCGACCGCGGTCAGATCGCCGACCCGACGACGCTGCGGCCCTACTTCGAGGCCGACAACTCGCTCGAGGACATCGGCGGCGCGCAGTACCTGGCCCACCTCGCCGCCAGCGCCATCAACGTCATCAATGCCCGCGAGTACGGCCGTATCGTCTACGACATGCATCTCCGCCGAGAACTGATCGCGCTCGGCGAGCGGGTCGTCAACGACGCCTACGACAACGATATTGACCTGGAGGCGACCTCGCAGATCGAGGAAGCGGAGCAGGCGCTCTACGACCTCGCCACCACCGGCGATTTCGACGGCGGCTTCCAGCCCTTTAAGACCGCCGTGCTAGAGGCACTGCATGTGGCGGATATGGCGCACAAGCGGCAGGGCGGGCTCGCCGGTGTCGGAACCGACCTTATTAGTCTGGACAAGCTTTTGGGCGGTCTGCATCGATCCGACCTTCTGATCCTTGCCGGACGTCCGGCGATGGGCAAAACGGCGCTGGCCACCAACATCGCCTACAACGCCGCCAAGAATTTTCACGATACCAAGGGGAACGAAGGCGCCGTGGTCGGCTTCTTCTCGCTGGAAATGTCGGCGGAACAGCTAGCCGCGCGTATTCTGTCCGAGCAGTCGAATGTCTCTTCAGACCGCATGCGGAAAGGCGAACTCTCCAACGATGAGTTTCATGTCCTGGCCCAAGCATCGAACACATTGCACGAGATTCCGATTTTCATCGACGACACCCCGGCCCTGACCGTCAGCGCGCTCCGCACCCGGGCCCGCCGCCTGAAGCGTCAGAACGATCTCGGCCTGATCGTCGTCGACTATCTGCAGTTGATCAGCGGCAGCGCCAGATCCCGGTCCGACGGCCGTGTACAGGAGGTTTCGGAAATCACGCGAGGTCTCAAAACGTTGGCCAAGGAACTCGACGTGCCGGTGCTGGCGCTCTCGCAGTTGTCACGGCAGGTTGAAAACCGGGAAGACAAACGCCCGCAGCTTGCCGATCTTCGCGAATCGGGCTCCATCGAGCAGGACGCCGATGTCGTCATGTTCATCTATCGCGACGAATACTACCTGGAGAAAGCCGAACCGATGCAGCGCGCCGACGAGAGCGCCGAGAAGTTCGCGACCCGCCAGGCATCCTGGGAGGAACGGGTCGAGCGCGCCCGCGGCAAGGCCGAGGTCATCGTCGCCAAGCAGCGCCATGGCCCGGTGGGAACGGTGCCGCTGGCGTTCATCGGCGAGTTCACGCGCTTCGGCAATCTCGACGACCAGCACGGCGATTATTGACTTCGACCGACGACTGATCAGACTGCGGTGACGACGGGCAAAAGCAGGGTCAATTCGTGTCAGATCATCTCCATGCCGCCTGGCTGACCATCGATCTCGACAGGGTCGCCGCCAACTACCGTTTGTTGCAGGGAAAGCTCGACGCCGCCGGCGCCAGGGCCGGCGCGGCGGTCAAGGGCAACGGCTACGGCTTGGGGGCACGGCAGGTCGTGCGGTCCCTCGGCGCAGCGGGTTGTAAAGACTTCTTCGTCGCCCATCCGCACGAGGGCGTCATTGTCCGGGACGAGTTGCCCGACACCCGCATCCACGTGCTGAACGGCCCCCTGCCCGACGCCATCGACGAATATCTGCATCATGGCCTAATCCCGGTGCTGAATTCCCTCGGCGATATCGAGCTTTGGCGCAACGCGGCGAAGGCGCGCGGCACGTCCCTCGCTGCCGACGTCCACATCGATACCGGCATGTGCCGGCTCGGTCTCGACCTATCCGAAACCGAGACGTTCCTGAGCGCCGCGGACGAGTTGCTGGAAGGCATCGATCTCGGCCTGGTCATGAGCCACCTCGCCAGTGCCGACGTGCCGGACAGCGATCAGTCGGTCCGGCAGCTCGCGCTGTTCAAGGCGGCGTTCGAACGGCTTGGACGGGGCCAGGGCTCGCTCTGCAACTCG
>MRWG01002572.1_pt1 | contig 11432 bp, 12 predicted proteins | sample 1013341 | NCBI WGS metagenome assembly MRWG01 (sample SAMN06117577, study PRJNA244670) | biofilm metagenome | biome: Water; feature: Cathode Biofilm; material: Biofilm; isolation source: microbial consortium enriched at the cathode of a solar microbial fuel cell | place: USA: District of Columbia ... | reverse complement strand
TTCATGAAATGGATCTGGAAGGTGCCGACCACTTCTCCGCTTTCGGCAAGCGCAACGTAGATATCGCACTCGGGTGCGGCGACAAGCGCGTCAAATGCCGGGCGGTAGTCCTGCCAGTCGGCAAATTCCCTGTCCTTGCGAACACTGGTCGCCCCAGCATTGATGATGGCAACGATCTCGCGAAGGTGCTCCAGGCGGGCTTTTTCGATGGAAACGGTCGAGGCAATTGTGTCCGGCATCTTCGGTTCGCGCCTTTGGTCAAGAAAGATTACGGTCAGCGGCAGATTGGGCTCTCGGGCGGGAGCTTGGCTACGCCCCACCAGCTTGTCCGCCAGCCGGGCGGCTTCCACAAATGCGGCCAAGCGCCGGTGAGGTAGGTTGCCTCAAGCGCCTCGCCGGCATCCCAGAAGGCGACCTGACTGAAGCGCTCCATTGCAGACGTGTCCGGCTCCTTGTCCCCCTCTTCCCAGATGAAGAAGCAGCTTTGTCGCGGTGGCGTTCTGGCCGGAATGGCCTTGGTCACCAGCCGGGCACCGGGAAACAAGACCCTCAGATTGCCGCCGGTATAGCCATCATCGGCAATCAGTGTGGCGTCTGCTGCACCCAGGTCAGCCAGCGGTGCCTTCAGGTCCGCGTAAGGCTTCATGTGCCGGCACTTGCCGCCGCACCATGTCTTGTCCGGCGCGACCAAGCCCGGCACCCGGGCGAGAAAGGCAACCGCGACAACTGCCAGAACAACGGCCGTCAGCCAGCGCCATTGCTTTTCAAATCCGAAGCGTTCCAGGTCCGCAAACAGCCACACCGGCAGCAGCAGAAGCAGCGGGTGCATGTGCCGTTCCTTGACGTAGGTCGCACCGGTGATCGCAATCATCAGCGCCGTCAGCAGGACCATCAGGAGAACCGTGCGCCCGCACAGGCGCGCTGCGTCACTCACGGCAGGTGTTTCGGGCTTTTTGCGGCCAAGATAGCGCGGCCAGAACAGCAGGAGCAGCAGCGGAACCAACGGAACCGAGAAACCGACAAGTCCGAAGGCAAGTTTCCCGAGCCCCTCGCCTGCGCGCATCAGATGCGATGTTTCAGCACTGACGCCCATGGTGTCGGAGACCGACGCCAGCAGCTTCAGCCCTTCGCTGAAGATCCAATAGGCATAGGGGCTGTAGATCAGTGCCGCCGCGAAAGGCACCAGCAACAGGCCCGAAAGGCGCAGCCGGGTGCGCCATGCCGGGTCGCTGGCCGCCGCCAGGATCAGGGCAAGTACAAAAATCGGGTAGGAATGCTTGCCCAGCAGTCCGGCCCCGGCCGCCATGCCAAACAGCACGTAGTAGCCGAGCCGCTGTGCCTCCAGCGCCTTCAGGAAGAAGAAGGCGCTCATGGCGCAGGCTGCAGTCAACACCACCGTGTGGGTGACGCCTTCATGAAGGTTCCAGCCGAACTGGTAGAAGAGCGAATAGGAAAAGACACACAGGGCTGCAAGGCGCGTGTCGTGAATGGCCTTGCGTGCAATCAGAAACAGAAACAGCGCGGCAATCGAGATCAGGGTGTATTTGACGAAAAGCGCTGCCCAGATCGTGGGGCCGAACAATTGCTGCGCAGACCAGAGCAGCCACTCGTAAAGCGGCGGCTGACGCAGCATGTAACCGGGTTCCAGTGTCTGCACCAGAACGTTCTCGAACATATCGTCCGTACCAAGGACGGGCGTGTTCAACGCCCTCAGCAGGATATGCGCGAGCCCCCAAAGGGCGACGACGCCCCAGACCCCGAGGGGCATGGCATAAAACGGAGCCGGCCCTGTACCGGCGGTCGAACTGCGAAACATCATGGCAGGGGGATACTAGATTTTCAGAAGCCTGTAACCTCGCATTTTCCCTTGCGAAAACAAAAACGCGCGGCTCGACGCCGCGCGCTTCAAGCGTTCAGCCGGCAGGCCTTAAAGTGCAGGCAAAGGCGGCAGCGGCGTCTTCAGCCACTTCTCTGACAGCTCGCCCAGCTTGCCGTTCAGCTTCTTGTGCAGAACGAAAACGTTGACCCATTGCAGAAGGTCGATGTTGCCCGTCTTCACACCGATGAAAGACGGCGAATTGGCGATGATGAACTTGTTTTCCAGATTGAAGTCCGGGTTGTCATTGGAAATGCCCAAAGCCACCATGTTGCCGGTCACGATAACGTCGGCCTGGCCGGAAACATAAGCCGCAATGGTGGCGGCGTTGTCGCCAAACCTGATGATCTCCGCATCTTCCGGTGCATCCGCCGTGATTGCCAGATCTTCAAGCGTGCCGCTGGTCACGGCTATTTTCTTGCCGGAAAAATCCGCGATGGTGGACACCGCCACGTCAGGCTTGGCAAAGGCTCCGGAAAAGAACGGAGCATAGGCGTGAGAGAACCAGATCGACTTTGCGCGTTCCGGATTGGCGCCGAGCGTTGCAATCACGAGATCGGCCTTGTCGGTTTCCAGAAACGGAATGCGCTGCTTGGAAGTGACGGGCACCAGCTCCAGCTCCACGCCAAGGTCTTCCGCGATCATCTTTGCGACGTCGATATCGTAGCCTTCATATTCGCCTTCGCTGCCCAGCGAACCAAAAGGCGGAAAATTCTCCGGTGTAGCGATCTTGATCTTGCCGGCTTCCAGAATGTCCTTCAGCTCTGCAGATGCAGGACTAGCAATCATCAATGCGGCAGACACTGCCAAGCCTGTCAGCACCAAAATTTTTTTCAACATTACGCGACCCTCCTTCGGTTGTTCTTGAAGCGCGATTTGTCAGGCGGCGGCGGCAGCCCCGCCCTTGGACGATGTGGACCCGAGGCGCTTTTCAAGGCGCCGCGACCACACAGACAACGGAAAACAAAGAGAAAAATAGATCATCGCCATCAGCGGATAGATGACGAAGGGTTGGGTGCCCGGCACGGGCGCATTCGCCCAGCGCTTGCCGACCGTCATCAGGTCGTGAAAGCCGATGATATAGGCAAGCGACGTGCCCTTGATGATCTGCACCATGAAGCCGACCGTGGGCGCAATGGCCAGGCGAAACGCCTGTGGCAGAATGATCAGGAACATGATCTGGGCGAAGGTCATGCCCAGCGCCTTACCGCCTTCATGCTGGCCTGACGGTATGGCCGTCAGTGCCCCGCGCCAGACTTCGGCCAGGTAGGCGCTTGTATAAAGCGTCAGGGCAATGCCAGCCGCTCGCCACGGGTCAATCTGGATTTCGAAAAGATGCGGAATACCCAGCCCGAGCAGAAACAGCAGCATCAGCAAGGGCACTGACTGGAACAGCCAGGTGTAGGCGGTGAAGATCTTCCGCAATATCTTGACCGGCGAGACCCGCGAAGCGGTTACGCATGCGCCGATCAAGCCCCCACCGATGAAAGCGATCAGAGACAGATATATCGTGTATTGGGTGGCTTCCAGAAGCTGGAACAGGACGATGCCGAATGGTTTGCCAAGGATGGCGACGAAGGCGTCTTTCATCGAACCACCTTCCATTTGAACAACCGGTCATGCAGCAGCGCCAGGAGAGTTTTGAAACCCAGCGACATCAACAGGTAGATCACCGTCAGGGTGAAGAAGATCTCGAACGAGCGAAAATTCCGGCTGTCGATGAAGAGACCTGCCCATGTCAGGTCCGTCACGCCGATTTCCGAAATGATGCCGGTTGTCAGGAACAGGAAGATGAACTGGCTGTTGAGCGAAGGATACATGGCGGCAACGGCCTGCGGCAGGCACACTTTCACGAAGCTGAGCCAGCGCGGCAGACCGAGCGCATCGGCGGCTTCCGTTTGCCCCGCGCCGAGGGACGCCAGGCCCGCGCGCAGGATCTCCGCAAAATAGGCGGAAAAATTGATGGAGAGTGCCAGCAGCGCATGGGCCCAGAAGGGCCATTGATACCCAAGAAGCAGCGGTAAACCGAAGGCGACGAAAAACATCTGCACGATCAATGGCGTGTTGCGGATGAATTCGACATAGGCTGCCGCCAGTTGGGCAAGAACCGGCACCCTGTAGTGGCGGACTGCCGCCAGCAGCACGGCGAGGAGAAACCCCAGGATGCCGCCGCCGATTGTCAGCGCAGCGCTGATCAACGCACCCTTGGCGAGCAGCCACAAATATTCCGGATTCCGGTAGATCTCGAAAAATCTAAGGTTGGACATTGATACCAACCAGAGAAACAAGGCCGTGCTTCATCAAAAACTTCCAATGGTTCAAACCAGAGTTGGAAGAGCAAGGCTTGTGCCAAAGGAAAGAATTGCAGGCGTTCGCCGTGAACCTGCAGCTGAACTTAAGTGATGCGCGAACAACGGAGGCACTTGCCTCGATATTGGGCAAAATTACAAGGCAGTCCGACCTGACAACCAGGCATGACCGGTGGTCACCCAGATACCGAGCTAGCTAGAAATCTGATCAGGCACCGAGTTAAGGCTGTGCATCGTGCAGCTATCACGACTTCAAGGCCGCGGGGGATGCCTGGATGATTAGTCTGGACCGCTTGCCCTATGGACACTGCCTCGACGGATGCGACAGGCTTGCTGAATAGCTGTTATCGGGGCCGGTTTGCCATTGCCCTGAAAGCCTCGACACATTGGTCGGCTGCAGCAAGCAAGGCGTCCTCGCACACGCCATCACGGGCCAGAACCGACATTCCCGTTTGCATCGAGAAGAGCATCGTTGCCGCAGCTGCGGTATCGAAGTCACCGGGAAGTTCACCTTCCTCCTTTGCCTGCTCGATGCGTGCCTGCAGTTGGAGAAGATTGTTCTTCCGCATCTCACTCAAGCCCGCCGGAACGGACTGGTCCTCGGTGCAACTGTGTTGAGCTCCCAGTACGACCATGCAGCCAGGTGGTTGTCCAGCCATGCAATAGGCTTCTGCAGAGCGTGTCAGGAAGGTCCGGACCGCATCGAAAATTGAGGGGGCCTCGTCCAAACCGGTCCAGATACCGTTGTGATAGTTCTCGACGTAGTGAGCCAGGGCTTCGCGGAAAAGCTCCTGCTTGCTGCCGAAAGCAGCGTAAAGGCTAGGCGTGTTTATTCCCATGGCCGATGTCAGATCGCTTAGCGATGTTCCCTCGTAGGTCTTCGACCAGAAAACACGCATCGCCCGTTCAAGAGCCTCTTCCCGGTCAAATTTTCTCGGACGACCTCTCGTTGCCATTCAAACCCTTTCTGTATCGATCGATAAATAAATCACTTGACCCCTCAACACAAGCAGTCCATCTAATTTTGTATCAATCACTACAAAATAGGAATCGACGATGACATTGATTGGAAAAACCGCCTTCGTGACAGGGGGAAGCCGGGGCATCGGTGCAGCAATCGCCCGCAAGCTCGCCGAGAATGGAGCTGATGTAGCGATCAGTTTTGCGTCAAACGAGGACGCGGCCGCAGGGACGGTTGCGGCGATCGAAAAGACGGGCCGCAAGGCACTGGCCATTCGCGCCGACAACAGCAAGGCCAATGAGTTGCAGGACGCGATCAACAAGGCTGCATCCACCTTCGGAAAGATCGATATTCTGGTGAACAACGCCGGCGTCTTTCTCGTTGGCCCGGTCGACCAACTGTCCCTGGAGGACTTCGACACATCCCTGGCGGTCAATCTTCGTGCAGTGTTCGTTGCATCAAAAGCCGCGGTCACGCACATGCCGGACGGAGGCAGGATCATCTCGATCGGCAGTAATCTTGCCGCTCAGGCGCCCATGGCCGGACTGGTGGCCTATAGCGCAACCAAGGCAGGCGTCACCGGATTGACCCATGCGCTTGCGCGTGATCTCGGCTCCCGGCGGATAACGGTAAACGCCGTGCATCCGGGTTCCACAGATACGGACATGAACCCTGCCGACGGTCCGTTTGCCGACGTGCAACGGGCCCTCATGGCACGGCAAGCCTATGCACAGCCTGAAGAAATCGCCAATGTTGTCGCTTTTCTCGCCTCGGACGCTGCACAGTCTGTTACAGGAGCGGACTGGTTGATCGACAATGGTGCCAACGCCTGATGACAAGAGGTTCTTCCAAAGCCACAGCCCTGACAATCGGGCTGTCGGCACTAGTGCTGGTGGCGACGGAGTTCGTCGTCATCGGCCTTGCGCCTGCAATGTCGGCGCAGCTGGACATGACACCCTCGCAATCCGGCTGGCTGGTGACATGGTTTGCCATTGGCTCCGCCCTCGCCGCACCGTTCCTTTCCGCGTATCTGTCTGATACGTCTCCGGCGAAGGTGCTCGGCTGGATGATGCTGCCCAACTCCGCCAACCTGATATTGATCGTATTGCCGAATTTCGAGCTTGCCGCCGCTCTCCGGGTCGCTCAGGGAGCGGCATTGCCGGTCTACATCAGTTTCGCAAGCTCTCACCTCTCCCAGGTGTATGGCGCCGGCAAAGGCGTCGCGAAAGTTTATATCGGCGTTACGCTCGGTGTCGTCCTGGCGCCGTCTTGCGGAACATTCTTTGCAGAACGGTTTGGCTGGCAAACCCCTGTCGCAGGCCTTGGTTTGTTGTCTGTGGTTCTGCTGGTCGCCAATCTGAGGCTTCATTTGCCACCTTTCCAGGCAAAGACAGCCAGCGCACTTTCCCTGCTTCGCCGTCCATCGTTTCTCTGTCAGCTTTTCCTGTCTGTCTGCGTTTTCTCGGCAATGTTCGCTGGCTATTCGTATCTCACCAGCCTGTTGGCCAACGCCGGGCTTGAAGGAGATCAGATGTCCATCGCGCTGCTGGTTTTCGGTGCAGCCGGCCTCGCCGGGAACTGGGTCGGAGGAAGGACTGCCGACCATGCGTTGGCCGGAGCCATTGTCGTTCCTTTGCTTGTTGCGGGCGGAGCCATGGCCTTCGGCCTGCTGGCGACTGCTCCCGCCCTGCTTTTGACAGTCGTCCTGATTGCCTGGGGCATGGCCCACGCTGCCGGCTTCGTGCTGTCGCAGGTGCGCGTGATGACGGCAGGGCCTGATCACAAGAGTTTCGCGGCATCCATGAACATTGCAGCCGCCAATGTCGGCATTGCACTTGGTACCTTCGTGGGCGGATGGATGCTTGAAACGGGTGGCGTAGCCTCAATGAGCGCAACAGCAGCTCTGTTTGCAATACCGTGTATCGCAACGGTCATTTTGCTCGCAGCACTGCCCAAGCGGTTTCGCTCACCTACCCCGGAGGCCGCAGACCGGATCTGAACCAAGCAACCAACAGAACGTCACCGAAAACCTGTTGGCAACTGAACAGTTATGTCCACTGAGCTTCAGTGGACATTGGTCTGAAAGCTTGAAAGGGGCAGCCGGCAAGGAGGTCTTTCCGCTCAAGGCCGGAATGTAGCCAGTTTGTAGGCTGCGAAGGAAAAGAAGACGCCCAGCGTTGCGCTTATCCAGCGCTGACTGCGCCGATAGAAGCGGATGACGGGTGCGGTTGAAAACGTCACTGCATAGGCTACGTGCCCGATGATGGAAATTGCCGTACTCAGGCCAATCAGCAGCAGACCAACCCATAGCGGCGTGTCAGCGCCCAGGCCTATCCCGACAATCGCGATCCAATGCAGTGCTGCCTTCGGGTTGGTCATCTGAATAGCGAGCCCCTGCAGGAACAGATTGCGTCCCCTTGCACCGGTCACATGCATTGCGTTGGCCGGCCTTGAAGCCGCACGGAATGCCTTGAATGCCAACCACAACAGGTAGGCCGCCCCGAAAATCTTCAGAACGGTAACGGCCTGGGCATAAGCGGCAATCAGGGCAGTCAGTCCGCCAACCGTGAAAGTTGCCCATAGACCGGAGCCTGCGCCTACACCCAACGCGAGCTGGGTGCCGGACTTGCGACCGCGTTCCATCGACGTCCCGATGATGGCGAGGATGTTTGGTCCAATGCTGACGAAACCAAGAGAGAAGATGCCGAGAGCCAGAAAAAGGCTCGCAAGATGCTCGTTCATTGCCCCTCCCAGATGTGGATGGCATTACGTGCGCAGCAGCGCATCGGCCCGATCAGAGCACGCAACGTGCCTTCAGTCCAGAAAGGTCCAGGTATCCGCGCCATCGAAGTGACGCAGCCCGATGGCTTCGATGGTTCCAGGAGGTGCAAGCCGGAGGTTGACTGCCAACCGACCGGGAAACTCAGCCGACAGACTTTGCCAGTGGGTGGTGCAGCCGCAAGTGTTGCAGGTGTGGAAAGCCAGTCCCTTGTCGCCCCAGACGTAGCTGAGCGTTGCTCCGGGAGCAGCCTTGATCTCGATATCGCCAGCTTCGCCGTGCCCCCAGATGGTGCCCAGTCGGCGGCAGATGGAGCAGTTGCATTCAACGGCGTGTCGAGGCGGTGTCTTCATTTCGTAAGACACCGCCCCGCAATGGCAGGAACCGGTGATGGGCAGCTCGACTTTCGGCGCTGTCCCCTCACCGCTCATGGTCTTACTCCAGACCGATCTTCTGCTTCAGCATGTCGCTGACGGCCTGCGGGTTGGCCTTGCCCTGGGACTGTTTCATCACCTGGCCGACGAACCAGCCGAGAAGACCCGGCTTGGCGATTGCCTGCTGAACCTTGTCCGGGTTTGCGGCAATGATTTCGTCGACGATGGCTTCAATCGCACCAAGGTCGGTCACCTGCTTCATGCCACGTTCTTCGACGATCTTCGCCGGGTCGCCACCTTCGGTCCATACGATCTCGAACAGGTCCTTGGCGATCTTGCCGGAGATGACACCGTCCTTGATCAGATCGACGATACCGCCGAGCTGCGCCGCGGAAACCGGGCTGGTCGAAAGGTCCTTGCCTTCCTTGTTCAGGCGGCCGAATAGCTCGTTGATCACCCAGTTGGCAGCCAGTTGCCAGTTCGTCGACGAACGCCTGCGTGAACTCCAGCGGCAGCAGGTCGGGATCCGGGAAATAGCGGTAGTCATGCGCTTCTTCCTTGGAGCGCATGGACCGCGTTTCCCCCTTCACCGCGTCGAACAGGCGGGTTTCCTGATCGATGGAGCCGCCGTCTTCCAGAATGGCGACCTGACGGCGGGCTTCATATTCGATGGCCTGACCGACGAAGCGGATCGAGTTGACGTTCTTGATCTCGCAACGGGTTCCGAATTCACCGCCCGGGCGGCGAACAGATACGTTGACGTCGGCCCGCATGGAGCCCTGGTCCATGTTGCCGTCGCAGGTGCCGAGATAACGTAGGATGGTGCGCAGCTTGGTCAGATAGGCCTTGGCTTCGTCGGAAGAGCGCAGATCCGGCTTGGAGACGATTTCCATCAGAGCCACGCCGGAGCGGTTCAGGTCGACGAACGACATGGTTGGATGCTGGTCATGCAGCGACTTGCCGGCGTCCTGTTCCAGGTGCAGACGCTCGACACCGATCTCGACCTGTTCGTCCGGCATGTCGAGCAGGATCTTGCCCTCGCCGACAATCGGCTGCTTGAACTGGGAGGAGGCGCCGGAAAAGAGCTTGGCTTCGGACGTGACCTGGGCATGGACTTCCATACCGATCACGATTTCCCAATCGCCCGTCGCGCCCTTGATGAATTTCTTCGGATCGGGTGTGCGTACGTCGACAATCGTCATAGTCGTCAAAAATCCTGTTCGTTTTGATTTCGCGTCTGGTCAACCAGCTGGAAAGACATGCTGCGGCGCGAATTTGTAGCCGTTTGATGACCTAGTCGGGAATTGTCCTGGCTGCAAGGTTTTCCTTGCCTGAAGCGTCAGCTTTCGCACAGCAGGACGCGCCTTTCCTGTCTGCCTGCCTGGCAATCGCGCATTGCGAAGCGTTGCAACAAGCATCCGTGCCGTCACGGACGAGCGTAATGCCACCCCCGGCCTGATCATTTCCAGAGCCAGGAAGCACGACCAACACGCGTGCAACGGAAGGTCACAGTGGCAATTGCTTTGTCAGCGCGACAACACTCGGCCTTGCACCATCATTCCTGCGGCGGGTGCTTGGCCTGGCCAGTCCGCATGATGAAGCCGATAAGCACGGCGACCGCCTGATAAAGCTCGATCGGAATTTCCTGGTCGACCTCAATCTGCGACAGGGCCTCCGCCATCATCGGGTTCTGTTCAATCGGCACGCCAGCTTCCCGCGCAAGACGTTCGATCTGTTCAGCCATGGAGCCCGCGCCTTTGGCGGTGACAACGGGAGCGCCCTCGTTCTCATATTGCAGTGCGACCGCAAGCTTCTTCCCGGATTTGTCCTTTTCACTCATTGCCGGTTCCGTCTCACGATTGCCTGTCGATCAATGCGCCGTATTTGGCCGCTGTTCTGGGTGGGAGCCCCCGGATCAGCCGCAGTTCCTGAAGGTCCAGCCCCGCATCGGCAAAAGCGGCTTCCATGGTTTCGCGAACGGCGTTCAGACTGTCGAAGGTTTCCTTGCGATCCACCCACAAGCTGGCATAGGTACCGCCGCCGCGCAGACTGATGGCAGCTTCCAGCGGCCCTGTCGCGGTCAGATCGAGTGCAAACCGCAGCCGCCAGGCGGGTTCTCCCTCATCATCTTCCTGGTTTCCGGCCCCATCGCGGCCGACCTGCATTTGCATCACGGCCGTTTCATTGCCAAACGCGAGCGGCAGCTCAACCACAAGATCCATCGGACGGGACGCTGCGCGCGGTCCATCGTCCCTGGACAGTTTCGTATTGCTGAGCTGCGTCAGCCGCAGGCGCGCCAGGGCCGAATCCGTTTCCTTCAGAAGTGCCTGCAGATTTTGCGAAGCAGCTCCTGCCCAGAACCCGCTGCTGGTCTGTTGCGCCTGGCCTTGTGGTGCACCATGCCGGGATGGCGCCGGCGGCTGTCCTGCGGGGTGGGTGATTTCAGAGCGGGCACCCAACTGCTGAAGCAGTGCCTTGAACGACAAAAGGGCGGATTTCAAATCCGGCAGCGCGACTTGACCCTGCGGCTGCGCTCCGGAAGGCAGGGACAATTGTGCTTCGCGAAACTGTCCGGACAATCTTACAGCCTGTTGCAGATCCTGCGCGGTCGGTGCCTGGGCCGACGACAAGCGTAGACCAAGGATCTGCTGCATTGCCTTGACCACGGGATCCGGCAAAGAAACGTTCCCGCTGTTCTGCGCGGACATCAGGCTTCCTATCTGGGCGAAAAGGCTCCCAAGGCCGGCCTGCTGCTCACTGAGCGGTTGCTTCAGCAATTCGGCAATCTTATTGACCGGCTGCTGACCCACCGCTGGAGCCTGCGCGGTTGGGTTCGGGGCTCCCGCAGTCGGCACGGATGCACCAACGGATGCGGGATAAGTCTGAGGGATCGCCGTTCGCGTCAGGACTACGGGCTGTCCTCCAACTGTCTGAAATGCGCCGTTTGACTGCCCTGTGGCTTGATTGGGCACGCCTGTGCCAGGCAGGTTTGCAGCTGGAGGAGAAGCGGAGTTGGCACCAGCCCCCGCGGCGGTTGATGCCAATTGCGAGCCCTGGACAGGCGTTGATCCAGGCGGTCCCCCCGACTGGGGATTTGCCTGCACCGTGCTTGATACCGGCGCTCCGGCCCCTG
>MRWG01001978.1_pt1 | contig 11432 bp, 5 predicted proteins | sample 1013341 | NCBI WGS metagenome assembly MRWG01 (sample SAMN06117577, study PRJNA244670) | biofilm metagenome | biome: Water; feature: Cathode Biofilm; material: Biofilm; isolation source: microbial consortium enriched at the cathode of a solar microbial fuel cell | place: USA: District of Columbia ... | reverse complement strand
CGTATCGGACGGTTTGATCCTCAAAGGATCCTTCACCCTGGTTGGAAAAGAGGTAGTTGGTGAGGTTGGAGGAGGGCATTTTGCTGACGATATCCAGTACGTCCCGGCGCAGCAACCGGCCTTTGGCTTGCACGTAATCCTCCATGTAGTTGATAAAATCCAGGTTGGTGTAATCCCGGTAATAGCCGTTGGTAACGAAGAGGTCCTTCCACCCATCGTTGTTGTAGTCGGCCAGGAGGGCTGCCCAACTCCAATCGGTATTGGAGATCCCCGCAAGTTGTCCGATTTCACTGAAACTGCCTTCGCCGTTATTGATTTGCAACATGTTGCGCATGTATTGGTAATGGAACCCGCTACGCACATTGAGGTCGAATTTATCGTAATTATCAGGGGCCAGCAGGAGTTTCTGCCGGCGGTTGTCTTCCGGGAGCATATCCAGGGTAATGATGTCCTGCCACCCGTCGTTGTTCACATCCGCAATGTCGTTCCCCATGGAAAAATGGCTGGTATGCCCCAGTTGCTGGCTAAGTTGATTGTCGAAGGTCCCGTCCTGACGGTTAATATACAGGTAGTCGGGTACGGCATAATCATTGGAGACGTAAAAGTCGGGCCACCCATCGTCATTCAGGTCGGAGATCCCTATCCCCAGGCCGTAGGTAAGGGCAGACCCGCTGATGCCCGCTTGCACGGTGACATCGGTGAAACGCCCGTTGTGCTGTTGGTATAGCCGGATTCCCTGCAGGGGGTCGTCTTCTTTCAGGAATTCGCGGGTACTGGCTACATTGAGCACGGGCAGCGATTTGGGGTTATGGTTTAGCAGCACCATATCCAGGTCGCCGTCGCGGTCGTAGTCGAAGAAATACCCCTGGTTGCTGAAGGCTTCACTCGCCAGGCCGTATTCGCCTGCTTTTTCTTCAAAAATCGGGATCCCGTCCGCATTGTTCCCCATATTGATAAAAAGCTGGTTGGCCCGCTTTTGGGGAGGCAGGGCCCCGCTATAGCAGAGGTATAGGTCCAGCCTTCCGTCACCGTTGACATCGGCCATGCTGATCCCCGTTTTCCAGGGTCCGGGCCGGCCACTCACCCCTGATAAGTCCGTTATATCCCGGAAGGCCATGGCCCCTAGGTTCAGGTAGCATTTATTGGCCCCCATATTGGAGGTGAAATAAAGGTCTATGAGCCCATCCCCATTGAGGTCGCCTGCGGCCACCCCGCCCCCGTTGTAGAGGTATTCATACATGAGCACGTTGGCGTTGGGCCCTTCGACAAGCGTATTTTCAAAACGGATGTTGGAACTGTCGGGTGCTATGAGCGCGAACACGGGAGGTAGGTCCTCTGGCGGGTCCGCTTCTTCTGAAGATGGGTTTGGGTTACATCCAAGAACAAGGACAAGGAGGAGGGCAAATAGGGCAGGATGCCCATGGAAGACTGTTTTCATCGTAGCCCAAAAATATGGATTCTATCCCCAAGGAAGGGGATAGAATCCTGAAATTAAAAAACTAACTCAAATTAATAACCTGGGTTTTGGACCAGTTTATTGTTACGGTTGATCTCATCCCTGCTTAGGGGGAAGAAATACATCTTATCATCCCAACTGCGGGTTTCATTGTCGGTGTTGTCTACCACGTTATAGGTATAGTCATAGACCGTTTTGTCATGCCTGTAAGGGACCAGCGGGGTGGCGCCCGGTTTTAAGGTAGCCACGGGCCGCATCACTTTGATACCCCTTCCCAGGGTTTCCGGTGCGATCATCCAACGCCTGGCATCGAAAAAGCGGTGTTCTTCATAGGCCAGTTCCACCCTTCTTTCATTGCGATACTGATCGACCAGCGCGCTGCCTGATGCGGTCACCGCGGGCATCCCGGCCCGGAATCGGATCTTGTTCAGCCAGTTGATCGCTTCGCCTTCATCCCCGGTTTCCAGGCAGGCTTCCACGTAGTTCAGTGCGATCTCGGTGTACCGGATGAAGGGCCAGGGCACCACCTGTGCACTCGACTGGTTGTCGATCACTCCGGGATCGGCATCGATAAATTTGCGCACGTAATACCCGGTGCGGGAACCGTTCCAGTTTTCAATGGGAGAGTCCCTTGTGTCGATACCGGGGATCACACCCCCGGAACCGTTGGCATAGGCGCCGGTCTGTATCTGATCATTGGGGTCCATGCCGGCCACGTCGCTGGGGCGTGGTTTCCAGTCGGCCCCGTCATACAGTATGGTGGCATAGAGCCTGGGGTCCCTGTTGGCATACGGATCGGCCGCGTGGGTGGGGTTGTTCCAATCAAACCTGGAACCGTCCATCATTTCATAGTCATCTACCAATTGCTGGATGGGGGTGTTCCCGGCCCAGTTGTGGTATCCATTGGGGCCATTGTTGATGCCCTGGTGGATCCCCCCGAGGGGCCAGTTGCTCTCTTCTGTGAACAGCGGGGAGTGGGTGCGTTCAAACAGGAGTTCGGCACGGGCGGCGGCATCGCCCACAGCGCTTCCGCCTCCCATGGCTATAGACAGGTAGTTTTGATATCCTTCCTGGGCAGAAACCGGGCCTGTAAGGTCTAGTTTGTAACCGCTGGTAGCGTCTAAAAGGGTTTTCGCAGCCACTTTGGCCGCATTCCACCGGGCCATCCGGTCCCCGCTTGGGTAGGCAACCAGCTCGATGTTGGAGTAGCCCGCATGGGCGGTTGAATTGGCCGCCGCCGTGGGGCCGTCACGCAGGTCACTCGCAGCATAGAGGAGGACCCTTGATTTCAACCCCATGGCGCTCAGTTTTGAAGCGCGTCCAGGGGTTTCTGGCTGGCCGTCCAATAGGGAAATCGCCTGGTCGAGGTCTGATATGACGAAATCCACATTTTCGGCATAGGTGCCCCTTTCAATGGAATAATCCTCGTTAAGTTCGTAGGGACGGTCTATCAGGGGGGCGCTGCCGTAATACCGCATCAGCTGGTGGTAGTAATACGCCCGCAGGAAATAGGACTCTCCCAGCAAACGGTTTTTAAGGTCGGCGTCGTCAAAAGTGGCTTCGGGCAGTTCCTTGATGGCGATGTTCGCCTGGCGGATGGCCAGGTACAATTCTTCCCATTGGGGAACAATCCTGTCGTTTCCGGTTGTCGCGGCGGAAAGGGACCCTTCCGTGATCACGTTGATCCCACGCCCGGAGTGCGTAAACATGGCTTCATCCGTGATAGAGGCCAGGCCTTCTTCCTCAAAACCGCCATAACCCAAGTAAGAATACACGTTAAATACAAAGGCTTCAGATAAAGCGCCATCAGCCCAGGTAGCATCCGCTGAAATTTTGTCCAGCGGCTTGGTGTCTAAGAAATCTTCGGCGCACGATAACGGCAGCAAGGCTAAAACCGCAACGGCATAAACTAATAGTCTTCTTCTTTTCATAACAAAAAATTAAAATTTTAAGGTGAATCCTGTGTTGATAATCTTGGCCTGGGGATAGAACTGCCCATCGGAAACCTCGGATTCGGGATCATAGATATCATTTTTAGCCCAAGTTACTAAATTTAAACCACTTACGTAAACGCGGAATTGCGAAAGGCCAAAGGGTTCGAGCCACTTTTCAGGGAAGTTATAGGCCAGTTGAATGTTCTTCAGCCGGATGTAATCCTTGCTGAACAGGTAGTAGGTATTGTTGCCAAAACTTCCACCGGTATAGTAGGTGTCTCCCCTGCTGGCCAACCTTGGGTGAACGCTGCTGGGGTTGTCTATGCTCCAGCGGTTGTCAAAGCTGTATTTGAGGAAGTTCCCAATGTCCCCGGATTCTGTTTGGATGGGCAGGGAGGCCCCTGTGGCGCCCTGGAAGAGGACCGCCAGGTCAAAATTCTTGTAAGAGGCGTTAAAGGTGGCTCCGAAGTTGAATTTGGGTACGATACTCTCATCCAGCCGAACCTGGTCGCGGTCATCAATCACCCCATCGCCATTGATGTCCTTGAATTTCATGTCACCGGGCTCCAACTGGGGTTTTACGTTACTATAATCCAGCGTATTGGCGGCAATGTCGGCTTCATCGCGGAAAACACCATCGTATTCATATACGAGGTAGGACCCAATGGGCTTGCCTTCCTGCAACTGGTAGGAGGGTGCCCCGGGGATCTCATCGAGGAACACCACCGTATTTTTGGCGAACCCACCATTCACGCCGGCATCCCATTTAAAGCTGTCTTCATCGCCTCCGAAATAATTTAAGGCGAACTCAAATCCTTCGTTGTCTACTTTACCGGCATTTACAGGCGGCAAAAGATCGGCAATTCCGGAAGAGCCGGGGGTAGAGCCCGTTTTCTGGATCAGGATCTGGTCCCTTTTGTTGAGGAAGTATTCAAAGGTAAAGCTCAGCTTGTTGTCCAGGATGATCCCATCCAGTCCAAGGTTAAAATTGTTGGCGCGTTCCCAGGTAAAGCTGGGGTTGGCGAGGATGGTTTCCTGGAGGGTGGTCACCACTTCCCCGTTGATGGGAAACGAATCAAATCCGTAGGTGGAGAGGAACGCGAATTCCTGGAGGGAGTTGTTAAAGAAAACCTGGTCGTTCCCCATCTGCCCGTAAGAGCCGCGTAACTTGAGGTAGTCGATACCTTTGACATTGAACCAATCTTCTCTGGAGATGTTCCAACCTGCCAGGACCCCTGGGAAGAAACCAAAACGGTCTGCTCCCGGGAAGATATAAGATCCGTCATACCTCCAGATAAACTCTGCCAGGTACTTTTCCTTATAGTTGTACTGGACGCGTCCGTAGTACCCAAGGCGGGTCCTGTTAAAGGCACGTCCATCGGTGTCCTGCTGTTGTGAACCACCGGCAAACAACTGGTCGACTGCGGGGGAGATAAAATTCCTTCGGAAGGCCGAAAAGAACTCCCCCTGGAACGTTTCACGGGTAATCCCCGCCAGGATATTCACCGTATGGTCTTCGGCAAAAACCCGGTCGTAATTAAACAGGGCTGTAAGGTTGGTATTCAGGATATTTTCGGAGGACTGGGTCAGCCGTGGGTCTGTAAAGTTGGAGCGGATGGCCCCTTCCAAAACGGGGACCCCCGTATTTATATAATTTTCCCGATCCAGGTAATACAAGGTCCAGGGTGTTTCCCAAAGTTTTTGGCGTCTTTGGCTTTGGTCAATCCCCGTAAGGAGCGTCAGTTTTAAACCATCGATCCAGGGCTGGGTAATATCTACCGACCCGGTAAACTGCAAATAATCTGTTGGTTGCTTGTCATAGCCCGTGGCGTTCGTAGTTACCACTACCGGCTGTTGCCCGTTTTCAATATCAGGGCCTGGTAGCCCATTGGGCCAGATAGCTGGTTCATTGGGCCTTCCACGCATCAGCATCCTGAAGATAGCTCCGGCTCCCTCCGTAGGGAACCTTCGGTCTTCCTTCCTGTAGGCAAAGCCTAATTTGGTACTGATGTAATCATTTACCTTGACATCGGTATTGATCCTGAAATTGTATTGTTGGTACCGGTTGGCAGAATTCCTGTAGTAGGCATCCTGGTCGGTATATCCGATGGAGGAATAATATCGTACATTCTCGGTTCCGCCATTGACCGCTATGTTGTGGCGGCTTTGGTCTGCCCAGTCCTTAAAGGTGTCCCCAAACCAATCCGTATCGGGATACAGCCAGGGATCCAGCCCCTCGGCGTGCCCGCGAACGGTTTCGGGCGAGAAGGCCGCGTTGACCGTTTCCCCTGAGCCGGGAATGGTGTAATTGCCGTTGGCTTGAAAGGAGTCCCATGCGGGGGCCCATTCATTGACCGGGATATTGCTGTTAAAGATGGCCAATTCGTTCATGATGGTCAGGTACTCTTCTGCATTGGACATTTTGGGTACCCTCGTAGGCCTGGCCAAGCCAAAATCGGCCTTATAGGTAACGGTTGGCTTCCCTACCTTCCCTTGCTTTGTGGTCACAATCAGCGCGCCGTTGGCGGCCCGTGCCCCGTAAATGGCAGCAGAGGCATCCTTAAGTACGGAAATGTTCTCAATATCTTCCGGGTTGAGCCGGCCTATGCCTCCATCCCTGTCGGGTATCCCGTCTATGACGATGAGCGGGCTGTTGTTACCCAGGGTGTTTGTACCCCGGATGCTGATGCTCGATTCGTCGTTTCCTGGCTCCCCACTGGTTTGGATGATCACCACCCCGGGCAGGCGGCCTGCGAGGGAGTTGGAAACGCTCACCGCCGGGGAGGCTTCCAGCACCGGTCCCTGTACTGCGGTGACCGCACCGGTGACCGTTGCTTTTTTCTGGGTCCCATATCCCACTACCACTACTTCATCCAGGGCCGCAACGTCCTCGGCAAGGGCCACATTGACGGTGCTCTGGTTGTTTACCGGAACCACCGCGGACTTGAAGCCGATATAGCTAAACCGCAGGCTGGTAGTGCCGCTGGATAGCCGGATGGTGTAGTTCCCGTCAAAGTCGGCCACAACGCCGGTTGTGGGATCGTTTACGTCTACGATGGAGACCCCGGGCAGGGGCATGCCATCAGAGGCCGAAGTAACCGTACCGGATACATTCAGTTCCTGTGAATACAGTACTGACATCACAGAGCCGCATAGAAAAAAAGCAAGGGCAATTGTTAGGGTACGGAAAAGGGTGTTTCCCGCCCATAGGTTGGCTTGGAATTTCATGAGTGTAGTTAGTTAGTTAGTTTATGTTGTTCCAAAAATATAAAACGAATTGGAATAAGCGTAAAATTTACCGTTAAATATTTAACATAAGCTTACCGGATTTGTGTTACCGCTTCAAAAAGCAAGGTTCGGCATTAGTAAAAAAGGCCCGGGCAGGATTTATTTAAAGATGCGCAGCAAGAGTGCTTTTACGAAATCCTTTTTGGGGCAGGCCCAAATGACCTTCAGGTCTTCCCATGGGGAGGTCTGTTCGTCCAGGAACTTCAGGATAAGGGGGGCGCTCCGGCGACGGAAGAGGGATTCAAAAATAGGGGCACCCCTATGGTTCTCCCGGTGCAAGATGTCCAGTAACAGGAGGTCGTACCACCAAAAGCGGTTTCTCCGGCCAAAGGCTGCCAGCTTTTGGCTTGATTTGAGGTGGGGGATTAAAGCGCGTATGTTCCGATGCGTATTCATAAAGGTATAACCGGTACTGGGTTTGGCCCAGCCCCCGGCCGTACCTATATGCAGGATACGGTCGGTATTGGAGGCCGAAAACCGGTAACATGTCATGGGGATCCGGCCCTTTTCCTTTTCGAGGACCTCGTACCGGTCACAGTGCAACCTATGGCGCATATAGTGCGCGATGGCCGCTTCATACGACACGTCTTCCAACAGCTCGGCAGAGAACAGCGTATATTCCACCAGGGCTTCGTGTTCGGAAAATGGCAGTACATACATGAAACGGGTATTTCCTTGCTGAGGGATGGAGAAGTCCATGAACGTGGCACGTCCAGCATCAAAAACCGGGGTTTCGGTACGGACAAACCAGCCCAGAAAGTGTTGTTGCAAGACCGGGTATTTTTTTTGCCCGGCAACAGTTTCCCAGGAAAACAGGCTGTTAAAGACACGGCCGGCCCAGTAATCCCCGCCCGTCGTCTGTACCAACACCCCATCACCCTCTTCCCTGACCACTTCCACCGCCTCCCGTTGCAGGGTGACATTGGGGTAGTTGGCAAGGCGGGCGTGGTATTCCCGGTAAAAATCGATGCCCCGTACCATTTTATACGTGTAGGGTGCCATGGGGAGGGTGGCATTATAGTCTTTGCCCCCAAAATGGAGCCGGTCCCAGGAGGCGTGTAAAAAGGAGTCAAAACTACCGCTGCCGGCTTCCCAGAAGCACCAGGTGCGATCGTTCTTCTTTTTGGGTTCTTTTTCGAGCAGGAGGATGGATTGTTCACGGAAGTAGGGGTCTTTCCCCAGGGCATCGGCCAGGAGCAACCCCGCTGCGCCGGCACCCACAATAATCATGTCATACGAACGCATATCACCGGCTTTAGCAGTGTTAAAAGTACAAAGAACCGCGCAATTCTTCAGTCGATCCGGTACCGGAGGCCAAAGAACCCCCGAATTCCCTGGTTGGGCCCAAAGACATAGGAGGGGTCAAAGGTAAGGGCATAGGGGTTGTCTGCCGTGGCAATGGCATTGCCCTGGCTGTCAAAGGTCACTTCTTTGTCAAAAGGGTCGTTGGCCCGGGCAATGATAAAGGGGTTACCCCGGTTGGGCGTCCAGTCCAACAGGTTTTTGATCCCGCCATAGAGTTCAAAGTTTTCGATGCCCTTGTAGGTAAACTGTATGTTCTGAATGCTCCAGGTAGGTGAAAACTCCCTCCTGGGATCCAGGTCACCCAATAGGGGAAGGCGCATGGGGCCGTAGAGGTTTCCGGTATAATCCACCGACAGCCGGGCCGCGTGAAATTCATAGGAGATGTTCCAGGTCCCCGTGAATTGCTCGGTGAGGACCTGTCGCCGGGTGCCCCCGTCCTCGGTATTGCTCACATCCTGCAGGGTGGCCCCCAGCAAGAGTTTGAGCCCGTTGGGGAAGGCCATGTCCAGGTTGGCGCTGAGACCACGGGAGACCGATTTCCCATTGAGGTTGTCGTAGAGGATCAGGTTGGGGTCTGTATCGTAATCCGGGAGGATGATGTTGGTGAAATAGGTATAGAAGGCCGAAGCATCGATCCCCACGAAAAGGCCGTTGTCCGCGTAGATCTTTTTCAGGTAGTTGAGGTTGACGTTCAGGACACGCTCGGGTTTGAGTTCCTCGGCGATCACCACCTCCCTGGCCCCTGTAAGCGCGGCGTGCTCCTCGGTAAACAGGTTCACCACCCTGAAGCCGGTACCGGCGTTCAGGCGCAGGATGTCGTTATCGGTAATTTTCCAGCGGTAGGCGGTCCTTGGAGTGAGGATGTTGCCATGCCTTTGGTCATAATCATAGCGGAGCCCAAGCAAGAGGGAGTGTTTTTTGGCCAGGGTAATTTCGTCCTGGAGAAATATGCTGGGGATCCAGACTTCATCCGGAAGGTTCCCATTGGCATCAGCCGTGGCCGTGGTATTGTCGTCATAATAATTGTACCGCAGCGCAGTCCCCAAAAGCAGGTCGTGTCCCCCCAGACTTTTGTCCCAGGTGAGCTGGCCAAAGCCAATGCGTTGGTCAGCCAGGTAGGGGAGGTCGCCATAGACCGAATTCTGGTGGTGGTCGTTGTAAGAGAGCGACAAAAGCATTTTTTCTTCCAGGGGGAGCTGGTATTTGCCCAATACCTCCCAGCGCCGGGTATAGATACTCTCGCCATAGATTTCATCACCCCCGCGAAACTCAGGGGTCCATTGCATCTCGCCCCCCCACCGGTCCTCATAGAAAAAGCGGCCGGCCAAAGAGAAGATACGGGCATGGGCCCTTTGAAAGTTCCATTTCTGGAAAAGGGAGATCCGTTCCTGCAGGGTGAGGTCGGTAAAATTATCGCCATTGTTGTCTACAGGCTCGTCATAATTGAAGTAGTTAACGCCCAACAACAGATCCGTACTTTCCCCTATAGTGGCCTTGGCGCCAATATCCAGGTTGTATTCGCCCCAGCCGGTCACAAAACCATCGGCAAAAAACTCGGGGGCGCTCAGGCTGTTTTTGGTAATGATATTGATGAGCCCACCTACCGCCTCGCTGCCGTACAGGGTAGAAGCAGGCCCTTTTACGATCTCGATCTGCTCAATGAGCGAATTGGGGATGCCCGAAAGGCCATAAACCGTCCCCAGGCCGCTCACTATGGGCATACCATCGATAAGGACCAGGGTGTAGGGCCCTTCCAGCCCGTTGATGTGTATGTCTCCGGTATTGCAGACATTGCAATTGATCTGCGGGCGTACGCCGTTGACATTCTGCAGGGCTTCAAAGATGCTGGCTGTCGGGTTCTTTTTAAGGAAGGTGGGCGAATATACCTCTACGGGCACGGGGCTTTCCAACCTGCTCACCGGTTTTAGGGTGCCGGTGACCACGGTTTCTTCGAGGTTTTCCGCGGCCGCCATCAATTCAAGGGCCAGGGTAATGGTTTCATTCCCGGACAGGGAGATCGACTCCCGATGCGGTTGGTAGCCAATGGCCGAAGCCACCAGCATATAGCGCCCGGGCGCCAGCCCTTCCAGGACAAAGTGGCCGTCCTCGCCGGTGGAAGTCCCTTGTTGGGTGCCTTTAAGGTAGATATTGACAAAAGGGAGGGCTGCCCCGCCTTCCTCGACTACGCCACGGATAGAGGCCTGTTGGGCCTGCAGGGGGCCGCAGAGTAGCATCAGGGCGGTAAAAACAAGGATACGAATCATTTATGAGTTGTGTAAAATTATATTTAGACAAAACTAAAAATTTGTTTTTATAAATAAAAATGTATTTTTGCCTAAAATCAAAAAGTGACCCATTCAGAGGAAAATTACCTGAAAGCCATCTTTCACCTGGGGAGGCAGGGCACTTCGGCCATCAGCACCAACGCCATAGCCGAGCAGATGGACACCAAGCCCTCCTCGGTTACGGATATGGTAAAAAAGCTGTCCGAAAAAGGATTGGTGCACTACAAGCGGTATCAGGGGGTTTCCCTGACCGCGGCAGGCAGGGCCAGCGCCCTGGCCATTGTGCGCAAACACCGTCTATGGGAAGTATTCCTGGTAGAGAAGCTCAATTTCTCCTGGGACGAAGTACATGAAGTGGCCGAGCAGTTGGAGCATATTAAAAGTGAAAAGCTCATCGACCAGCTCGACCGCCTCCTGGAATTCCCCAAGTACGATCCGCATGGCGACCCCATCCCCGGCAAGAACGGGGAGTTCCAGGAGCGGGATAAGCAATTGTTAAGCAAGTTGCCCCTCCGGGCGGTCGGGGTCTGTGTAGGCGTGAAGGATTCCTCTGCCGATTTCCTGAAATTCCTGGACAAGAACAACATTGCGCTGGGAAATGAAATTGAGGTCCTGGACAGGGAAGCCTTTGACAATTCCCTGCACATCCGGGTGGGAGACCACCAGTTGCGGGTGTCGCACCAGATCGCATCCAACCTATTTGTGAAACCGAACGAACACTGATGGAAGACATAATCCTTTATTTTGAACAAATTAACCCCGTACTCGCCGCCTTGTATGCCACCCTGTTTACCTGGGGGCTGACGGCGATGGGGTCTGGCCTTGTGTTTCTCTTCCGGGGCGTGAATCGCGCCGTCATGGACGCCATGCTTGGATTTACCGGGGGGGTGATGGTGGCCGCGAGTTTCTGGAGCCTCCTGGCACCCGGCATTGAAATGAGCCCGGGCGAGGGCTTTATGAAAGTGGTCCCGGCAGCGGTAGGATTCCTGCTGGGGGCCCTGTTTATTTTTGGCCTGGACAAGGTGTTGCCGCACATCCATATAAATTTCAGGGAGTCCGAAAAGGAAGGGATAAAGACCCCCTGGCGCAGGACGACCCTGCTCACCCTGGCCATCACCTTGCACAACATCCCTGAAGGATTGGCGGTAGGGGTGTTGTTCGGGG
>MRWG01001977.1_pt1 | contig 11436 bp, 9 predicted proteins | sample 1013341 | NCBI WGS metagenome assembly MRWG01 (sample SAMN06117577, study PRJNA244670) | biofilm metagenome | biome: Water; feature: Cathode Biofilm; material: Biofilm; isolation source: microbial consortium enriched at the cathode of a solar microbial fuel cell | place: USA: District of Columbia ... | reverse complement strand
GCCGGAGCAGTGTTTGCCGCCAGCTTTTTCCCTGCGATCTTTGGGGGGCTCTACCTGAAATGGGGGACCGATCTGGGTGCGTTGGCATCTATGGTGGTGGGGATGCTTACCAATATCGTGTGGCGGTTCGCCCTGCGTTTCGAAATACCGGGCCTGGAAGAGGTACACGAGATCATTCCCGCCTTCCTGGTATCGCTTATCACCTATGTGGTGGTAAGCCTCGGCAGCAAGGGGCGCAGGCCCGATGCCGCCCACCTCTCAAGGATCTTTCTGCCCTGACAGACACCACAAAATCTTAAAGTGCTGTTAATCAGTGGTAAAAACTTGTATTTCTCATATATTTTAATATCTTGTCAGGTATGGTAAAAGTAGATAAAGAAGAGAATGCCAAATTTTTGGAGAAGTCGATCAACCACCTTAAAGCCCGCGGCTTTAATGATATTAAAGCGGACCTTGAAGGATATGAAAGTCCTAAGTCCTACATGAGAAAAGCCAGTGGCAATGTGGTAACGCCCGATATCGTCGCGACCAAAAATGGCAGGAAATATTTTTTTGATATTAGCCTGAAATCCGATAAGCCCAGGTTGTTGAAGTCCAAGTGGCTGTTCCTGGACACCTTGAGCAGGATGAATTCCAACCGTTTCCGGATCATTACCACCCGTGGACACTATAAATTTACAGACACCATGCTTCAGGATATCAACCTATCCAATAAGACCCCGATAAAGATTTAAAAAAGCGTGAAAAAGAGCCTATAAGCCGTCCTCAGAGACGGCTTTTTTAATGCCGTACCATCTTTATGTGTGGGATGCCGTCTTCCAGGTATTCCTCTCCGGTTTCTACAAACCCCAGTTCCCTATAGAAATTTACTAAATAACTCTGGGCCGAAAGGGTGATATTCCGGGTCCTGAACCGTTCTTCAACCGTCCTTATGGATACCTCCATAATCTGCTTGCCATAGCCTTTACCCCGGGCAGATTCTGCGGTGACAACCCTGCCGATACTCGCTTCTTCAAAGTAGGCGCCCGGCCCAAAAATACGGGTATAGGCTACCAGCAAATTTCCTTCTTTCCCGAGGACGTGTAAAGCCTCCTGGTCTTTCCCGTCCAGGTCCTGGTACGGACAGTCCTGCTCCACGATAAACACGGCCGCCCTGAGCTGCAGGAACTCGTACAATTCGCGTGTACTGAGGTCGTCAAAAGTTTTAGCTATCGTGTGCATGGGTTGTTGCTTAATCCTGTACAATTACTTTTTTTTCGTCGCACTTTCCAAATTCGGGTTGTATGTTCACGTGGGTGATACCAAAATGTGCATATACTTCCGCTTCAATCCTGGCCAGGATGCTGTCAAATGTGGAAAGGTTGATGTCTTCACTAAAATCTACGTGTGCCTCCAAATGAACCTCCTCCTCGGTCAATTGCCATACATGTACATGGTGTACATTCTTTATGGGTTGAATTGAACTGATGTGGTCTACTATGCGTTGTACTTCAATGGTATTAGGGGTAAACAACATCAGTACCCGCGTAGAATCCCTTAACAACGCGTACCCCATATAGATAAGGTAGATGGCGATAAGGATCGTCAGCAGGGGATCTACCCAATAGTACGCAAAATATTTCATAAGCAGCCCCCCGATCAATACCGCCACTGAAGCCATCATATCGGTAAATAAATGGAGGTAGGCCGAGCGCATGTTCATATTGTGGTGCGCATCCTTCCGTAGCAAAAGGACGCTAAAACCATTGGCAAGGATACCCAGCAACGATAACCAGATCACCAGCGCAGTACCAATTTCCTGGGGGTCCAAAAAGCGCTTTACCGCTTCGATTACCAAAAAAACAGCCACAATGACCAGTGTGGCAGAATTAACGAAAGCTGCGATAATCTCGGCCCTTTTATACCCGAAAGTGCGGTGCACAGAGGCCTCTTTTTTCGCCAATATGGTAGCGATATAGCTCACCAGGAGCGACAATACATCACTGAAGTTGTGCAGGGCATCAGACAACAGGGAAAGGCTGCCTGAAAGGATGCCGCCAACCACCTGGGAGATGGTAATAAGCGTATTGAGGAGTATGGAAATAAAGAGGTTTCTTCCCTTCAGGTTCCCGTGCGAATGGTGGTGATGCGCATGATGTTCATGATGGTGTTCCCCGGGCATATGGCAGTCTTAAATACAGTATACTCCCAGGCCTTTGCCCAGGAATCACCGGTAATCCCTACATACAGGGAATCTTTTCAACGCGACGCTCGTGCCTGCCCCCTTCAAAAGAGGTATTCAGGAAGGTTTTAACCATCTCCAGTGCCTGCGGCAACGCAATGAACCGGGCGGGCAGGCTTAAAATATTGGCATCATTATGCTCCCTGGCAAGGGCTACTATTTCCCTGTTCCAACAAAGGGCGGCCCGCACCTTCTGATGCTTGTTTGCCGTCATCGACGCGCCATTGCCACTACCGCAAATCAGGATCCCCAGATCCGCCTCCTTATCCTCGACGGCCTGGGCCACCGGATGTGCAAAATCAGGGTAGTCAACACTGTCAGTACCGTCTGTCCCATAATTGATCACCTCGATACCCATTGATTTGAGTAAACCAACGACAGCCAATTTGTACTCGGTTCCGGCATGATCATTACCAATTGCTATTTTCATGTTTATACAATTAAAGAAATATTCCGTATATGCTATCGCAACCTTCTATAGTCTAAATAAAATTGCTTTATGGCCTCTTGCACACTCCTATCCAAACAGGCCTTTCATGGCAGTATGCCTGTAGCGAATGCGCTTTGAAACCACTTGTATTCGCTTATTAACAACCCTGTGCAAAGATACAATACAATTCGCTGTCTACTAAGGTATTATTGTTTAATTGGATTGTTGATAGCCGGGGGAAAAGAATTTAGGACTATATTTTTATTTCTTCCAAAAATACACCTTTACCAAAAAATAGCCACATCTGAAAAGGAAGTTCTTATAACTTAGGAAAAAGATATGAATACCCGGAACGGATGTTCCTAACAGGATTGGAAAATTAACTTATAAATAAAAACCTGTTTACATCAAAAAGGAGCATCGTTAATAATTATCCTAATACTTTGAATTAGAAGTATCCTGTAAAATACAACCTGTGGATAACTAATTATTTATGTTCAGAGCAACTTTTACAAAACTCTTTTTTCGACCATCTTAACAGCCTATCATAAACAGCATTTTGATATAAAAATTATTAAAAGAAAATTATCTAATAGGAATACTTGTTCATAACCTCCTGGAGTCGAAGTCCTGAAATGCATGCTACGCCCTACCGCTATGGATTATAATTCGTACTTTTCAGGCAAAAGAAATTTTAATGTCAAGGAAAAAGAAACGAGCGAAGGATCATAAGAAAAACGAGATCACCAAGGGCATCTTTACCGTATTGGAAAAAGAGCCTGGAAAAACATTTAATTATAAACAGATTGCCTCTAAACTGGATATTACGGATACGGAAGGACGAAACCTATTAATACAACGTTTGGGACAATTAAAAGAGAAGAAGAGGATCAAGGAAGCGGGGCGGGGAAAGTACAGTGCCCTTTATTCGCCCAGCGTGTACCAGGGCAAGATAGATGTTACCGCGAGGGGCAATGCCTATGTGGTGGTGGAGGGTTTGGAGACCGATATATTTATCCCGTCCAATAAAATCAACAGGGCGTTCCATAAGGACATAGTGGAGGTACAGATGCTTTCCCGGCGCAATGGTTCCAAAATGGAAGGGGAAATAACCCGGGTCCTCGAGCGGCACAAGAACCAGTTTGTAGGGATTATAGACCTACATAAGACCTTTGCTTTTGTGCGCCCTACGGATGCCAGGATGTACACGGATATATTTGTTCCCATAGATAAGACCGGGAAGGCCAAGAACGGGGAGAAGGTAATCGTGGAAATTACCAATTGGCCCGACGATGCGGATTCTCCTTACGGATATGTGAAAGAAGTGCTCGGAATCCCCGGGGAGCACCACACGGAAATACATGCGATCCTGGCGGAATATGGGCTGCCCCACGAATTTCCCGCCGAGGTGGAACATTATGCGAATGAATTGGATACCTCCATAAAAGAAGAGGAAATAGCCCGGAGGAAGGATCTTCGTGAGGTACTTACCTTTACCATAGACCCCAGGGATGCCAAAGATTTTGATGACGCCCTCTCGTTCAGGCTACTCGACAACGGGAATTATGAGGTAGGGATCCATATTGCCGATGTGTCACATTATGTGCAGCCCGACACCATCCTGGAAGAAGAGGCTTATGAGCGGGCAACCTCGGTGTATTTGGTAGACCGGGTGGTGCCCATGTTGCCCGAAGTGCTGTCTAACAACGCCTGTTCCCTGAGGCCCAGGGAAGATAAATACACGTTTTCCGCCATTTTTGAACTCGACAAGAACAGCGGGGTGAAAAACCAATGGTTTGGGAGGACGGTCATCAACTCCAATGAGCGTTTTGCCTATGAAGAGGCGCAACACATTATAGAAACAGGGCAGGGTAAGATACCGGGAGAGATATCCATCAGGGAGAAGGGGTATACGGTAAGTGACGACATTGTGCAGGCGGTCTTGACCATGGACCGCCTGGCCCGGATCATGCGACAACGCAGGATGCAGGCAGGCGCTATTTCTTTTGATAAGGTGGAAGTTAAATTCTACCTCAATGAAAGCAATGAACCCGAAAGCGTTTATTTTAAGGAAGCTAAAGAGGCCAACAAGCTCATTGAAGAGTTCATGTTGCTGGCGAACAGGAAAGTAGCCGAGTTCATTGGAAAGCAACGGCCCGAAAAAACATTTATATACCGGATTCACGACGAACCCGATGAAGAAAAGTTGATGGCATTGAACGGGATTGTTTCCAGGTTTGGACATACCCTGAATTTCAAGAACAAGAAGACGGTTACCGCCTCCCTGAACAAGCTGTTGGAGGATGTAAAGGGGAGAAAGGAACAGAACCTGGTAGATACGCTGGCAATACGGAGTATGAGCAAGGCCATCTACACCACCGATAATATAGGGCATTATGGTTTGGCCTTTGATTATTACACCCATTTTACCTCTCCCATCCGCCGTTATCCGGATGTGATGGTACACAGGTTGCTCCAGCACTACCTGGACGGGGGGAAAACACCCCAGGCACAGGCCTGGGAAGACCGCTGCAAACATTCTTCCGATATGGAAAACCTTGCGGCTAACGCGGAACGCGATTCTGTAAAATACATGCAGATCAAATTTATGCAGGATCATAAGGACCGTGAATTTGCCGGGGTAATCTCCGGAGTGACCGAATGGGGCATATACGTGGAGATCATCGAAAATAAGTGTGAGGGCATGGTGCGAATTAGGGATATAAAAGATGATTATTATACCTTTGATGAAAGGCAGTACGCCATCGTTGGCGAACGCACCAAAAAAGTGTACCAGCTAGGAGATGAGGTAAAGGTGATGGTGAAAGATTCCGATTTGATAAAAAGGCATCTCGACTTCAGCCTTCTTGGTAAGCTCAATTAGGGTTCCCCCTACCCGTCCATTGTGTAACCCACATGGGCAAAAAAAATCAGGCGTCATGAAACAAACTTGGTTGCTTCTTGTACTTTGGATGGGACTTCAGGGGCTTTATGCCCAGAAGATCACCAGGGAACTGGAGGCATTCAAAGAATTAAAGGCCTTTGACGGCCTTTCCGTCAACCTGATTCGCTCCGATGTCAACAAGGCGGTAATCGCGGGGGCCAACACAGAAAAAGTAGCCATCGTCAACAATGATGGTGTCTTGAAAATACGCATGGAGATTGACATGATATTTGCGGGGTACCGCACCTTTATAGACCTTTATTACACAGACCCCCTGGTGGTTATCGACGTAAACGAGGATGCAAGGATTACCTCTTCGGGCGTGATAAAACAGGGCGTCCTGGAATTAAAGGCACAGGAGGGAGGAGAGTTGCAGATACAGGCTGAAGTGGAGCAATTGCTTATAAAAGCGGTTACGGGAGGGATTATTACCGCCAACGGTGTTTCCCATAACCAGGATGTGGCGATCAATACCGGCGGGGTCTACCACGGCAAGGGTTTCAAAACAAAATTTTCCACCGTTAATGTGAATGCCGGGTCTACTGCCGAAATTTTCGCCTCAGACTATGTGAAGGCCACTGTGAAGGCCGGGGGCGAGGTCCTGGTGCATGGCAATCCGGCAAAGATGGATGAAAAAACCGTGTTCGGAGGCAGGATCACAAGAATGTAAAAGTAGTACCCCCATGATTGAAGACATACAGGCCGCCATTCCGTTGGGCTTTTTGCTGAGTTTTGTAATCGGGCCTGTGTTCTTTGTCCTGCTGGAAACCGGTGCCACCAAGGGGTTCCGGGCGGCATTGGTTTTTGACCTGGGCGTGATCCTGGCTGACATCCTGTTTTTATTAATCGCTTATTTCAGCAGTTTTCAGTTGCTCGAAAACCTTAGCAACCAGCCCGGCCTCTATGTGTTTGGCGGTGTGATCCTCCTGGTCTATGGAATTACCAATTTTTTTAAGAGGGGGGTAGGCAAAAGCAAGGCCGAAATAGCCACCCGCGGAAGCGGGTACCTCTACCTTTTTGTCAAAGGATTTATTTTAAACCTCATCAATATCGGGGTCCTGGTTTTTTGGCTGGGGGTGATTATCATCGTGGGGCCCAGCCTTGACAATGATCCCAACAGGATCCTTATTTTCTTTTCGGCCATGCTGGGGGCGTATCTGGCAACCGATATCGTGAAAATATTGCTGGCTAAACAATTAAAAACGAAACTCACCCGCAAACGGATATTGCTGGTAAAGAAAGGCCTGGGGATCATCCTGATTATTTGCGGGTTGGTCCTGATTACCAAAGGTTTCCTTCCCAAAGACCGGCTCAACATCGAAAAAGGGATCGAGATGATCCGACCCCAAAAATAATAAGGTATCACCTGAGAGGCAGGTATGGGCCTTGCGGGCATTCCATAAAAAAACCCCTTCCGGTAAAAGAAGGGGTTCCTGGAGGCATCGAGCGGATTCGAACCGCTGTACAAGCTTTTGCAGAGCTGTGCCTAGCCACTCGGCCACGATGCCTTTTGGTGCTGCAAATGTACTATTTTTTCCTGCTCAAAAAAAGAAACTTACGAACGTCGGCCCCTGAGTTGCACAGAGACGCGCTCCACATCACCTCCAATGGGCGGGTTTAACTTAGCCACGGTCACGGAAACCGAATTTACCGTGGGTAGTTCTTTCCATATCCTCCCTATGATCCTTTGGCCCACGTGTTCCAGCAACTTGGACCGGATCCCCATTTCCTCGGTCACAATGCGGTGCAGGTGGACATAGTCCACGGTGTCCGCCAGGTGGTCCGTTTCGGAAGGAAGGCTGAGGTCCGCCTCAACCTCGAGGTCCACCTCGTATGCGCTTCCGATGATTTCTTCTTCTTCCAGGCAGCCGTGATGGGCATATACCCGTATCGTATTAACACTTATGCGTCCCAAAGCAGGTTGTTTTGTGCAAACTTAGTGGAAAGCGCGGAAATATCTCAATAGGTGCAACGGCAATTGCTGATACCCTGGAAGAGGTCGAGGCCAACAGTCACCACATGGGTACCGTAGCTATAGGCCAATATGTCGTTCAGGATGATCTGTACGGAGTAACCAAAATAGAAGTTACTCTTTTTAAACCCCACAAAAGGGGCGATGTAAAGGGGTTTTCCAATTTGGTCGTTCAGGAAGCGGTAGTTGATCCCCGTATAGTAGTAATCCTCAAAATCATACAGCCGGAATTTCATATTCAGGTCGGTTTCAGAACGCCCGTCGCTCTCAAAAATTTTGTACAGGACAGAGGGTTCAATCTCCAGCTTGCTATTCTTGTTTTTGGTATACCGGTATCCCGTATAGACGTAATAGTTACGCAGATGGTTAGGCTCAAAAACGGGGTTAAATCGCGTGAGGTCCTTATCCAACAGGTTGGAGGCGTTGATACTGAAATAAAATTTATTGATCCGGTACATGGCGCCCACATCAAAGTTATGGTTGGAGGTAGAACGGTCGTCGGTGACAGTCGGGTCCATCGTTGCATCGATAAACTCCTCGATATCGATCCGGAATTGGTTGAAATTGTAGGATATCCCAAAGGAGAGGAATTCATCTTCATACCGGTCCAGTGTCAGGTGGTGTGCAAATGACAACCTGGCCCCCTGTTGCCGCGTATACCCGTTTCGGTCATTATAAAGGAAAACCCCCAGTCCCGAACGGTTCCCAATGCGCGCATCGGCCGCCAGGGATTGCGTATCGGGCGCATCCTTGATCCCCACCCATTGTGTGAGCCCGTTGAGGCGAACCTTCACATGGTCACCGATCCCGGCATAGGTAGGGGAGAGCACAAAGGGGTTGTCTGCCAGATACTGCGATAGCTGGGGCGAATTCAGCTCCTGCCCGTCAAGGCGCAGGAGCGTGAAAAGCAGTAATACGGTTAGCAGTAGGTAACGCATAGGTTTCGGTTAAGTTTTATCGGTACAGGGTAAAATGCCCTACAAATTCACGTTCATCGTTCTCCCCGCGGAGTTTGATCACATACCAGTAATCACCGGTTGGCAATTCTTTGCCGTTATAAAGGCCGTTCCAGCCCGCATCGGTGTATCCCAGCCTGTAGACCTCCCTACCATAACGGTCAAATATTATGGTTAGTATTTGCGGGAAGCCCTCCATATTCCTGGGGACCCAATGATCATTCATTCCATCTCCGTCAGGGGTAAAGAAATTGGGGATTTCAATGTCTATAAACTCCATGAAGATCTCGGCAACAGCTTCACATCCATTGGCATCTACCACCCTTACAGTATAGGTATCGGTCCTGTTGATGTAATAGGTATTGTCTGTTCCGTTGTTCTGGTCTTCAAAATAGAAGGTGTAATCTTCCTGACCACCCGATGCCACTGCGGTAATCTCGTTGATATTGTTCTGGACGAGGGTCAGTGTCAGCGGTTCCCAACTGTCAATCTCAAAATCAACGGTTGTGACACAACCATTGGCATGCGAGATACCAATATAGTGGGTGCCGCCGGGGATATTCCTGAAGTCCGGGGTCAGTTGCATATCCGCGGGATCCGTGGAATCCAGGGCGTACATCACCGATCCGAGCACCGAGGGATCTTCCATGGTGATATTCACATAATTGTCAGGGAGGGCCCCGGTACATTCATACACCGGCTCTACCGTGGCATTCAGGTTCACGCCGGGCTCCACCTCTACGATGACGTTGGTTTCACATCCGTTGGCATCGCGCACAAAGATCACATAGGTGCCGGCTGCCAGGTCTGTAAAGGAGGTTTGTCCGGGGACAAAATCAGCAATGTTGTTTGAATTGAAGGCCGTCCTGTAAGGGGCGGTTCCCCCGCTGATGTTCAGGTTAACAGAACCGTCTTCGCTTCCTGCACACACCTCGGGTAGCGCGGTATAGCTTACATCAATGGGCGCTGGTTCTGTAATAGTGAACTGGAAGGGGATAAAGCAGCCGTTTACATCCTGGGCGATTACGTCGTATACGCCTGGAGCCAGGTCGGTAAATACATTTTCCGTATCAAACTTGTTCAGGTTCGGGCTAATGGCGTACAGGATTTCACCGGTTCCTCCGGAGACTTCCACGATAATGGCGCCGTCATCTTCCCCGGCACAGGTCACATTTACCGCTTGCTGGAAATCTACCTGCAGGGGAACGGGCTCTGTAATGATGATCTCGGGCGAAACCTCCACGCAGTCCACACTGGTCACGCGGATGTAATAACTTCCCGCAGTGAGGGCGGTAAACACCCTGCTGCTTTGTGGCCCGGCCAGGAGGTTGGTCAGGGCGGCATCGGCAAACAACTCGTAGGAATAGTTGCCCAGGCCTCCAAAAGCTTGCGCAATAATGGTCGCCGTGGCTTCTCCTGTACAATTGATCATGGCCGCGCTGTCATCAATCACCAACGTCAGCGGGGGAACGGGATCAATACTCACCTGGTTTGAGATACTGGCTTCGCAGCCAAAGGAATCCCGCACATAGTATTGGTAAACCCCACTGGGGACGGTAAACACATGGGTATTTCCACCGGCCATTGGCAGGAAGTTAACATTGTCCGTACTGTACTCATACGGCCCTGTACCTCCGCTGGCAGACAATTCAATCTGCGCGGAGTTGTTGCACGTCAGCGTGCTCAGTTGCCTTAGGGAGCTGTTTACATCGGTGGGTTCAGAAATAGTCACCTGTACGGTCTCTACATCGCAATTCCAGCCATCAGATACGGTGATGCTATAGATACCCGCGCCCAAACCGGTAAACGTAGGGCTGATCTGGCCTCCTGAAGTAAACTGAATATTCGTGCCGCTGGCGTCATAGTAGTTCAACTGGTACTGATAGGTGCCCTGTCCACCGGCTACATTAATAGCACTTACCGAGGCGTTGGTATCCCCATAACAGACCAGGGATAAGGGGGCTGCCGTAATATCGGCACTGATCGGCACAGGCTGCGTCAGGGTGATCACATCATTCAGGATGCAACCGTTGTTATCAGTTATAACCACGGTGAAGTTACCTGCGGACAGGCCACCAAATACCCGTGCGTTCACGTTGTTGGCCGTATAGACCTGCGAGGTGGTCGTATTGGTCAGTACGATATCATAGGGGGCATAGCCGCCTGAGGGATCCACCAGGATCTCTCCCTGGTCGTTGGTACAGGTTACATTGGAAACTTCGGAAACCACCGAAGTCAATGGCATGTCCGGGGAGGTAATCGTAATCACATTAGAATCCTCCACGCACCATGGATAGGCGGTTTCTGTAACCCTAACGAAATAATTACCGCCCGATAAACCATTAATAACCAGAGGATTGGTGCTGGTGTCACCAGACCCGTTAATCCCTGTTGACACTCCGGCGCTGGTGAAGACTTCATAGTCATAGGTACCCGTAAAGCCGGTTATGTCAATTTCCATAGAACCATTGGTATCTCCAAAACAAACCACAGGGGCTGTAGGCACCGCTACCACGTCAATGAGGTCATAAGGGGAAATACTATAAGGCGCTGTCACTATATAACAACCTGTGGAATCATCCGTAATACGGAAGCTATAACTGCCCACCGCGGTCAGTTCAAAAACGGCTGAAGTATTGCCTGGTGTGGCGGTTAACGTACCGTTGGGGTTCCCCAAAGGAAGTAATTCAAACGTATAGGTGTTGGCCGGGTTGCCGTCATCACTCACAGAAATCAACACTTCCTCGGGGTTTACACAAGAGATCGCGATATTCTGTGTAACCGTGGCGGTAAACACATTGAGCGGATCTATGCTCACCAAGGTGGTATCGGTACATCCGTTGGCATCTCGTACGGTCACGGTAAAGTTCTGTACCGCTCCGGTATCGTTGATGTTAAAGGTGTTGGAGGCCA
>MRWG01001973.1_pt1 | contig 11462 bp, 9 predicted proteins | sample 1013341 | NCBI WGS metagenome assembly MRWG01 (sample SAMN06117577, study PRJNA244670) | biofilm metagenome | biome: Water; feature: Cathode Biofilm; material: Biofilm; isolation source: microbial consortium enriched at the cathode of a solar microbial fuel cell | place: USA: District of Columbia ... | reverse complement strand
CCGTCGGCTGGATGGTCTGGTTCTCCAGGATGAAGCAGTTGTCGCCGACGCTGAGGTCCGGCCAGGTGACCGAGCGCGAGCAGACGTAGGAGGGCAGGCTGTAACCGGCGGCCTTGGCGGCTTTGTACTTGGCCTCGCGCAGCTGGTTCAGCTTGTTGTAGGACAGCGCCACGTGCATGGCATAGTCGCCGGGCGGGAAGCGCTTCTGCGCCTCGCTGAAGCCCAGCAGCGGCAGGCCCTGGAAGCTGTCGCCCTCGGCGTAGTCGTCGTCAACGGTGAAGGCGACCACGTCCCAGTCGCTGTCGTGCTTGAAGTAGAAGAGGGCGAGCTCGGCGATTTCCGCCGACCCGAAGATCACGAGCTTGTTGTCTGCCATGTGTCCCTCCTCCTTTTCGAAAGGGTATCAGAAGGCGACGAGGTCCCAGCCGATGGCTTCGCCCTCGGCGATGGCCTTGCCGGCCTTCTTGCCCAGGACGGCCTTGGCGTAGCGCGCGTCGATGCCGGTGGCCGGGCGCGCGACGGTGATGTCCTCGGCGGTTATCTCGGCGCCGGCGGCGATGGGCCGGGCGGCGTAGAGCCCGTCACGGCGCCCGACGGCGCGCTCTTCCGGCAGCATCCCCTTGGCGGCCGAGCCGAGGGCGGCGTAGGCCTCCTGCACGGTCTCGACGTAGGTCTTGAGCTCGCCCGGCTCCAGCGCGTAGCCGTGGTCCGGGCCTTCCATGTTGCGGTCCAGGGTGAAGTGCTTCTCGATCACCCGCGCGCCCAGGGCGACCGAGGCCGCGGCGACGGCCATGCCCAGGGTGTGGTCGGAGTAGCCGAGCAGCGCATCGAAGGCGCCGAGCGACTGCAGGGCGCGCAGGTTGGCCTTCTCCGGCGGCAGGGGATACATGGAGCCGCACTGCATCAGCACCAGGTCATCGTTGCCGGCGCCGCGGCACAGCCCCACCGCCTCGGCGATGTCGCTCATCTCGCACATGCCGGTGGAGATCAGCAGCGGCTTGCCGGTCCGCGCCATGGCGCCCAGCAGCGGCAGGTTGGTGGTCTCCGAGGAGGCGACCTTGTGGAAGGGCACGCCGACGGCTTCCAGCGCCGCCAGGGAGTCCGGGTCGAAGACCGAGGCGCCGAACAGGATGCCGCGCTCCTTGGCGTGGCTGTTCAGCGGCTCCAGCCAGTCGGCGTTCAGCTCCACGGACTTGAAGATGGCGTGCATCTCCGTGCCCGGCGGATAAAGCGATTCGGCGCGGAACAGCTGGAACTTCACCGCCTGGGCGCCGCTCTCGGCGGCCACGTCGATGAGCTGCCGGGCGATGTCCAGGGACTGGTTGAAGTTCGAGCCGGCCTCGGCGATGACGAAGGGCGGGGAGTCCGCGCCGATGGTGTGTCCGGCGATGGTCAGCTGCTTGGCCGTCATAAAGTCAGTTCCTCGATGGCATCGATAATCCGCGCCGCGCCGGCGCCGTCCACCGCGGCGCGGCCGCGGCGTGACATCTCCTCGCGCCGTGCGGCATCGTTCAGCAGGACGCCCAGCGCCTCGGCGAGAGTTGCGGTGCTCAGCCCGGCGGCCTCGCCCAGGTCCAGCGCGGTGCCCAGGGCCGCGAAGGGCCGGTTGTTCTGCGCGTGGGCGCTGTCGTGGGACAGCAGGATGGCCGGCGTGCCCGTGGCCGCCAGCTCGTACTTGGTCAGGCCGCTGGTGGAAACGGCCAGATCGCACCACAGCATCTCGGCGCGCAGGTCCTCCGGCGCCTCGATGAGGGAGACCCTGTGCCGCGAGGCGGCGGCCAGGTTCTCAATCTCCTGGCGCAGCGCCGGGGAGAAGTAGGGCCCGACGACGACATGGATCTCCAGCGGCGCCGGCGTGACCGCCTCGCAGGCCGCCAGCACCTGCGGCGCCACACCCGTCGGGTCGCCGCCGCCGGTGGTCACCAGGACCCTGCGGCCCTGCGGGGCGATTTCGCGCAAGTCGCCGGCCTCGGCGCCGTAGGCGGCATCCAGGATCGCATACTCGGCGCCGATCACTTGGCGCGACTCTTTCGGCTTCGGCGTCTCAGCCGGGTCGTAGGCGTAGGGCGTCAGGATCAGCTCGGCGATGCCGTCGGCCTCGCCGGTGATGGCGTCGCCGCCCAGTCCCTCCAGCACCGCCAGGCGGCGCGCCGGACGGTGCAGGGCGCGCAGCAGCGCGGGCAGGCGCTGGCGTTCGGGCAGCACGCGCGCATGGGCGATGTCGGCGATCATCACGTCGCAGGGCATCAGCTCGGCCTGCTCCAGGACGGCGATCTCCGCCTCCGGGCGGCCGTCGCCGGCGATCCGCTCGACCCGTCCGCCGCTGCCCGCCACCAGGGCGGCGGCGCTGTCGTCGCTGGCTTCAGAGAACAAGAAACCCACCTCGTGGCCCCGCGCCGCGGCGATCCGGGCCAGCGTCAGGCAGCGCCTGAGATGGCCGAAGCCGATGTCGCCGGCCGCATCGCAGCGGAAAGTCAGTTGGCATGTCATGGCCGCGCCCCATCGCCCTGCGGTCAACCCTGTCCCGCCGCGGGGCCCAGGGCCTGGGCCAGGGCGGCCACCGCCCGGTCGACGTCGGATTCCTCCATGCCGGCGAAAAGCGGCAGGGAGAGTGTGCGCTCGTAGTAGGCCCGCGCCCCCGGCAGGTCGAGGTTGCCGTAGCGCTGCCGGTAGTAGGGCTGCAGGTGGACGGGAATGTAGTGCACCTGGCTGCCGATGCCGGCGGCCTTCAAGCGCGCCATGACCTGCGCGCGGCTGGTGCCGGCGCCGGCGAAGTCGATGAGCAGCGGATAGATGTGCCAGGCCGCTTCTGAGGCCGCCGAGCGGGCAATCGGCCGCACCAGCGGCGCCAGGTCGGCCAGCTGCCGGTCGTAGCGGTCGGCCAGGCGGCGGCGCTGCGCGGTGAAGCGGGCGAGCTTCTTCATCTGGCTGAGCCCGAGGGCGCACTGGATGTCGGTGACCCGGTAGTTGAGGCCGATTTCCGGCATCTCGTAGTACCAGGGGTTAACGCTGCCGTCGGCGTCGAAGGCTAGGTCGCCGTTCTGCATCTCCGCCGCCTCGCGCACCATGCCGTGGGAGCGCAGCAGCCCCAGGCGCCGGGCCAGGCCGTCGTCGTTGGTAGTCACCGCGCCGCCTTCGCCCATGGCGATGGTCTTCACCGGGTGGAAGGAGAAAGTGGTCATGGCGCTCAGGCGGCCGTCGCCGATGGGCTTTGCGCTGCCGTCGGCGGCGCGGTAGCGGCTGCCGATGGCGTGGGCGGCGTCGTCGACCAGGGTAAGGCCGTGTTCGCCGGCCAGCGCCGCCAGCGCCGGCAGGTCGGCGCACTGGCCGGTCAGGTGCACGGGGAAGACCGCCTTCACCGGCCCGCCCGGCGTGGCCGCCGCGCGCTCCAGGGCCTCGGTGAGCTGCGGGACCTCCATCAGGCCGCTGTCCGCATCGCAGTCGGCGAAGACCACCTCGCCGCCGACCAGGCGCACCGCGTTGGCGGTGGCCAGGAAGGTGACGCTGGGGACGATGACCCGGTCTCCGGGGTCGAGGTCGAGGGCGAGGGCCGCCAGGTGCAGCGCCGCGGTGCCGTTGGCGCAGGCGACGGTGTGGCGCGCGCCGGTGGCCTCGCAGAGCGCCTGCTCGAAGGCCGCGACGGCCGGGCCGGTGGTCAGCCAGTCGCCGCGCAGCACCTCCGTGACCGCCGCGATATCGTCTTCCTCGATAAGCTGCCGCCCGTAAGGCAGGAACGGCCCTTGTGAGGGAGCTATTTTCCGCATTCTGAGATCATGGCGGCAAGCCGCTCGCCACCCAGCCAGTCGTCGTTGATGTTGCTGGCGAAGCGGAAGCCGGCGGGTACCGGATTGGCCTCTTTGTGCTGGCTCTCCAGCTTGCCGTGCTGACTGTACTCGGGATAGATGATGTAGCGGTCGCCGATGTCCACGGTGTTGCGGGCGTCGTCCTCGGTGATCAGCACCTCGTGGATCTTCTCGCCCGGACGGATGCCGACCACCTTGTGGGGCAGGTCCGGCGCCATGAAGTGGGCCAGCTCGGTGATCTTCATGCTGGGGATCTTCGGCACGAAGAGCTCGCCGCCGCGGGTCAGCGCCAGGCTGGACAGCACGAAGTCGACACCCTGCTGCAGGGTGATCCAGAAGCGGGTCATCTCCAGGTCGGTGATCGGCAGGCTGTCGGCACCTTCGTCGATCAGCTTGCGGAAGAAGGGGATCACGCTGCCGCGCGAGCCCATGACGTTGCCGTAGCGCACCACCGAGAAGGAGGTGCCGTCGCGGCCGGAGAGGTTGTTGGCGGCGACGAAGATCTTGTCCGAGGCCAGCTTGCTGGCGCCGTAGAGGTTGATCGGGTTGGCCGCCTTGTCGGTCGACAGGGCGATGACCTTGCTGACCCCGTTGCGCAGCGAGGCGCGCACCACGTTCTCGGCGCCGATGACGTTGGTCTGAATGCACTCGAAGGGATTGTACTCGGCGGCCGGGACCTGCTTCAGGGCCGCGGCGTGCACCACCACGTCGACGTCGCGCAGCGCCATGTCCAGGCGGTCGGCGTCGCGCACGTCGCCGATGAAATAGCGCAGGGCCGGGTACGCCTGGGGCGAGAGGTCGATCCCCATCTCGTACTGCTTCAACTCGTCGCGCGAGAAGACGATGACCCGGCGCGGCTCATAGCGTTCCAGGACGGTCTGGATGAACTTCTTGCCGAACGAGCCGGTGCCGCCCGTGACCAGGATCGACTTCCCGTTCAGGTCGACGTCATTGCCGTTGGAAAAGGACTTCACAGGGATCTCTGCCATTCCTTGGTTATCTGACGAAATACTTAACAAATAGTGTTAACAACACCGGCAGCCCCTGAGTTTTCCCAAGCTACCGCAGTCCGGGTGAAACGCCTCACCCGGAGCAAAATCTTTCCAAAGAGCCGTCCGCGGCCGCTCCCGCCGCTCAACCGGCGGCGGTGACGGCCTCCAGCGGCGCCTGAACCCGCACCTTGCGGCCCAGCAGGTCCAGCAACAGGATCACCCGGTCCCGGTCGGCCATCTTCTCGAAGAAGCCGAAGCAGTCGGCCAGCGCCCCGGAGACGATCTGCAGGGTCTCGCCCTTCCTGAAGCCGCGCGGCTGCAGCGGGATCAGGCCTTCCTCGTTCTCGCGCGCCGTCAGCTCCTCGACGATGCCCTCGGGCACCGCCGCCGGCCGCTCGCCGCGGCAGACCAGGTGGGTCACCCCGAAGGTGCCGTTGATGGAGCGCCAGGGGGCGCTTTCCAGGTCCAGCTGCACGAAGACGTAGCCCGGAAACAGCGGCGCCCGCACCACGTCGCAGCGGCGCGCATGGCGGCGCTCGCGCCGGTAGCGCGGCAGGTAGACCCGGAATCCCTGGCGTTCCAGGTTCAGGCGGGCCCGCTCCTCGCAACGGACCTGGGTCTGCGCGACGTACCAGCGTTTCATGAAGGGCGGCCTTTCGACAGCCGCAGCAGGCTGGGGGACAGGACCTTCTCGCGGCCCAGCGCTGCAGCCAGGCGGTCGTAAACGGCCTGCGGATCCTTGATGTCGGTCACGACCACGGCCTCGCTGTCGGCCAGGGCCTCCAGGGTGCGCACCACGGGAACGCCGGCGAACTGCTGGCGGTTGGTCTCCTCGTCGAAGATCGCCACCACCTCGATGCCGGAATCGAGGGCCGCCAGGGTCGCGATCTCGCAGAGGTCGCCGGCGCCGGCCAGGACGACCCGGGTGATCCCGCGCGCCTCGCAGGCGGCGAACAGCTCCGAGCAGTCCTCCCGCGCCATGCGGAAGAAGCTCAGGGAGCGGGCGAGGAACTTGGCGGTCAGGCGGGCCTTTTCGGAGAACCCCTTGGCGGTCAGGTAGTAGGCATAGCGCCGCGCCGGGGCCTTGCGGACCTTGATCAGGCCCTTATTGATGCAGCGCTTCAGGTAGATGTTGGTGAGGCCGAGCGCGATCCCCAGTTCGCCGGCCAGGCCGCGCTGGGTGACGTGGTCGCGCGTCTCGATCGCGTCCAGCATCAGCCGCGTCGATTCCGCCTCGTGGTCCTGTTCGGTCGGTGAGCCTGAATGGGTGCTCAAGGGTGGCTCCGCTTCGCTCGGCCCCGGCCCCCCCGCGCAGGGGGCGCTTGCCGCTGGGCCTGTCTACTCGCTGAAAATCATGGCTGTCAAGTGTTCATGGCATGAACAACTTTACGAATTCTTAAGCTAGTTCATTGATTTGGTTGGTTTACGATGGCTTAATGCACGGCTCCGGCGGCGTTGCGCCGGATGCTCTTCTGGCGATTTGCAGGAGCGGGAATTTCTACCGTTGAGATGGTTTTGGAACCTGGGCGATGCGCCGCCGCTTCCCGGTGGGTCGGGGTCGATCCGCTGGCGGTGGGGCCGCGGATTGCACTACAAAGGCAGCGCCGAGCCCCGGCCCGCCATCGTTGAGTGTGTCGTCGTTGATTAAGAGGAAGTCTCCCGCGTGACCCTGCCTGAAAACCCGAAACTGGCCGTCATCGGCCTGGGCTACGTGGGCCTGCCCCTGGCCGTGGCGCTCAGCCGCCACTTCGACGTCCTCGGCTTCGATGTCGACCGGCGGCGTATTGCCGAGCTGGAGGAAGGGCATGACAGGACGCGCGAAGTCGAGAGCGGCACCTTGCAGGCGGCGGCGCTGGCGCTCAGCGCCGAGCCGGCGGCGCTGGCCGGGCGCGACCTCTTCATCGTCACCGTGCCGACACCGGTCGACGCCGACAAGCAGCCGGACCTGGGCGCGGTCGAGGCAGCCAGCCGCACGGTGGGTGCGGCCCTCGGCCCCGGTGCCGTGGTGGTCTACGAGTCCACCGTCTATCCCGGCGTGACCGAGGAGGTCTGCGGCCCGATCCTGGAGCAGGTCTCGGGCCTCAAGGCCGGGCAGGATTTCTTCCTCGGCTATTCGCCGGAGCGCATCAACCCGGGCGACCGGGTGCACGCCCTGGAGAAGATCACAAAGGTGGTGGCGGGCCAGACGCCGGAGGTCACAGACTTTTTGGCCGCGGTCTACGGCAGGGTCACCGAGGCGGGGGTGTTCCGCGCCGCCAGCATCAAGACCGCCGAGGCGGCCAAGGTGATCGAAAACGCCCAGCGCGACATCAACATCGCCTTCGTGAACGAGGTGACAAAGGTCTTCAACAAGCTGGGCCTTTCCGCCCACGACGTCCTGGCGGCGGCGCGCACCAAGTGGAACTTCCTGGACTTCCGCCCCGGCATGGTCGGCGGCCACTGCATCGGCGTCGATCCGTACTACCTGGCCCACTGCAGCGAGGTGCTGGGGCTCGATCCCCAGGTCATCCTGGCCGGGCGCCAGACCAACGACTCCATGGCCGGCTACTTCGCCGAGCAGGTTCTCGCGGCGCTGGCCGAGGCCTCGGGTACCTCGGCGGGCGGGCATTCGGCGGGGGCGCGGGTGCTGGTGCTGGGCCTGACCTTCAAGGAGAACGTGCCGGACCTGCGCAACAGCAAGGTGGTGGACTTGATCGCCGCCCTGCGCCACAAGGGCTGCCAGGTCGCGGTGCACGATCCGCTGGCCGACCGGGCCGAGGCCGCGGCGCTCTGCGGACTGGAGCCTCTGACCGATCTGGCGCAGGCCGGCGCCTTCGACTGCGTCGTCGGCGCCGTCGCCCACGACGCCTACCGCGGCATGACGACGGCGGACTTCGGCGGCCTTCTGGCGGCCGGGGGCATCGTCTTCGACCTGCGTGATCTCTGGGCGCCGGCCGATCTGCCGGCCGGCACCCGGCGCTATTCGATCTGAAGGGGAGGGAGCGTGCTGAGCAAGACGCAGAGAAAGGTCGCGCCATGACCGTCATCGTCACCGGCGTCGCCGGCTTCATCGGCTTTCACGTCGCCCAGCGGCTCATCGACCAGGGCCGGGCGGTGATCGGCATCGACAACCTCAACGACTACTACGACCCGGCGCTGAAGCAGGCCCGGCTCGACCGGCTTTCCGGGCGCAACGGCTTCACCTTCCGGCGTCTCGACATCCAGGACCGGGAGGCGATCCTGGCGCTGGCCGAGGAATTTCCGGAAGTGACGGAGATCATTCACCTGGCCGCGCAGGCGGGCGTGCGCTACTCGCTGGAGAACCCCTTCGCCTACGTCGAGAGCAACGTGATGGGGCATCTCTGCATGATGGAACTGGCGCGCCGGCTGCCGGACCTGCGCCACTTCGTCTACGCGTCCTCCTCCTCGGTCTACGGCGGCAACAAGGAGCTGCCCTTCTCGATCGACCAGCGGGTCGACAGCCCGGCCTCGCTCTACGCCGCCACCAAGCGCAGCGACGAACTGATGACCTACTGCTACGCCCACCTCTACGACCTGGCGAGCACGGGGCTCAGGTTCTTCACGGTCTACGGCCCCTGGGGCCGGCCGGACATGTCGGCCTACATCTTCACCAAGGCGATCTTCGAGGGCCGGCCGATCCGCATCTTCAATCACGGCGACATGCGCCGCGACTTCACCTACATCGACGACATCGTCGACGGCGTGCTGGCGGCGACGGCGCGCCCGCCGCAGCGCGAGGGCGAGGCGGCGCCGCACCGGGTCTACAACCTGGGCAACCACCGCGCCGAGCCGCTGCTGCGCTTCGTCGAGGTGATCGAGCAGGCCTGCGGGCGCGAGGCGATCAAGGAGTTCGCCGAGATGCAGGCCGGCGACGTGAAGGAGACCTACGCCGATATCGCGCCGGCGCGCCGGGACCTGGGCTTCGAGCCGAAAACCTCGATCGACGAGGGCATTCCCCGCTTCGTCGAGTGGTACCGCGGCTACCACGGGGTATAGCGGGGGCGATCAGTCGGGCTGGGGGCCGTTTCGTTGGTGCGGGAACGCTATTTCACAATAAAATTTTGTATAAAAAAATAATTTGCATATCTAGAAGGTGAAATGTTTTATGGCGGCGCCCGCGACGTGTGGGCGCCCAGTTTCCTTGGGAATGGACCGGGGCAGGCCGTCAGGCCCAGATGCAGCCTTGACCTATCACCGGTATGTTCCTTGATTAACACAGGCAAAGGCGTTAAGTCCGCCTTCGCACCTGCAGCATCCCCCCAAAGGTTGAGGACCTTCTCCTTTATGGACCATCTGGACGCTCTGGAAGCGCAATCCGTCTACATCCTGCGCGAGGCCTATGCCCGGATTGAGCCCTTGGCCATGCTCTGGTCCCTGGGCAAGGATTCCAACGTGATGATCTGGCTGGCGCGCAAGGCCTTCTTCGGCCATGTGCCCTTCCCCGTGATGCACGTGGATACCGGCAAGAAGTTCAAGGAGATGTATGAGTTCCGCGACCGCTACGCCGAGGAGTGGAAACTGGACTTCCTGCGCGAGGTCTGCCCGCCGATCGAAGAGATCGACCCCTCGCTGCCGCCGGCGGCCCGTTCGGCCGCGCGCAAGACCGAGGGGCTGCGCCAGGCCATCGCCAAGCACGAGCTGAAGGGGGTGATCGCAGGCATCCGCCGCGACGAGCAGGCGACCCGCGCCAAGGAGCGCGTCTTCAGCCCCCGCGGCGAGACCGGGGCCTGGGATTTCCGCGACCAGCCGCCGGAGTTCTGGGACCAGTTCAAGACCGATTTCCCGCCGGGCACCCATATCCGCATCCATCCGCTGCTGCACTGGACGGAGCTGGACATCTGGCTCTACACGCAGCGCGAGGGCATTCCCATCGTGCCGCTCTACCTGTCGAAGGACGGCAAGCGCTACCGCTCGCTGGGCGACGAGGACATCACCAGCCCGGTGGAGTCCGACGCCGCCTCCATCGCCGAAATCATCAAGGAGCTGCAGACTACCAACACGTCGGAGCGCGCCGGCCGCGCCATGGACCATGAGCGCGAGGACGCCTTCGAGCGGCTGCGCGCCACGGGTTACATGTAAGGGAAGGGGGTGCGAAGATGAAAGACAACGGCACCACGACCCTGACGCCGGACCAGTTGAAGGGCCAGGCTTTGGCAGAGGTAGAAACCGACGGCGCCCGGGCGCTGCACCGTATCGTGATTGTCGGTCACGTCGACCACGGCAAGTCGACCCTGATCGGCCGGATGCTGTACGACACCGACTCCCTGCCGCCGGGCAAGGTGGAGGAGCTGGAGGCCGTCTCCGCGCGCCGCGGCATGGCGATCGAATGGTCCTTCGTGCTCGACGCCTTCCAGGCCGAGCGCGACCAGGCGGTGACCATCGACACCACGCAGATCTGGTTCAAGACGGGGCTGCGCGACTACGTCATCATCGACGCGCCGGGCCACCGCGAGTTCCTGAAGAACATGGTCAGCGGCGCGGCCAGCGCCGATGCCGCCGTCGTCGTGGTCGACGCGGAAGAAGGCGTGCGCGAGCAGTCGCGCCGCCATGCCTACCTGCTTCACCTGCTGGGCATCCGCCAGGTCGCGGTGGTGGTCAACAAGATGGACCTGGTCGACTTCGACCAGGCGCGCTTCGAAGAGGTCTCCAAGGAGATCACCGAATACCTGGAATCCATCGGCGCCTCGCCCATGGTCATCGTGCCGATCTCGGCGCGCGACGGTGACAACATCGCCAAGCGTTCCTGGCGCACGCCGTGGTACGACGGCCCGACGGTGCTTTCCGCCCTGGACGGCTTCCACGGCCACCCGGGCGTCGGCGCCCAGCCGCTGCGCCTGCCGGTCCAGGACGTCTACAAGTTCGACGCCCGCCGCATCCTGGCCGGGCGCATCGAGAGCGGCAGCATCTCGGTCGGCGACACGGTGCTGTTTTCGCCCTCCAACAAGACCGCGCGGGTGCGCGCCATCGAGGCCTGGCCCGAGGACGGCAAGCCGGAGAGCGCGGCGGCCGGCGAGGCGGTGGGCATCACGCTGGACGAGCAGCTCTTCGTGGAGCGCGGCGAGATCGCCAGCCACGTGGAGAACCCGCCGAAGCTGACCACCCTGTTCCACGCGCGTCTCTTCTGGCTCGGCCACAAGCCGCTGACCGTCGGCAGCCGCTACAAGCTGAAGCTTCTCACCCAGGAGGCGGAGGTCACGGTGGAGTCGATCGAGCGCATCGTCGACACCCAGACCCTGGAGCACTCCGCCGGCGACACGGTGGAGCGCAACGCGGTGGCCGAGATCACCCTGCGCAGCCGCCAGGTCCTGGGTCTCGACGACTACGGCGACCTGCCCAAGACGGGCCGCTTCGTGCTGATCGAGGATTACGACGCCGTCGGCGGCGGCGTCATCTCCATGGAGGGCCTGCCCGACCAGCGCCAGGCCATCGAGGTGAAGTCGACCAACGTCATTTCGGTGGAGCACCGCCTGACCGCCGACAACCGCGCGGCGCGCAACGGCCACCACGGCGGCGTGCTGTGGTTCACCGGACTGTCCGGCGCCGGCAAGTCGACGCTCGCCATGGAGGTGGAGCAGCGCCTCTTCGCCAAGGGCTACCAGGTCTATGTGCTGGACGGCGACAACGTGCGCCGCGGCCTCAACGCCAACCTCGGCTTCTCGCCGGAAGA
>MRWG01001972.1_pt1 | contig 11466 bp, 9 predicted proteins | sample 1013341 | NCBI WGS metagenome assembly MRWG01 (sample SAMN06117577, study PRJNA244670) | biofilm metagenome | biome: Water; feature: Cathode Biofilm; material: Biofilm; isolation source: microbial consortium enriched at the cathode of a solar microbial fuel cell | place: USA: District of Columbia ... | reverse complement strand
CGCCGGGGGCGTCTGCTCCTCGGCGGGGGGCGCCTCGGGGGTCTCCTGAGCGGGGAGGCACGGGGCCAGCCCTCCGAGGAGGGTGAGGATCGTCGCCAGTCTGAGCCACGCTGGGCAGGCCATGAGCGATCGCCCCGAGGGTCGGCGGAGGGGTGAGGGACCGACAAAGCCTATTCCCGCCGGGAGCGCAAGTGCAGGCGTGGTGGAGAGTCGGCCGATGGATTGATGGTCCGTCGGGCGTCGAATACGATACCGTGGGTTCGGGCCATCCTGCCCGGAGCCGGAAAGCTGGACGAGACGTGAACGACTGGGTTGACGCCGAACATCACGTCGAACGCGCGCACGAGTTGTTCGACGCGGGGCGCTGGGACGAGGCCGAGAGCGAACTCCGCCGAGCGTTGTCCCTCAATCCCTACCAGGCCGAGTGGCACTTCAATCTGGGGCTGACGCTCGAGGCCGCCGGACGCGACGCCGACGCCGCCGAAGCCTTCCGCGACGCCTTCCAGCTCAGCGATGATCCGGACTCGCACGCGGCGATGCTCGTGGGGGTGAACCTCACGCGGGCCGGTCGCCCGGCCGAAGCGCTCGAATGGCTCGAGCGCGCCGAGAAGATGGAGCCGGGGAGCACCGAGGCCCAGGTCCACCGCATCGAGGCGCTCACGCAGCTCGCCCGGCACGACGAGGCCGAGGAGCTTTTCTACATCGCCCTCGAGATCGACTCGGAGAACCCGGAGCTGTTCGCCGCGATGGCCGACTCGCTCATGGACCGGGGCAAGTACGACAAGGCGGTCTGGTGCCTGCGCGAGGCGGCGCGGCTTGATCCTGAGCTGCCGCGCGTGCAGGCGCGCCTCGGCGAGGCGTACGCCGCCACCGGACGCCTCGAGCGCGCCCGCCAGCTCTACCTGCGTGAGCTGCGTCAGGACCCGGGTGACATCTACACCCTGCTCGACCTGGGCTCCCTGCTCGCGGACATGCACCGCCCGCAGGAGGCGGCCGAGAAGTTCCGTCGTGTCCTCGAGATCGAGCCCGACCACGCCGAGGCGCACCACCTGCTCGGTGACCTCGCCGATCGGCAGGGGAACCTGGGCGAGGCCCTCGTCCATCTGGACGTCGTGCTCCGCCTGGACCCGGAGTACCCCGGGGCGCGCCGGCGTCTCGCGGAGCTGCTTCTTCGGCGTGGGCGTGAGGAAGACCTGCCCCGGGCGCGCGACCTGCTCCGCCTCGAACTGCGCGCAGCGCGCACCGACCCGGAAACCTTCTCCCCCGATGACCTCGACGACCTGGGCATGCTCCTGCTCGACGCGGGCATCACCCACGAGGCCGTCCGCGTCCTGCGCACCGTGCTGCCCCAGCGCAACGAGAATCACCTGGCGCACCACCACCTGAGCGTGGCGTTGCTCGAGGCCAAGGACGTGCGGGGCGGGATGGAGCACGCGCGACGCGCCCTGATCCTCCAGCCCCGGTTCGTTCCCGCGATGCACAACCTCGCGCTGGCCCACCTGCGCATGAACCAGTGGATGCGGGCTCGCTACTGGGTCCGTCAGGCGACGCGCATCGACCCGGACGACGCGCCCCTGCGTCGCCTTCGACTGCTGATGCGTCTGCACAGCGTCGCGGGTGTCGGGCTGTGGATGGCCCGCGTCGCGGGCGTCTGCGGGCGTTGGGCGTGGGGTGTGCTCACCCGCCCGACCCGTCGCGATTCAGGCTTCGCCTGATTCCGTGGGTGTCCCGGTCTGATCCCCCGTCGCGGGCGTCTCGGACGCGGAGCCCTCGGGCGCGGATGGCTCAGGAGCAGATGACTTCTTCTTGCGCTTCTTGTCGCGCACGCGCGGGCGGCGCGCCTTGAGGGGCTCGATCTGGTCGCCCACCAGCCGGTCCACCTCCTCGACGTCCTTGTCCCCGCGTCCGGAGAGGCAGACCACCAGGTGCTCTTCCCGGTCCATCTCCGAGGCGATGCGCAGCGCGTCGGCCAGCGCGTGGGCCGTCTCGAGCGCGGGGATGATCCCCTCCGACCGGGCGCACAGCAGGAAGGCGTCGAGGGCCTGGCGGTCCGTCACGCTCGAGTAGGTCACGCGCCCCGCGTCCTTCCAGTGCGCGTGCTCCGGGCCGACGCCCGGGTAGTCGAGGCCCGCGGAGACCGAATGCACCGGGCTGGTCTGCCCCGCCTCGTCCTGCAGGACGTAGCTGCGCGAGCCGTGGAGCACGCCGGGGGCGCCGAGCGTCAGCGGCGCCGCGTGCTCTCCCGCCTCGCTCGATCGCCCGCCCGCCTCCACGCCGAAGAGCTTGACCTCCTCGTCATCGATGAAGGCGGAGAAGATGCCCGCGGCGTTGGACCCGCCCCCGACGCACGCGACGACCGCGTTGGGGAGGGCGCCCAGGTGGCGCAGGCACTGGGCCTTGGCCTCGCGCCCGATGATGGACTGGAAGTCGCGCACGATCATCGGGAAGGGGTGGGGGCCGACGACCGAGCCGAGGATGTAGTGCGTGTGCTCGACGCTCCCCATCCAGTCGCGCATCGCCTCGTTGGTCGCGTCCTTGAGCGTGCGTGAGCCCGAGTCCACCGGGATCACCCGGGCGCCGAGCATCTTCATGCGCACGACGTTCAGGCGCTGACGCCGGACGTCCTCGCTGCCCATGTAGACGTCGCACTCGAGCCCGAGGGCGGCCGCGGCGGTGGCGCTCGCCACGCCGTGCTGCCCGGCGCCGGTCTCGGCGATGATCCGACGCTTGCCCATCTTGCGGGTGAGCAGGCCCTGGCCCATGGTGTTGTTGATCTTGTGCGCGCCCGTGTGGGCCAGGTCCTCGCGCTTGAGCCAGATCGTCGCCCCCCGGTCGCGCGAGCCGGTCCGCTCCCGGGCCTGGCGCGTGAGCCCCTCGGCCTTGAACAGGGAGGTGGGACGACCGACGTAGGACCGGAGCAGGCCGCTGAGCCGATCCCAGAACTGCCGGTCCTCGCGGACCTTGAGGTAGACCTCGTTGAGTTCACGCAGGGCGCTGATGAGCGTCTCGGGGACGAACACCCCGCCGTACTCCCCGAATCGCCCTCGCTCGTCGGGCAGGGCCGAGAGGGGGCGTGTCGGGGTCCGGCCGGGGGCCTCGGTGCTCGCGTTGTCGGGAGTTTCGCTCACGGCGTGAGAATAGGCGATCGGCTCAGTCGGCGGGTTCCGCCTCGTTCCGCTCGCTCCGACGTGCGGCTCGCACCCCCCCTGTCTCCCGCACGCGGGTCACCAGCGCCAGCCCGACCACGAAGAAGAGGGTGAGCACGACCATGGAGGCGGTGTCACCGAGCGATTGCTTCACCTGCCCGAAGCTCAGCACGCCCACCACGCCCGCGGACTTGTAGGTCATCCCCCAGAGCCCGAAGAACTCCGCGGTCTTGTGGCGCGGGGTGAAGCGTCCGACCATCGCCCGGCTCGAGGCCCCGATCCCCCCCAGCCCGAGCCCGACCCCGTTGCCCACCATCCAGAAGAGCCACTGGCTGCTCTCCCGGGCGTCCTTCGGGATCAGAGTCAGCAGGAGCAGGCCGATCGCCGTGCCGATCCAGACGCCGAGAAAGATGATGACCGTGTTCCGCGCGCCGACGCGGTCCTGGTAGATCCCGGTGAGCACGGCGGAGATCCCGGCGGTGACGGTGATCTGCAGCGTGAAGATCACCAGCTGCGTGTCCTGGAGCCCGAAGTCGCGGGCGATGATGCCCGCGAAGTAGATGATGGTCTGGACGCCCAGGCCGTACACGAAGAACGCGGTGAGGAACCGCGCCAGCTGGCGGTAGTGCGAGGCCTGGCGGACGGTCTGGACCAGGCGTGCGACGACCACCCCGGGGGCGATTCGGGGGCGCGACGCGGGGCGGGTCTCGCGCAGGACGAGCATCGGCGCGATCATCCCCAGCGCAAACCAGAGGCCCGCGAGCACGAAGAAGGGGCGCCACTGCGACTCGCTCTTGAGCCCGAGGGCGAACATCAGCCCGACCACGAGCAGGAGCAGGGCGAGCGCGCCGACGTAGCCCATCGTCCACCCGATCGCGCTGACCCGCCCGATGTTGCGCTGCGTCGCGATCTCCGGGAGAAACCCCGCGAGGGTGTTCTCGCCGAGCTGGTAGCAGATGTTCGCGACGACGAAGAGCGCCAGCGCGAGCGTCACGTCCCCCGGTCCGAGCACCGCCAGCGCGACGGTGAGCGCCGAGCAGAGCACCCCGGTGACGAGCAGGATGCGTTTCTTGAGCCCGAACTGGTCCGCCAGTGCGCCGACGAAGGGCGAGGCGAGGACGACGATCGCGAGGCTCCCCGCGCCCGCGTATCCCCACAGGGCGTCACCGGCGTTGGCGCCCGGGGCGTTCGGGTCCGCCGGGACGACGACCTTCTTGAAGTAGATCGGGAAGAGGAGCGTGATGATGAGGAGCGTGAAGGCCTGGTTGGCCAGGTCGTAGAGCCCCCAGGCGAGAACCTCACGCTTGTTGGGGACGCCCTTGAGCGGATCGAAGCGCACGAAAAACCCTCCCGGGGCGGGAGGGTATCCGGGATGGTCCTCAGACGCCTCGGGTCAGGGGTGGTCGTGACCCTCGTGATCGTCGTGGTCCCCGTCACCGTGCGGGTCCGAGGGGGTGAGGGCCGACTTCGAGATCGCCGGCAACTCCAGCCCCGCCTCGACCAGCAGGGGGTCGATCTTGGCGATCTTCTCGTTGATGCTCGCGCCCGGGTGCAGGGCCCGGTGGCGCACCTTGCCCTCGGCGTCGATGATGACCATGTGCGGGATCCCCTCCACCCCGTACTCGGGGTTGAAGACGTCCTGAGCCCCGAAGACGACCGGCCAGGTGATGTTGCGGTCCTGGATGAACCCGGCCATCAGGGAGAACTCCTTCTCCGGATCGCCGGTGGTATCAACGCGTCCCTGGGTCGAGTCGGTGTGGAACCCCTGCAGACTCGTGACGCCCAGGATGACCACGTCCGAGTCCTGGTAGTAGGACTGGAGCGAGCGGATGTTCGGGATGCTCTGCAGGCAGGGCCCGCACCAGGTCGCCCAGAAGTCGAGCACCACGACCTTGCCCTTCAGGGCCGAGAGGGACGTTCCCGTCTGGTCCACGTTGCTCGACCAGAGGAACTCGATGTCGGGCGCTTCGTGCCCCACCAGTTCACCCCGCGCGTACGCGCCGTCCGTCCGGGCGATCGCCTCGTCCAGGGCCAGGGCCATCTCCTCGTTCGTCACCGCCGCCCGCGCCGAGCGGAGCGCCGAGGCGATCTTCACCCGCACTCGCTCGCGCGTCGCGGCGTCCTCCTCCGAACCGTCGAGGATCGCGTTCCACGCGTCGAGCAGCCCCGTGGCGGCCAGCGCGTTGTCGGCGTCCATCTCGTCACTGATCAGCCGATCGAAGCCGGCCACGCGGTCCTTGATCTCGCGCAGCTCGTCCGCCTTGTACTGCCCGAGGAAGCCGAGCATCGTGAAGAAGACCTCGGCGTGCCCGGAGGCGATCGCCTCCCCGAGCGCCGGGTGCGCGGTGATGACCTTGACCCGTCCCAGCTCGGGAAGCTGGCGTGTCGCCATCATGGAGAAGAAGGTCCCGTTGATCAGCGCGATGGCGCCGTCGGTCGTCTTCGGATGCTCCAGCTCCTGGAGCCGCGCGATGGCCGCCTCGCCGCGCTCGGGCGTCGAGAACATGACGGGGGTGAGCCGCTCGATGGTCGCGGCGTCGAGTTCGCTCAGGTCGAGGACGCTCGGGTGCGCGGCTTCGAAGGCCGCCAGACGCTCCTGGTACTCCTCGAACGAGGTGACCTCGGAGCGGATGGTCTCGAAGTCGTCGAAGGCCGCCTGGATCTCCGCCTCGGTGGGCGGCTCGGCGAGGGCGGCGCCTGTGAGGGCGCCCACACACGCGAGAAGGGTGAGCAGGGATCGGGTGCTGGTCATGATCGCGGGTCCTTTCGCGTGGTTCTGTCGGCTCTACGGTATTCCGCCCCCGGGGTTCAACCCTCGGCGCCGGCTCAGGATTCGCCCGCGCTGAGGTGACGGGCGAGAAAGTCGGTCTGGGCGTTCTTCGCGTCGTTGGCGAAGCGTCCGAACCCGAGGTGCTCGGCGGGCGCCCCGGTCTCGGGCCAGGTCACGACCTCGACCAGGTCCCGCCCCGTCAGGGTCCGAGAACGCTCCCGGACCGCCTCGACGAATCGGCGCTGCGCCGCCCACGGCACCATCTCGTCCGCCTCGGAGTGGAGCACGAGCAGTGGGATCGGGCGCCAGGTCTCCAGGTGACGCATCGGGTCGAGCCCGGCGACACGGTCGCGATCGTGCTTGACCGCCCAGGGCGCCCCGGGCGCTCCCGCCTTCGGGAAGTACAGATCCTCGAGCGAGCCGCACGTGCCCTCGACCGCGGCGCACACGAACGGGTGTTCGTCGCAGAGGCGGCGCAGCGCGCCCATGCCCCCGGCCGACATCCCCCCGAGAGCCATGCGGGAGGCGTCGAACACGCCCCCGAACTCAGGGGAGGAGAGCGCCCGCACGATCGGATCGATCTCGGCGACGAGCTGTTCGAGGGTGTCGAGCGTCCGGTCGGGTTGCTGGGCGTCCTCGTCGAAGCGTTCGCCGTGCCCGGGCAGGTCGATGGCGCACGCCGCGATCCCGGCGCGCATCCACCGCAGGTACCGCCCGGCGTCGAGTTCCTTGTGGGCGGTCCGCCCGTGCAGCCAGATGGCGCACGGGGCGGGGGTCGTCCAGTCCGGGTGGACCAGCAGCGCGGGGATATCCGACGCCAGCCGAACGGTCCTGGCCTGCGCTTCGAGCGATCGGGGAAGTTTGGCGAACCGCTCGATCATGACTCGTCCAACAGCACCCGCGCGCCCGGCTCGATCCGATCGGGCAGGTCACGCCGCTCGGCGAGGTGCTCGGCGTCGAGCGCGAAGAGCGGGCCGATCTCCAGCACGCAGTCCGGCTCGCCCTCCGCGGTGCGGGGCACGCTCACCCCGGCACGCTCCAGCCAGTCCGCGGCCCGCTGTGTCTGGATCCGCTTCGATGAGACGACCGAGTCCACGCCTTCGGCGTTCTTCACCGGGGCGAACTCCTCGACCCGGCGCGTCTCGAAGACGATCGAACGCTCCGCCAGGGGGATCGCGTCGAAGATGAACCGTTCGAGTTTCACGGCGTTGGGCTCGCTCGGCTCGACCCTCTCGCCGCTCTTCGGGTCCACGTGCGCGACCTTCTTGATCGCCCGGTGGAAGGTAAGTTCGAAGGAGGGATCGGTCGCCAGACGCTCGATGAAGGGGACGCCGATCGCGTGGATCGCGATGTTGCCCGCCTCGAAGAGGATCGAGCCGTCCTCGCGCGTCTTGCTCGCCAGCTCGGCGGGCAGGTCGGAGTACTCGATCACCTCGGTGCGTCCGCCGACCGAGCAGAAGACGCCCACCTTCTCGCCCGGGTCGGTCTTGGCGACCATCTTGGAGCTGAACTCGCCCGAGGAGTCTTCGGCGCCCGCGTGCAGGCCAAGGAAGACGGGGTCGGCGACACGGGCCAGGGGGTTGTCCACCTGGAAGTAGCTCAGGTGCTCCACGCCCCGTCGTTTCATGTCGTCCACGCTGCCCGATTCCCAGAGGGCGCGGATCGCCCCGCCGTGCCCGTCCGGGTTGGTCGCGATGACCCCGGGGGCGCTCATGAGGATGCGACCGGTCTGCCGGTCGAGGCTGGGCATGGAGCCTTGGGGGAAGAAGGCGACGTCGGCGCGGGGGAGCCCGAAGTACTCGTGCGCCTCGAAGAACGCGACGGTCGCGTCGTGGTTGAGGGGGCTGGTCATGATGTACCAGGGGACGGGGGCGGCGTAGCGGCGCGAGGTCGCCAGCACCCCTTCCGCGAAGATCCGGAACAGGGGCTTGTCGCTGACGCTGCCGACGGGGAAGCACCCCTTGGGGCCGTCGTAGCCGAGGCGAGAGCCCTGCCCGCCGGCGACGGTGAAGCAGGCGACTTTCCCCTCGCGGAGGAGCGCCTCGCCGCGCGCGCGCGCCGCCTCGCGGTCCCACGGGCGCCTGTCCGAGGTCGGGTCGGCGGGGTAGCAGGGGGCGGGCGCCAGGTCCGCGGGCGCCTGGAAGACATGCTCGCCGGCGACGTACTTCTCGATCCACCCGGGGAGCTTGTCGGTGTCGAGCGCCTCGATCTGGGCGAGCAGGGCGTCGAGCTGGTCGGGGCGGAGGGCGTCCGCGCCCTGGAGCAGGTGGTCCTGCCCGATGCCCTCGAGGCGTGTCCGGGCGGTGTCGAGGTTGGGGCCGAGCGTGTTCATGGGCTCCTCCTGGGGCGGGGCGTCGGGACGGGGCGACGCGGGCGATGGTATCGCGCGGGGGCGACGGGACGGCCCGAGGCGGGTAGAGTCGGCGCGATGCTTGATCTTCGACGACCCGAGCGCGTTCCTTTGGTGGCGCCCAGTGTTCTGGCGGCGGATTTCGCGGCGATGGGCGAGCAATGCCGCCTCGCCCTCGAGGCGGGCGCCGACCTCCTCCATCTGGACGTCATGGACGGGCACTTTGTGCCGAACCTGACGATGGGGCCGCAGCTCTGCGAAGACCTGCGCCGGGCCCTGCCGGATGCGTACCTCGACGTTCACCTCATGGTCACCGACCCGGGGATGTTCGTGGAGCCCTTCGCGAAGGCGGGCGCCAACGCCCTCTCGTTCCACATCGAGGTGCTCGACACCCCGGAGGCGATCGAGCTTTGCGAACGGGTGCGATCACTCGGGGTTTCCCCCGCGATCGTGGTCAATCCGCCGACGCCCGTGGAGCGGATCGAGCCGGTTCTGGAGCATGTGGACATGGCCCTGGTGATGAGCGTGAACCCCGGTTTCGGGGGGCAGGCCTTCATCGAGCAGACCCTCCGGAAAACCGAGTGGCTCCGGGAACGGGTCAGGGACAACCAGCGGATCGAGATGGACGGGGGCGTGGCCCCCGAGACGGCTGGCCGGGTCCGGGAGGCCGGGTGCGACGTGCTCGTCGCCGGCTCGGCCGTTTTTCGGCAGCCGCAGGCCCGATGGGCCGGGATCATCGAGGAACTGCGGGGCGTCTGAGCCGGGCGGCCGATAAGGGGTGGGGGACACCCCAATCCATGCAGGTGACCCACACGGAATCCGAACAAACCGATTGAATTGGGGGTTGTGTCTCATTGGTCCGGCCCAGAGTCGATGCTAAACTCACCGCCCCTGCGTCCTCGTTCGGCGCCGCAGTATGGAGATCGAAGGAACGCCCCGTCCGGGGCTCGAGCCAAGAGCCGCCTTCCCCAACCATGGCCAAAGCAACCGCGTTCAACCTCCTGGTCCTCCGGGCCGGCCGATCGTCGTGGGACAGCGACGGGCGGATCGTGGGCGACAGTGATCTGCCCATGTGCGACGAAGGTCGGGCCGAGATCGCCCGGGAGATCGACGAACTCTCCGGGGAGGGGCTCAGCGTCATCCTGGCCGCCCCCGACGAGGCGAGCCAGCAGACCGCCCAGCTGCTCCGGAACGGGTCGGGCGTGAAGGTCCGGACCCTGCCGGGCCTGGCCGAGATCAGCATGGGCCTCTGGGAGGGCGTGCTCGGCTCGGATCTGGAAGAACGCTTTCCCAAGAACTACCGGCAGTGGCTGGTGGACCCCTCCAGTGTGAAGGCCCCCGAGGGGGAGGCGTTCGGCGACGCCCAGGACCGGGTGCTGCGCACCCTCGCCCGGGCGCTCGAGAAGGTCAAGGGGGACACGCCGGTGATCGGGGTCGTGGCCCGCCCGCTCGCCTCGGGGATCATCCGGTGTTTCGTGGAGGACCGACCGACGGCGGACCTCTGGGAGCGGTCCAAGGTGTGCGTGAGCCGGGGGAGAATCACCCGGGAGGCCCTGATGGGGGTTCTGGAAAGCTCCGGAGCCCGGGCCTGACGAGCCGATTCGTATAGTCTTGACACAACCCGCTCTGCGCGGGTTGCCCGTCGGATCCATCGGGGAGCGGAGTTCCCCGGCAAGGAGCGATTGATGCCCGAGGTGGCGACCAGGACGTGGACCCAGCTCAAGCCGCAACGCAAGGCGGCCATCCCCGAGGGGCTCTGGCTCCGCTGCCCGGGGTGTGCCCAGCTGATCTACCGGCGGCAGATGGAAGCGAACCTGCACGTCTGCCCGGAGTGCACGCACCACTTCCGCATCAGCGCCGAGCAGCGCATCGAGCAGCTGACCGACGCCGGATCGTTCACCCCGATGTTCACCACGCTCACCTCGGGCGACCCGCTCAAGTTCCGTGACCTGAAGGCGTACCCCGACCGGGTGCGGGCCGAGCAGATCAAGACGGGGCAGCGCGACGGGTGCCAGGCGGGCGAGGGGTTCATCAAGGGACGCCCGGTGATGCTCGCGTGCCTGGACCTGACCTTCATGATGGGCTCGATGGGTTCGGTGGTCGGCGAGATCCTGACGCGCGCGATCGAGCACGCGACGGCGAAGGACCTCCCGCTCGTGGTCGTCAGCTGCTCGGGGGGCGCCCGCATGCAGGAGGCGGGCCTGAGCCTGATGCAGATGGCCAAGACCTCCGCCGCCCTGGCCCGGTTCGATGACGCGGGGGGGCTGTTCATCTCCGTGCTGACCGATCCGACGACGGGGGGCGTGACGGCCTCGTTCGCGATGCTCGGCGACGTGATCATCGCCGAGCCCAAGGCCCTCATCGGGTTCGCCGGCCCGCGCGTGATCCGGCAGACCATCCGTCAGGATCTGCCCGAGGGCTTCCAGCGTTCAGAGTTCCTGCTGAGCAAGGGGATGATCGACCGCGTCGCGCCCCGCGCCGAGCTGCGGAGCGAGATCGCCCGTCTGATCGACTACTCGGGCAAGTAGCCTGCGCCTGAATGATGCGTGAAGAGCACGAACCCAACCCGGTCCGGCGCGGGCGGTGGGGCGTTCGTGCGCGCGCGCTGCTGTGCGGTCTCGGGTTCAGTCTGCTGATGTCGCTCGCCTTCCCCCCGGTGGGGTGGTGGTGGACCGCTCCGCTGGCGGTGACGCCGCTGATCTTCGCCTCGCGGCTGCGCGCCGCCTCCCCCCGGTCGCTGGGGTTCTGGGCGGGGCTGGGGACGTCGATTTTCTGGGCGCAGACGCATCTGTGGATCTGGACGGAGGATGTGTCGCCCCTCGGGCTGGTCTTCCTCGTGCCCCTGCTGAGTCTGTACCCGGGGCTGTTCGTCTGGCTCGGGGCAAGGCTGGAGCGGCGGGGTCGGATCTCGGCCTGGGTGTGGGGGGCGCCGGTGCTCTGGGGAGGGATCGAGGCGGTGCGGGCGCTCGTGGCCTTTGACGGGTACCCCTGGTTCCTCGTCGGGCATCCCCTGATCGACGCGCCGCGCTGGGGGAACGGGGCGCCGAGCCTTGCCTGGCCCGCGTCGTACATCGGGGCGATGGGGGTCTCGGCGCTCGCGGTGGGGGTCTCGGGGCTGGTGGTTGATGTCTGGACGCGCCGCCCGCGTCGGTGGATCGTCGCGGGGCTCGTGGTGGTGGGCGCGTGGGTCGGCCTCGGGG
>MRWG01001971.1_pt1 | contig 11470 bp, 7 predicted proteins | sample 1013341 | NCBI WGS metagenome assembly MRWG01 (sample SAMN06117577, study PRJNA244670) | biofilm metagenome | biome: Water; feature: Cathode Biofilm; material: Biofilm; isolation source: microbial consortium enriched at the cathode of a solar microbial fuel cell | place: USA: District of Columbia ... | reverse complement strand
ATCGCGCTTGCCGACAAGGGCATGCCGACGGACTGGTATCAGACCCTGCAGATCGCCTATGGCGTCGCCGCCGGCCTCGGCCGCTTCGCCGAGAGCGCCAAGACCTATCTGCCGGGCGGCGCGCCGGCAGTCTCCCGTTCGAGCCACAGCCCGACGCGTATCCGGCTCGGCGCCCTGCCGGAAACCTTGCGCAGGCTGGCGGAGGCCGGGCCAGGCGATTTCTATCGCGGCAAGCTTGCGGAGCTCGTGCTGCAGGATCTCGACGGCTCGGCGTTCCAGGCCGACGACCTCGCGGACTATGCCGCGACGGTCGCGGAGGTCGAGGGCATTCCGTACCGTGGCAAACGCATCTGCCTCGCCTCCGGGCTGACCGGCGCGCCGACCTTCGCGCGGGCGCTACGATCCATCGAAGCATCTGTCGATCCCGCCGCCGGTCTTTCGCCCGAGACCTATGTCGCCTGGGCCGAAGCGCTTCGCGAAGCCTATGACCATCGCTTGAAGGCGCTGGGGCACGGCGCGCCGGCGGACGAACTGGCCTGCACGACCCATCTCTCCGTGGTCGACGCCGCCGGCAACATGGTCGCGCTGACCAACACCCTGCTGGAGCGGTTCGGTTCGCGCTACATGGGCCCGGCGACCGGCATCCTTTTCAACAACGGCATGATGTGGTTCGACCCGGAGCCTGGCCGGCCGAATTCGATCGCGCCCGGCCAGCGCCCCCTCTCCAACATGTGCCCGACCATCGTCACCGACGCCGACGGGACGCCCGAACTCGCGACAGGCGCATCGGGTGGCCGGCGCATCGTCCCGGCGGCGTTCCAGATCGCCTCCATGGCGGTCGACTTCGGCATGGACCTCGAAGAGATCTACGCCACGCCCAGGATCGACGTCTCCGGCGGCAACGAGGTGTCAGCCGACGCGCGCCTCGCTTCTTCGGTCGTCGACGCCCTCTCCGCCCGGTTCCCGACCACCCGCACCTTCCAGTCGATCGGCGTCCGCCCCTTCGCCAGCCCGCAGAGCGTGATGCGGCGGGACGGCATGAATTCGGGCGCGGCGGTCGCGGAAATGGCGACATCTAAGGCGATCGCGCAATGACCGAACTTCCAAGCAATCCCCAGGACCTGCGCACCGTCGATCCGGGCGTGCGCGCGCTCTTCAAGATCGAGAACCGCTGGCAGGCCTGGCTGGACGTCGAAGCGGCGCTCGCAGCGGCGCAGGCGGAGATCGGCATGGTTCCGGAAGCCGCGGCCATCGAGATTGCCGCCAAGGCGAAATTCGAGCTGTTCGACCGCGAGCGTCTGGTTGAGGGCTTTCGGGTCAGCGGCCACACGTTGACGCCGCTCGTCTGGGAGCTGGCGCGGCTCTGCGAGGGCGACGCCGGCGGCTATGTTCACTGGGGCGCCACGACCCAGAACATCGTCCAGACCGGCGACCTGATCGTGCTGCGCCAGGCGGATGCGATTTTCCGGCGCCAGTTGGCCGACCTGCTGGAGAGCCTGGCCGGCCACGCCGAGGCCCATGCCGAGAGCGCCATGCCGGCCCGCACGCACGGTCAGCACGCCGTGCCGACGACATTCGGCGCCAAGGTCGCGGTCTGGATCGACGAAATCGCCCGGCATGGCGAGCGCCTGGACGACGCGGCGCCCCGCGTGTTCCGCGCGATGCTCGGCGGCGCCGCCGGCACGCTCGCGTCCTTCGGCCCGGACGGGTTCGACCTGCAGGACCGGCTCGCCGCCCGGCTTGGCATGGGCGCGATGGCGACGCCAAGCCGTGCGGAAGGCGACCATCTGACCGAATACGTCCTGCTGCTCGCCATGCTCGCCGCCACGTGCGCCAAGATCGCCCGGGAGGTCTACACGCTGCAGAAGCAGGAGTTCGGCGAACTTGAGGAGCCGACGCCGCCGGGCTCCGTCGGCTCCAGCACCATGCCGCAGAAGCGCAATCCCTTCATGGCCCAGGATATCGTGGCGCTCGCGTCCGACGTCCGCATGCAGGCGCCGCTCGCCCTCGAAGCGATGCAGACGGAGCACGAAGCGGACCGCGCCACGTCGCTTCAGATTCGCCAGGCGACGGAGCGGTCCTGCGTCGCGACCGGCGACATGCTGGCGCGAATGATCCGCCTGTTCGACGGGCTGACGGTGAAGCCGGAGCGCATGCGCCGGAACCTCGACCTGACGACGGGCCTGATCATGGCGGAACCCGTCATGCTGGCGCTGGGCGCCGAAATCGGCCGGCAGGAAGCGCACGACGTCGTCTACGACGCGGCCCAGGCGGCGGCGCTCGGCAAGGGCGATTTTCCGGACCTGCTCGCGGCCGATCAGCGGGTCGCGGCGAAGTTATCGGCCGAGCGAATCGCTTCACTGCTCGACCCGGAGGGCTATGTCGGCCTTTCGCCCGAACTGGCGCGACGGTCGGCGGCGGCTGGCCGGGACGCAGCGGCCAAGCTCCGAGCCTCAGTCGTCTAGGCTGTAGACATCGATCGGGGCGGCGATGCCGCGGAATTTTCGGAAGCCGTGGCCGGTCAGGCGAGCCACGGCGCTTTCCGGCAACATGGCCTTGAACTCGCCCGACATCAGGATGTTCGCGTCCATGGTCTTGGTCAGCTCTTCCAGCCGCGCGACCTCGTTCACGGCCGAACCGATCGTGGTGAAGGAGAGCCTGGCGCCCGCGCCGATATTGCCGAAGACGACGTGGCCGACATGGATGGCGATGCCGAAGCCGATCGGGTCGCGGCCGGCGGCGACGAGCGTTTCGTTGACGCCCGCAATGCGGCGCTGCGCCTCTTCCGCCGCCGCAAGCGCCGATTCCGCGGCCGCCCGGTCGCCGGGCTGGGAAATTGGGAAGATCGCCAGCACCCCGTCGCCGATGAAGGTCAGCACCTCGCCGCCCGCCTCGATCACGGCGCCGGCGGCGCATTCGAAATAGCCGTTCAGAAGCGCGATGTACTGCGACGCCGCCATGCGGTCGGCGAGCGCGCTCGATCCACGCAGGTCGGAGTACCAGACGACGGCGTGGATGCTCCGCCCATCGCCGCGCTGGATATGACCGTTCAGGACCTCCATCCCGGCGCGCGGGCCGAGATATGTGGACACGACGTTCTCGGCGATCTGGGACTTGATCGCGAGCTTCGCCGCGACGCCGAGACGCTGCTTGATGCGGAGCAGCGCCTTGATGTCGGCGTCCGTGAAGCCGCCGTCCCTGGCCGTCGCCCAGGACGTCACGACGCCGTTCCGGTGTTCGTGCTGGGAGAGGTCGTCGAAACGCACGAAGAGCGCCAGATAGTCGGTCATCCCAGCGTCGTGCAGGTCGTCCAATATGCCGAAATCGAAGAGCGCCGACGGCCCGGTCAGGCGCCGGCGCAGGGCCGGCAGGCCACGCTGGACCATGTAGTAGAACGGGCTGCGCCGCCACGCGCTGGTATTGCTCGCGCCGTGCATGTGCTCCATCTCGCGGACCGGTTCGTCCGGGGTCCAGACGAGCGAGACCGACTCCACGGCCGGATGCAGCGTCCGATAGCTCAGATGGACGCGGGCGAGCGGCACGCCGGCGGCGAGCAGACGAAGGCAAGCGCCTTCGAAAAGCGCGTCGAGCGCCGCGTCCGCCATGGCCGCTTCCATGATCCAGTCGGCGACGGCGTCCAGTAGCGGCGCGGAAATCTCCGCGCCGGCTGCGTCGCGGTCCGCGGGAGGACTGGCGTTCGACATGACGACAGGTTCGTTCAATGGGCCTCGCTCGCATCCGACCGCGCGACGGGCGCCGGCTTCCGGCCGACGACACGTCCGCCGACCGCGCGGATGTCGTCGCCGATCATAACGAGCGCGGGCACCAGAAACAGCACCAGCAGCGTCGCGACAAGCAGGCCAAACACGATCGTGACCGCCATGGGAATGAGAAAGCGCGCCTGCAGGCTGGTCTCGAAGATCATCGGAGCGAGCCCGCCGATCGTGGTGAGCGAGGTCAGCAGGACGGCGCGCACCCGGTCGACCGCGCCTTCCCGCACGGCCGTCTCCAGGTCTTCGCCATCGGCGCGGCGGTTGTCGATCGTCGTGATCAGGACGATCGAGTCGTTGACGACGATGCCGGCAAGCCCGAGCAGCGCGATCATCGACAGGATCGTGAGATCGAAGCCCATCAGATAGTGGCCCCAGGCGGCGCCGATGAAGCCGAACGGAATGACCGACATCACGGCGAACGGCCGGCTGAAGCTGCCGAACACCCAGGACAGCGTGATGTACATCAGGACGACGCCGATCATCGCGCCGACGCCCATGTCCTTGAAAGTGTCGGCCTGCTCCTCGGCCTTGCCGGCGAACCGGTAGGTCAGGCCTTCATGCGCCGCAATCCGGCCGACGCCGTCGCGGACGAGCGCCGCCAGCACCGTGTTGCTCGTCGTCACGTTCTCGTCGACCTCAGCGGTGACGGCGACGCGGCGGGCGCCGTCTTCCCGGCGGATCTGGGCGAAGCCAGTCTCTTCCCGGAACGAGACGACTTCGCTGAGCGGCGTTTCGGCGCCGGTGGGCGACCGGAGATAGAGATCGCGCACGCTTTGCCGCGCCAGGGCCGACTGGTCCATGCGGACACGCACGAGAACCTCGTCGTCGCCGCGCGCGAAGCGTTTGGCGACGGCGCCGGCATAGGCGTCGCGCACCTGCCGCGCGACGGACTCGGTTGTGAACCCGAGCGCCCGCCCCTTCTCCGTCAACTCCAGGATAAGCTCCGGCTTGCCGTAGGGCAGGTCGTCCTCGACGGCGCTGACGCCGGGATAGCTGGCGAGCAGCTGCCGGACTTCCGTCGCCGCCCGTTTCAGCGCGGCCGGATCGCCGCCGGACAGGCGCACATCGATCTCGCGGCCCGGCGGGCCGCCCGACGCCGGCGTCAGCGTCAGGCTCTCCAGGCCCGGGATCGGGGGCAATTCCGCCTCCCAGGCGGTCAGGAATTCCGTGGTGCGGATATCGCGATGATCGGCGGGCACAAGCTCCAGGAAGACGGAGCCGATCTCGTCGCCACTGGTCCCCTCGCCATTCTCCCGCCCGGTCGTCGTGCCGACCTTGGCGATCGCCTGGACGACGAGCTGCCCCTCAAGATAGCCGAACCCCTTTTCCGCCCGGTACGCCGCCGCCTCGACTTCGGCGAGCGCCGCTTCGGTCGCCGAACGGCCGTCGCCCGGCGCGATCCGGAGATTGGCGAAGGCGATGTCGGCTTCGACCGACGGGAAGAAGTTGAACGCGACACGCCCGCCCGCGAGCAGCCCGGCCGAGACGATGAACGCCGCGATGGCGACCGCCACGGTGACGTAGCGCATCCGAATGGCGGCCGCGACGAAGCGGCGAAACGGGCCTTCCCGGAATGCGTCGAAGCGCCGATTGAAGCCCGCGCGGATGCCCCGCCGCTCGTCAGGCGGCGGCGCCTGGAGCGCGCCTGTCAGGTGGCCCGGCAACGCCAGGAAGCATTCGAACCAGCTGGCGATCAACGCCGTGACGACGGCGAGCGGAATGGCCGCGATGATCGCGCCGATGATGTCGCCGATCACCAACAGCGGCAGGAAGGCCGCGAGGGTCGTCAACGTGGAGCTCGTGACGGGCGCCGCCATGCGAACGGCGCCGCGCTCGGCCGCTTCCAGCGCGGACAGCCCACGGCGTTTGAGCGCTTCGGCATGCTCGCCGACCACGATCGCGTCGTCGACCACGATGCCGAGGACGAGTATCAGACCGAACAGACTGATCATGTTGACCGATTGGCCGGTCAGCCACATGCCGGCGAGCGCGGCCATCAGCGAGGCAGGAATGCCGGCCCCGACCCAGAACGCGACCCGGGCGTTCAGGAAGAGGAACAGCACGCCGACGACGATCAGAAGGCCGCCGAGGCCGTTCTTCACCAGGAGCAGGATGCGTTCCTCGACGAGGTCGGACTCGACGCCGAAAACCTCGACGCGAAGCTCTTGCGGCATGGTCGGCCGCACCGTCTTAAGGTAGTCCTCGAGCACCTTTGCTGTCGCAAGGCTGTCCGCCGTCGTGGCGCGCTGCACGATCAGTTCGACGGCCGGCTGGTCGTGGCGCAACGCCGTCACCTGGTCTTCGTCGAATGTTTCATGGACGATCGCCACGTCGCGGATGCGCGCCTTTGCGCCCTCGTCCGTGGCCTTGATCTCAATCCGGCCGATCTCGTCCGCGGTTTCGGCGAGACCGAGGCTGCGGATCTGGCGCGCGCCGCCGCCGGCCTCGCCGGATGGCATGTCCTGGGACGAGCGGCGAACCGCGTTCGCGATATCCTCCAGCGTGATGTCGAGCGCGCGAAGCTCGTTCGGGCGGGCTTCGACCCAGATTTCCGGGTCGCGCACGCCCGAAAGCTCGACCCGGTCGATGCCGGCCGCGACCATCTCGTCCCGCATCCGCTTCGCGAAGTTGCGGAGCGCGCTTTCCGAGAACGGTCCGGAAAGGGCGACGCGGGCGATCGTGTCGTAGCGAACCACGCGCGAGATCTGCGGCGTTTCGCTTTCCTCCGGCAGGGTGACGACGCGTGCGACGGCGGCGTCGACGTTGGCGAGGCCCGCCTGCATGTCCGCGCCCTGCTCGAACTCGACGACGACGGTGGCAGCGCCCTCTCGCGCGGTCGAACGCACGCGTTTCACTTCGTCCAGGAAGCGGACTTCCGTTTCGATCGCCTGGACGATGGAGAGATCGACGTCGTCGGCGCTGGCGCCGTTCCAGGCGACGCTGACCGTCACGATGTCGATCGCGAAATCCGGGAAGAATTGCGTGTTCATCCGCCAGAGCCCGGCGAGCCCGGCGATGATCATGATCGCCATGACCAGGTTCGCCGCCGTCGGGTGGCGGGCGAACCGGGCCAGCAGGTTCGTCGGCGGCGTCCGGGCGGCGTAGGCCTCGGACTCCGGATCCAGGCGACTCACGTGGCGTTGACCCGGGCGCGCGCCTTCAGGCCCGGCCCAATCTCAGGGATGCGGGTGACGACCGCGACGTCGCCATCCTGCAGTTCGCCGGTGACGATGAGGTCGGTTCCGTCGCGGGCGAGGACCACGACATTGCGCTCGTCGAGCCGCCCTTCCTCGATGACGTAGACGCGTGCGCCGTCATGCACCGCCGCTTCCGGCAGGCGCGCGACGTTGCCATACTCGATATCCGGCGTTTCCGCCTCGACGAATGCGCCGGGCCGCAGCGCATCCATGTCCTGCTTCGGATCGATCGGCGCATACACCCAAACGCCGCCGGACGCCGCATCGAACTCGCCCTGCGTCCGCTCCAGCGTCGCGTCGAGCGAAAAGGCGACGTCCCCTGCGCGCCAGATGATCGTCGCCGGCCGGCCCTTGACCCCGCCCGCGGCCGCAAGGCGCCCGAACTGGGCGTCGCTCATGTGGAAGAGCGCTTCCAGGCGCTTGCTGTCGACGATGCGCGCGACCCGGTCGGCCGCGCCGATCCGCTTGCCAATCGTCGCGGAGACGTCGACGAGCACGCCGTCGAAGGGCGCCGTCAGCTTCGTCTCGTCGAGATTGCGCTCTGCCCGCATCAACCGGACCTCGGCGCGCTTCATCGCGGCCTTCAGGCGTTCGATCTGCGCTTCCTGCCGTTCGATCGTCTGTCCGCGCGTCATGCGCGCCTGTCGCGCGGACAGATAGGCGATACGGGCGTCGTCCATGCTCTTGCCGGAGACCACGCCGCGCCCTTCCAGCTTCTGCTTCCGGTTCAGGTCGCGTTGGCGCAGGCTTTCCTGCTCCCGGTCGAAGCCGACCAGGCTCCTGTTCGCTTTCAGCTCAGCCTCCGCCTCCGCGAGCGAAGCGCGCGCCTCGTCGAGCGCCGCTTCGGAGTCCGCGAGTTCGGCCTCGTAGTCGAAGGGGTCGATCTCGATCAGCAGTTCGCCCTTCTGGACAGCGCCGCCGGCGTGGAAGTTTGGTCCGATAGCGACGACGCGGCCCTCGACAAGCGGCCGCAGTTCGACGTCCCGCGCGGCGACGATCCGTCCGGTCAGGCGCATGGTCGGCTGCAGATCGCCCTTTCGGACGGTGACGGCGTCGACCACCCACTCCCGCTCCGCCGGCGGTTGCGGCGCGGCTTCGGGCGCCGTCTGCTTCAGCACGAGAAAGACGGCGATGGCGGCTCCGACCAGCAGAAGCGCGGCGCCGAACTGGCGCAAGCGGCGCATCAGGCGCTCTCCCCGTCACGATCGAGGGCGATCGCATTCCGAAAAAGCCTCGAGGCCATTACTATCACCCGTTCCACATCGTCTGGCCCGAAGTCCCTCAAATCGAGCTCTTCCAGGATGACGCTGCGCGCGGCGGCGAAGACCATCACCTGGCCCATGGCCGCGTGGGACGCGAGCACGGCGTCGCGCCCCTCCGGATCGAGCCCGAGCGCGGCCGACGTCAACCGCCGGATCGCGCGATGCAGCGGCAGCACCCGTTCGTCGAACATCGGCCGATAGTCCGGCGTCGGCTCCTGGAACTCGCGCAGCACTGTCTGCGTGACCCATGGCGGGACGCCGCCCGACAGCATGGTCGTGAGGATATGGCGCACGACGGCGTCCGCGATCTCCGCGAGCGTCCCGCGATCCGGCGCGCCGTCCGCGAACGCATCGTCGATCAACTGGATGACCGGGCCGCCGACCGGCCGCATCTCCTCCATCAGCCGCTCCAGCGCCGCCAGATAAAGGCCGCGCTTGCCGCCGAAGTGGTATGAGATCGCCGCGACGTTGACGTCGGCCGCCTTCGCGAGCTCGCGCACCGTCACGCCGCTGTAGCCGCGGGACGCGAACAAGGGCGCGGCCGCCGCGATCTGGCGGGCGCGGCTGTCGGCGCTACGGGCGGTCTGGGCCCGCGCGGGATCGTCGAGAGTTGCTGTCATCGCGCTCGATATAGTCGAACGCACATTTTAAACAAGTGTTTGATTCATGCATCGCCGTCTTGCCAACAGTCTGCGCTTGGCTGACGCTGCACCACCGAATCAGGAGCATCGAACCATGGGCGGCAAACTCGACGTCGGTCTCGCCATTCGCGGCCAGTTCGCGGCGGGATACGACATGGCGAAGGCGCTGGACGAACTGCTGGAGCAGTGCCGTTTGGCGAAGCGCCTCGGCTTCGCGGGCGTCATGAAAAGCCAGCACTACTCCTCTGCCCCCTTCCAGGAAATCCAGCAGATGCCGTTCCTGGCGCGCGCCGCGGCGGAGATCCCCGGCCTCGACGTCATGACCGGCATCTCGCTCCTGCCGCTGCACAAGCCGCTCGATCTCGCGGAGCAATTGGCGGCGCTGGACGTGATTTCCGGCGGCCGGCTGATCTTTGGCGCCGGCATCGGCTATCGGGAGGTTGAGTTCCAGGCTTTCGGGACGACGCAGAAGGACCGCGTGCGCCGCTTCGTCGAAAATCTCGAGGCGATCCGGCGGCTCTGGACGGAGGAGACCGTAACGATGGAGGGCTCGCACTTCCGTCTCGACGGCGCCTCATGTTCCGTGAAGCCGCTGCAGCCGGGCGGACCGAAGGTCTGGATCGGCGCGGACGCCGACGTCGCGGTCCGCCGGGCGGCGCGCATCGGCGACGCCTGGATGATCAATCCGCATGTCAGGCTCGACACCCTTGCCCGGCAGATGGACGTCTACCGGGCGGCGCTCGACGCCGCCGGCAAGCCCTTCCCCGAAGTCCAGCCGATGATCCGGGAAATGTACGTCGCCAAGAGCCGGGACGAGGCGATGCGGCGGGCCCAGCCCTATCTGGAAGCGAAGTACCGCGCCTATCATGCCTGGGGCCAGGACGATGACATGCCCGAAGGCGACAACGACCTGACGGCGGCCTATGAGGACATGGCGCGCGACCGTTTCATCTTCGGCGGGGTCGAGGAAGCGGCCGAGCAGATCGTGAAAGCGGTTAAGGTCTGCGGCGCGACCTACCTCCTCGCGCCCGTGCAATGGCCGGGCATGCCGCACGACGAAGCGACGGAACAGATGCAAATCCTGATGGAAGAGGTCATCCCCCGCGCCCGGCAGGCGCTCTAGTGGCGGCGCTCGACCGTCCGGTCACGCGCGGCGGCCTGTGGGGCTGGCGGCTCTTCGACTGGGCGAACTCGCCCTTCCCGACCGTCATCGTGACGTTCGTGTTCAGCGCCTATTACGCCCAGGGCGTGGCCGAAAACCCGGCGCAGGGCACGAGCTGGTGGGGCGGCGCCATGACCATCTCCGCCATTTTCATCGCGCTTCTGAGCCCGCCGCTCGGCGCGATCGCCGACCAGACCGGGCGGCGGAAGCCCTGGCTCGCCGCGGCGACGCTGGTCGCCGTGCTCGGTTCGGCTGCGCTCTGGTTCGTCGAGCCGGATCCGGCGTTTCTGCTGCTCGGCGCCGTTCTCGTCGTTTGCGCCAATGTCGGGTTCGAGATCAGCATGGTCTTCTATAACGCGATGCTGCCCGACCTCGCGCCGCCGGAACGCATCGGGCGCATTTCCGGCGAAGCCTGGGCGCTGGGTTATGCCGGCGGCCTCATCTGTCTTCTGATCGCGCTTTTCGTCTTCGTGCAGGGCGACGGCGCGCTGTTGGGCCTCGATCCCGACCGGGCGGAACACGTCCGCGCCGTGGCGCTGCTGGTCGCGGTCTGGATTTTCCTGTTCGCCATTCCGACGTTCGCCCTGACGCCGGACCGGGTAAGGACCCGGAAGCCGATTGGCGCGGCCGCGCGGGAGGGCATTGCGCAGCTCGTGCAGACAATCAAGAACGTTCGTCAACACAAGGAAATTGCAAAGTATCTGGTGGCGCGGCTGTTCTATGTGGACGGCATGAACACGCTCTTCGCCTTCGGCGGCGTCTATGCCGCCGGCACCTTCGGCATGTCGGTCGCGGAAATCATCCAGTTCGGCATCGCGCTCAACGTCGCTGCCGGCCTCGGCGCCTGGGGCTTCGGCTTCGTCGATGACCGCATCGGGCCGAAACGCGTTGTCCTGATCGCCATCCTCGGCATGCTGTGCGCAGCGACGCCCTTGCTGTTCGTGGAAGGCAAACTGCTGTTCTGGGTCTTCGCCTTGCCGCTCGGCTTGTTCTTCGGGCCGGCGCAAACGGCGAGCCGGTCGCTGATGGCGCGGATGAGCCCGCCCGACGCCTCGACCGAGATGTTCGGCCTGTTCGCCCTTTCCGGCAAGGCGACGGCCTTCCTCGGCCCCTTCCTGGTCGCCACCGCGACCGCGGCCTCCGGCAGCCAGCGGGTCGGCATGGCGACGATCGCCATCCTGCTGGTCGCGGGCGGGGCGATTTTGCTGACCCTGAAGCCAGAGAGCCGGTTGCCCGGCCGCGCCGGCAAGCCTATCAGATAGGCCCATGCAAGATGGGTTCATGCAGGACCGGGCCTTGCCAGAAGAGATTGAGAACTTGTCGGACGCCGACCTAGCCGTCGTAATCGAGTTGCAGAAGGCGGAGCTCGACCGGTTGCTCGCCGAGAACGCGCGCCTGCACGAGCGGATCGAACAGCTGCTCGCCATGCAGGAGC
>MRWG01001969.1_pt1 | contig 11478 bp, 8 predicted proteins | sample 1013341 | NCBI WGS metagenome assembly MRWG01 (sample SAMN06117577, study PRJNA244670) | biofilm metagenome | biome: Water; feature: Cathode Biofilm; material: Biofilm; isolation source: microbial consortium enriched at the cathode of a solar microbial fuel cell | place: USA: District of Columbia ... | reverse complement strand
GGAGGGGCCTCGCCCGGCCACCCTGGGCGGGCGCGGCAGGGCGGCGGCAATGGTCTGCGCCCCGCAGACGCCGCAACCGGCGCGCCCCGGCAGGCTGCGGCGCCCCGGTGAGGCGGCGGATCTCCGTGGTCACTGGCGTTCTCCGGTCACTCGGCCGCCGGGGCGACGCGGTAGTTCTCCACCTCGATGCGCTGATGGCGCTCCTGCCAGCCCGAGGGCTGGTTGGAGCGGGTCACCTGCACCGCCGTCACCTTGTACTCGGGACAGTTGGTCGCCCAGTCCGAGTTGTCGGTGGTGATGACGTTGGCCCCGGTGAGCGGATGGTGGAAGGTGGTGTAGACCACGCCCTGGGGCATGCGCGGGGAGATCGTCGCCCGCAGCGTGGTGGCTCCGACACGGCTGGCTACGGTGATCACGTCGCCCTCGGCAACGCCGCGTTCCTCGGCGTCGAAGGGATGGATCTCCAGGATGTCTTCCTCGTGCCAGCGTGAGTTCTCGGTGCGCCTTGTCTGGGCGCCGACGTTGTACTGGCTGAGGATGCGCCCGGTGGTGAGGATCAGCGGGTAGTAGCGCGAGGCGCGCTCCTCCGTCGGCACGTACTCGGTCAGCATGAAGCGGCCCTTGCCGCGCACGAAGCCGCCCACGTGCATGATCGGCGCGCCGTCGGGGTGGGCCTCGTTCACCGGCCATTGCAGCGAACCCTCGTCGTCAAGACGGGCATGGCTGACGCCGCTGAAGGCGGGCGTCAGGCGGGCGATCTCGTCCATGATCTCGGCGGCGGAGTTGTAGTGCATGAAATAGCCCATGGCGCTGGCCAGGCGGCAGACCGTCTCCCATTCGGAAAGGCCGCTCTTCTCCTCCATCACCGGGCGCACCCGGTTGATGCGGCGCTCGGCGTTGGTGAAGGTGCCGTCCTTCTCCAGGAAGGAAGTGCCGGGCAGGAAGACGTGGGCGAAGGCCGCCGTCTCGTTGAGGAAGAGATCCTGCACGACGACGCAGTCCATGGCCTCCAGCCCGGCTTCCACGTGCTGGGTGTTGGGGTCGGACTGGGCGATATCCTCGCCCTGGATGAACATGCCTTTGAAGGAGCCGTCGACGGCGGCGGCCAGCATGTTGGTGATGCGCAGGCCGGGCTCATCCAGCAGCGCCACGCCCCAATCGCCCTCGAAGAGCCTGCGGGTCTCCACCTCGCTCACGTGGCGGTAGCCGGGGAACTCGTGCGGGAAGCTGCCCATGTCGCAGGAGCCTTGCACGTTGTTCTGGCCGCGCAGCGGGTTCACGCCGACGCCCTCGCGCCCGATGTTGCCGGTCGCCATGGCGAGATTGGCCATGGCCATGACCATGGTCGAGCCCTGGGAATGCTCGGTGACGCCCAGGCCGTAGTAGATCGCCGCGTTGCCGCCGGTGGCATAGAGCCGCGCCGCCCGGCGCAGGGTCTCCGCCGGCACACCGATGGTCTCGGCGAGTGCTTCCGGCGAATTGCGTTCTTCGGCGACGAAGCTGCGCCAGCGCTCGAACTCCGCGGTCTCGCAGCGCTCGGCGGCGAAGGCCTCGTTCACCAGCCCCTCGGTAACGATGGTATGGGCCAGGGCGTTCATCACCGCCACGTTGGTGCCGGGCTTCAGCTGGATGTGCTGAGCCGCCTCGATGTGCGGCGAGCGCACCAGGTCGATGCGGCGCGGATCGACGACGATGATCTCGGCGCCGTCGCGCAGCCGCTTCTTCATGCGCGAGGCGAAGACCGGATGGGCGTCCGTCGGGTTGGCGCCGACCAGCAGCACCACGTCGGCCTGCTCCACCGACTTGAAGTTCTGGGTGCCCGCCGAGGTGCCGAAGGTCATCTTCAGGCCGTAGCCGGTGGGTGAATGGCAGACCCGCGCGCAGGTGTCGACGTTGTTGTTGCCGAAGGCAGCGCGGATCATCTTCTGGACGACGTAGACCTCCTCATTCGTGCAGCGCGAGGAGGTGATGCCGCCGATGGAGCCCTTGCCGTACTTATCCTGGATCGCCTTGAAGCGCGCTGCGGCGAAGTCGATGGCCTCCTGCCAGGAGACCTCGCGCCAGGGATCGGTGATCTTCTCGCGGACCATGGGCTTCAGCTTGCGGTCCTTGTGGGTGGCATAGCCCCAGGCGAAGCGGCCCTTCACGCAGGAGTGGCCCTCGTTGGCGCCGCCGTCCTTCCAGGGCGTCATGCGCACCACGGTGTCGCCCTGCAACTCGGCCTTGAAGGAACAGCCGACGCCGCAGTAGGCGCAGGTGGTCAGCACCGATCGCGTCGGCGTGCCGTGCTCGACCACCGACTTCTCCACCAGGGTCGCCGTCGGGCAGGCCTGCACGCAGGCGCCGCAGGAAACGCAGTCGGAAGAGAAGAAATCGTCCATCGCCGCACCCGGCGAGACGCGGCTCTCGAAGCCGCGCCCCTCGATGGTCAGGGCGAAAGTGCCCTGCGTCTCCTCGCAGGCGCGCACGCAGCGCGAGCAGACGATGCACTTGGCGGGGTCGTACTGGAAATAGGGGTTGGAGGTATCGACGGCCGCCTTGTGGTCTTTGTCGAAGTGGTTCTCCCCCGCCATGCCGTAGCGCACCTCGCGCAGGCCGACGGCGCCGGCGGTGTCCTGCAGCTCGCAGTCGCCGTTTGCCGCGCAGGTCAGGCAGTCCAGCGGGTGGTCGGAGATGTAGAGCTCCATGATGCCGCGGCGCAGTTTCTCGATGCGCGGCGAGTTGGTGGTCACCTTCATGCCCTCGCGCACCGGCGTGGTGCAGGACGAGGGCGTGCCGCGCAGGCCCTCGATCTCCACCAGGCACATGCGGCAGGAGCCCCAGGACTCCAGGCTGTCGGTGGCGCAGAGCTTGGGCACCTCGCGCTCCACCATGGCCGCGGCGCGCATGACGGAGGTGCCTTCGGGCACCGTCACCTCGACGCCGTCGATGGTGAGGGTGACCTGGGCGCCCTCGCGTGCGGGGGTGCCGTAGTCGGTCTCGTGATGCAGGGTCATGGCAAAGTCCTCACTCGGCCGCGAGCCGGGGCGCGCGGTCGAAATCTTCCGGGAAGAGGCGAAGGGTGGAGAGCACCGGCATGGGCGTCAGCCCGCCCATGGCGCAGAGCGAACCGTCGGTCATCAGCTCGCAGAGATCCTCGATCAGCGCGATGTTGGCGGCGACGTCCTCGCCGTTGAGGACCTTCTCGACGGTCTCCCTGCCGCGGATCGAGCCGATGCGGCAGGGCGTGCACTTGCCGCAGCTCTCGACCTCGCAGAACTCGAAGGCGAAGCGCGCCATCTCGGCCATGTCGGCGGTCTCGTCGAAGACCACGATGCCGCCGTGGCCGAGCATGGCCTGGGCCTCGGCCAGGGCCTCGTAGTCGGCCGGCAGGTCCAGCATGTCCTCGGAAACGTAGGCGCCCAGCGGGCCGCCCAGCTGGGCGGCGCGGAACGGCCGACCCGAGGCGGTGCCGCCGCCGAAGTCCTCGATCAGCTCGCGCAGGGTGACGCCGAAGGCCTTCTCCACCAGGCCGCCGCGCTTGATGTTGCCGGCCAGCTGGAAGGGCTGGGTGCCGCGCGAGCGGCCCACGCCGTAGTCGCGGTAGAAGGCCGCGCCCCGGGCCAGGATGATCGGCACCGAGGCCAGGGTCAGCACGTTGTTGATCACGCTGGGCTTGCCGAAGAGGCCGGCGATGGCGGGGATCGGCGGCTTGGCGCGCACCGTGCCGCGCTTGCCCTCCAGGCTTTCCAGCATGGAGGACTCCTCACCGCAGATGTAGGCCCCGGCCCCTTTGCGGACATGCAGACGGAAGGCGCGGCCGGAGCCGCCGACGCTGCCGCCCAGCCAGCCGGCCTTCATCATCTCGGCGATGGCGGCCTGCATCTGCGCGATGGCGCGCGGGTATTCGGAGCGGATGTAGACGTAGCCCTCGGTGGCGCCCGTCGCCAGGCCGGCGATGACCATGCCCTCGATGAGCATGAAGGGATCGCTTTCCATCACCATGCGGTCGGCGAAGGTGCCGCTGTCGCCCTCGTCGGCGTTGCAGCAGACGTACTTCTGCGGGCCCGGCTGCTCGTGCACCGTCTTCCACTTGATGCCGGCGGGGAAACCGGCGCCGCCGCGCCCGCGCAGGCCGGACTCGGTGACCTCCTCGCAGATGGTCACCGGCTCCATGATCAGTGCCTTGCGCAGCCCGGCGAGGCCGCCGTGGGCCTCGTAGTCGGCCAGATCCAGGGGATCGATGACGCCGATGCGCGCGAAGGTCAGGCGCTCCTGGTTCTTCAGGTAGGCGATCTCCTCGGTCGGCCCCTGGCACAGCGGGTGGTCGCCGGCCACGGCCAGGGCGTCCATCAGGCCCGGCACGTCGGCGGCCGCAACGGGGCCGTAGGCGACGCGCCCGGCGGAGGTCATGACCTCGACCAGCGGCTCCAGCCAGAACAGGCCGCGCGAGCCATTGCGGACCAGCTTGAGATCCAGGCCGCGCGCCTCCGCCTCGGCACGGATCGCCTGGGCGGTATCCTCGGCGCCGACGGAAACGGCGGCGGAATCGGCGGGGACGTAGATGGTGATCGTCACGCCTGCGCCTCCTTCACGATCCGGTCAAGCTTCTCGGCGTCGAGGCGGCCGTGCAGTTCCCCGTTCACCATGGCGGCGGGGGCACAGGCGCAGTTGCCCAGGCAGTACACCGGCTCGATGGTGACGCCGGCGGCCGAGGTGTCGCCGAGGGAGATGCCGTGGCGCGCGCAGAGCCGCTCGATGAGGGTCAGCGCGCCCAGGGACTGGCAGGCCTCGGCGCGGCAGACCTTCACCACCACCTTGCCCGCCGGGGCTTCGCGGAAGTCGTGATAGAAGGAGACCACGCCGTGCACCTCGGCGCGCGACAGGTTCAGGATATCGGCGATGACGGGCACCGCCTGCGGGTCGACGTAGCCGAAACGGTCGCTGAGAGCGTGCAGGATCGGCAACAGCGCGCCGTCCTCGTGCTTCAGCTCTTCGGCGATCTCACGGGCGAGATCCGGGTCCCAGGGCATTGCTCTCTCGTTCAAGGTTGTTTTTCTTGGCGCCCATGATCGGCGTCGTAGAAATCGACTTCAAACGAGTTTTTTTGAATTCGTAATCGAGAAAATCGATTAACGCTGGGGGCCCCGGCGCGGCTTGGTCTGCGCCTCCAGGTCGATCGTCCGCACGCATTTTATGAAAGCATCGACCAGCGGCGGCTGGGGTTTCTGCTGGCGCACCACCATGCCGACCGTGAAGCTGCGCTCCGGCTCCACCAGCGGCAGGGCCCGCATGCCCGCGGGGGTGCCGAAGAGCCACAGCAGATTGTGCGGCAGCACGCTGGACCAGGCGCCGGTGCGGATGTGGGAGCAAAGCGTCATCAGCGAATTGCTCTCGGCATGCACATTGGGGCTGCAGCCGACGCTGGCGAAGACCGAGTTCACAAGGCGACGGTTCTGCATGTCCGGGGTCAAGAGGCAGAGCGGCGTTTCCGCGGCCTCCGTCCAGGTCACGCCCTTGCGCCCGCGGAAGGGACCGCGCGTGGGCGTCAGCAGGATGTAGCGCTCTTCGTAGAGCGGATAGGTTTTCACGCCGCGCAGCGGCTCTGCGCCCAGGTAGGTGATGCCGACATCGAAGTCGAAGCCGTCCAGGGAGCGTTGGATCTCGTCGGAGGTGCGCGAGAGGATGCGCAGGGTCACCTTGGGGTGCGCCTGGCTGAAGGGCGTGGTCAGCAGGCTGATCGTGGGCAGGGCCGAAGGGATCACGCCGAGCGACAGCTCGCCGGTCAGCTCGCCGCGCAGCAGGCCGATCTCCTGGTCCAGCACCGCGCGCCCGGCCACCACCCGGGTCGCCCAGTCGAGCAGCACCTTGCCTTCGGCGGTCAGGCCCTTGAAGCGCTTGTCCCGCTCGATGAGGGGCGCGCCGATCTCGCTTTCCAGCTGGCGGACCGCGGCGGAGAGCGTCGACTGGGTGACGTGGCAGGCTTCGGCGGCGCGGCCGAAGTGCTGCTCCCGGCCCAGGGCGACGAAATAGCGAAGATGGCGAAGCTGCATGAAAGCGCGGTCCCTGCTGGCCCTTCTTCAGAGAAGCCCCGAGAAGGCTCAAAAGAAGCGAGGTGTCTTCTCTTAGGGGCTCGCCGGACCAGCGGCAACCATGAATCGGTTCTGCGGGATCTCAAGCGCCGAAGAGGTTGGTGCGCACCTGGGACAGGTGGCGCTGCAGTTCGGCCTTGGCCTGCTCGGCATCGCGGTCCTTCAGGCACTGCACGACACGGCGGTGCTGGTCGCGGTAAAGGCTGCGGCGCTCCGGCGTCACGCTGCGCTCCTTCAGGCGCTGCCACTCGGCCTGGCCGCGCAGGTTGTTGATGGCCTCGTAGAGCGCGCTCAGCATGCCGTTCTTGGCCGCCGAGACGATGGCCACGTGCAGCATGCCGTCCCAGTATTCGAACTCCGGCACGTCGCCGGCGTGCTCGCAGTGCCAGATGCAGTCGTCGAGGCGCTGCAGGTCCTCGGCGGTGGCGCGCACCGCCGCCAGCTCGGCCGCCAGAGGCTCGATCATCAGCCGCACCTCCATGACCTCGACCGGGCTGGCGCCCTGAATGCGCCAGGCGAGCCCGGAAAGGTCGGCGGGCCGCGCCGGCGCCTCAGCCGCCGCGTCCGCGACGAAGGAACCGCGCCCCACGTGGCGCGTGATCTTGCCCTGCTGTTCCAGGCGCTTCAGGCTCTTGCGCAGGGTGTTGCGCGAGACGCCGAACTGGCGCTCCAGCACCCGCTCGGTCGGCAGCTTGGTGCCGGCCTGCCAGATCCCCTCGGCAATGTTGCGCTCGATAAACTCGGTGAGCGCCGCGGTGCCGCTCGCCGCCTTCTCCCGTACGTTCAGACCATCCATCGGCAGTTTCTCATCTACTACTGAACCAATACTGCGCCGATTATAGATTGGCACAGGCCCAAATACAATAACGGCACCAAAGGGGCGAAATTGCGCAGAGTTTCGCCAGGCGCTTCCTTGACCGTCTCCGGCAATGGTGCTTGTATTGGGAACAAATTGGCAAATATTGGTTGAGTTTTGGTGGAGTAGAGAGTGAAGATCGCGACTTTTCGGCACCAGGGACAGCGGCGGGTCGGCGTGGTCGACCCGGAGAAGGGCACCATCGCCCCCTTCGACCTGCCGGCGGAGAAAACCGAGGACGGCATCGCCTGCCTGATCGGCATGAACCCGCTGCCGACCCTGCAGGCGGAGCTGCCGCTCGCCGAGGTGACCCTGGAGGCGCCCCTGCCCCGCCCGCGGCGCAACGTCTTCTGTGTCGGCAAGAACTACTACGACCACGCCGAGGAGTTCTCGAAGAGCGGCTTCGATTCCAGCGCCGCCGCGGGCAACGTGCCGAAGGTGCCCATCGTCTTCTCCAAGGTGCCGGAGAGTGTCGCCGGGCCCGGCGCGCCCATTCTCATCGACCCGGCGGTCTCCACCGCCGTCGATTATGAGGTCGAACTGACGGTGATCATCGGGCGCGAGGGACGCAGCATCCCCAAGGAGAAGGCGCTGGACTACGTCTGGGGCTACACCATCGTCAACGACGTGACCGCGCGCGACATCCAGGGGCGCCACAGCCAGTGGCTGCTCGGCAAGTCGCAGGACAGCTTCTGCCCCATGGGCCCCTGGGCGGTGACCAAGGACGAGATCGACCTGGCCGACACGGCGGTACGCACCTTCGTCAACGGCGAGAAGCGCCAGGACTCGAACACTGGCCGCCTGATCTTCGACGTGCCGACGATCATCGCCGCGATCTCCAACGGGATCACCCTGCTGCCCGGCGACGTCATCGCCACCGGCACGCCGGCGGGCGTCGGCATCGGCTTCGACCCGCCGAAGTACCTCAAGGCCGGCGACGTGGTGCGCCTGGAGATCGACGGCATCGGCACCCTGGAGAATACCTGTGAAGAGATGAAGGCCTGAACGGTCCGAGACCCCGGGCAACGGGGCGGAAACAACAACGGCGGAGGCGGCGCAAATGCCGCCCCGCGAAAACGAGAGGGAGGAAAACGTGAAGAAGACAGCCTTAGCACTGACGGCTGCGCTGCTGACCGCCTCGACGGGCGGCGTGGCGCAGGCCCAGACGGACATCGCCTGGGGCGGTTCCAACCCCGGCGGCGTCATGTACTACATGGTCGGCGTGGCCGGCACCGAGATCGGCAACGAGCTGCCCGACGTCAACATCACCCAGGTGACCACCGGCGGCTCCACCGAGAACGCCAAGCGCCTGATCAAGGGCGAGCTCGATATGGGCATCGTCTACGGCTCCCACGTCTATATGTCGCAGGAACCCACCGGCCCCTTCGAGGGCGGCGACAAGGGCACCATGCTGCGCGGCGTCGCCATGGCCTACCAGGGCCCGACCTACTTCGTGACCCTCGCCGGCAGCGGCATCGAGTCGCTGGAGGATCTGGACGGCAAGAAGGTGGCCCTCGGCCCGCCGGGATCGGGCACCGTCTTCAACTGCTCCAACATCCTGCGCGCCCTGGGCATGCTGGATTCGGTGGAGCCCTCGATGATGACCTTCGCCGATGCCGGCCGCGCGCTGGGCAACGGCCAGATCGACGCCCTCTGCCAGTCCTCCGCGCCGGCCGCGGCGGTCACCGAGCTGGCCGAGACCCGCGACATCGTGGTGCTGCCCTACGGCGAGGACAAGCTGAGCAAGATCAGCGGCACCTATCCCTTCTATGCCGCCGCCACCATGCCCTCGACCATGTACAAGGGCGTGCCCGACACCGACCTGCCCTACACCACCGTCTACTGGGTGGCGCATGAGCGTGTCCCGGCCGACATCGTCGAGAAGATGCTGGCCATCGCCTATGCCAAGCAGGACAAGCTGGCCGCCGGCCACAAGGCCTGGGGCCAGATGAAGCCCGACATCGTGAACTTCCAGGGCCTGGGCGCGCCGATGCACCCCGGCGCCGAGGCCTACTACAAGTCCAAGGGCCTCTGGCCGAACTGATCCCTGTGAACTCCCTGCCCCGTCCCGCCACAGGCCGGACGGGGCAGAGTTTTTTTTGAGAAGAACCGACGGCATGTTCGATACCGCCTGGCTGTTCCGGGTCGAGGGTTCGCGCCGCACCCTGACGGGCCTCTACGCCCTGGCCTTCAATCTCGTCGCCGTCGGCTTTTCCGGCTTCTACCTCTACACCTCCGGCTTCGGCCTGGTCTCGACCCAGAGCAACCGCGGCATCTACCTGATGCTGACCTCGGTGCTGGTCTTCCTGCTCTATCCCGCGCGCAAAGGCGCGCCGAAGCATCGCCCCAGCGTCGTCGACCTGGTGCTCATCGCGGCGACCGTGGTGACCATGTGGTACTGGATCGACCAGTACGTCAGCTACGCCATGTTCCGCGTCTCCTCGCCCAGCCAGAGCGACCTGATCATGGGCGCCGTCGCCATCCTGATCATGCTGGAGACCAGCCGGCGCACGCTGGGACCGGTGATCTCCATCATCGCCGTCATCTTCCTGGCTCAGCTCTACTACGGCGCCTACCTGCCGGGGCGCCTTTCGCATCCCGGCATGTCGGTCGAGCGCATCCTGGAGTTCACCTATTCCACGCAGGAAGCGCTCTTCGGCGTGGTGACGGCGACCTTCGCCACCTTCGTCTTCCCCTTCATGATCTTCGGCGCCTTCCTGGAGCGCTCCGGCGCCGGCAACTTCTTCATGAACCTGGGCACGGCCATCGCCGGGCGCTGGCGCGGCGGCCCGGCCAAGGTGGCGGTGCTGACCTCGGCGCTCTTCGGCTCCATCTCCGGCTCCTCGGTGGCCAACGTGGTGACCACCGGCTCCTTCACCATCCCGCTGATGAAGCGCACCGGCTTCCGCCCGCACGACGCCGGCGCCATCGAGGCCATTTCCTCCACCGGCGGGCAGTTCATGCCGCCGGTCATGGGCGCGGGCGTCTTCATCCTGGCGACGCTGACCGAGAGCAGCTACCTGACCATTGCCCTGATGAACGTCATCCCGGCCTGCGTCTTCTTTCTCTTCCTGCTGACCATGGTCGACCTGGAGGCGGTGCGTCTGGGCCTGAAGGGGCTGCCGGCGGAGGATATCCCCAGCGTGCGCAAGGTGCTGCTGGAAGGCGGCCATTTCATCCTGCCGCTGGTGGTCGTCATCGGCCTGCTGTTCAGCGGCTACTCGCCGGAGTTCTGCGCCTTCTGGGGCACGGTCTCCGCCGCCGTGCTGTCGTGGCGCCACAAGGAAACGCGCATGGGCCCCTCGGCGATCCTGCAGGGCCTGGTCGGCGGTGCCACGAGCAACACCTCGGCCGGCGCCGCCATCGGCACCCTGGGCGTCATCATCGGCGGCATCGTGCTGGCCGGCCTCGGCCTCAAGTTCTCGGCGGTGCTCATCGACTTCTCCCAGGGACAGCTCTTCATCGCCCTCTGCCTGGTGACCCTGGTCTCCATCATCATCGGCATGGGCTCCTCCACCACCGGGTCCTACATCATCCTCTCGGTGGTCGCCGCCCCGGCGCTGATCCAGCTCGATGTGCCGGTCATCGCCGCGCACCTGGCGGTCTTCTATGCCGCCTGCCTGTCGAACATCACGCCGCCGGTCTGCGTCTCGGCCTTCGCCGGGGCGGCCATCGCCGGGGCGCCGCCGATGAAGACCGGCTTCTCCGCCCTGAAGTACGGCGCGACGCTGGTGCTCATGCCCTTCAGCTTCGCCTACGTGCCGGAGCTGCTGCTGGGTGGCACCTGGAGCGAGATCGTCTACGCGACCGGGCTCTACGCCCTCGGCTGCCTGCTGCTGGCCTTCGCCATCCAGGGCACGGTGCCGACCGGCCAGCACGCCACGCCGCTGCAGCGCGGGCTCTTCGCCCTCGGCGGGGCCGCCTTCATGTTCCCGGCCTCGGTCTGGGTCGATCTCGCAGGCCTGGTACTGACCCTGGCCGCCGTCGCCCTGCTGTGGCACGGCCGCAACCGCAGGCCCAGCCGGGACGCCGCCGCGCCCTGAGTCCCTGCCGCCGAATTGACCCGCATCAACGTGGTTGCGGGGGCAGCATGATATCCGGTTCACTTGGTTCGGCCCGCAGCCCGGCCACAAGCGGAGAGCGGCAGCTTGAACAGTGATGCCAGCCTTGCAGATCTGACGGAAGCTTTCACGCGCCGGGCCGGCGCCACCGCCCTCCTCGTCTATCGCGAGAACGCGGTGGAGCGCTGCAGCTATGCCGAGCTGGCGGACAACATCGCACGGCTCGCCGCCGGCCTGGTCGAGAGAGGCCTGCGGCAAGGCGAAACGGTTTTGCTCTTCGCGCCCAACTCGGCGGCCTGGATCATCGCCTACTTCGCCATCCTCCGTGCCGGCGGCCTGGTGGTGCCGCTGGACGATCTCTCCAGCGACGAGGAACTCGCACGCGTGCTCGCCGACTGCGGCGCGCGGCGCGTCTTCACCGTGCAAGCGCACCAGGCAACCGTCGAAAGTCTCGACACCGCGACAGAGCTCGATATCAGCCTGCTGGACG
>MRWG01001968.1_pt1 | contig 11479 bp, 10 predicted proteins | sample 1013341 | NCBI WGS metagenome assembly MRWG01 (sample SAMN06117577, study PRJNA244670) | biofilm metagenome | biome: Water; feature: Cathode Biofilm; material: Biofilm; isolation source: microbial consortium enriched at the cathode of a solar microbial fuel cell | place: USA: District of Columbia ... | reverse complement strand
TATATCGAACGCAGGTTCCAGATGCCCGTGCAGGCCTGGTCGGCGCTATACGCGATCGACAAATTTCCCGGCATTCGCGCCAAGGAGATCCGCCACCTCTTTCCGCGCCCGCAAAACACGATCAGCCGCGCGGTCTCGCTGCTCGAGGCGCGGGGCTTCATCGTGCAGAACCCGTCCGATTCGGACGGCCGCGAGAAGCGCCTGTTTGCCACGGAGGCCGGCACGGCGGTGCTTGCCGACCTGATCGAGGTTTCGCGCCAGCGCCAGGAGGAGCTACTCGGGCCGCTGTCGGGCGAGGAGCGGGCCGTGTTCTTCGAATTGGCGCGGAAGATCGCGACCGGGCCCGACCTGCTGCGTTCGGCGGTGATGCGGTCCTGAGGTTTTTCCGCGCGCGGTCCGCGCCGGCCGGCGGGACGACAAGTGGGGCTTGCCGGCCCCGGGCCTTCAGTCGGCGCGGGCCGGCCCGGTGCTGTCCCTGACGTGCATCCTGCAATCGAGATAGACGATCTGCGGCGGCTGCCCCGGATCCTCGATCCGGGCCTTCATGATCTCGATCAGGGCTTTGGCGCCGTCCTCGTGGGTACCCCCGACCATGGTGAACAGGCCCAGATGCTCGGTGGCGACGTCGGGATGGCCCAGTATGACGACGCTGAGCTCGCCGGGGACGTCGATTTGCATCTCGCGCAGGACCTCGCGAATCCCCATGCAGTCGGAAAAGCCAATGAAGATCAGAGCGGTCGGCATGGATTGCGTCTCGTCCGCGCGCAACCGCGCAAGCGCTCTTTCGAGTGCCGTCGCGACGCCCTGGGTCGGATGCTTCATCCCTTCCAGGACGACCAGCCGGCCGTCGACCTCCTGGTCCCGCCAGCGGCTCATGCGGGCGAAATAGCGCCGCCCGCCCAGTATCGGCTGGGCCGAGCTGTCGAGAGAAACCAGCGTGATGCGCCGGTGACCAAGGCCGGTCAGATGATCGAGCGCGTGGTCGAGCGCCTCTTCCCAGTCGATGCCCATGCGGTCGATGTCGACGCCAGAAACGGTGTGGCCGTCGACCACCAGCGCGCGCGTCTTGCTCTGCAGCATGGCGAGCAGACGAACCGGAATCACCTCGTAATGCGATTGCAGGATCACCGCGTCGAAGGTCGGGATCGATTTCAGGATGTCGAGCAGGTGGTCGGTGTCGTGATAGGACATCTGCACGACCTTGCCGCCGTCGGCGCTGACGACCTCGACGATCCGGTTTTGTACAAGCGAGCAACGCTCGTTCATGCTTGAATTGGCGAGGATCAGAAGGCTGCCAAGCCCGCCCCGCCGGGCGGGCGCGGCCGTGACGGCGGTGCGGGACGCGGCGCGGGCATGCGGCTTGACGACGAACGATCCGCGGCCGACCTGCGAACTGATCAGCCCCATGGCGCGCAATCGCGCGAAAGCCTCCTGCACGGTCGCCTGGCCGACGCCGTGCCGGGCCATCAGCTCGCGCACGGTCGGCAGGCGTGCGCCATCGTCGGCAGCCTCGATCAGCTCGATGAGCGATTGCGCGATCATGTCCGGGGAACCTGCCCGCAATGGTCGTCTCCTTTCGCCTGATAGTTACATTGCCGAATACAATCTTGCAAGCCGGCCGATCGCTGCACGGGCCCGCGACTTCGAAATATCGAACCTTCTCAAAAATAGCTAATTATCAGTAGCTTGCATGTTATGAGATACAAAAAGTACAAAAATTGTATCCTAGGCCTTTACAATCGTATTGTATCTGTGATTGCATTTGCCGGTGACAGGCTGGGTGGTCCGGGGAGGAAGATGTGACTGTCGGACGTAAAGGGCATTCGCAGACGGGAGAGGACGCATCGGCTCGGGCCGGGGCGGGGCCGTCTTCGGCGAACGCCATCCAGATTTCGAACGTCACCAAATCGTTCGGTGCGCCCGGGCACGGCCTGACCGTGCTGCAGAATATCGATCTGGCCGTGCGCGAGAACGAATTCGTTTCGCTGGTCGGTCGCAGCGGCTGCGGCAAGACCACCTTGCTCAACATCATCGCCGGGCTGGAGCGCCCGACCTCCGGCACGGTGGAAATCCACGGCCGCGAGGTGCGGGGACCGGGCCAGGGCCAGGGCGTCGTTTTCCAGCAGCATGCGCTGTTTCCGTGGATGACGGCGCGCAAGAACGTGGCTTTCGGCTTCCGCGACAAGTCGCTTTCCAAATCGGACAAGGAGGAGCGGGCCCGCGAATTGCTGCAGCTGGTTGGATTGTCGGCGGCGGCCGACAAATATCCGCGCGAGATGTCGGGCGGCATGCAGCAGCGTGTTGCGATCGCCCGCGCGCTGGCGCTGGACCCGGAAATCCTGCTGATGGACGAGCCGTTCGGCGCCCTGGACGAATTGACCCGCATCGAATTGCAGCAGGAGCTGCTGCGGATCTGGGAGGCGCGCAAGAAAACCGTCGTGTTCGTCACGCATTCGATCAACGAGGCGCTGGTGCTGTCGGACCGCGTCATTCTGCTGGCGCCGCATCCCGGCCGCATCGAGCGCGACCTGGCGATCGACCTGCCGCGCCCGCGCCCGCGCACCGATCCGCGCTTCGTTGCCCTGCACGAGGAGATCTGGAAGGGCCTGTCGTCATGAGGGGCCGCCTCGTTCTCCAATATGCGATGTCGGCCGCCGTCATTATCGGCGCGATCGGAATGTGGGAGCTCGGCGTTAAGACCGGCTATCTCAAGGCCTACCAGTTTCCGCCGGCCAGCAGGATCGCCGAAGGTTTCGTCGAGATCGCGACGACCGGCTTTCCGACCGGCATCACCATCTGGTCGCACGTTCTGACGACCGTCACGCGCATCCTGCAAGGTTATCTGGCGGCGATCGCGCTGGCGGTTCCCGTCGGGCTTGTGATCGGCGCCTTTCCGCTTCTCAACAAGGCGCTCGAACCGTTGATCGTGTTTTGCCGGTCGATCGCCACGCTCAGCCTGCTGCCGCTGGTCATCGTCTGGTTCGGGGCCGGCGAGCTGACCAAGGTGATCCTGATCGCCTATGGCTGCTTCTGGGTGATGCTGTCCAATGTGATCGCCGCCGTCGTCTATGTCGATCCCGTGCTGATCAGGGCCGGCCGCTCATTCGGCCTCAAGGGCGTCGCGCTTTATCGCGAGATCGTGCTGCCGGCGGCATTGCCGCGCATGTTCGCCGGCGCGCGCATGGCGCTCGGTGTCGGCTTCATGGTCATCGTCGGCGCCGAGATGATCGGCACGATCGAGGGGCTCGGCGCGCTGATCATGGAGGCGCGCACCTTCTACCGCAGCGAAATCACCATTATCGGCATGCTTGTGATCGGCGTGCTGGGTTTCGTGATCTCGACCGGCCTGGCCGCGCTCGAGCGCATGCTTTTGCCCTGGGGTTCGACGCTGGAGGGCGCGCGCGCATGAGCCGGGATCGCCTGACCAATATCGCCCTGCCGCTGATCGGCACGCTGATCGTGGTTGGCGCCTGGGAAACGGCGTCGCAGCTGGGCGCGATCGATCCGCGCGTCTTTCCCGGACCGATCACGGCAATAATCGAGGCCTCCGGCCGGCTGTCGGCCGACACTGTCGGCGAACACATGGCCTGGAGCCTGTTTCGGGTGTTTTCCGGCTTTGCGATCGGCGTTGCCGCCGGCATTGTGGTCGGTGTTCTCGCCGGCTGGTACCGCTGGTTCGGCCTGATCGCCCGACCGCTGATCGAATTGCTGCGTCCGATTCCGCCTTTGGCCTGGATCCCGCTGGCGATCATCTGGTTCGGTCTGGGCGAGCCGTCGAAATTCTTCATCATCTTTCTGGGCGCGTTCTTTCCCGTCGTCACCGCCACCTATCACGGCGTCACCAATGTCGACCCGATCCTGGTGCGCGCGGCGCGCACGTTCGGCGTGCGCGGCTGGTCGCTGCTTGCCCGCATCGTCCTGCCGGCCGCCGCGCCCGATCTTGCGACCGGCATCCGCATCGGCTGGGGGCTGAGCTTCGGGGTGCTGGTCGCCGCCGAGCTGATCGCCGCCGATCGCGGGCTTGGTTACATGATCATGAACGAGCGCAACACCGGCGGTTCGGTCAGTGTCATCATCGTCGGCATTCTCTTGATCGGGTTTCTCAATCTGCTCACCGACGCCGTCATAGGCAGCGCGATCCAGCGATGGATCGGACGCTGGCACGGCAGCGGCGTGTAGGGACTGCGCAAGACACAATCAACAGAGGGAGACTAGTCATGATGAAACGATTGAAGGGTGCGGCGCTGGCCGCGCTCATGGCGACCTTCGCCGGCAACGCCTCGGCTGCGGACGTGGAAACCGACACGCTGTCGATCAGCATCGGCGTGGACCTGCCGTTCCTGGTCCATGTCGTGGCCAAGGAAAAGGGCTGGCTCGCCGAGGCCGGCTTCACCAATGTCGAATTCAAGAAATTCCAGTCGGGCAATCTTGCCGGCGAGGCGCTTCTGGCCGGCGAAATCCAGCTTTGGACGCCCGGCAACCTGCCGCCGATCGCCATGGCCCACAACGGCGTGCCGGTCGTCATCCTGGGCAGCAACGCGGTCAGCCATGGGTTGGAAAAGATCGTCGTACGCAAGGACGCCAATGTCGAAAAGCCGGAGGACCTTTACAACATCAAGCTCGGCCTGCTGGTCAGCTCGACCTCGGGCGCGCTGCTGGGCAATGTCGCCAAGCATTACGGCCTCGACTTCAACAAGATCCAGGCGGTCAATCTGGCTCCGCCGGAGGCGATGGCCAGCCTCGCCAACAACGAGATCCAGGGCATCGTGTTCTGGGAGCCGTGGCCGTATCGCGCGCTGACCGAGCTCGACACCGAGGTGGTGCACACCGGCACGAAGAGCGGCTTCGCGCAGAATGACGGCGAGGCGGTCCAGGTTTCCAACAACCGCACCGTTTGGGTCGCCTCGCAGGACTGGGTTAAAAACAATCCCAACGCGACCAAGGCGCTCGTCGAGGTCCTGGTGCGCACGCAAAACTATGTCAGCGACCCGGCCAATCGCGACGAGGTGCTGAAGATCTTCTCCGACTTCCAGGAGCAGCCGCTGGAGATGAACCAGGCGCTGCTGTCGAACTACACGTTCGACGCTTCGATCGACGAGACCTATGTCGAGGACATGGCGGCGATCGCTGACTTCCTGGAAGCCACCAACAGGATCAAGGACCGGCGCGACGCGCTGACCTTCACCTATTCCGAGCCGCTGGCTGCCGCCAACAGCGCGCTCGTGTCCGTCGAGGGCCAGTGGAAGCCCTGACGCTCCTCCCAGGCGCCCCGGTTTTTCCGGGGCGCCGCCACCAGGCTACGTTGCAACTGCAATCTGGAGACCGATCGACATGGTCAGCCCGGCCAAACCCCGCATCGCGATCCTCGGCGCGGGATTCATCAGCGACTATCACGTCCGCGGCCTGACGGCGGCCGGCGATGTCGCGATCGCGTGTCTGGTCGGCCGCGACCCGGCGCGAACCCGCGCGCGCGCTGCCGAGCTCGGCATCGAAAACGCGGCGACCGACATGGCCGCGGTACTTGCCGATCCCGGCATTGACGGCGTGGTGGTCGCAACGCCGGACGGGCTGCATCGCGATCACGCCATCGCTGCCCTGTCGCAGGGCAAGGCGGTGCTTTTGCAGAAGCCGATGGCGCTCGACACGGCGCAATGCGCCGAGATCATCGCCGCGTCGGAGGCCTCCGGCGCGCCGCTGACCGTCAGCTTCATGCATCGTTATTTCCCGGAGGTGCGCTGGCTCAAGCGGCTGCTCGATGAGGGCGCGCTCGGCCGGGTCCATTCCGTGCGCATCCGCAACGCCACGCCCGGCGCCGACTGGGCGGACTGGTTCTATTCGCCGGAAAACGTTTCCGGCGGCGTGGTCATGCAGCTCGGCGTGCACGGCATCGATCTGTGCGCCCATCTGTTCGGCCCGGTCACCGAGGTGACGGCCAGCCTGGCAACGACCCGGCCGAACCGCCGGCTGGCGGACGGGCGCACGGTGACCACCGCGCTGGAGGACAACGTCGTGGCGAGCTACACGCTCGCAAACGGCGCGCTGGTCAGCCACGAGATGAGTTATACCGAGATCGCCGGTTGCGACCGGTTCCGCCTCGAACTCTACGCCGACAAGGGCACGGTCTGGCTTCGCAGCGAACGCGGACCGGCGGCGATCTACGCACCCGAGATAACCGGGCAGGACGGCTGGGTGAGCCCGCCGCTTGCCGACGAGGCGCTGGGGGCGGCGCATCACCGGCACTGGCTCGACATCGTGCGCGGGCAGGCGCTCCCCGACAACAGCGCGTCCGCCGGCCTGGCCTCGATCCTTGTCGCCGAGGCGATCTATCGCGCCGCCGGCGCGGCGCGACGGGTCGCGGTCGCCTGCCCAACGTCCGAGGAGCACGAGGACTGATGACACATCCGATCCGCATCGCCCTTCTGGGGGTTCAGCACTATCACGCCAATTTCTGGACCAAGGCGATCCTGGCCAGAAAGGACGCCGCCATGGCCGGCATCTGGGACAGCGACCCCGCGCTGGCCGAAAAGTTCGCCAACGCCTACGCCCTCACCGTCTTCGGCGACCGGCAGGCGCTGCTGCAGGAATGCGACGCGGTCGCGATCTGCTCGACCACGATCGAGCACAGGGAGCTGATCGCGGCGGCCATCGATGCCGGCAAGCCGATCCTGTGCGAAAAGCCGCTTTCGGTGAATGTGCGCGAGGGGCTCGAGATCTGCCGCATGCTGGCCGCTTCGCCGGTGCCGTTCATGCAGGGTTTCCCCAAGCGGTTCGACCCGGTGAGCGAAGCCGTGCGCAAGATCGTGGCCTCCGGCGATCTCGGCACGGTCACGCTGTGCCGCATACGGCACGGCCACAGCCACGGGCTGAGCGACGATTTTTGCAAGGCCTGGTTCGTCGACCCGGAAAAGTCCGGCGGCGGGACCCTGCTCGACGAGGGGGTGCACGCGGCCGACCTGCTGCGACTGTTGTTCGGCGAGCCGGAGCGGGCTTTCGCCGCCCTGTCGGCGCACACGCTGGGCCTGCCGGTCGAGGATACGGCGCTGGCGACGTTCTCCTATCGATCGGGCCTGCTGGCGGAGGTCGCGACAAGCTGGTGTTTCGCCGCCGCCGATCATTCGATCGAGATCTATGGCACGGGCGGCACCGTGCTGGTCAGCGGCGTCGACATCGCCTCGCGGCCAACGCGCGAGGAGGCGTTTTTGCAGGTCTTCCGCCGCGACGGAACCACGCGCGGCTGGCAGGTTTCCGACATCGTGCCGCATTTCAAGACCGGCGTGTTCCACGAACATGTCGCCTGGGCCTTCATCGACGCGCTTGTCAGCGGCGCCGCGATGCCGACCGGCGTGCGCGACGGGCTCTACGCCTCCGCGATGATCGAGGCTGCCTACAAGGCGGCCCGGCAGGGGCAGATGATGCCGATCGACTATCCCGAGGTCGGGCCGTGACCTGGATGGCGCGCGAAATCGGCGCCGTGCCCGGCGTGGTCGAGCGCCAGCTTGCCGCGGCGATGGATGACTATCTGGAGACCGGCCGCATGCTCAAGCGGCGCGCGCCGGCCTGTGTCGTGACCTGCGCCCGCGGCAGTTCCGATCACGCGGCGACCTATTTCAAATATCTGGTTGAGACCCGGGTCGGCATTCCGGTCGGCTCGATGGGACCCTCGGTCGCCTCGATCTACGAGACGCCGCTGAAAATGGCCAATGTGCCGCTCGTCAGCATCTCGCAATCAGGTGCCAGCACCGACATTGTCGCCCTGCAGCAAGCCGCGCGCGCAGGCGGCGCGCCGACGCTCGCCCTCACCAACACGGCAAGTTCGACGCTGGCCCGGCAGGCGGAATTCTGCCTGGCGCTGCATGCCGGCGAGGAACGGGCGGTGGCGGCCACCAAGACCTTCGTGACCTCGCTGGTCGCGCTGGCCGCTCTCATTGCCGGCTGGCTCGACGATGCCGAACTCGCCGCCGCCATCCGCGAATTGCCGGCCAGTCTTGCCAGGGCCGCCGCCACGGACTGGTCGGCGGCGCTGGCGCCGTTTTCGGCCGGTGGCAGTCTTTACATGGTGGCGCGCGGGCCGGGCTTCGCGATCGCCTGCGAGGCCGCGCTCAAGCTCAAGGAAACCTGCCGACTGCATGCCGAGGCCTATAGCGCGGCCGAACTGCGCCACGGGCCGATAGAGCTGGCGGGAGACGATCTTACCGCGCTGGTGTTTGCGGCCCGCGACCGGTCCGCCGCCAGCATCGGCGAGGCGGTGCGCGCCCTGCACCAGGCCGGCGCTGCCGTGTTCGTCGCCGGACCGCGCGAGGCGCTGCCGACGGTCGATGCCGGTCACGTGCTGCTCGACCCGATCTGCCAGGTGGTGAGTTTTTACCGGTTCGCCGAGCAATTGTCGGTGATGTTGGGGCGCGATCCCGACCGGCCGGCCAGGCTTGCCAAGGTGACGGTGACGACATGAGGGCGCTGGCCTGCGATCTCGGGGGAACGAATGTACGCTTCGGGCTCGGCACCGACGGCCGCCTCGACCCCGAATCGGTCGTACAGCTCCCGAACGACCGGTTCTCCGGCTTCGGTGCGGTGTTGAAACACTATCTCGGCCAGGCCCGGGTCGGCGGGCTCGACCGCGCCGTCGTGGCTCTGGCCGCCCCGATCGACGGCGACACGATAAGGTTGACCAATCGCGACTGGACGATCGCGCGCGCCGAAATCGCCGAAATCGCCGGCACTGGCGATGTCGTGCTGATCAACGATTTCGTCGCGCTCGGTGCGGCCTTGTCGCGCTCTGAGGCGTTGGCTACAAGGCCGGTCCTCCGGGGCGCCGCGGAGCAGGGCGTCAAGCTGGTTCTCGGCGCCGGCACCGGCTTCAATGCCAGCGCACTGATCGAGGGCGGCCATGTGCTCGCAGCCGAGATCGGCCACACCGGCTTTGCGCCCGAGCCGGGGCTGGAGACAGAGCTGCGCGACCATTTCGCCGGCTGCTTCGGCCGCTGCTCGCTCGACCGCGTGTTGTCGGGCTCCGGCCTTGTCGCGCTTTACCGGCTGGCCTGCGGTCGCTCCGGCCGGGCGGCCCAACTGGACGACGCCGCGGCGGTGACGGCCGAAGGCGCTGGCGGGCGCGATGCCGATGCGGTTCTCGCCTGCGGCACGCTTGCCGGCATGCTCGGGCGGACGGCCGGCGATCTGGCGCTCACCTTCCTGCCGCGCGGCGGCATCTATTTGACCGGCGGCGTGACGCGCGCACTGGCGCCGTTCATCCAGGGCGCCGACAGTCCGTTCGCACGCGCCTTCCTCGCCAAGGGGCGGATGCGCGAGCTGATGCAGGGTTTCGCGCTCGACCTGGTGGTGGACGACAGCGCCGCCCTGGTCGGCTGCCTCGCCTGGCCAGACCTTCCCAGCAACAATGTCCGCGGCGCTTGCGCCGCAGGGCCGACCTGACCGGCGGAGGACCGTTTTGCCGACACAACCGCTTCCCGATCGCCTGATGCCGCTTGCCGCCGCTGCCGGCCTGCGTCCGCTTTATGGCGACCTGCACAATCACTGCAATCTGTCCTACGGGCATGGCGCGCTCGAGACGGCGCTGGACAACGCCCGCAGACAGCTCGACTTCGTCTCGATCACCGGCCACGCCTACTGGCCCGACATGCCGGTCGACGATCCGCGTGTCGCCCATATCGTCGATTTCCACGTCAAGGGTTTTTCGCGGCTCGAGCAGTCCTGGCCGGCGCATTTCGACACGCTGGCCGCGTTTAACGATCCCGGTCGTTTCACCGTGTTTCCCGGTTACGAAATCCATTCCTGCGCGCATGGTGACTACACGATCGTGCTGCGCGATCTCGACCAGCGCGAGATCCTCAAGGCCGACGATCCGCGTACGCTGCTGGAGCGGCTGCGCGGCCGTTACGGCGCGCGCGCCTTCGCCTTCCCGCACCATATCGGCTACCGGACCGGGGCGCGGGGCATCAACTGGTCGAGCTTCGAGGAGGATCTGTCGCCGGTGTTGGAAATGATCTCCATGCACGGTTGCGCGGAGACCTCGCTGACCGACCGGCCGTTCCTGCATTCGATGGGGCCGTGCGACGGCGCCAACACGGTCCATGCCGGCCTCAATGATGGCCATCTCTTCGGCGTGCTGGGCAATACTGATCATCACAGCGGCTTTCCCGGCTCCTACGGCCATGGCCGCTCGGCCGTCTACGTGGCCGAAAACAGTCCCGAAGCGTTGTGGCAAAGCCTGTTTGCGCGCCGCACCAATGCGCTGACCGGCGACAACGCGCATTTGTTCTTCTCGGTCGGCGGCGCGATGCAGGGCGACGTGGTGGCGCCGGCAAGCCGGGCGGAGATGGCGATCGAGGCGGTCGGCGGCAGCTTCATAGACCAGATCGACATCGTCAGGAACGGCGCTGTTTTCGAACGGATCACGCCGGCATTGCGCCCGTCGTCCGTGGCGAGCGACCCGCATGTTCTGGAAACGCTGCTCGTGCTCGAACTCGGCTGGGGCGCCCGCGGCAGCCATCACGACTGGGACGGCGTTCTCAAGCTCGAAAACGGCGAGATCCTGGCCGTGGAACCGCGCCTGCGCGGCCCCGAGATCGTCTCGCCGCTGGAGGCGAGCGCGCCGGTGCCGCACGAAAGCCGGATCGTTCAGGACGGCAGGGCGGTTGCCTTTTCGCTGCGCGCCCACGCCAATCCGAACAATTTCACCGCCACCACGCAGGCGATCGCGGCGCGGGTGCGGTTGCGGCCGGGCGCGCGTATCGACGCCGACCTGTCCGGGGAGCGTGTGTCGGTCGATGTCGAACGTCTCTTGAAAGGGGCCGTGTCGGGCAATATCGGCCCGATCGATTCGCCGGCGTTCCGGTTTCATCCGCTGCCCAGGCCGCAGCAATGGCAATGGACGGGCACAGTGCCGCTCGGCCAGCTGCGGCGCGGGGAGTGGGTGATGGCGCGCATGCGCCAGGCCAACGGTCAATCGGCCTGGACGAGCCCCATCTTCTGCCGATAGCCACGCCCGCCGCCGGCCGGTAACGTGGGCCCGACTCGCGGGTGCCGGTAGCGGCGCCGGCTGGCGTGCGGTTTGGAGCAGGGGCCTGAGCAAGACGGCCGCTCTTCGGGAATGGTCGGTCGCGCTGGGAGACAGGCAGGCCGTGTCGCCCCGCGCAGGCGCGGTCGGGCGGCCGTGGACGTTCGACCTGTCGGTCCTTCGGCACGACGCGCTACATGTCCTCAGGGGTGGGATGGTGGGGCCGATGGTGGGCGTGACAGGGATTGAACCTGTGACCCCTACGATGTCAACGTCGTCGTCGCTCGTGAAATGCGCGGATTTCCGCGAAACGACCACTAAATAATTCGGCTTTTCGGCGCCTGAAGTAGCCAGCCGCAAGTTCTTTAGGTTCGGTGAACCTAGTCACCTGAATCTGAAGTTCGCGTCATTGTTTTTTGGCAGAATCGTTTGACGGATGCGAGGATTTCGTCGGCGGATTTGGTCCAC
>MRWG01001967.1_pt1 | contig 11479 bp, 10 predicted proteins | sample 1013341 | NCBI WGS metagenome assembly MRWG01 (sample SAMN06117577, study PRJNA244670) | biofilm metagenome | biome: Water; feature: Cathode Biofilm; material: Biofilm; isolation source: microbial consortium enriched at the cathode of a solar microbial fuel cell | place: USA: District of Columbia ... | reverse complement strand
CTCGTCGCGCTGACACTTGCCCGTCTCGTCGCTGACGGGCGTCGACCCTCACTACTTGTTCGAGGACAACGGACGGTCGGTGCGGGGATATTGGTGGTCACGCGCGTAACAAAAGTAGGGCGGGACCCGCAGAGAGTGATGTGGCTTGTTGTACGTACCAGCGCCGGCCTCAGGATTGCTGATGTGATCATCGATGGCGCTAGCATGATGGTGTCCATCCGAGATCAAATTGCTACGATCTGGAGCCAGACGCGGAACCCCGCCGCTCTGATCGCGCGGATCGAAGAGCGTCTGATGCAGATGGAACGGGAAATCCCGGGCTACCGATAAAACATCGACCAGATTTCAGCCGGATTGATTTGCTGAAGTCAGCGTGGTCCGAAATTCAATGCGTCCGCAAGAGTACTTCCGGGTCGCTGCGCGCCGCCTTCAGACTGGGAAAAAGGCCACCGAACACGCCCAATAGGACCATTGTGATTGCGATTTCGAGTACCAACCGGATCGTCAGGTCGGGAGCCAGGAGGCCATGCAGTGCAGGGACGTAAGCCAGCACGTGCACGGCGAACCATCCGACAGCGGCCCCGATAACCGCACCTGAGACAGTCAACATGAACCCTTCTATAGCGATCAACAGGGCGATGCGCGCGATGGGCCACCCCAGGGTCACCAGTAGGGCCAATTCGGGCCGACGCTCTGAAACTGACATGTACATGGTATTTATGACTGCCAGCAATCCAATTGTCAGCGCGATGATGGATGTTGTCCACGCGACAGCCTGGAGAAACTTAACGGCCTCGTTGTCGTGCACGAGCCGTTCGGAATTCGATACTGCGAACCGCGGTCCGAGGGCGGCGATCCTCGCCTTTACTGCGGCGACGGCGCTCGGGTCATCCGGCCTCTCTAATTGCACATTGAAGATGGTCACCGTCCTTGGCCGATCCATCAGTACTTGCAGGCGTCGGATGTTCATATATCCAAGGCGGCTGTTCATGACGCCTGGGAGATTCGAAAGGCCGACGATGGTGAAGGTCTCATATAGCAGCGTTACCTCGTCACCGACCTTCTTGTTCAGCGCTCTCGCGAACTCCCGACCCAGAACGATTTCGTTCCCCGAAGAGCGCGGTGGCCGGCCGCGGATCAACGCGATCCTCTTCCAGAGATAGGCGTCCGTATTCCACCCGATAATTAGAGCGTGGGTCGTTTCGTCGATGGGCGCTAGCTTGATTAGTTCGGCGGCCACTGCCTTTACACCCGGAATCGCACGAACTTTGCCGATCATGTCGATCGGCAACGATCCTGACAGAACGTCGGCGACCTTGTTCTCATGCACGATCAGATGCCCGCCGCGTTGATCGAGGCTGTTGCGCCAGGCGGTCGAGAAACCTCGGCTCACACCGATAAGTGCGACGAGGCCAGCCATGGCGGTCGCCACGCCTAGCATTGTCAGCGCCGTTCGTATCGGGCGCCGGGCCAAATTCCGCGCGCCAAGGGACACAAGGTTCAAAGCCGCTTCATCCCTTTTGCAACCCCGATCCGCCTGCGGCAATGTGACCATTGATTGAAATGTCGATCAACCGACCATCGACCATCTCTAGGACGCGATCAAAGCGCGCCGCAAGATCGGCATCATGCGTCACGACGATCAACGTTCGTGGTGCTTCCGTTTGGAGCTCGAATAGAAGATCGGCGATCTCATCTGACGTTTTAACGTCAAGATTTCCTGTCGGCTCGTCCGCCAGGATGATGTCGGGCTTGTTGGCCAGCGCACGCGCGATCGCAACGCGCTGCTTCTCGCCGCCCGACAGGGTCGGGGCCATCTGATGCTTCTGTTCACCAAGCCCGACACTCATGAGCAGGTCGCATACGTCAGACCTGCGTCGGCCAACGGTTCGTCCGTTGCCTAGCATCGCTACTTCGACATTCTCGGCTGCCGTCAGGGTGGGAATTAAATGGGGTGCCTGAAGTACAATGCCGATATGGTGCCGTCGCAGTTCCGACCATTCGCCGACGCTGCGTGGCGAACGACCACATACCATCACCTGGCCGCTGTCCGGTGGGGCCAGACCTGCGATTGTCGACAATAGCGTCGTCTTCCCGCAACCACTCCGGCCGACGATGGCAACGGAGGACCCACGATTGACGGTCAGGTTGACATGGTCTAAGGCCGTGACGCGACCGGCGTCGAATCTCCGGCAAACGCCCACCATCACAACAATTGGCTGGTCCGTCACTCTACTCCATTCCCCCGTTGCCTGAATGGCATTTTCCCGACCACTACAACTGTTACCCGCCGGACGAGCTCAAGCTCACTGTCTCCAGCCTGCGATTCTGCCTACCGATCGGCACTCACGTGACGTTCGCCCCGGCCCTAAGTGAATCATAGTAGAGCGTCACCACATCTTGGAGCTTCCCGTGATAGCCTAGGAGGCGATCACCCTCCTCGACAACGCTGACATTCGGCAAGCCCCAAGGGCAAATCTGCAGTAGCTCATCCATCGCGCGTTGGGCATTCCTCTCTGGTTCCGCCCTCGCCATCAACACCAACAAGGCCGCAGACGAACGCGAGACACCAGCGTGACAATGGATCAGGAGGTGTCGCTCTTGGTCGAGATTGGCGGCGAGACGCTGCCCAAATTCCAATAGGGCCTGAATGTCCTCCCGCCTGACGACGCGCTTGCCTGGAATACGCTCGGAGATGTCATCGAAGTGAAGGACGAGATGATCTACCAGCCCAACCTGCTCCAGGTCGGCTGCGCCGCCATAGCTGGAGTCAAGCAGAGAGATCATGTGAGTAACCGACCCTTTCGGCGCGCCGCGAACGTCCGAGAGACCGCGCACCGAAACCTGCACTCCCAGCAATTCACTGAATTGGACACGTTGTTTCACGCCATTACCTTTCTCAAACTGATGGCTTCACGGAGAATACGGCCGTTCGGATGCGCCGCTCGGATGCCGTCAGCCCATCAGGCGAACAGAGGCATCATCACATCTCGCTCCTCGATCGGTTCAACGCGGCATTGAGCCTCTCGATCGAGACGTTTGCAGCGGTCTGCAGCATCATCCGAATCACCGCCACAGGGAGCGGCGGCACTCCTTTTTTAACGTCGATGTTGGCGAAGCCGAGAATATAGGTCTCGCCTACGGTCTCCCAGAAGCGAAAGCCACGAAAAAAGCGGAATTGCCCACCTGTGCTCTTAACTTCGATGAAGCTATCAGGCTGGAATGAAATGACAATCGTATCGCCGAATACCGTTCGTCCGAGAAATTTGCCCGTGTGGCGGAATCGGCTGCCGGTTTTGAGCGGCCCGTCGGTTAATTTATCGACCGATTTCAGGCCAGAAAGCCAGTGTACATCGTTCTGTGGATTGGCCACGAATTCGAAGACATCGCGGATCGGTGCAGCCAGCTTCGTGCTGGCCTCAATCCAAATCCAGCAGCCGTCCGGTGCATCAATTTTTGCTTCAAATTTCGCCTTCGGCATAGCGATACGATGGTCAGTCCAGCGGCCACATACGCAGGCATCTTCGGTAGGTTAGGAGCGTCCGACGATAATAAAGGTCGAGAACGACGACGATACCGTCGTAGATGGGCTTGGAAAGCTCATGATCGACCTCCTGCACGATGCGCCGGTCCATACCGATGTCCCGAAGGATACGCTGGCAGACTTGGCTGACGGATACGATCTCGGCAATGGCCGCGCGGTCCTGTGCGTGCCAGACCCTGCGCAAAGAGTCACGGCGCTCCGCGCACGCCTTAGCCAGGTCGCGTAGTGACATTGCCATATCATGACTGCTGTTCGCGAGAGCCTGTCGGAGCAAATAATCCGAAGCAGATTCGCAGCGTCGATGCTGCAACCGCGCCGAGCCAACCAGATCGGGACTGCGCCAAATACTGCGGTCAGAGGAAACGATCGCTGCATTGGGAAGCACTCGAAGCCGTTCCAAGTCATACTGCAATTCTGCGGCAACCGCGCCGTCGGCTGACGCCAGAAATCTATCTGCAATCCTCCCCTGCGCCATTATTAGGTAAATCGGCGCACCGGCGATTCTGGCATCCAGATCCCTGAAAAAATCTTGGATGTCATCTAGGACCTGACGGTGGAAGAAGATGCGGTTCACGAAGAAGACGCAGTCGGCCATCCGTTTCGCGGGTCGACGGGCGCCCGAGGGGTCGACGAACAGTGCGATCGGGGACAGCTGTAGCAGCATCGTCTTCGCGTACATGATTTCGATGTACCACGCCCAGTCGAAGGCTCCGTCAATTCGATCTTGATCGTCGCTGCAGAGCTGGCCATATTCCAGCTCAAGTGCGGCTACATGAAACTTGTCGATCGCGGGAAGGATTTCAGTACGCCCACCAACAGCAAAGAGGCGCCGTGCTATCTCGTTGATATTGGCACCCAGCTGACTCGCTGTCTCGTATGCGTAGCGTGAAAATCGCGTGGCAGTTACTAGTCTCCATTCCTCATCAGTCAGCTCACCGCTGTAGTCTTGGTCGTGAACTTCACGGTATTTGAGAAGCGTTTGCGGGAATGTCGATGCACCATAGGTTTCGGCAACGGATTCGAAGATGGCGTCGAAACATAGGCGCAGGAACACCGCACTCTCATCGCGTCCGTATCCGTCAATATCCATCACCGAATCCGCCGTGATCATGAAACTGCTCCAATCCCCCATCAGCCGGGCGTAACACCGGAATAATTCCGGTGTTCCTTGCGCCCCCAGGCAATAGCGGGCCGCCAAGTGCGCTCCTGCCGCACCGGCGCAATAGCGTCGGCCCAAGCGAGCCAGCCGGCGTTCCGTATTGGACAGGGCAATGCCACGGGCTTCAAGGCTGCGCCGCTGCATCCAATAGGCTAGGCGATAACGCAGCATCAAGAACATGAGCCGGATCAGATTGGGCCATGTTGACAACACTCTTCGGTCTTCGACATAGCGAAGACGAGGCACTGGATGTCGACGGTTAGACGGCACGGTCGGCCCCACCGTGCCGCGTCCTTGCCTTAATTAAGGTTTTCCGGATCAAGCGCTCCACGCAATACAAAAAGGTGCTCATATCAAAGTCACTTACTGCGGCAATTTCTTTCTCAGCACGTTCCGCAACGACTTCGCTATATGCCGACTGGAGAATGCGATCACAAGCTCCGCTTTCTTCCACAAAAGCGACTGCGACATCCGCATCTCCGCTCTGGAGAGCGCCTAGATAGCCGTCTGCTTGGCGCGCTCTTTCATAACAGAGTGCGGCCAGATCGCTGTCGAAATCCGACACCCGGTTAGCTAAAGCGGCGGCGAATGCCTTGCGCGCATTTTCCGCGTCACATTTGGCCGGCGAATTTAAGAACCCAGCGATGACAGTTCGATGACCATCGAGGAGCGGCGCAAAAAGAAAGACATCGCACAGCAGCCAGCTGGCTTCGACGCTCTGCCACAACGACTGAAGCGCCCTGAGCTCGACCCGTCCCTTAGCACTCAGAACGCCGCTAATTTCACGGGCAAGCTGGCCTTGAGAAAGCAGAAGATAGCCCGGCGCTGAGACGATGGTAGCCTGGGTATCCTTCCGCAAATCGGCAATATCATCGATAAGTTGCCAATGAAAATAGGTGGAATTTAGCAATCTGAAAATCCGCGAGAGCTTCCTCCTTCTCGCGTCGCTTTCATCGGAATAGCAATATAGAATTAGTGGCGCTAGAAATCCACCCAGCGTTTTTTGGTTTAATAGGTCTTCGCAATAGCGGCGCCAATCTAAGCCCGACTCTAAATTCTCTTGAGCCTTGCTTTCAATTTGGCCGCGCACGAAGCGTCCAAAGCTTGCACGGAACAGTTTATCGAACCGGTCTAAGGGTTGGTCGAGCAAACCGTGGCTCTGGAGTGCATCCCGGTAGGCGCCGATCGCATCAACAAATCCATTTGCAGCTTTGTTGAAGTGCTGGTCTGGTGCGCCGAGGTCGCATCGCACCTCGGTTCGCCTCACTGCAGTCGGTCGGACTTGACTGCCATGGATGATATTGCTCGACCATGCTTTGGAGAGCGCCGTAGCATCGTCGACTGTTATGAGGTCGTCGTCGATGAGGACATCGTACTCGATGATGGCGGTCGCCCAAAAGGCTGACAGCATCCCGGCGGACGACATTGCGCTGCCGGCAAGCGCTTTCGGCGTGGCTATGAACCGGCAGGAGTATTGCCCGATCAAGTAGGCCAATGAAAATCGTCGGACCATCTTTGCAACGACCTTCCTACTGCGGGCGGTACCGGTTAGGACCCCACCGACCGCGCGCTTGGTAACGACGCGTTTTGCGCGAAAGTAGCCGGCGGCGATGGCGAGACGCCGTTGAATCGGTAGGCTAACGATGGGACGAACGGCTGGCTCAGTCTGGCGATTCTCGAATGGCACGGCATGCTTGCAGGACAACAAGATCCTGCAGTTGCGCAGCGCGAATTTCACGAATGCTCCGCGCGGCATCGTCATCATTGACGAAATGTCGAAACGGTTTCGGCGGATTGCCCATGCATAGGCTTGGTATCGAGCGGTGAGAACCGCCACAATTAGACGATATCGCAGATTTCCGGATCCGGCATCCACAAGACCCATGGCAAGTTGCCGTTCAGCTTGCCGGGTGGTGACGCTGACCCAGCGCCGCGTGCGATAGGACGCTGGCTGGCTTCGTAATAGTTCGGGCGTCAGGCGGAAAACCTTCAACTCTTCGGACGATAGGTTGACCCGCCCGCATTCCAGGTCGCTCACCAAGTCGCGAATGATGTGGATGATCTTGGCGCCGAAGGCAGCTTCGATTCCCGGCGGCGGCCCCCCTGCGATTGATTGGTCACAACACTGAGACACAATATTCAAGAAGCTGAGGAGCTCTTTCTTGAATTGATCCTGCAACACATTGTGCCACTGAATGCTATCGCCACGGTCACATTCGAATTCAACAGCCTCGATCATGGATTCCAGCGATGCGCGCAGTTCGCCCCCCTTGCTCCGCATGTCCCACTTAATGAGGCCCTCTAGGAGGGCCTCCTCATAACAGACGGCGGGGGACCGACCTTCATACAGGTCATGCAGCAGCTGTCGCTGGCGGGACAGGAAAGCCCGGCGGTCATTGCCGTCGGCCGCGGCATCGTCGATGCAATCGTCCACCCAGCGGAAATACGCATAACAAAATCGGAAATACTGTCGATTGCGCCGAGGGATCAGGTTCGCTAGGTAATAAGATAGGCGGTTTGCCTTAAAGAGGATCAGTCTCGCCAGTTTCCGGCGTTGGTCCAGTTCAGCTCGCGATCCAGAATCCCCCATTAGGCGCCGATCGACTTAATATTGGCGCACGCTGGGTAATTATTTACGGTAGGATCAACCATTCTATATCTTTGTTTTCTTCGAGGACGGGTCTCGGTCAGTATATTGCGGGCAGCTAGGCATGCAATCACGGAAGCAGTTCGGAGGACGTCACTAGGGCGCAGGATATTATCCCGTCCATTTACAAGGACTCAACTTTATAGTGGTAAAATGTCGTTGAATTTCCCTCTTTCATTTCCCTTTATGATATTCATATCATTATTGATTGAATTTCTTATTAGAATAATAAACTGCTTTTACTGGTTATCAAAAATTACCTGCCTTTGCAGTTTGGCTTCGAACCATAGCCCAGGCTGCGCCTGCGGTTTGACAGTTCACGACAGAAGTGATGGCATGCAATGCTCGCGCGGCGTGCGAACGCGGCTCCAAAGCTCCCATATCCCCAAACACGCAAATGGTCAGCACAGACATCCGACAAACTGGAATTGGATTAGACCATTGGCTTCCGGTGGGGCGATCCAATTCATTCCGTCGAAGGACCCTCAACAAGATTTCGATTGCCGGTGAGGACATCGTCATCGCCCGAACCGAAAGTGGCAACTTGTTTGCGCTGGAGGACCGATGTTCCCACCGCCAGATTCCACTGAGTCAGGGGCGCGTCGCGGGCGAGGCGATCCGTTGCTGCTATCACGGATGGGAATTCGACCTAATGGGGCACTGCCGGGTGCCGCCGAACCAGGCTGACTACTACTCCCCGCTTCATGTTCGGCGCTATCCACTCAAGGAACTCCACGGATTGGTTTTTCTGTTCTTTGGTGATGCGCGCCTGGCGCAGACGGTTCCGTTGCCATGCTTCGACGAGGCGGAATCGCGCAACTACATCACGATCAGGATCGTCGAGCAAATCGATTGTCATTTTACCTTTGTCCACGAGAACCTAATGGACATGACTCACCATTCATCACTGCACAGCAAATGGATGGGGGCGTTTCGTCCCGCCGTGATTGGTTCTCGGTCCGGTGAGGATTTCGTCGAAGTGGAGTACTCGGCGCAGTTCTCCGGTGGCAACTTGCTGTTTCGTTCGCTTTACGGGTTTATGTTTGGCCTCAAGAGAGAGGCTGTGGACGCACGAGACCAAAAGCAGAACGACATCATCAGCGTTGGAACGCATTATCCCTATCAGTATCTGATTATTCGGCGATCGCTCGACAATTGCTTCCACCTAAAACTGTGGCTTACATGCGTTCCTGTGGACGCTCAGCAGAGATCTTGTAAGCCGATTGGCCTTCTGATTGTCCGGAAACCGCGCATTCGCCTCCTTGTTCATTTGATCAAGCCCTTATACCATCTCTACGCGCGAATCATTTTCGGCGAAGACCGAATGATCATGGAACAGGAACAACTGGCATACGAAAGAGGCGGTCAAGATCATACGGTCGAGCGGCGACCGTATCTAGTCGAGTTGCGAGAGTTGCTCATTAGAAAGGGCGTTCGGTTAGGGGACCAAGCCTAGCCAGAACAAGTCAGCCTCATTCGTCTGTGTCTGCATTGCCATCTATCCACCGGTTGCCTTGTCATTTATGAATGCCCTTGCTTTCCAAAGTACATTCTAGCGTTGTCGGGCCGCCCTACAGTTGCCTATCCGGCACATGAATGTCGCTTCGTCGGCCGCAACTCGGATGAAATCCGAAGACCGGCACCACATAACATTGTCAAGCTTATAGTTCGAATATTGTTTTTGGCTGAGCTGGTCCCAGTAATCCTGTTTCGTGATCAAATGATCTTCGAATTGTGCAATTCTTGCCCTTCCCTATTGGGCGCGCCGGGCCGGTTGCGGCAGTATGTCATGACGCGGCTTAGGATAGCCCTGACGACCCGCTCTTGTTTGTTTGACTTTGGGGTCAACGGTAGAGCAGCGTTGTCAGACTAATCCGGGCTGAGGGATTTCGGGACTGTGGATAGACATTGTGGAGAGACAATCCATTTTGCCGTCTCATTAGTTCCCCTCGCGATCATTCGTTTCGCCGTGATGATGCATCTCCGCAATCCGCTGTCGCTGTGCCAGGTCGAAGGTCTCCTCGTCGAGCGCGGCAACGATCTTTGTCATGAGATGTGCGTTTTTGTGGAACGGGTTTGGTCAGATGCTCACAGCCGTGAGTCGGGAGCGACGCGCGCAAATTCGGTCATTTTTGCTGTAGCGCAGGCACCTGCACTAGTGTTAGTAAACATCAACGATGAGACGCGCCATCTGTGGGGAGCGGTCGATAACTAAGGCGAGTTTCTAGTTGTTATTAATACGAAACGTCGAGTCCACAAAGGCCGCGCTTCGATTTCTTAAGATGGCCATGAAGCGCAGTGGTCGGCCGAAGACGATTGTGACCGATCGCCTTCCTCCATGTTGGTGAGCTATGGGGTTCTTGGCGAGCGCTTCGTTGCAGGAGCGCCGTTGTTGGCACAACAACCGTGCAGAGAATGCTCATAAGCCGTTTCGTCGGCGAGAGCGAGCGATGATAAAGTTCCGGAGTTTCCCGGCTCTGCACAAGTTCGATTCCGCTCGCTCCTCAATCCACAATCACTTCGATTGGGAACGCCACCTGACGACGCGCGCCGACATCAAGCAGAATCGAGGATCGGACAGGGCGGAATGGCGCCAGTTGGCGGTCTGATACGTTGTGATACCCACTATTGGTGCACCGAACCCAAGTAGTCTGACAACACCCGTGACGGTTCCCTATGGCGCGAACGGATGGTACAGGCTTAAGATGTAGCCGATCGAACGGACGGAACCATGACATCGACGGAGGGGACGATGTCGGAAACCACGAGTTCGGACGGTGGCCTCAGGCCCGGAGACCAACGCCACGCAGTAGGCGGGACGCTTGGGTCGTTTAAGGTGGCGTCGTGGGAAGACGTTGGCGACAGCCTCGAGCGGATCTCGGAGGCGATCCGCGATCGGGGCGCCGAAAGCCATTTGCTTTTTGCCGACTTGTACACAGCGTCGATTCGCCAGTGGCTTCGAGCGCGGCGGCAATTTGCCGATCCCGCCTTTGTCGAAGCGGTCGTTATTCATTTTTACAGGCTCTATGCAGAATCAGTGGTGCATCCATTACTGGGGCAGTCTCCGGTGCGGCGGACGGCCCTCTGGAATCGATATTTTGAGCTGGCTGTGCGTCGTCCCAAGCACGCATGGTCGGCCCTCGTCGTCTTGCGTGCGGGCGTCGTCGCGCATGTTATCGGTGACCTGGAGGAAGCCTTCTGTGCCGCGTTGCTAGACGCCGGACCGTCAGCCCTGTCGGGCCGAAATCTCCAGCGACACGCCCAAGACCTGCTCGGTTCCGCTAGTAGCAAGATCTTTCACGCGGCCGCCAGCGACTATCTGGAGCGTCTGTCAGGGGCGTTGCCCGGGCCGGGGCCCACACTCCTGAAACGGACGATGCTCTCCATCGTCCATCACGGTCCCAGCGGCTTGTCAGTGCCCACAGTGCAGCGATGGCGCCGCCGCGCTTGGCGCCGAGCGCTCGACTCAGTGTGTCAGCCCCCGCCGGTGCAGATGCCGGTGGTCGTGCACCGATACGCCGGGCTGTGAGATGGTTGGGCGGCGCCTCCCGTCACCGTGCGCGGTTTCAAGTCGTTCATCTGCTGCGGTCCTGATGGCGCTCGTCCCGGCGGCCGCCGCCGCGCCGCCGGCGGTTGCGGAAGATCCGGCTTCTTCTGTCGAACGCCTTAGAGAGGAGCGCAATGCGATGCAGCGGACCATCGCGCGCTATCGGGCGACCATCCGTCGTCAGCGTAGAATTATCCGCGCGCTCCGGCGTGGTCGCGCTGCTGGGAAAAGCCGGCCGCGGGTTCGCGCCCGTCCGTCCGAGCGTACCGTCGCGAGGCCCAGCCGAACGCTGCGCCGGTCGACTTCTGAAGAGTCGGGACACGTCCCGGCGACCGAGCGCGACATTCCTATGCGCCTCGTCCGCCCCGGCCGCTCGTGGCGCATGTTCGCAGAACCCTGGCTGGTTCTGAGCGACGAATACGACGGCTTTTTTGCGACCGGTCCGACCACGGCTCGGTTCAACGAAACCCTCTCGCCAGGTCTACGGCTGGGTATCGTCTGGAACTTGCCCGGCGCAGCGCTAACGGGTCGGGCCGCCCTAGCCGCTTTTCGCACCAGCGCGGACGGATTTGTGTCCACTGG
>MRWG01001966.1_pt1 | contig 11481 bp, 9 predicted proteins | sample 1013341 | NCBI WGS metagenome assembly MRWG01 (sample SAMN06117577, study PRJNA244670) | biofilm metagenome | biome: Water; feature: Cathode Biofilm; material: Biofilm; isolation source: microbial consortium enriched at the cathode of a solar microbial fuel cell | place: USA: District of Columbia ... | reverse complement strand
AGGCGATCGACATGATCCTGGAGGAGGGGCTGGCCGAGGCGCAGGCCCGCCACTTCCGCCTGGCCGAGGCCGCCCGGCGTGCCGTGCAGGCCTGGGGCCTCGAAATCCAGTGCGACGCGCCGGCGGAGCGGTCGAACGTACTGACCGGCGTGCGCGTGCCCGACGGGCATGACGCGGACGCGCTCCGCGCCGTGATCCTCAAGAACTTCGACGTCTCGCTCGGCAACGACCTCAGCAAGATCAAGGGCAAAGTCTTCCGCATCGGCCATCTCGGCGACTTCAACGAGCCGATGCTGCTCGGCACGTTGGCGGCCGTCGAAATGGGCCTGAAGCTCGCCGACGTGCCGCATCAGGCCGGTGGGGTGGATGCGGCGATGCGGTATCTGACGGAGACGGCGGGCAGATAGAGGACGTTCATAAAGCCGAAACTAGAGCTTCGGCATTGGACGTTGTCGGTTATTAAGCGCCCCCCAATTGCGGCAGCCATGGAAGCCCGGCTGCGCCGCCGGTATACTTCCGAGGCACCGATTGCTGACGAGGCTTGCCGATTTGGCCGATCGCGCCGTCACTCGAAGATTGGCCGCCATCGTCGCCGCGGATGTCGCGGGCTACTCGCGCCTCGTCGGCCACGACGAGGAAGGCGTCGTCACTGCGTTGCGCCGCCATCGTCAGGAACTGATCGACCCCACGGTCTTGGCGCATGGCGGCCGTATCGCCAATACGGCGGGCGACAGCCTGCTGATCGAGTTCCCGAGCGTGATCGACGCACTGCGGTTTGCCCGGGAGATGCACGACGGCATGCGCGAGCGCACCGCCGGCGAACCGCGGGAACGCCGCCTCGCTTTCCGGATCGGCATCAATCTCGGCGACGTGATTGACCAAGACGGCGACCTGATGGGCGACGGCGTCAACGTCGCAGCAAGGCTGGAGGCGCTCGCTGAGCCGGGCGGCGTCTGCGTTTCGCGCGCCGTCCGAGACCAGGCCCGCGACCGGTTCGACATGACCTTCGAAGACTTGGGCGAGGTCGCGGTAAAGAATATCGCACGGCCGATACGCGTGTTCCGTGCGCGCTTCGGGCAGGCGCCGCCTCAACCCGTCCCGCCGCGCCGACGGGTTCGCCGGAAGGCGCTCGCCGTCATTGCGATGCTCATCCTCCTGGCGGGGGCGGCCGTACTGGTCTGGCGTTGGACCGAGCAGCCATCGATAACCGACGGGCCGGCTCAGGAATCTCGCCCCGCGCTTCCATTGCCGGACAAGCCCTCTATCGCGGTGCTCCGGTTTCAGAACATCTCGGGCAATCCCGCTCAGGACTACTTTGCCGACGGCATGGCCGAGGACATCATCACCGACCTTTCCAAGTTCGCCGGCCTTTTCGTCACAGCCCGGAATTCTTCCTTTGCCTTTGGCGACGACTCCGCGGACGTGACGGAGATCGGCCGCGCGCTCGGCGTCAGATACCTTCTGACCGGCTCGGTTCGACGGGCGGGCGAGGAAGTGCGCATCAACGTCCAACTCGTCGACGGCAAGTCCGGGGAATATCTCTGGGCAGAGCGATATGACGGCGGCATGGAGGACGTCTTCTCGCTGCAGGACCGGATCACTGCCGCGATCATCGCCGCCCTGTCGGTGACGCTGAGCGCCGGCGAGGAGGCGCTGTCGGGACAGGTTGAAACTGCTTCGGCGGAAGCCTACGACAGCTTCTTACGTGGGTGGGCGCGCTACCTCCGGCAAACGCCGGAAGACCTTCGCGCGGCGATCGACGCCTTCGAGCAGGCGATCGAACTCGACCCGGAATATGGCCGCGCTCATGCCGCGTTGGCGGCGGCCCATTGGCAGATCGCGCGGCGCTGGTGGCATGCCGAGTTTGGCTTCACGAACGTCCACCGGGCGCGCATCCGAGCGGAAGGCCTGCTCCAGGAAGCCTTGCGCTGGGACACGCCGCTGGCGCATCAGGTCGCGACGTCGATGCTCTCTCAACAGGGCCGCCATACGGATGCGCTGGCTGAGGGCGCGAAGGCGCTGGCGCTCGACCCCAACGATGCGGACAGCTACGCCGCCCTCGCAGGCGCGCTTAGCCTCGCCGGCGAACCGGACCGGGCGCTGAAGCTCATGCAGTCGGCCGTGCGGCTGAACCCGCGCTCGCCCGGCTGGTACCATTACGAGATCGGTCTTGGCCATTTCGGGCTCTCGAATTTCGGCGCGGCTGCGGCTGCTCTGGAGCGCGCCGTCGACCTGACGCCGAACGACCGCTGGTCGAAACGCCTTCTCGTGGCCGCCTATGGACACCTTGGCAGACGGACGGCGGCCGCCACAATTGTCGACGAGGCCCGCGCGAGCTGGCTCGGCACCGACCCCTTCACCATCCGCGCCGTCGCCTATTGGTACCCTTACGCCGATCCCGCGGACCTGGAGCGCCTGACCGCTGGATTGCGCAAGGCCGGCCTGCCTGAGTGAAAATGGGCCCCGGCCAGCCTGCACCGTCAGGGAAAGACGCGGGTCTCGCCGGGTTCGAGGGCGACCACCTCGATCTCCGTCTCGCCAAGCGCTTCGACAAATTCCGCGGGCGTGCGGTTGATCACCGGGTAGGTGCCGTAATGGATCGGGATCGCCGCCTTCGGCCGGATAAGGCGCTTCACCGCATAGGCCGCGCTCTCAGGTCCCATAGTGAAGGTGCCGCCGATGCAGACGAGCGCTACATCGGGCTCGAAGAAGTCGCCGATTAGCTGCATGTCGCCGAACAGACCGGTGTCGCCGGAATGATAGAGCGTGAAGCCATCCGCGAACTCAAGGACGTAGCCTGCAGGCTCGCCGCCGGCCACATGCCGCAGCCCGTCCAGCGCCGTCCCGCGAAGATGCGGCGCCCTCAGGTCCACCGACGAACTGTGCTCCGCCTGCGTCATGTGCACTTTCAGGCCCCGACCCAGCGGTTCCACATAGCCGCCCTTGCCGAGAGAGACGACCTGCTTGCCATCCAGCACGCCCATGGCGACCAGATTGCGCAGAAGTTCGTACGGCCCCACGACGGGCGCCCCGCTCGTCCGGGCCAAGGGCACGAGGTCGCCGAAGTGGTCGATATGCCCATGTGTCACCAGGATAAGGTCGACCCGGCCGAGGGTCTCCGGATCGCGATACCGGGCTGGCGTCTTCGGGTTGTTCGACAGATAGGGGTCGATCAGGATCACCCTGCCGTCGCCATCGATAATCCGAGTAGTGGCATGACCCAGCCATTGCACGCTGACCTCAGCGGAGGCCATCGCCGGCGCGAGCGCCAGCATCAGGGCTAGAAAATACGCGATAGGCGTTCGGCGACGAATTTGATGGCGCGTCACTGGCGTCCCTTTCTGTTTCGGCCAGATACAGAAGAGAGCGGCTTTTGGTTCTTTGACCCTGGCAAAATATGCGCCCAGAGAGCTCGTGTGCAGAGGCTTCCCGAAACGTCTTCACGAGGATCAGTTACAGGCGGCCGCTCGCTGTCCGGAAGCCATGGTTGCACGCAAGCCGGCCGCCATCGTCGCCGCTGCCGCTTACTCCGCCGCCGTCGCGAGGCCAAGTTCGGCCAAAATCCGTTCCCGGTCCTGGTCGACGTCGGGCGCGGTCGGGCGGGCGACCGGGTCGTCGTAGCCGGAGAGCTTTACCGGGTTGCCGGCGACCTTCAGCTTGCCGACCTTGGGGTCGTCCACCTCGATCACCATGTTGCGCGGGCCGACCTGCGGGTGCTGCATCACCGTAGCGACATTGTTGATGCCGCTCGCCGGGATGCCCGCCGGGTCGAGCTCGGCCAGCCAGTCGGCGGTGTTGCGGGTCGCGAGGATCGCCTCGATCTCCTTCTCCAGCGCCGGCTGGTTTTCGTTCCGCGTGCGGTTGTCGACATAGCGCGGATCGTCCTTCAGGTCCGGCCGGCCGATGATGTCGCAGAAGCGGTGGAACATGACGTTGTTGCCGGCCGCGATGATCATGTGGCCGTCCAGCGTCTTGAAGGTCTGGAAGGGCGTGATCGAGGGGTGGCGGCCGCCGAGCGGGCCCGGGATCTCGCCCGTGGCGCCATAGCGCGCGATGGCGTTCTCGCAGAGCGCGATCTGGCAGTCGAGCATGCCGATGTCGAGCTTGCGGCCCTTGCCGGTCCGCTCCCGGTCGTAGAGCGCCGTCACCATGCCGATGGTGGTGTAGAGGCCGGCGCCGATGTCGCCGATCGACATGCCGACACGGGTCGGCTCGCCGCCCGGCTGGCCGGTGATCGACATGATGCCGCCCATCGCCTGTACGACCATGTCATAGGCCGGCCGCTTCGAGTGGGGCCCCGTGTGGCCGAAGCCGGAGCAGGCCGCGTAGATCAGCTTCGGATACTTGGCGTGCAGATCCTCCCAGCCGTAGCCGAGCTTCTCCATGGTGCCGGGGCGGTAGTTCTCGACGACGATGTCGGCGATCGAAAGAAGCTTTTCGAAGGTGGCGCGGTCGGCGTCGTCCTTCAGATTGAGCGCAATCGATTCCTTGCCCCGGTTGACCGAGACGAAATAGGCCGACTTGCCGTTGACGAACGGCCCGTATTCGCGCGCGTCGTCGCCCTGGCCGGGCGTTTCCACCTTGATGACGCGGGCGCCGAGGTCGGACAGGATCATGGTCGAGAACGGCCCGGCGAGCACGCGGGTGAGGTCGATGACGGTGACGCCGTTGAACGGGCCGGGAACGGACATGGTGCTGGCTCCTCCGGGAAGCTACGCTTGCGTTTCGGTCAGGGTTTGGTGGGAGACTAGACAGCGATGACGCCGAGGTCACGCAGTTTTCTGGGACTGGGGGCGGAGGGTTTCCACTGCATCCGCTATTGGGAATGGGGGCCGGAGGACGCCGGGCGGACGGTCGTCTGCGTCCACGGCCTGACGCGCAACGGACGCGACTTCGACGACCTCGCCAGGGCGCTCGCCGGGCGGGGCTGGCGCGTCGCGGCGCCCGACGTCGTCGGCCGCGGCGACAGCGACTGGCTGGTCGGCAAGGCAGGCTACGACTTCGCCCAGTATGTCGCCGACATGACGCTCCTGATCGCCCGCCTCGGCGGGCAGCCGGTTTCCTGGGTCGGGACGTCCATGGGCGGCATCATCGGGCAGATGATCGCGGCCGGGCGGGACGCGCCGATCCGGGCCATGGTGCTGAACGACATTGGTCCGTTCCTCGACAAGGCGGGCCTCGCGCGCATCAAAGGGTATGTCGGCAACGACCCGAGCTACGCGACGTTCGAGGAGGCCAAGGCCGCCATCGACGACGTGACCGACAAGTTCGGCCCGATGGACGCGGACCAGCGCCGGCGGTTCGTCGAACTGTCCGTGCGCACCCGCACGAACGGCGCGATTACAATGAATTACGACCCCAAGATCGCCTGGACGATCAAGGAAGCGGAACCGGCCGACATCGACCTCTGGCCGATGTGGTCGGCGATCCGCTGTCCGGTCCTGGTGATGCGCGGCGCCGAGAGCGATCTGCTCTCCGCGGCGACGGCGAAGCGCATGCGGGCGGAAGGCCCGAAGGCGGAGGAATACGTCGTGGACGGCGTCGGCCATGCGCCCGCGCTGATGAGCGAGGCGGAGATCGCGCGCATCGCCGAATTCTTGGAGGCGCGCTCATGAGCGGCCCAATTATCAAATCCTTCAAGGCGCTTGCCGGCGATAGCTACATCGATATCTCCTATCGTGAGCACGGCGATCCCAAGAATTCGCGCGTCGCCATATGCGTTCACGGATTATCCAGGAACGCCAAGGACTTCGATGATCTTGCTGCGGCTTTGTCGAGTGACTGGCGCGTCATCGCCGTCGACATGCCGGGGCGGGGCGCGAGCGGCTGGCTCGCCAACAAGGACCTCTACGGCTATCCGCTCTACGAGCATGTCTGCGCGGCCGCCATCGCGGCGTCGGGCGCGGAGAGCGTGACCTGGATCGGCACGTCGATGGGCGGCATTCTTGGCATGCGTTTGGCCGCCAAGCGCGCGGCGCCGATCGACCGCCTCGTGTTGAACGACATCGGTCCGTTCATCCCGGCGGAGGGCCGGCGCGACAACCAGGCGAACTTCGGCAAGGACCCGCGCTTCGCGACCGAGGCCGAGGCGATGGCCTATGTGCGCGAGACGCGCAGCGTTTTCGGGCCGTTCACGGAGGAGGACTGGACCAAGTTCTGCCGCGAAAGCCTGCGCCAGCTCGACGACGGGCAGTGGACGCTGCATTACGATCCCGGCCTCGCCTCCAACGCGCCGATCACGGACACGGACAATTGGGCGCTCTGGCCGCTGATCCGCGTGCCGGTGCTGACGCTCTGGGGCGTCGAGTCGAAGCTGCTGACCGCGTCGACGGTCGACCGGATGGCTAAGTCGGGGCCGCGTTCGGCGATCTACGCCGTTGAGGGGGCAGGGCACTGCCCCGGCCTGACGCGGCCCGACCAGATCGACGCCATCAAGAAATTTATTCAGGAGTGACAAGAGGATGGGTTCGGGGGTGAAGGTCGGCTATCTCCTGCCGACGCGGGAGCGGATCATGGCCGGCGTCCATGCGACGCGGCCGATCATCGAGTTTGCGAAGAAGGCGGAGATGCTCGGCTACGATTCCGTCTGGATCGGCGACTCGATCACGGCGAAGCCGCGGCACGAGGCGCTCGTCATGCTGGGCGCGATCGCGGCGGCGACGGAGCGGGTCGAACTCGGCTCCGCCGTGCTGCTGCCGATGCTGCGCAATCCCGTGCTGATGGCCCACCAGATCGCGACCGTCGACCAGTTGAGCGAGGGCCGGCTGATCCTGGGCGTCGGCACGGCTCGCGACACGCCGCTCGACCGGCGTGAGTTCCACGCGACCGACACGCCGTTCGAAAAGCGGATCGGCCGCATGCTGGAAGGCTTGCAGCTCTGCAAGGCGCTCTGGGCCGGCGGGCCGGTCGACTGGTCGGGCCGCTGGACCGTCGAGCAGGGCGAAATCGGCCCGCTGCCGCACCGCGCCGGCGGCCCGCCGATCTGGGGCGGCGGCATCGCCGAGGGGGCGCTGAAGCGCGCCGGGCGCTATTTCGACGGCTGGTTCCCCTCCGGCCCGAGCGACCCCGCCGTCTACGCCCGCGCCTTCGCGGACCTGAAAGGCTTTGCGGAGGAGGCCGGCCGCGACGCTGACGCGATCACGCCCGCCATGTACCTGACGATCGCCATCGACGAAAACGCCGCGAAGGCGGACGCCGCGATCAACGGCTATCTGGAGAGCTACTACAAGCGCCCGGCGGAGGTTCTCCGGAAGCAGCAGGCCGGCTTTGGCGGCGAGGCGGAGGCGGTCGCCGAATGGATCAACCGGTTCATCGAGGCCGGCTGCCGCCATTTGTGCATCCGCCCTGTCGGCGACACCGACGCCATGCTGGAGCGGGTCGCCGAGCTCAAGGAAAAGTTCGCCTAATCCGGCGAGCCGGCGTCGCGCGCGTGGTCGGCATAGTCGGCGAAGTCGGTCTCCGGCACGGCATATGCGGCCGCGCGGTCGTAAAGGCAGTCCCGGTCTTCCTCGGCCAGCGCGCGGGCGATCGCCTGGACGAGGCGGGGAACGCCGTATTTTAGGTTGCCGCTTTCGCCGGAAATGCGGCCCATGCTGACGACGGCGGGGCCGGCGAACAGGCGGACGCGGGCGAGCCAAGGCGCGGCGCCGGGATCGCGCTCGGTGAAGGCGAAACCGGGGTCGAGATAGGGGTAGGCCGCCAGGTCGTCGTTGCGGAGGTCGGCCGGCGGAACATAGCGGTCGCGCCAGCGGGCCATCTGCTTAACGACGGCCGCCAGTTCGGGCCGCGTATCCGGGGCGAGCGCGTAGCCGGCAGCAACGATGAGGCGGTCGTAGTCACGCGCCCGGCCAGCTGTGGCTATCCGGATCGAACCGCCTTTTACTTCAACACCTTCGACCGCAGCGTTCAGTAGGATTCGGAAATTCGGCCAGCGGGTCGCGCGCGCGACGGTCGGCCCGGTCGGCGGCGCGGCCCGGCTGGCGCCCAGGATGGCGAACCGCCAGCGCGCCGCATCGTCGAAATCCGCCCAGTGAGCGACCGCGCCGTAAGACTGAACGCCCTTCATATGGTTGATCGTCTTGAGTTTCGGACCGCGACAGAAGAGATCGACGCTTGCGGCGCCGGCCTCCAGCGCGGCGGCAGCGTTGTCGAACGCGGTCGATGCGGCGCCGATGACGGCGATCCGCTCGCCCTCCAGGCGGCTAAAGTCGATATCGGCGTAGGCGTTGAGAGCCCGGTCTTCAGGTAGGTTCGCGAATTCGTGCGGCCGGCGTGGTCCGCCGAGCGCGTCCATGCCGGTTGCGAGCACGACCTGCCGCGCGGCGAGGCTGGCGCCGTCTTCGAAGCGGGCGACCACGCGATCGCCCATGCCGGCGAGCCCGGTCATGCGCCAGCCCGCCGTGACGGCGATCCCGGTCGCCGCACGGACCCAGTCGATGTAGTCGGCCCAATGGCCGGTCGGGATGAGGTCGAGCGCATCGTACGAGGCCTGACCGTACCGCGCGACATGCCACGATTCATAGGCGAGCGCCGGCAGGCCGAGTTCCGGGCCCGGGGCCTGCTTCGGCGAGCGCAGGGTCGGCATCCGCGCGATGGTTCGCCACGGGCCCTCGCGGCCGATCGGATCGGCGCTGACGACGCGGATGTTCCGCACGCCGATCCGCATCAAACCGAAGGCGGCCGCGATGCCGGACTGGCCGGCGCCGACGATCAGCACGTCGGCGTCGCAGTCACTGGGCGTCGCCGGCCAGTTGGGCGCCGGCTCCCCCAGCTTTCGCAGGCTCTCTCGGACTTCGGCGGCGAGGGCGTCGAGGCGGTCGGCCATCTGGTTCAGCCGCCGATGCGCGCGATGTAGGCGACGACCGCCCGCGCCGTCGCTATGTCGCGATAGCCGTCGAACGCCATCCGATTGCCGGGGGCAAAGGCGGCCGGGTCGTTCAGGAACGCCGCGAGCCGTTCTTCGGTCCATATGCCGCCGAGCGAGCGGAGCGCGTCGGAGTAGGGGTAGATCTTGTCCGCCGCGACCGGCCGGCCGATCAGTCCGACCAGATGCGGCCCGGACTTCCGCTTGGCGCGGACGAAGTGGTGACAGGCCTTGCAGACCTGGAAGGCGATGCGGCCCTCGCGCTGCGTTTCCGCATCCGAGGCCTGCGCCGCGCCGCCTGTAGCCGCCAGCAGCAGGGCCAGCGCCGTCCCCCGGAGGCGACGCGGGACCCTCAAGCGCGCGCCAGCAGGATACGGGCGAGGGACTCCGGCTCCGTCACCATCGCGTCGTGTCCGGTCGCCATCTCCATCGTGTCCCAGCCTTCGCTCGCTTTCGCGGTCTCATAGAATTGGCGCATGTAGGGCAATGGCGGGTCTGTGCAGAGGATGTAGAGACGCTTGGCGATCCGCTCTGCCGGCTTGCCTGAAATGCGGACTTTTTCGCTAAGCGCGGCAAAGGGTTGCGGCGTGCACTTGGCGTTTACCCATGCCTTCTTGGCCGCTTCGAAGACGCCGTAGACCTCGGCGTCGACCGGCGCGCCGGCGATGCCGCCGGCTTCGCGCGCCCGCGCCGTCATCCACTCGCGCCGGCCCTCCGGCTGCACGTCGAGCGTCGATTGCCCGTTCTCCGGGACGACCGCGTCCAGATACACGATGTCGGCGATCCGGTCGGCCGCCCGGTCGGCGACGCCGGTCGCGACCATGCCGCCATAGGAATGGCCGACCAGAATGACGTCCTTGAGATCTTCCCAGGTCAGCACGTTCACGACATCGGTCACGTGGGTCGAGAGATTGACGGCGGGCGTGAGCAGGTGGCTGCGTTCGCCGAGGCCGGTCAGCGTCGGCGTGAAGACGTCGTGGCCCGCGTCGCGCAGCATGCGGGCGACGTCCCGCCAGCACCAGCCGCCATGGTAGGCCCCGTGCACCAAAACGTAGGCCGCCATCGCGCAAGCCTCCCGAAACGCGTTCCGCCGGAAGCAAAGCATACTCCCGCACGGGACGGCTTCCATACTGCGGAAAGGGATTTCAGCGCTATCGCGGGGGCGCGCCGCGCTGCTATCTTGTCGACCGATCAAAAACTTTTCAGGGGGGCGGGCCGCATGCGGTCCGACGGTAGGCCATGACGACGAAGTACAGCCGCGAGCACTCCGCGCTCGACCTCGAAGCCCTGCGCATGCATTCCAGCGGGCGCCCCGGCAAAGTGTCGCTCGCGCCGACCAAACCGGTGACGACGCAGTACCAGCTCAGCCTGGCCTATTCGCCGGGGGTCGCCGCCCCCTGCCTCGAAATCTTCGACAATGAGGACACCGCCTACGACTATACGTCCAAGGGCAACACCGTCGCCGTCATCTCGAACGGATCCGCGGTCCTGGGCCTCGGCGACCTCGGCGCGATGGGGTCGAAGCCGGTCATGGAAGGCAAGGCCGTGCTGTTCAAGCGCTTTGCGGACATCGACGGCGTCGACATCGAACTCGACACCTACGACGTCGAGGAGTTCATCAACTGCGTAAAGGTGATGGCCAAGACCTGGGGCGGCATCAACCTGGAAGACATCAAGGCGCCCGAATGCTTCATCATCGAGCAGCGGCTGCGCGAAATCTGCGACGTGCCGGTCTTCCATGACGACCAGCACGGGACCGCGATCATCGCGGCGGCGGGGCTGAACAATGCGGCGCTGCTGACCAACCGGAAGGTCGAGGACCTGAAGATCGTCGTCAACGGCGCCGGCGCCGCCGCGATCTCCTGCGTCGAACTGATCAAGAACTTCGGCGCGAAGAACGAGAACGTCATCCTCTGCGACAGCCGGGGCGTCATCTACAAGGGCCGCACCGACGGCATGAACCAGTGGAAGTCGGGCCACGCGGTCGACACGGACGCGCGCACGCTGGCCGACGCGGTCAAGGGCGCGGACGTCTTTCTCGGCGTTTCGGTTCGGGACGCGCTGACGCCGGAGATGCTGAAGACCATGGCGCCCAATCCGGTCGTCTTCGCGCTCGCCAACCCCAATCCGGAAATCAAGCCGGAAGACGCGCTCGCCGCGCGCGACGACGTCATCATCGCGACCGGCCGGTCGGACTATCCGAACCAGGTGAACAACGTTCTGGGGTTCCCCTACCTTTTCAGGGGCGCGCTCGACGTCCGGGCCCGCGCGATCAACGACGAGATGAAGCTCGCGGCGGCGATCGCGCTCGCCGATCTGGCGCGGGAGGAGGTGCCGGACGAGGTGGCGGCCGCCTACCAGGGCCGCCAGCTGAGCTTCGGGCGGGAGTACATCATCCCGACGCCGTTCGACCCGCGCCTGATCACGGCCCTGCCGATGGCGGTGGCGAAGGCCGCGATGGATACAGGCGTCGCCCGCAAGCCGATCGAGGACTGGGACGCCTATCGCCGGCAGCTTGCGTCGCGACTGGACCCGACGCTGGCCGCCATGTCCCGCGTTTTCTCCGTCGTCCGCTCGTCGCAGAAGCGCGTCGTCTTCGCGGAGGGCGAGGAAGAACG
>MRWG01001965.1_pt1 | contig 11482 bp, 8 predicted proteins | sample 1013341 | NCBI WGS metagenome assembly MRWG01 (sample SAMN06117577, study PRJNA244670) | biofilm metagenome | biome: Water; feature: Cathode Biofilm; material: Biofilm; isolation source: microbial consortium enriched at the cathode of a solar microbial fuel cell | place: USA: District of Columbia ... | reverse complement strand
GGGCGATGGTATCTGGGGGGCGGGAAGAAGCGTCGATCCACAGCGCCGGGTTTGTTGAAGGGTCGGTGGGGGGGATCTATCCTCATCGCCCGTGTGTGTAGGGCGGGTTTTGGGCCCGTTCGCGCTCGCGGATTCACCCGCCCGACGCCCAAGAGAACTGGACGCCGGGCGCCTGTCAGGAAGTCTCCGTGGACGCCCTTATCAACCCGCTGGCCCTGTACATCGCGTGTGCCCTGGGGGCGGTCGGCGTGGCGCTGGCCCTTCCCACCCGGGGGGTGAGTTGGCGTGTGCCCGGGGGCATCCTCGCGGCGATCGGCGCCGGGCTGGTCGTCCTGCTCCTGGGTCTGAACGCCGCGGACGTGGACCAGCTCCCCAACGTCTACTTCTACGCCTTCGCGGTGCTCGCCCTGGGCAGCGCCCTGCGGATGATCACGCACCCGCGACCGGTCTACTCGGCGCTCTACTTCATCCTGACGATCATCGCCTCGAGCGGCGTGTACGTGCTGCTCTCGGCGGAGTTCATGGCGTTCGCGCTCATCATCATCTACGCGGGCGCGATCCTCATCACCTACCTGTTCGTGATCATGCTCGCGACGCAGGCGCCCGTCGAGGACGACGAGGAGCTGCAGGCCGACTACGACGCGCAGGCGCGGGAGCCGATGCTCGCCTCGCTGGTCGGCTTTGTCCTCCTCGCGGTGCTCACCACGATGATGTTCAACGGCCTCCCGGGGCTCACGCCCAAGAGCGACCCGGTGGCCCTTGAGCAGTCGGTGCTCGAGTCGCTCCCCCTGAAGGTGGACCGCGTGCTCAGCGACGCCGGGCTGCTGGAGGAAGGCGAGCGGGTCGCGCGGGTCGGCGGCGAGGGCGAGTCCAGGGCGGACATCGACCTGGTCGCACGCGAGATCACCATCGAGAACACCCAGTCGGGCCAGACGCGAACACTCGGCGCCGAGCAGTGGCCCGAGGGTCTGTACGCGACGAATACCGAGATGGTGGGGTCGAGCCTGCTGGTGGACCACCCGGGAGCGATCGAGATCGCGGGCGTGATCCTGCTGATGGCGATGCTGGGGGCGACGGTGCTCAGCCGCCGGCAGGTGGAGATCGACGAGGCCGCGAAGGCCCACGAGGCCCGTCGCCTGTCTGGAGGGGCCTCATGAACGGCGTGCTGACGCTCGCGCAGGCGGACTTCCCCCAGGCGATGGGGACGCTGACCCTGGCGCACTACCTGTTCCTGTCCGGGGCGATGTTCGTGCTCGGGCTGATCGGGTTTCTGACGCGTCGGAACCTGATCATCATGTTCCTGTGCACGGAGCTGATGTTCCAGGCCTCCGGGGTGGCGCTCATCGCCTTCAGCCGGTTTCACCTGAATCACACCGGGCAGACGTTTGTGGTGTTCGTGCTGACCGTCGCCGCGGCCGAGGCGGCGATGGGCCTGGCGCTCGTTGTCCTGCTCTTCCGCAAGCGTGAGTCGCTGAGCACGGAAGAGTGGGCGGAGATGAGCGGGTGATGGAGACGATCGTGCAGAGTCTGATCGATATCCCGAGCCTGGTCACCCTGGCGAGCGTGGTCCCGTCGTCGGTGGCCGAGACGTCGCACGGGGGCGCCGCCGCCGCGGTCGGTGAGCCGTGGATCGCGCTGATCCCCGCGTTGCCCGTCTTCGGCGTCATCCTCGCCGCCCTGTGCGCGATCTTTGACGTTCGAACCAAGCTCCCCGCCTTCCTCACGGTCGGCTGCCTCGGGGGCGCGTTCCTGCTCACCCTCGCGGTCTTCCTCCACTACGACGACTTCAACCACGGCAACCCCTTCGTGGTCCATCTCTTCGACTGGATCAACGTCTCGTGGGGCGACGCGGCCCATCCGTCGACGCTGGCGGCGAACTTCTCCTTCTACTTGGACAAGCTCACCGTCCTCTGGATGCTCTTCGTCACCGGCCTGGCCACCCTCATCGCCCTCTACGCCAGCGAGTACATGAGCCACGATGTCGGGCGGGCCTACTGCCGCTTCTTTGCGGCGTTCAACCTCTTTGTCTTCTCCATGGCCTGCCTGGTCATGGGAGACAACCTCATCCTGCTTTACCTGGGGTGGGAGGGCGTCGGCCTCTGCTCCTACCTGCTCATCGGGTACTTCTACACCAAGCCCGAGGCGGTCGCCGCGGCGAAGAAGGCCTTCATCGTCAACCGCATCGGTGACTTCGGGCTCGCCCTGGGCATCTACCTGACGTTCGTTCACTTCGGGACGGTGCAGTACGCCGAGCTGTTCGCCAGCGAGAAGCTGCAGGGGTACCTGACGCTGGCCTCGAGCGGCGAGTGGTCGCAGATCCCGATGCAGGCCCAGGGCATCGCCCTCCTGCTGATGGTCGGGGCGTTCGGCAAGTCCGCCCAGTTCCCGCTCTATGTCTGGCTCCCCGACGCGATGGAGGGTCCGACGCCCGTCTCGGCGCTGATCCACGCCGCGACGATGGTCACCGCGGGCGTCTTCCTCATCGCCCGGGCGTACCCCCTCTTCCTGGCCAGCGAGTACGCCCTGCCGATCGTGGCGTGGGTGGGGACGATCACGGCCCTGCTGGCGGCGACGATCGGGATGGCCCAGTTCGACATCAAGCGGATCATGGCGTACTCGACCGTGAGCCAGCTCGGCTACATGTTCGCCGGCCTGGGCGTGCTCACGACCACGGGCGCCGCCTTCCACGTGCTGACCCACGCCTTCTTCAAGGCGTTGCTCTTCCTCTGTTGCGGCGCCGTGATGCACGGCTTCGCCGGGCAGCTCGACCTGCGCAAGCTCTCGGGCGTGGCCTGGATGAAGGGGTGGGGGATCGTCGCGATCGGGATGCTCATCGGGTGCCTGAACCTCTCGGGCTTCCCGTTCAGCGCCGGCTTCTTCAGCAAGGACATGATCCTCGCCGAGGCGTTCGTGACCCCGGGGTACGACGTGCTGGGCTGGATCCTGATCGGGACGGCGGGCCTCACGGCGTACTACACGTTCCGCGTCTTCTTCCGCGTCTTCGTTGGTCCCCAGCACGCCGAGCCGGGCGACGAGCACCACGACGACGATCACGCCGACGACCACGCGGGCCACTTCCACCCGCACGCCCCCGGCTGGGCGATCAACACGGTGCTGGCGATCCTGGCGGTCGGGTCGATCCTGGCGGCGGGGCTGTACTTCATCGAGAAGGACTCGCACGGCTGGGTCGGGGCGATGGTGCACGACTCGAGCGCGTACTACCACTCCCCCTACGCCGACCACGCGGACCCGGCGCACGTGGAGGAGGGCGCCCACGCCGACGGCCTGCTCTTCGGGCAGGACCCGCACCAGATCATGTACTACGTCTCGGGCGTGGTGGGCCTGATCGGCATCCTGCTCGCCGCGATCCTGCACGGGCCGCGCGGGTGGCAGGGGCTGTTCCTGGGCGGGCGGACCGAGGCGGCCCGGTGCCGCATGGACGCCGTGGCGAGACTGTTCGGACCGATCCCGCGCTGGGCGGAGGACAAGTGGTACGTGGATGAGTTCTACATCGCGGTCTTCCAGACCCCCCTGCGGGTCTTCGCCCACCTCTTCCATCTGTTCGACAAGTTCGTGATCGACGGCATTGTGGACGGGGTCGCGAAGCTGCCCGGGGCGCTCGCCTCGGCGCTGCGTCCGAGCCAGTCGGGCCAGCTGCAGGGCTACGCCGCGGGCATGGCCGGGGGCATCGTGGTGCTCCTCATCGTGGTGCTGATCGTGCTGGGAGGCGCCTCATGAACCCGGTCGCGACGCTGATGCTGCTGACGATCGCGCTCCCGCTGGTGTTTGCGGCGATCCTGGCGTTCCGCCCGGAGAAGTCGGCCAAGGGGCTGGCGCTGGCGGGGACGACGCTCTCGTTCCTGACCTCGCTGGCCGTGCTGGGGCGCTTCGACTGGGACAACGCGCAGACGTTCCAGGGGGTGGCCTCGATCGCGTGGATCGACGCGTTGGGGCTGCGTCTCTCGATGGGCGCCGACGGCGTCTCGATGCTGCTGGTGGCGCTGACGACCGTGCTCGGCCCGGTCTGCGTGCTGGCGAGCTTCACCTCGATCCGCGAGCGTGTAAAGCTGTATTACGGGTGGCTGCTGATCCTGCAGAGCGCGATGCTGGGCGTCTTCGTGGCGCGTGACCTGGCGCTCTTCTACATCTGCTTCGAGTTCACCCTGCTGCCCATGTTCATCCTGATCCGGGTGTACGGGTCCACGAACCGGGCCCGGGCGTCGGTCAAGTTCTTCCTGTACACGTTCACCGGCTCGCTGATCACGCTCGCCGGGCTTGTCTACCTCGTGTGGTGGGTCGCCGACCAGACCGGGGTGTGGACCCTGGACATCGGGACGCTGACCCGCCACGCCGTCGAGATGCCCGCCCGCTCGCAGGCGTTGATGCTCGGGGCGTTGCTGGCGGGGTTTGCGGTCAAGGTGCCGGTCTTCCCGGTGCACACCTGGCTCCCGCTGGCGCACACCGAGGCGCCCACCGCCGGCTCGGTGATCCTCGCGGGCGTGCTGCTCAAGCTGGGCACGTACGGCATTTTCCGCTTCGCGCTGATGATGGCGCCCGCGGCGGTGGTCGAGTACGCCCCGGAGATCGCCGTCCTGGCGATCATCGGCATTGTCTACGCGGGCCTGATCTGCTGGGTGCAGGACGACATCAAGAAGCTCGTCGCGTACAGCTCGGTGAGCCACCTGGGCTTCTGTGTGCTCGGGCTGGTGGCGCTCAACACGACGGGAATGACCGGCTCGGTGCTCTACATGCTCAGCCACGGGTTCTCGACCGGCGCCCTGTTCCTCATGATCGGGTTCATGTACGAGCGTTACCACACCCGTGACATGCGTCAGGTGGGGGGGCTGGCGAGGAAAATGCCCGTCTGGTCCGTCTTTATGGTCTTCTTCACGATGGCCTCGGTCGGGCTGCCCGGGCTCAACGGCTTCCCCAGCGAGCTGCTCTGCCTCATCGGGACGTTCCAGTCCGACGCGGGCTGGGTCGCCTCGGGCGAGCCGGGGGCGCAGGGCGGGACGCTCGGGCCCTGGTTCGCCGCCGCGGCGGGCACGGGCATGATCGTCGCGGCGATCTACCTGCTCTACATGGTCGGGCGGATCTGCTTCGGCCCGCTGCGTGAGCCGGCCGGGTTCCACGACCAGGACGAGACATCGCCCCTGCCCACCGACCTCTGTGCGCGGGAGATCACCGCCCTGATTCCGCTGGCGATCGCCTGTCTCGCCTTCGGCCTCTACCCCAAGAGCCTGATCCAAGGGATCGAGGCGCCCGTGAACGCGACCCAGGAATGGGTGATGGAGCACGGCATGAACGCCCAGACCCTCCCCGGGGCCGAGCACGCCCGCGCGGAAACCGCTGAGGAGGCGCGTCCGTGATCGAGAAGATCGCCTACCTCTGGCCCGAGATCGCCCTCTTCCTGACCACCTGCGTGGTCATGGTCATCGGGCTGAGCAAGAGTCTCGAGATCCGCAAGACGTGCGCCTGGGTCTGCGCCGTCGGGCTCGTCATCGCCGCGGCCCTGTCGATCAACAGCCCGAGCGCCAACCCGGGCTCGCTCTTCCCCCTCTGGATCCCGTACCTCAAGCTCATGGTCGCGCTCGTCGGGCTCGGGCTGCTGCTGGTCGTGATCGGGACGGTGGACCGCGGGCTCGAGGAACGCATCGCCGCGGGCAAGGCGACGTACAGCGCGATGTACGCCACGCGCGCCGAGTTCTACGCCTTCTTCCTCTTCAGCCTCACCGGGCTGATGCTCTGTGCCTCGGCGGACGACCTGATCTGGCTCTTCCTCGCCCTCGAACTCACCAGCCTGCCGACGTACATGATGGTTGTCATCTCGACCCGCGGCACGCGGAGCCAGGAGGCGGGCGTCAAGTACTTCTTCCTCGGCGCGCTCGGCGCCGCGATCTTCCTCTACGGGTTCAGCCTGCTCTACGGCGCCGCGGGCACGACCGATCTGCAGGAGATCGCCGAGGTCTTCGCGAGCGAGGGCGTGAGCACGCTGGCCATGGCGGGCCTGCTCGTCTCGGTGCTCGGCGTCTCGTTCAAGATCGCCGCCGTCCCGATGCACTTCTACACCGCGGACGTCTACCAGGGCGCCGCCTCCCCGGTCTCCGCCTTCCTCGCCTTTGTCCCCAAGACCGCCGGGTTCATCGCGATCCTTCTGCTCGTCGGCACGGCGGGGTGGACGCACAACGGGGGGCAGCTCCCCGAGGCCCTGCACTGGATGCTCTGGGTGGTCGCCGCGGTCACCATGACCCTCGGCAACGTCCTCGCCCTGCTCCAGACCTCCGTGAAGCGCGTGCTGGCCTACTCCTCGGTCGCCCACTCCGGGTACATGCTCGTGGGCGTGGTCGCCGGGCCCGGGGACGCGGGCGGACCCTTCTGGCAGAACGGCATCGCCGCGGTCCTCTTCTACCTGCTCAGCTACGGCGTGATGAACCTCGGCGCGTTCGCGGTCATCGCCAGCATCGAGCGGACCTCGGGTGAGGAAGGGGAGAACTTCGACGACCTCCGCGGGCTCTGCGCCCGCTGCCCGCTCCTGGGCTGGTCGATGGTCCTCTCCTGCCTGAGCCTGCTCGGGCTCCCCCCCCTGCTCGGGTTCCTCGGCAAGTTCGGGCTCTTCACCGCGGGCGTGAGCGCCGGGCATCTCCCCCTGGTGATCATCCTCGGTCTGAACTCGGCGATCGCCGCGTTCTACTACCTGAAGATCGTCGCGACCGTCGCGCTCGACAAGCCGACCGAGGACGCCGCGGGATACGTCATCGACCGGGTCCGTTCCCGCCGCATCGCCGCGATGATCTCGGCCCTGGGCGTGGTGGTGCTCATCGCGATCGGGCAGGAGCTGATGACGGCGTCTACGGAGGCCTCGACCTTCACAGGCCCGGCGCCGACCCTCCCGGTCGAGCATGCCAGCCTGGACGCGCCGGCCGATCACTGATCAGTCGTCGTCCCCGCCCTCGTTCGAGTCGCGCCCGCGCTTGCCGGAGACCCCGACCTGGAAGACCAGGCCGAGCGCCGAGGCGACGCCCCAGACGATCGCCCAGGTGGGCGCCGGCTGATTGAGCACCGCGTGGCTGGACACGCCGTAGCTGTCGGCGAGCATCAGCCCGCACCCGATGACGATGGCCGACCCGCCCATGGAGCTGATCAGCGCCGCCGATCGGTTCGGCGCCACGAGCCCGAAGAGCAGCCCCGCCGCCAGCCCCGCGAGGCTTGAGCCAAGCAGGAGCAGACGCTGGCGCACTTCCAGCGCGGTCCATTCGCGTTCGATCGCCTGACCGGTCTTGGTGAGGAAGACGCTCGATTTTTCCGCGGCGTTGGCGAGCTGCGCCTTGGCGGCGCTCATGTCGAAGCCGGCGCGTTCGGCCTGATCAAGCCCGCTCTCGATCGCCCCCTGCCCGCGGGACTCGGTCCACGCCCGGGCCTCGTCGAGGGCGGAGGTGGTGACCATGTCCCGGATGGTGGTGGGGGCGTCGCCCGAATCCTCCGGCTCGCCGAGCGTCTCCAGGTACGCCTGGTCCACGCCCTCCGCGTCGGGGCGTTCGCTCGGCGTGGAGGCGCCGATGAAGATCAGGCCGGCGAGGGCGCCGACGCCCGCGAAGACGAGGCCGGAGCCGATCGCCATCGCCGCCCGGAACAGGGCGACAGAGAGCAGCAGGCCGAGGAGCCCGCCGGTGATGAGGCCGAGCTGTTCGGGCGAAATGGTGGCCAGCGAGTTCCACCCGGTCTCGATCGGGTCCATGCCCGTCAGGGGGAGCAGGATGACCCCGAGGAAGGCCCCCAGCGCCGTGCCCAAGACCCCGAAGGAGAGCCGCAGCACACGCCCCCCGACCAGCCAGAGCACCAGCCCGGCCATCAGGCCCGTCAGCGCGACCACCCGGGCCTCGCTCCCCAGCGCCTGGGCGGCGCTCAGGCCCTCGACCCCCTCGGCGACCTGCGCCAGCAGCGGAATGCTCGGCGTGTACGACAGAACAGACATCCTCTCCCTGATTGGGCCTCCCGGGCGCGCCATTTTGCCCCCAGGCCAACCCCTTTCCTATCGGTCGTCCAGTGTGTCGAGCATCGCCGGCCGATTCGACCTGATGCCCCGCCCCGGATTGGGCGATATCTCCTCCTCCGATCCCAGGGGTCGGACAGAGCCCCTCCGCCCGGGAATGATGCCTCTATGACCCAGCCCCCGGAAACTTCCCCCAACGATCAGGGCCCGAGCGAGACGCCCGAACAGTCCGCCGCCCTCGACGCCTTGCGTGCCCGGATCGACGATCTGGACGCCCGCCTGGTGGAACTGCTGAACGAGCGCGCCGGGCTGGTGGTCGAGGTGGGCAAGCTCAAGCGCGGGGAGAACATCCCGATCTACGCCCCGCACCGTGAGGCCCAGGTTCTCGACCGTGTCCTCGCTCGGAGCAAGGGCCCCCTCCCTCCCCGGGCGATCGAGGCGATCTACAAGGAACTCATGAGCGGCTCCTTCGCGCTCGAACAGCCCCTCCGCATCGGCTTCCTCGGGCCTCCCGGCTCCTACTCCCACGTCGTCGCCACCCGCCAGTTCGGCAGCAGCGTCGAGTACGACGACCTGCGCCAGATCGCCGGCGTCTTCACCGAGGTCCGGCGCGGGCACGTGGACTACGGCCTGGTCCCCATCGAGAACTCCACCGGCGGCGGGATCGTCGAGACCCACGACGCCTTCCTCGAGCACGCCGGGCACGTCACGATCTACGGCGAGGCCCAGCTCGAGGTGCACCACGCCCTGCTGGCCAACTGCCCCCCCGACAAGATCCGACGCATCCATTCCAAGCCCGAGGTCTTCAGCCAGTGTCGCCACTGGCTCGCGACTCAGTTCCCGCAGGCGGAGCTGCTCCCCGCGGCCAGCTCGAGCAAGGCGGTGCAGACGGCGATCGAGGAGAACAAGGTCGCCGAGTCCATCGGCGCCGAACCCGGCGCCGCCGCCATCGGCTCCGAGCTGGCGGGCAAGATCTACGGCCTGGAAACGCTCTTCGAGAAGATCGAGGACAAGCCGAACAACATCACCCGCTTCTTCATCATCTCGCAGCAGCACGCGAAGCGGTCGGGGGATGACAAGACCTCGATCATGTTCAACACCGCGGACAAGCCCGGGGCGCTCGTCGAGGTGCTCAAGGTGCTCGAGGCGGCGGGGATCAACCTGTCGCACATCGACAAGCGTCCGAGCGGGCGGGAGAACTGGCAGTACACGTTCTTCATTGACGCCGCCGGACACCGCGAGGACCCCGTCATGCGGGGGGCGATCGAGGAGGCCTCGAAGCACTGCAAGGACCTCGTGGTGCTCGGGAGCTACCCGCGTTCAACCCGGATTCTTTGACCGATTCCAGCCTGGCCCGCAAAACTGGATATGCAGGGCAATTATTTGCCCCGATCCGGGGATGGAGCGGGTGTTTCCCCTTGATCTGTAAGGGGTTCTGATTAGGCTGAGGGGAACGCTGCGTCCTCTCGCTCTCGACGCAGCGGTCTGGCATGTATCTCGGCTTTCGTGTCGCGACCGGTGCGTGATCGGCCCGTCATGACGCCGAGTGAACTAGAGCGAAGGACGAGGGACGTCATGAGCATCAAGCGACCGATTCACGCCGCGGGTCTCCTCGCACTCACCATGAGTTCGGGGCTCGCACTCTCCCAGGAATACCGCTCCTACAGCGGGTGGGGCAACAACCTCGACAACCCCTCCTGGGGCGGCGCCGACACCCACCTGACCCGGTTCGCCGATGCGCACTACAGCGATGGCGTGAGCGCGATGGCGGGCGCCGACCGCCCCTCCGCCCGCGCGGTCTCCAACGCGTTCCACCACGGCCGGTCCCCCGTCTGGTCCGCCCGCGTCCTCACGAGCATGGTCTTCAACTGGGGCCAGTTCATTGACCACGACATCGGTCTGAGCACCGCCCCGGGCGAGGCGGCCTCCATCGAGGTCCCCCTCGACGACGCCTGGATGACGCCCGGCGGCGCCATCCCCTTCACCCGGTCCATCTGGGACCCCGCCACCGGCACCGATCCCTCCAACCCGCGCGAGCAGGTCAACGAGATCAGCTCCTACATCGACGGCTCGATGGTGTACGGCTCCGACGAAGCGACGGCGCTGGCGCTGCGCGAGGGCGTCGGCGGGCGCCTGCTTACGGGTCCGGGCGACCTGCTCCCCTTCAACACGCTCGGCGTCTTCATGGACGACCCCTTCCACCGCCCGGCCGAGCAGCTCTTCGCCGCCGGTGACATCCGCGCCAATGAGCAGCCCGGCCTGACCTGCCTGCACACGCTCTTCGTGCGCGAGCACAACCGCCTGGCCGCGGAGATCGCCGCCACCCACCCGGGCTGGACCGACGAGCAGATCTACCAGCGCGCCCGCGAACTCAACGGCGCCCAGATCCAGGCGATCACCTACAACGAGTTCCTCCCCGCCCTCCTGGGCGAGGGCATGATGCCCGCCTACGCCGGGTACTACGGCGCCATGAACGCGGGCATCGCCAACGAGTTCTCCGCCGCCTGCTACCGCTTCGGCCACACCATGGTCAACCCCTCCCTTCCCCGCTACAGCCCCGACGGCTCACCCTTCCCCGGCGGCGACCTCGACCTCTTCCAGTCCTTCTTCAACCCCGACGCGATCCTCTCCTCCGGCGGCATCGAGCCCATCATGCAGGGACAGATCCGCGAACTCGCCCAGGAGATCGACCCCTTCATCGTCGACGACCTGCGGAACCTGCTCTTTGGCGGTGGGGGGGTCGGCCTCGATCTGGCCTCGCTCAACATCCAGCGCGGTCGCGATCACGGCCTGCCCAGCTACAACCAGATGCGCGTCGCGATGAAGCTCGCCCCGGCGAACACCTTCGCGGACATCTCCCCCGACCCTGACATCCAGGCCCGCCTCGCGAGCGTGTACAGCTCGCCCGACCAGGTGGACCTCTGGGTCGGCGCCCTCTGCGAGCCGCACGTCCCGGGCGGGAGCGTCGGCCCCCTGCTCCACGCCGTGCTGGTCAAGCAGTTCACGCGGCTGCGCGACGGTGACCGCTTCTTCTACCTCAACCACCTCTCTCCCGGCGACATCAACGCGATCAACAACACCCGCCTGAGCGACATCATCCGGCGCAACACGAGCATCGCCTACGTGCAGGACAACGTCTTCTTCGTCTCCGCCGACTTCACCGAGGACGCTCGCGTCGCCTTTGAGGACGCGGTCGCCTTCCTGCTCGCCTTCAGCAACAACAACCCCCGCGCTGACCTGGCGCCCGATGGCGCCTTCGATGTCAGCGACGTCCTCGCCTTCCTCACCGCCTTCGATCGCTACTACACCCCGTAAGCGCGGGTCATCCGATGACAAAGGACAGCCGCGGACGATCGCTCGTCCGCGGCTGTTTCTTTGGCCGTTGCGATGTACCGAACGGTGGGGTCGTCAGGGCCGGGACCACGCCGAGGGCGTGGAGGCGGAAGACCCGTCGCTCGAGGGCGCCCAGCTCGGGGCGGAGGGGATGGTCGG
>MRWG01001964.1_pt1 | contig 11482 bp, 7 predicted proteins | sample 1013341 | NCBI WGS metagenome assembly MRWG01 (sample SAMN06117577, study PRJNA244670) | biofilm metagenome | biome: Water; feature: Cathode Biofilm; material: Biofilm; isolation source: microbial consortium enriched at the cathode of a solar microbial fuel cell | place: USA: District of Columbia ... | reverse complement strand
TCCGGCCCCTGGTGCCAGTAGATCCCGCGCACGTATTCCCGCCAGCCCAGGATCTGCCGCACGAAGCCCTCGGCGGCGTTCAGCGGGACCGCGCCGTCGCGCCACGCCCGCTCGACCCGGTCCAGCATGGCCCGGGCGTCCAGCAGGCCGACGTTCAGGTACGGCGAGACCACGGCGTGGAACAGGAACGGCCGGCCGCGGGCCATGGCGTCCTGGTAGTCGCCGAAGCCCGGCAGCCGCTCGACCACGAAGCGCTCCCACAGGGCCTCGGCATCGGCTCGGGTGACCGCATAGCCGAAGCCGTCGAGGTCGCCGAAGTGATCGGGAAAGCGCGCCCGCACCAGGGCGATCACCTCGCCGGTGATCCCGTCGGGCTCGACGGTCGGGACCGCCGGCGGCGCGACGTCGTCCGGCAGCCGGCGACGGTTCTCGGCGTCGAAATTCCAGCGCCCGCCGGCCGGCCGCTCGGCGTCCATCAGGATGCCGGTGCGGGCCCGCATGACCCGGTAGAAATGCTCCATCCGGAACGCCTTCCGACCGTCCGCCCAGGCCGCGAACCCGGCGTGCGGGCACAGGAACCGGTCGTCCTCGCGGATCTCGACCGGCACGCCGGCCGCCTGTTCCCAGGCCCGCATGTCCTCGGCCAGCCGCCACTCGCCGGCCTCGGTCGCGACCACCGCGCCGGCGTCGTGACGGGCGACCGCCCGCGCGACCTCGCCGCCCAGAGTCCCGGTGTTGCCGGGATCGTCCAGGCGGACGTAGTCGACGCGCAGGCCGGAGCGCTGCAGCTCGGCCGCGAAGTGCCGCATCGCGCTGAGGAAGAACACGATCTTCTGGGGGTGATGGCGTACGTATGTGGTCTCGGCCGCCACCTCGGCCAGCAGCACCACGTCGCGCTCCGGGTCGATGTCGCGGAGCGCCGCGATCCCCGGGCTCAACTGGTCGCCGAGGACCACACGGAGGATCGGGACGGCGGTCACGCGACCGGGATGCGCCGGCCGTCGCGCAGCGGCGCGCCGAACCGGGCGCGGTCGGCCGGCTCCGGCGCCACCCTGGTGTACTCGATGTAACTGCCGTCGATGGTGAAACTCATCTTCTGCCAGACGCGGCGGGCGTCGTACCAGAAGTCCAGGTCGATATCGCCGCGCATGGCATAGCGGGTGCAGTCGACCGGCCGGCCGAGCGCGGTGACGGTCTCCGGCCCGACCTCGGTGATGCCGAATTCGAGGAGGCGGCCGCGCTGGCTGTCCAGCATGCGGTTCTGTTCCACGAACCGCGGGTGCCAGTAGCTCGACGGCAGGACGTCGGCCGGCGCCACGAACCGCCCGTCGGTCCCGTCGACGTGCAATCCGTCGCTCCGCCCGCGGGCGGCTACCGCCTGGCCCCGACCGTTGTCGTTGGTGACCGTGTCGAGCGCGAACAGCCGGCCGTCGCGCCAACGCTCGCGCGACCGGTGCTCGTAGCGGTACAGCACGAAGCCCGCGAACGTGACGTGGAAGTCGATGAAGACTTCGGCGGTAGCGCCGACGCCGTCATGACCGAACCGCTCCATCACCACCCCGAGCGGCGAACCGTCGCGGGTGACCGCGAACTTCAGGATCTCCGGATAGGCGGCCACCAGATCGATACCGGCGGCAACCGGCCGTACGCCACACAGCGAGAGGCCACCGATGCTGGCCAGCCCGCCGACGAAACTGCGTCTGCTCGTCATGCCCATGTCGGTCCATCCGTCCCAAAGCGCCCGGCGAAGGCTTCGGTCGGAATACGGACGCGCCGGACCGGCGGATCACCCGCCGGCCCGATGACGGTCAGAGGCGCAGGCCGCCGGTGGCGGTGAGTTCCAGGATGAAGCGCGCCAACTGGCCGCTACGGCGGATCCCCAGCTTCTCCTGCAGGCGTCGCAGGGTGGTCCGCACGGTCGTGACCTTGACGCCGCGCCGCAGGGCGATCTCCTCATGCGACAGGCCTTCGGCGAGCCCGACGGCAACCTGGGATTCCGGCGGAGTCAGGTCGAGCAGCAGGCGCAGGACCCGCTCCCGATCCTCGGCAACCGGCCCCGGTTCCAGTACCCGGACGATCATTCCCGTCGGGCCGTTGCCGCCTTGGCCGGCGACGGCGGTGACGACCAGGGCCGGCGCCCGTAAGCCCGGCCGCCCGACGCCGAGCCGGACGATCCGCACATCGCCGGGCTCGGCCACGATCCGCCGCAGCGCCTCGCCCAGCCGACGATCGGCGCCCGGGTCACGCACCCGCAGCCGGCCGTCCCGGCGGAGGATCGGACCGGACGCCATCAGCAGTTCGCGGGCCGACCGGTTGACGAACTCGATGCGCCGCTCCTCATCGACCAGCAGGATCGGCATCCGCACCAGGTCTACCGTGGCCTGGTGCAGCATCACCGCGTTCGACACCGTCTCGTGCGTTCGGGCGAGCGTGACGTACGACCTGGCGGTTCGGGTCAACAGCGCCAGGCGATCGGCTTCCTCAGCCGAGAACGGCGGCTCGGAGGCGGCGCGGATCACGGTAAGCCGGATGCGGGGCAGCAAACTGCCGCGACCGTCGTCGACGACGCCGACCAGACAGCGGGCGATGTCGTATCGCTGCAGGTAATCGCCATAGAACTCGGTCCGCCGAAGCTCACCGCCCTCGACCAGGCGATCGGTGTCGAACAGCGCTCCGGTCGACGGAGTGCCGGCCCGTGACGCGGCCTTGGCCCAGATGTCCCGGTCCCGGAAGTGCACCATGTAGTCGCGCAGGGCTTCCTCCGGGAGGCCCGTCGACTGCCAGAATCCGCCCGGCATTCCGAGGGCCAGGTCCGGCGTGTAGAACGACGCCGCACGCCCAGGAACGGTCTGCAGGACATCCGTCAGATACCCGAGCAGCCCGCCGCCGGGTATGATTTCGCGCGCATAACCCTCCACTACACTCCACCGCGCTCTCCCAAAAAGCCGATAACGCTCGGAGCGCTCTTCGGGCAGGTCGTTGATCTAGATCAATGCGCGCATGTCCGATTTGGCGGTGGAGCGAGTCCTAACGATTCGCGAGCGATCGACTGCGGTAGACCGACACCGCCAACGCGATGTCCACCCGCTTTCCGTCCGTGGTGAGCGGCAGGAACGCCCGCTCGAGCAGCCGGATGTCGTGATTCGGGAAGACCAGGTTCGGGTCACCGGACCGCCACGAGCCCTCGGCAGTGTCACGCACACGCACCAGGGCAGCGAACGTCTCGGTGCCGGCGAAATCCGGGAACACCTCGTCGTAGTAGCGCCCGGTGGGGTCGAATCCGAGTGCCCGCACGAGGTGCGATCCGCACAGCCGAAACCGGAACCGGCGAGGCTCTCGCTCGAGGTCCACCATCCAGATATGCGGCAGGACCCGCGCAGGCAGTGCGACCGGATCGAAATCGGATCGCAACGGGACACCGAGCGCCGTCGCCGGCAAGCCGGCCCAATAGTCGGTCACCGTTCGCACCGTCGGATCGCAATCATCGGGCAGGAAGTCGATTTGCCGGCCAGTCATTGCCGTCGCCGCAGTCGACGCCCCCGAACCGCAATGGCGGGACCGTCGGAGGCGCATGGAAATTCCGTCGATCGGGGATCACCAGGGTTACAGGGCCGTTTCATGATTATCCAAGCGCAGCTTTCGCTTCCTCATTTCTTATGAATCTTACGTCTCGACACCATCGGTTGCGGATACCGTCGAAGGTTGGCATCGATAATTCTTTAAAGATCGATATTCGAGTCAATTTCATCAGTACATATTACCACTTCAACCCATTCGATGTCGCTCTTGCCATGTTTATCACCGTATTGCCAGCGGTGACGGTGTTCATTGTCAGAAGAACCATAATAATACAGGAAAAACGGAAAGAATTTCATCGGATTTTATACATGATTGATTTCAAAAACTTCTGATTTTAACTGATAATTAACGAATCATCACAACAATTCCAAGAATAAATGTATCACCTGAGAGGCACAAGAACGACACAAAGAGGCGCAGACAGCCGCGAACGCCGTCGCTCGCGCCGACCGAAATTGGAGAACGCGGACCTTCGGAGGTGAAGATGAGCACGAGCATCGATCCGGATTCCTCTGACGTCGTCGAACGACTCCGCTTCCTGCGCATCGACGATGCGATCGTCGGCGCCCTGCGGGAAGCATGGCCACTGGTCGAACCCGCCCTGCCGCGGATCCTCGACGGGTTCTACGATCACGTCTCGCGAACGCCGACGGTCGCCGGCATGGTCGGGGACAAGACGGCGCGCCTGAAGATCGCCCAGGCCGATCACTGGCGACGGCTGTTCACCAGCGGCTTCGACAAAGGCTACGTCGACAGCGTGCGAACCATCGGCTTGACCCACAGCCGGATCGGGCTGGAGCCGCGCTGGTACATCGGCGGCTACGGCTTCGTGCTCCAGGAGGTCATCGACCTGATCATCGGCAAGAGCCGCTGGTCCTCGGAACGGACCCGCACGATGGTCCGGGCGGTCAACACCGCGGTTCTGCTCGACGTCGACTTCGCGATCTCGGTCTATCAGGAAGCGCTGATGGCCGAGCGGCAACGGCGGCATGACCGGATCGCCGACGCCATCGCGGCGCTCAACGCCAGCAGCCAGACGCTCCTCGGCCAGGTCTCCGAGGCCTCCGCGGCAATGCAGGGCACCGCGACGAGCATGAAGGAGATCTGCGTGCGGACCTCGGACGACTCGTCCATGGCGGCGTCGGCCGCCGACCAGGCATCGAACAACGTTCAGGGCGTCGCTTCCGCCGCCGAGCAGCTGTCGGCCTCGATCACCGAGATCTCCCGGCAGGTCAGCGAGTCGAGCAACATCACCGCCACCGCGGTTCGCAACGCCGAGCAGACCAACGCCCAGATCGAGGGGCTGGCGGGCGCCGCCCAGAGCATCGGCGACGTCGTCAACCTGATCAACACGATCGCCGGCCAGACCAACCTGCTGGCGCTGAACGCCACCATCGAGGCGGCCCGGGCCGGCGAAGCGGGACGCGGATTCGCGGTCGTCGCGTCGGAGGTCAAGTCGCTGGCGACCGAGACCGCCCGCGCCACCGAGGAGATCGCCGGCAAGGTCAACGAGATGCAGACCGCGACCGGGATCGCCGTCGACGCCATCCGCGAGATCACCGGCACGATCCGGCGGATCAACGAGATCGCCACCGCGATCGCCGCCTCGGTCGAGCAGCAGGGCGCCGCGACGTCGGAGATAACCCGTAACGTCCAGCAGGCCGCCACCGGGACCAAGGAGGTCTCGACCCGGATCGCCGGGATCAACGGAGCTGCGCGCCAGGTCAGCCAGGGTGCAGACGCCGTACTCGGGAGCGCCGGCGACGTCAGCGGCCGCGCCGACGAGCTGGTCCGCGACCTCGCGCGGTTCTTCGAGCAGATCAAGGCCGCCTGACCGACCGAAAGCGAGCCGGCTCGCGGCGTCACGCAGCCGACTCACCCCGCCGTGGTGACCGTATGCAGTTCGGAGCCGACCTGACCCTGTTCAACGCCCTCGAGGAGGCGGCCGTGGCCGTCGACGCCGAAGGTCGCATCGTGTTCGTCAACGCCGCCGCGGTACGCATGTTCGGGTACCGCGAGGCTGAGATCCTGGAACAGCCGCTCGACATCCTCATTCCCGAACCCAACCGCTCGGTCCATCGCCGCCACATCGAGGCGTTCCTAAGGTCGCCGGCACGCAGCCGAATGATGAGCGAGCGCGCCGGCATCGAGGGCCGGCGCCGGGACGGTAGCGTGTTCGACGCCGAGGCCTCCATATCCCGGGTCACGACCGCCGACGGCGAGATCGTGCTGGCGCTGGTCCGCGACGTGAGCGCGCGACGGGCCAGGGAGGCCCGGCTGCTCGCGTCCGAGCAGAAGCACCGCGCGATCCTCGAGACCTGTACCGACGCCATCCTGCTGGCGGACGCCGACAGCGGAAGGATCGTCGAGGTCAACGACCAGGCAGCCGCTCTGTTCGGCTGCGAAGCCGGCGACCTCATCGGCCGGCACCAGAGCGAGTTGCATCCCTCGGAGGATCGCAAGCGCCTGAGCCGCGCCTTCAGGGAGCACATCGAGAGACAGCGGCTCCTGGTCCCCGACGCCACCATCCAGCGCGATGACGGTAGGGTCGTTCCGGTGGAGATCGCGGCCAGACCGACGCGCATCGCCGGCGTGCTGACGCTGGTCGGGTTCTTCCGCGACGTCACCCATCGCGAGGAGCGCGAGCGCGAGCTGATCGAGGCCCGCGAGGCGGCGCTTTCCGCCACGCACAGCAAGACGACGTTCCTCGCCAATGTGAGCCACGAACTGCGCACGCCGTTGAACGCCATCATCGGCCTGTCCGAGATGATCGGTGGCGAGTTCCTGGGGCCCGTGGGCCACCCGAAATACGTCGAGTACGCCCACGACATCCGGGACAGCGGCAACCACCTGCGCGACATCATCGACGACATCCTGGACGTCTCGCGTCTGGAAATGGGCAAGGTGGTCCTGCACGAGACCGAGATCGACCTCGAGGAGACCGTCCACCAGAGCTGCCGCGCCCTGCATCCGATCCTCGAGGAGAACGGGCTGGTCTGCCGGCACCGGCTAGGTCCCGGCGCGCGCCGCCTGTACGCCGACCAGCGGTCCGTGAGGCAGATGCTGCTGAACCTGCTCTCGAACGCCATCAAGCACACGCCGCCGGGCGGCAGCGTCGAGATCTCGGCCGAGCGGCTGCAGAGCGGGGAGGTCGTCCTGTACGTCGCCGACACCGGCCGCGGCATCGACCCGAAGCGGCTCGCCGACGTCACCACCCCGTTCAACGGCGGTGCCGATCGCGCCGTCTCGGCAGCCGGAGGAACCGGCCTCGGCCTGGCGATCACCAAAGGCCTGGTCGAGCGGCACGGCGGCCGTTTCGAGATCGCCAGCTGGCCCGGCGACGGCACCCTGGTCCGCCTGATCTTCCCGGCCGAGCGCGCGCGGCCCGACCCGGGCTGACCCCGCCCTACTCCGCCGGATGCGGGGCCGGTGCCTGGCCGCCGGGCGCGGTAGCGGCGCGCCGGCGCGAGAACAGGGTGTAGGCGGTCGGCACCACGAACAGCGTCAGCACGGTGCCGAAGGTCATGCCGCCGACGATCACCCAGCCGATCGCCTGCCGGCTCTCGCCGCCGGCGCCGTGGGCGATCGCCAGCGGCACCGCGCCGCACACCATGGCGCCCGTCGTCATCAGGATCGGCCGGAGCCGCAGGGTCGCCGCCTCGACCACGGCGTCGCGCATCGCCATGCCCTCGTCCTGCAGCCGGTTGGCGAACTGCACGATCAGGATGCCGTGCTTGGTGATCAGTCCGATCAGGGTGATCAGCCCGATCTGGCTGTAGATGTTCAGGGTGCCGCCGGTCAGGTGCATGGCGCCGAGCGCGCCGGCCATCGACAGCGGCACCGTCAGCATGATGATCAACGGGTCGACGAAGCTCTCGAACTGCGCCGACAGCACCAGGTAGATGAAGCCGAGCGCCAGCACGAAGATGAAGACGAGGCTGGTGCCGGTCTGCTTGAACTCGCGGCTGATGCCGCCGTAGTCGGTGCGCGTGCTCTCCGGCAGCACCCGATGGGCGGTCGCCTCCAGGTAGGCGAGCGCCTCGCCGAGGGTGTAGCCGGGCGCCATGTTGCCGGTGATCTTGGCGGCGCGCAGCTGGTTGAAGCGGTTCAGCGCCTTCGGCGACACCGTCTCCTGAACCCGCATCAGGTTCGAGAGCTGGATCATCTCGCCGCCGGCGCCGCGCACGTAGATGTCCTTCAGGTCGGCCGGGGTCTGCCGTTCGGTCGGGGCGACCTGCACGATCACGTCGTACTGCTCGCCGTTCATGTTGAAGCGGGTGACCTTGCGGCCGCCCAGCAGGGTCTCCAGGGTGCGCCCGACCGTCAGCACCCCGGCGCCGGCATCGGCGATCCGGTCGCGGTCCAGCGCAACCTCGATCTGCGGCGTGTTGAGCTTCAGGTTGCTGTCCAGGTTCAGGAGGTTCTCGTTCTCGGACGCCGCCTCCAGGAACTTGTTCACATAGGCGTCGAGCTGCTCGTAGGGCTCGGCGGTCAGGATCAGGAACTCGATCGGCCGGGCTCGCGCGCTCTGCCCGAACGAGCCGGGGTTGTTCACCGAGGCGCGCAGGCCGGCGACCCGCTGCACCTTGGGCTGCAGCCCGGCGCCGATCGCCATCTGGGTGCGCTCGCGGGTCTCCCAGGGCTCGAGCTGCGAGAACGAGATGAAGTCGGTGACCTCGGGCGACCCGGAGATCACGAAGTAGTGCTTCACCTCCGGGATCTTGGTCAGCAGCGTCTCGACCTGCAGCGCGTAGCGGCTGGTGAAGTCGATGGTCGAGCCTTCCGGGGCCGAGCCCTGGACGAACAGCACCCCGCGGTCCTCGATCGGCGCCAGCTCGGACTTCAGGGTCGTCAGCAGGTACCAGGAGCCACCGGCTACCGCCAGCACCAGGGCGACGATCAGCCAGCGCACCTTCAGGGTCCCGAGCAGGACCGCCCGGTAGCCGCGGTTCAGCCCCTCGACGCCGCGCTCCAGGAAGCGGGTGACCGGTCCCTGCTTCTCGTGCGCCCGCATCAGCTTGCCGCACATCATCGGGCTGAGGGTCAGCGCCACCAGCCCCGAGACCAGGACCGCCCCGGCCAGGGTCAGCGCGAACTCGGTGAACAGCTTGCCGGTGCGGCCCGGCGAGAACGCCACCGGCGCGTACACCGCCGCCAGGGTCAGGGTCATGGCGACCACGGCGCCGGAGATCTCGTTGATCCCGGCGATGGCCGCGCGCACCGGCTTCATGCCGTTCTCGATGTGCCGGTGGATGTTCTCCAGCACCACGATGGCGTCGTCGACCACCAGGCCGATCGCCAGCACCATGGCCAGCAGGGTCAGAGTGTTGATCGAGAAGCCGAGCGCGAACATGAAGGCGCAGGCCCCGATCAGCGACACCGGGATGGTGACCAGCGGGATCAGCGTGGCGCGCACGGTGTGCAGGAAGAAGTAGATGACCAGCACCACCAGCACCACGGCCTCGGCAATGGTGGCGAACACCGCCTCGATCGAGCGGTCGATGAAGATCGACTTGTCGTAGGCGACCTCGGCGTTCATGCCGGCCGGCAGGTCGTGGCGGATGTCGGGCATCACCTGGCGCAGCGCCACCGACACGTCGAGCGGGTTGGCGACCGCCTGCTTGACGATGCCCATGATGACCGCGGTCTCGCCCTTGTAGCGGGTGGTGCGGCGTTCGTCCTCCGGGCCGAGCTCGACCTTGGCGAGATCGCCGATCCGAACCGCGAACCCGCCGGCGTCCTTGACCACGATGCGCCGGAACTCCTCGGGCGTGACCAGCCCGGTGCGCGACAGCACGGTGAACTCCCGGTCGACGCTCTCGATCCGGCCGGACGGCAGCTCGACGTTCTGCTGGCGCAGCGCGGCCTCCAGGTCCTGGACCGTCAGGTCGTAGGCGGCCAGCCGGGTGCGGTCGACCCAGATCCGCATGGCGTAGCGCCGCTCGCCGAAGATCCGCACCTCGGCGACGCCGGGCAGGTTCTGCAGCCGGTCGCGGATGTAGCGGTCGGCGTAGTCGGAGATCTCGATCGTGCTGTGCCGGTCGCTGGTGAAGGCGATGAAGATGATCGACTGGGCGTCGGCCTCGACCTTGGCGATCACCGGCTCCTCGACCTCGGCCGGCAGCCGGCCGCGCACCCGGCTGACCCGGTCGCGAACGTCGCTGGCCGCCACGTCGGCATCGGCGCTCAGCAGGAAGCGCACGGTGATGCGGCTGGTCTCCGGCCGGCTGATCGACTCCAGGATCTCGATGCCCTCGATGCCGGCGATCGACGCCTCCAGGATCTGGGTCACCTGGGTCTCGATGATCTGCGCGCTGGCGCCCGGGTAGTTGGTCGTCACCGACACCACCGGCACGTCGATGTTCGGGTACTCGCGCACGGTCAGGCGCAGCAGCGACACCAGGCCGATCAGCAGCACCAGCAGGCTGACCACCGTCGCGAACACCGGACGCCGGACGAAGAACTCGAGCAGCCCCATGGTGCGGTCCGCCTATCTCACGAGTCGCCCGTCCCGGACGCGCCGGGGCCCGACACCACCACGACCTTGCTGCCGTCGCGCAGCCGCTGGTGGCCGGCGGTCACCACCACCGCATCCGGCTCGATCCCGTCCCGCACCTCGACCCGGCCCGGCAGGCGCCTGCCGATGGTGACCGCGGTGCGGACCGCCTTGCCGCCGTCGATCCGGTACACGAACAGCCCACCGTCGGCCCGGAACACCGCCGCTTCCGGCACCAGCACGGCCTGCGGGCGCTCCTGCACGACGATGCGGATGCGCGCGAACATGCCGGGCAGCAGCCGGCCGTCCGGGTTGCGGACATGAGCCCGCAGCCGCACCGCCCGGCCATTCACGTCGACGATCGGGTCGACCGCAACGATCTCGCCGTCGATCGCCTCGTCCGGCCGGGCATCGACGGTCATGCGGACCGGCAGCCCGACCTTCAGATGCGGCAGGAACACCTCCGAAACCCGGAACTCCACCTTCAGCGGATCGATGCTGGCGAGCTCGACGATCCGGTCGCCGGGGCTGAGATAGGCGCCGACGCTGATCGCCCGGAACCCGACGACGCCGGCGAACGGTGCGGTGATCACCGACTTCGACAGCCGCGCCTCGGCCAGCACTAGGTTGGCCTGGGCAGCCTGGTAGGCGGCCGACGCCTCGTCGCGCGCCCGCAGCGTCCCGGTGCCTTGCTTCGCGAGGGTGGAGGCGCGCTCGGAGTTGGCCTTGGCGAGCGCCAGGTCCGATTGCGCCCGGGCCAGCTCGGCCTTCAGGATCTCGGCATCGAGCTCGACCAGCACCTGCCCGGCCTCGACCCGGTCGGCTTCCTGGAAGTTGATCCGGGCGACCCGCCCGGGGATCTCCGGCGACACCACCACGGATTCGTTGGCGACCAGGGTACCGAACGCGCGGATGTCCTCGACGACGGTATCGACCTCGGCGGCCGCGGTCTCGACGGCGACGCCGGCGCGCTTCGGGCCGGTGGCGGCCTTGGCCTCGCCGACCGGGCGGTCCCAATGCCGTACCCAGAACGCTCCACCGACCAACGATGCGACGGCCACGAGGCCGACGACCGCAAGCCACCTCGACTTTGTCATGGACGGTTCTTCCCCGGCACAACGACGGCCCGCTGGCGCGAACCGCCACCGCGTTCCTCAGAAACCCACCGCGGCCGGCTCGAATGATAGCCGAACCCTCGGGGGCGTGGAATGCGGAACGCTAACGGGCCAACGGACAGCGGCGGACCCCATCCGCCGCGACCGGCGCGCCTGCTCCGGGTCGCCTTCAGTGCACGAAATGCAGGCGGAGCACGGTGTCGTCGCCCTGCTGCTTGCCCGCCTCGCCGATCGCGCCCGCGCCGAGCAGCAGGGCGACGACACCGTGCTCCGCCTGCATTTCGTGCACTGA
>MRWG01001963.1_pt1 | contig 11486 bp, 13 predicted proteins | sample 1013341 | NCBI WGS metagenome assembly MRWG01 (sample SAMN06117577, study PRJNA244670) | biofilm metagenome | biome: Water; feature: Cathode Biofilm; material: Biofilm; isolation source: microbial consortium enriched at the cathode of a solar microbial fuel cell | place: USA: District of Columbia ... | reverse complement strand
GGAACTGGATGCCGGCCGCATCAGCGACGCGGCCCATCAAACCATCGAGCGCATCGATCTCGCGCACGAGATGTCCCTTGCCCAAGCCGCCGATCGCGGGATTGCAGGACATCTCGCCGATCCGGTCGAGGCGATGCGTGAGCAAAGCGGTGGCCGCCCCGAAACGTGCAGCGGCGGCGGCGGCCTCCGCGCCCGCATGACCGCCGCCAACGACGATGACGTCGAACCGGTCCTGCTCCTCCGCTTGTTTCACGTGAAACACTCCTCTTGCCCACGGCTACTTTCCGATACAGAACGCCGAAAAAATCCGGTCCAACACATCATCGATATCATAGATGCCGACAACCCGGCCCAGCGCCCGGTTGGCGGAGCGCAAATCCTCCGCCATCAACTCTGGAATCCCGACCGACAGCGCCCGCGTCAGGGCCGCATCCGCATCGCGCAACGCCGCACGATGCCGTGCGCGGGTAATGGCCGGTCGCGCAAGGCCATCCATCGCCTCTTGCGCGGCCCTGGTCAATGCCTTTTCCAACTGCGCGAGACCGCCGGCGGCAATCGCGCTGCCCGACGTCACGCCGTCCGGCAACGGCGCCCCCAGCAGATCAGCCTTGTTCCAGAAGACCAATCGGCCAGCGTCACGGTCGGCGTCCGCCGCGGCATAGGCCCGTGCATCACGCACGTCCACAACCAGGTCGGCGCTTTCCGCAGCGCGGACCGCACGACGCACGCCCTCGGCTTCGATTGGGTCTGCCGTCGTGCGCATGCCGGCCGTATCCAGCAGGACGACCGGGCGGCCGTCGAGGTCCAGCCGAACCTCGAGGATATCGCGCGTCGTTCCCGGAATCTCCGTGACGATTGCCGCCTCCCGGCCGGCGAGCGCGTTCAGGACGCTCGACTTGCCGACATTCGGCGCGCCCACCAACGCCACGCGAAGGCCATCATGCATCCGCTCCGTCAGCTCGCTTAACCCTAGATGTGGCTCTATGCTGGCCTGAACCGCCAAGATTCGCGCGCGCAGTTCGTCGTCCAAGGTCTCCGGAATGGGTTCGTCCGAGAAATCGAGCGTTGCTTCGGCGAGCGCCAGCGCTTCGAGTAGATCAGCCTGCCAACCGGCATAGATACGGCTCATGCCGCCCTGCATCTGCCAGAGCGCACGCGTCCGCGCCGCTTCCGTATCCGCGTCGATCAGGTCGGCGAGGCCCTCGACCGCGGTCAGGTCAAGCTTGCCATGCTGGAAGGCGCGCCTCGTGAACTCACCAGCTTCCGCCGGTCTAAAGTTCGGCAAGGTCGCCAGGACATCCGTCACGGCGGCGATTACCGACGGTCCGCCATGCACATGAAGCTCGGCCACGTCCTCGCCGGTAAAGCTGGCCGGCCCCGGAAACCAAAGGCACAAAGCATCATCGAGCGGCGCGCCGTCGGCCGGCCGCGTCAGACGGCGGAGCGTCGCATGCCGCGGCGGCGGCGGTGGGCGGTCCGTCAGGGCTGGAAAAACGGATCCGGCCACCCCGCCGGATATACGCACGACGGCGACGCCGGCGCGGCCTTGCCCGCTCGCCAGCGCGAAAATCGCTTCGCCCGTGTCCATGACTGACGCCGAAAGATCGTCGAAGGATCGGTCGACGCTATTCCTGGTCCTTCGGTTTCGATGCGCCGCCCATCGCGCCGCGCATCGCCTGATCCCAGAAGTTCCGCATCGCCTCCATCCCGGCGCTCGGGCTGCCGGGCCCGGCAGCCGGCATCCATTGCCGCCAAAGCGTTTCCGGGTCCATCGCCGCGAGATTGGCGCGCATCCGGTCGGTCATCTCCGCGACCAGCGCTTCCTGCATCGGCGCAAGGTCCGGCAATCCGAAGAACCGCCGCGCCTCATCCGCAGTCGCATCGATATCGATGGTGATCTTCATCGCCTTGGCCCCGTGCTGTTTCCGGTCCGGCTCGCGGTCTTCGGCAGCGAGCGCTATCCTGTCCGCCGAATATGACCGCCCGCCTCAGCGTCGACAATCCCGCGCGGAGTATTGAGCGCCATGCGCCACGATGCATCCCCGTCCGCCCACGCCGTCGTGGAAAGCCCGATCGGTAATCTGTCGATCGCCATTACGGAGGAACGCGTTACGTCCCTGGAATGGACGGACGCGCCTCCCGGCCGCGATGCGGAGCATGTCCTGCTCGACGCGGCCGCACGGCAGCTCGCGGCATATTTCGATGATCCGACGGCGCCGTTCGATCTGCCGCTGGCGCCGGCCGGCAGCGCGTTCGAACGGGCCGTGTGGCGCGCCATGTGCGCAATACCGGTCGGACAGACTTTGAGCTATGGCGATATCGGCCGTACGCTTGGTCAACCTGCCCGCAGCGTCGGCGGCGCCTGCGGGCGCAATCCCATTCCGATCATCATTCCATGTCACCGCGTCGTCGGCGCGGACGGCCGCATGGTCGGCTATTCCGGCCGCGGCGGCCTCGAAACCAAGCAATGGCTGCTGCGCCACGAGGGCGCGCTGCTCCTTTAGGCGGCATACTCCTCGGTATCAAGGCTGTGCGGTCATCGCGCCCCAGCCGCCATTGCCCCCGCGGGAAGCCGGCAGCTATGCTCGACGCCGGATATGTCTCAAACCGGGAGTGAAGACGCGCCATGGCGGAATGGATCGACATCAAAGCGAACGACGGCGGGAGCTTCAAAGCCTATCTGGTCCGACCGACCGGCGGCAGCCCGGCCGGCGTCGTCCTCTGCATCCAGGAGATCTTCGGGGTGAACCACGCAATGCGCGACATTGCGGCGGAATGGGCCGGCAAGGGGTACATCGCGATCGCCCCCGACCTTTTCTGGCGTCAGGAGCCGGGCGTCGACATCACCGACAAGACCGATGAGGAATGGAAGAAGGCCTTCTCCCTGTTCCAGGGTTTCGATGTCGACAAGGGCGTGGACGATCTTAAGGCCACGATCGCGCATGCCCGCACGCTCGAGGGCGCCAATGGCAAGGTCGGAACGGTCGGGTTCTGCCTTGGCGGCAAGCTCGCCTATCTGCTCGCCTGCCGGTCCGACGCAGACTGCAATGTGAGCTACTACGGCGTGGGCATCGAAGAGCTGCTCGGCGAAGCCGATGGCATCAAGACGCCGCTGGTCATGCACATCGCCGAGGAGGACGGCTTCGTTTCGAAAGAGGCCCAGGCCAAGATCAAGTCGGGCCTCGACGGGCATCCCAAGGTCACGATCTACAGCTACCCTGGCATGGACCACGCCTTCGCACGGATCGGCGGCGTGCCCTACGACAAGGCGAACGCTGACCTTGCGAACAGCCGATCCGCAGACGCGTTCAAGGCGACGCTCGGCTAGACCCGAGCGTCGATGACCAACGGCGACTACTGGTTCATCTGCTGGAAGAAGTCGCCGTTGGTCTTGGTCTCGCGCAGCTTGCCGACCAGGAACTCCATCGCGTCCTGAGTGCCCATCGGCATGAGGACCCGGCGGAGCATCCACATCTTGTTGAGCTCCTGACGCTCGACCAGCAGCTCTTCCTTGCGGGTGCCGGACTTCCCGATGTCGATCGCCGGCCAGACGCGCTTGTCCGCGAGCTTCCGGTCGAGGACGATTTCCGCGTTTCCGGTGCCCTTGAACTCTTCGAAGATCACTTCGTCCATACGGCTGCCGGTGTCGATCAGCGCCGTCGCGATGATCGACAGGCTGCCGCCTTCCTCGATGTTCCGCGCCGCGCCGAAGAAGCGCTTCGGCCGCTGCAAGGCATTGGCGTCGACGCCGCCGGTCAGCACCTTGCCGGAGGACGGCACGACGGTGTTGTAGGCGCGCGCCAAGCGCGTGATCGAATCCAGCAGGATGACGACGTCGTGCTTGTGCTCGACCAGGCGCTTCGCCTTCTCGATCACCATGTCCGCGACCTGGACGTGCCGCTGCGCCGGCTCGTCGAACGTCGACGAGATGACCTCGCCGCGGACGGACCGCTGCATATCGGTCACTTCCTCGGGCCGCTCGTCGATCAGCAGGACGAGGAGATAGACCTCGGGATTGTTGGCGGCGATCGCATGCGCGATCGATTGCAGCATCATCGTCTTACCGGTGCGCGGCGGCGCGACGACCAGGGCGCGCTGACCCTTGCCGAGCGGCGACACCAATTCGACGACGCGGGTCGTCAGATCCTTGGAATCGGTGTTCTCGACCTCGAGCACCAGCCGCTCATCCGGATAGAGCGGCGTCAGGTTATCGAAATTGATGCGCTGGCGAACCTTCTCCGGCGCTTCGAAATTGACGGCGTTCACCTTGACCAGCGCGAAATAGCGCTCGCCATTCTTCGGCGCCCGGATTTCTCCGGCGACCGTATCTCCAGTCCGTAGGCTGAACCGCCGGATCTGATTCGGCGAAACGTAGATGTCGTCGGGACCTGGCAGATAGTTCGAGTCCGGCGACCGCAGGAAGCCGAAACCGTCCGGAAGCACCTCGACGACCCCGTCGCCGGTGATCACCACTTCCTGATCGGCAAGCTCCTTCAGGATCGCGAACATCATGTCCTGCTTACGCAAGGAGCTGGCGTTCTCAATCTCAAGCTCCTCGGCCATGGCGAGGAGTTCCGCCGGGCTCTTCTGCTTGAGCTCCTGCAGATTCATACTCTGGGGGACGGTCTGAAGCACGTTTCAGCTCTTCCGCAGTTCAAATGTCGATGGTGTTGGGCGTAAGTCGGGGAAGCGAGCCGCCGCCTGGAAGAATTCCGGCGCGACAGCCGATTTTGAGATCGTCTCGGCGCGCACCAAGCCGCTGGCCGACAACGCCAGCGAATGTGGCGCTCTTCTGAGCTATTTGCGGGGCGCCGCGACGGTTGTCAAGCCTAGAACGGCCGGACGACGACCATGACGACGATTACGATCATCGCCAAGGTCGGCGCTTCATTGGCGATTCGAAAGAAACGCTGGCTGCGCGTGTTCGCGTCGCATTCGAAGGCTTTTCGCCAGCGCGCCATCCGGTGATGCAGATCGGACATTACGAGCACGAGGACCAACTTGACCCAGATCCACCCTGCGGCCCAGTCGACGAGCCCGGGCGTGGCAAGCAGCATCAACCCGAACAGCCACGTCGCGATCATCGCGGGATTCATGATCGCGCGCAGCAGGCGTCGCTCCATCGTCTTGAACCGCTCCGACTCCGCCGAACCAGGCGCGATGTCGGCATGATAGACGAAAAGCCGCGGCAGATAGAGCAGACCCGCCATCCACGCGATGACGCTGATGATGTGGAGCGCCTTGGTCCACGGATAGAGATGGAGCAGAAAATCCATCGCTCAGCCGCCGCGGATTCGACCGATCAGGCGCTCGACATGGGCGATCGGCGTTTCGGGCGTGATGCCGTGGCCGAGATTGAAGATGTGCGGTCCGCCAGAACCCGCCGCCAGTATGGCGTCGATCTCGCGGTCGAGCACGGGTCCGCCGACGATCAGGGTCATCGGGTCCAAATTGCCCTGGGGCACGGCCCCGGCGGCCCGGACGCGGCCGATCGTGGCGGGCGGCAGGCTTTGCCCGAGCGATACGGCGTCGAACGCCTCAACGGCCGCATATTGCTCGATGAAGGCGTCGGCGCCGCGGGGAAAGGCAATCACACGGGCCTCGGGATGCGCCTGTTTCACCCGTTCCGCAATCCGCCGCATCGGCCCAAGGCTCCAGGCCTGCACGCCATAGGCCGGCAGCGCGCCGGCCCAACTGTCGAAGATCTGGACGACTTCAGCGCCGGCTTCGATCTGCCGGACGAGATGGCCCGCGATCGCCTGTTCCAAGAGATCGATCAGCCGCGCGAACGCTTCCGGCTCCGTCAGCGCGAACTTTCGGGCGGTCGCATAGTCGCGACTGCCGTGACCTTCGAGCATGTAGGCGGCGAGCGTCCAGGGCGCGCCGGCGAAACCGATCAGCGTCGTCTCCGCGGGCAGGGCGGCCCGGGTCCGGCGGAGCGCCTCGTACACCGGCGCCAGGAACGCCGCCGCATCCGTCGCGGACAGCGCATCGACGCCGGCCGGATCCAGGATCGGATCGAGCTGGGGGCCTTCGCCGGCGACGAAGCGAACCCGCTGCCCGAGCGCGTCGGGAATGACCAGGATATCGGAGAAGATGATCGCGGCGTCGAACCCGAATCGCCGGATCGGCTGAAGGGTCGCTTCCGTCGCCATCTCCGGATCGTAGCAGAACGCGAGAAAATCGGGCGCCTGGCTGCGCAAGGCCCGATATTCCGGGAGATACCGACCGGCCTGACGCATCAGCCAGATCGGCGGCCGATCGAGCGTCTGGCCGGAGAGCGTTTGGAGGAGGGGTCTTGCGGTCGTCATTGCATCTCAGGGTCTACGTGTTTTCCCGTCCCCCATAAACAAAAGAATTATTAGATTCTGAAAGGAGGTTGTTGTGGTTGGCGGCGGGACAGCGGGGATGAAACGGTTTCTCCCGGAAACGTCCACAAGCCGAACTCCCGGGCACAGCGCATGGCCGATCGCTTGTGCGCAACCGGGTGAAACCGGCGTCGCGCATGACGTCGGGATTGTGTGAATCATGTGCATGAAACCGGTCGCCCGAAGGCTTTTCCCCAGTGGTTCGCGGATCGGCGCCGATGTGGACAGACGAACGGGTAGCCGGCGGATGGACCGATGGTGTATCCCCAGGTTTCGTCAAAGCGCGAAACGATCCCGGCGCTGACCCCAAGTTTTCCCGGATTTATCCCGGCGGGTTCGGCGGCGATTCTGTCTGGGCGGCCATGCCGAACAAGCGATTGCACTTGCATCTCGTGTCCGATTCGACCGGCGACACCGTGCGCAGCGTCGCGCGCGCGACGCTCGCCCAGTTCGAAAAGGCCGAAGTGACGGAGCATTTCTGGAGTTTGGTGCGGACCGAAGGCCAGGTCGAGAAGGTGATCGAAGGCGTCGCCGCGAACCCGGGCGTCGTCTTCGTCACGATGCTGGATGCGGGCCTGCGCAACCACCTTCTCAATGCCTGCCGATCGATGCAGGTCCCGGCGGTCTCTCTGCTCGACGGGGCGATCTCCGCGCTGTCCTCCGTCCTCGGCGCCAGGGCCGCGAGCAAACCCGGCCGGCAGCATGCCATGGACGAAGCCTATTTCGATCGCGTCGCCGCGATGAACTATGCGATGGCCCATGACGACGGCCAGTCGCTCTGGTCGCTCGTCGAGGCGGACGTCATTTTGTGCGGCGTCTCCCGCACGTCGAAGACGCCGACCTGCGTCTATCTCGCCAACCGGGGCTTGAAGGCGGCGAACGTGCCGTTCGTGCCTGGCCAACCGCCGCCCCAGGAACTGCTTGACGCGAAGCGGCCGCTGATTGTCGGCCTGACGGCGGATCCGACCCGACTGGTGCAGGTTCGCCGCCACCGGATGGTGCATCTGAACGGCGCTGACGCCGAGACGGACTATGTGAATGCCGAACGGGTCGGCCAGGAAGTCGTCGAGGCGCGGCGCTATTTCCTCTCGAAGAACTGGCCGGTGATCGACGTGACCCGGCGTTCGATCGAGGAGACGGCGGCCTCGATCATCCAACTTTACGATCGGCGCCGGGAGGCCGCCCAATGAAGACGCTGCGCCCGATCGTTCTCGCGACCGCGAGCCAGTCGCGGCGTCAGTTGCTGGCGGCGGCCGGCGTCGCCTTTGACGCGATCGCCTCGGACGTCGACGAGAGCGTCATCAAAACGGCGTCGAAGGCGGCCGGCGCGTCGGTCGGCGAAACCGCGCTGGAGCTGGCCCGGGCGAAGGCGGCCTCTGTTCAGGCGGATCGGCCGGATGCCTTGGTGATCGGCGCCGACCAGATGCTGGATCTCGATGGCGCCTGGTTCGACAAGCCGGTCGACATGGCGGCGGCGCATCGCCAGTTGTCGGCGCTTCGCGGGCGTCCGCACGCTTTGCATTCAGCCGTGACTCTGTTCGGACCGGAAGGCGAAGTCTGGTCCCACGTCGCGACAGCCGTTCTTGTCATGCGTCCGTTTTCCGATGCGTTTCTCGCTGGCTATCTGGACGCTGTCGGCGAGGATGCGCTCAAATCCGTCGGCGGGTATTTCCTGGAAGGAGTCGGGGTGCAGTTGTTCGAACGGGTCGACGGAGACTTTTTTACGATTCTGGGCCTGCCCATGACGCCGTTGCTGTCGGCGCTTCGCGCGGCCGGGGCGCTTAGCGAATGACCATCTCCGGCAGCGGCCGCGTCGCGGGGGTCATGGGTTGGCCGATCGCACACTCCCGTTCCCCGCAGATCCACGGACATTGGCTGGAGCGCTACGGCGTTGACGGCGCTTACGTTCCCTTCGCCGTCCGGCCGGAGAACGGCGCGGCGGCATTGCGCGCCTTGCCGATGCTGGGCTTCGCCGGAACGAACGTCACGATTCCGCACAAGGTGACGGCTTTCGAGACGGTCGATCGCCGGGACGCCGCGGCGGATGCGATCGGAGCCGTGAATACCGTGGTCGTCGAGGCGGACGGCGCGCTTGCCGGCTTCAATACCGATGCGCCAGGCTTGCTTGCGCACCTCAGGGCGAGTGCGGGCGACTGGCGGCCTTGGGCGCCGGCGGCGGTGCTCGGCGCCGGCGGTTCCGCGCGGGCCGCCTTGTTCGCGCTGTTGGAGGCGGGGGCGCCGGAAATCCGTCTCGCCAATCGAACGCGGGCGAAGGCGGAAGCGTTGGCGGCGAGTTTCGGACCGAAGGTGAAAGTCGTCGATTGGCCTGAACGGGCCGAGATGCTCGATGGGGCCGGTCTGCTGCTGAACACCACCAGTCTCGGCATGACCGGACAGCCGCCGCTCGACCTGGCGCTGGACGATCTGCCGACGACGGCCGTCGTCTACGACATCGTCTACGCGCCGCTCGAAACGCCGTTGCTCGCCGCCGCGCGCGATCGCGGCAATCTCGGCGTCGACGGGCTCGGCATGTTGCTGCATCAGGCGGCGCCGGGGTTCGAGCGCTGGTTCGGCGTCACGCCGGTCGTCGATGACGCGCTTCGGGATGTGATACTCGCGGGTATGAGTCCATGATACGCCGCCGCTACGTCCTTGGCCTGACCGGCTCCATCGGCATGGGAAAAAGCGTGGCGGCCGGCATGCTGCGCCGGGAGGGCGTGCCGGTCTTCGACGCGGATGCGGAGGTGCATCGTCTCATGGGCCGCGGCGGCCGCGCCGTCTCGGCCGTCGAAGCGGCGTTTCCGGGGGTCGTCGTCGACGGCGCTGTCGATCGTAAAGCCTTGGGCGCACGCGTATTCGGTGACGCCGCCGCTCTCAAGCGGCTCGAACGGATCCTGCACCCGATGGTCGGTCAGGGCGAACGCGCCTTTTTGGCCCGCGCGGCGCGAGACCGGCGGAAGATCGTCGCGCGGGACGTCCCGCTCCTGTTCGAAACCGGCGGCGACGAGCGGTGCGACATGACAATGGTCGTAAGCGCGCCAGCGCATATCCAGCGCTGGCGCGTGCTGGCGCGGCCCGGCATGACGGCCGAGCGCTTGGACCAGGTGTTGGCGAAACAGATGCCGGACGCTCGGAAGCGGAAACTTGCGGATCGGATCATACCAAGCGGTATGGGACGCCGCGAGACATGGCGCCAGATCCGACGCGCACTGCGCGCGGCCCGCACGGACGCCGCGGGACGCCACGGCTGAACGACCCGAGCCGGGAGAAGGACCAGACATGCGCGAAATCGTTCTGGATACGGAAACCACCGGCCTCGATCCGCGTGATGGCCACCGCGTCGTCGAAATCGGCTGCGTCGAACTCAGCTATCACGTGCCGACCGGTCGCGAGCTGCATCTCTACATCAATCCCGAACGCGACATGCCTGAGGAAGCTTTCGCGATCCATGGCATTTCCGAAGCGATGCTGCGGGACAAGCCGGTGTTCGCGGAGATCGTCGACGAATTCCTGGAGTTTATCGGCGACGATGCGGCGCTCGTCATTCATAACGCGCCGTTCGACGCCAAGTTTCTGAACGCCGAATTGAAGTCCGTCGGCCGGCCGACGATCCCGAACGCCCGGCTCGTCGACACCCTGGAAATTGCGCGGAAGAAATACCCGGGCGGCTCGAACAGCCTCGACGCGCTGTGTCGACGCTTCGATGTCGATCTCAGCGTCCGTGACAAGCATGGCGCGGTGATCGACTGCAGGCTGCTCGCCGAGGTCTATCTCGAACTGATCGGCGGCAAGCAGCCGGGACTCGTCCTTGGGGGCGACCCCTCGGCATCGACCGTGGAACGACGGACACAGGTCCAGCTCGACGCGCCGGCCACGCCGGTTCGGCGCCGCGAGCCGCGCCCGCCCCGCGCGCACGCGCCGACGCCGGCTGAACTGGCCGCGCACGCCGAATTCCTGAAAAAGCTGAAGGAACCGATCTGGAACGCCTGAAGGTCAGGCGTTCGCGGTGTTGCTCGCCTGCATCTGCTGATAAAGCGCGGCGAAGTCGATCGGATTGATCAGCAGCGGCGGAAAGCCGCCGTCGCGCACCGCGTCCGCAATGACCGACCGGGCGAAGGGAAACAGCAGGCGCGGACCTTCGATCATGACCATCGGCTGGATGTGCGCTTCCGGCACATTCTCCGCGACCGCACAGACCCCGCCATAGCTGACTTCGGCCACGAAGAACGTCTTCTCTTCCCGCTGCGCCGACGCGCGCACATGAATCAGCGCCTCGAAATAGCGGCCGCCGAGCGGGCGCGCCTCGACGTCGACGTCCACCTTGATCGACGGCGGCGGGTTCAGATCGCCGAGGCTTTGCGGCGCGCCGGGATTCTCGAAGGACAGGTCCTTGACGTATTGTGCGGTCAGCGTGAGCGGCGGCGTCTGCGGTTCGTTCGCGCCGCCCGTTGCGGCCTGACCGGCATCCTGATCAGCCATTTCGGCTGTCTCCTAAGCAATTGCGGTGGAAAGCGCGGCGCGACCGCCGCCGATGAAGTCCTGAAGGCCGGCGCGGGTTACCACGAATCCGTTCAACGAGACAACTGCGACGGGGCCTCGTGCGGGAGCGGCGGACGCGGATCGTGGCGCACGAAGCAGCCGTTCTCGATCCGGCGGCCGACCATCGCTCGGATCGGTCCCCAATGACAGACGACGAGCGTCTCCGGCCAGTCGGGCCGTTGCGCGGCCCGGCCGCGGAACCGCGACACACGCGCGATCAGCGCGGCTTCCGGCTCGTCGAGCCCGTTCGCGGCCGGATCGCCGTCCGCATGGGCCCACCAACGCGGCTGCAGCGTCGAGAAATCGAGCTCCGGCCATCGCAGGGCGAGATCGGCCGGCTCCGCGCCGACATCGCAGGAGAAGCCGGCGCGCTCACGCACGTCCGGATCGATCTCGACGGCGAGGCCTAGCACGTCGGCCACGATCAGCGCGGTTTCCACGGCGCGGACATAGGGGCTCGCAACGATCCGCCCGACGCCTTCGCCGCGGAGCGCGCGCGCCGCGTCCGCCGCCTGCGCCTGGCCGATCTCCGTCAGCGGCGGATCCGGCACGCCCGGATCGACGCGCCGCGCGCCATAG